>Ga0114931_10002498_pt1 | contig 23388 bp, 18 predicted proteins | sample 2SBtaG_FD_89579 | JGI IMG/M metagenome (GOLD analysis project Ga0114931, IMG submission 89579) | Deep subsurface microbial communities from Kolumbo volcano to uncover new lineages of life (NeLLi) - 2SBTROV14_V59a metaG | ecosystem: Environmental > Aquatic > Marine > Volcanic | place: Kolumbo... | reverse complement strand
TCATCAAGCTCCATCAGCGTCTGCAGTGCCGCATCATCCTCACCCATAATGCGCTGACTGATCCACACGATCGAACGATCGTCTGCAAAGTTTTTCTGCAAATAGTCATAGATGCGCTTTGCCTCCGATCGCTTGTTCTCGGCACAGGCTTGTCGCAGTGCAACCAGGCGGCGGCTCTCTTCCGGCAAATCACTGGATGCCAGCATCGGCAAGAGCTGGCTGGCGCCGTCGATATCACCGGCCCACAACAGGGCCCGATGCGCCTGATACTGGACGAAGGGGCTGTCAATTCGCCGCAGTGCTGCCTGAGCAAAATCGCGAAGCAGCGCCTTGTCATTGCTGACCAGCAAGAAAGTGAGCGAGTCGTTCACGACAAGAACATCGTGGCCATCGCGCTCCTGAAATTCCCCGATGGTCTTAATGAGTTCTTCATCGCGGTTCATGTCAGCCAGCAGGGTAAGCTGGGTATCCTGCGCGTCCTGGTCGTTCGGACGTTGCAGAAGGTAGTCGGTGTTCAGGCGCAAGGCTTGTGGGTATCGACGTTGTTGCGTCGCCTGGAACGCGCGGTAGCGTATTTGGTTTACCGGATCCTTCTCGAACATGATGGCCTTGTCGATGGCGTCTTCGAAACGCATCGTCATTTCGTCCGCTGGCACGTCGAAAATTCCTGCCCCAATCTTGGTCGATTGCAACTGCCCCGACCAGATTTTTGCCAACTCCCAGTACGCCAGCGCAAATTTCGAATCGAGTTCGATCGCGCGTTCGAATCCCTCCCTGGCCCGCAGGAACGTGTAAACATCGCCGGTCGAAACCGTGCTTGCGCCGGCTGCAAGCCCCTGTAAGTAGGCATTGAAAGCCGGCACGGAGTCGGTGCCTGCGGATATCATTTTTGCGAGCGCCTCCGGGTCCATCGCCGTTTCGAGCGCCGTGGCGATTTCGATGGCGATCTGTTCCTGGATGGCGATGACATCCTCGGGATTGCGGTCATAGGTTTGTGACCAGAGGTGAAAGCCGTCACTGGCACGGATGAGCTGGGCGGTGACGCGAAGCTGGTCCCTGGCGCGCCGCACCGAGCCTTCGAGAACGTGCGCCACCCCAAGCGCTGCGGCAATCGTCGGAATGTCTTCTTTCGACCCCTTGAATTTGAAGGACGAGGTGCGCGCCGCCACCAGCAGATCGGGCGTTCGCGCAAGCGCATTCAGAATCTCTTCGGTCAGCCCATCGGAAAACCACTCCTGTTCCTCGTCCGAGGACATATTGACGAACGGCAGGACGGCGATTGAGCGCGCAACGGCTGTACTGGACGCCGCCGGTTCGACGTCGGCGGCCGCCTCGTTGGGGGCCGGCGCGGATTCGGCGACAGGCGCCTGACGCTCCCAGGCGAAATAGCCAATCGCTATGATCAGTGCGCCTGCAATGAAGTAATCCAGTTTGCGTCCTGTTTTCCGGGTGATGGAGCTGGAGCGGTCGATATCCTTTTCCCGTTTGACACCATCGGGCGTCATTTCAAACGCCCAGGCAAAGAACAGGGCAAGCGGCAGACCCAGGAGCAAAAACACGACAAAAGACTTGAGTACCCAGTCCGGCGCACCGAAGTTCTCAAAAGCGAACTCGGCAACCTGGGCCAGAATCCAGCCGATCACCGCGTACGCAATACCGACGCGTATGACGTTACGCCGTCCAAGTTCAGAGAAGAATGACATTCTTTTTTTTGTGGCCCCAGAAAATGCGCATTATACCGGGAATTCGCGACGGTAACCCGATACCTCGGCGTAAAGCATCAATCACAGTAGTACAATCGAAACATCATTCGATGCAGACGGATCGATTATGAACCAGTTGTCGAAATTCTGTCGGGAGATCTACTACCAAGACACGCTACGAGCTCTGCGGGCGCGCTACTTTTTTATCGTCTTCGATTTGTTGATCGTCAGCTACTTCGTAGTGACGACGTTCCTGCAATCCTACCAGTGGATCATCTACGTCGACATGGCCATCGGAGTGATTCTGACTATTGAATTCACCGGCCGGTTTCTGGCCGACTCCGACCGCGGGGCATTTCTCGTCAAGCCCATGACCATACTGGACTTCATTGTCATCTCATCGCTTTTCGTGCCTGCGCTGATTGGCAATTTCACGTTTCTGCGGCTGGTCAGATCACTGCGGCTGATGCGCTCTTACGTCGTAGCACGGCAGTTGCGGAGCCGTTCGGGTTTTTTTGCGAGGAACGAAGAGGTGATCTTCAGTGTGCTCAATCTGCTGGTCTTCATTTTTGTCGTCACAGCCACCGTCTATGTGTTGCAGGTGCGGGTAAATGACTCTATTAACAACTATGTCGATGCGCTTTATTTTACGATTACGACGCTGACGACAACCGGCTTCGGCGATGTGACCCTGGTGGGCAGCACCGGGCGGCTATTGGCCGTGGTCATCATGATCGTCGGCGTGGCCCTGTTTATCCGCCTGGTACAGACCATATTCCGGCCAAAAAAAATCCGCTATGAATGCCCGGATTGTGGCCTCACGCGGCACGATCCCGATGCCGTGCATTGCAAACACTGTGGCCGGCAGTTACACATACGTACGGAAGGTATGGAAGCTTGAGAACATCTGCTCACCCGCCACCCGTGAATTGAAAAAAAGGAATCCGCCATGAAGAATCTCTCCGTTGTTGTCACAGTCGCACAGGTGACAGCTCTGCTGTCCTGCACATCAGCCACCTTTGGTGCATCGGCGGATTTCGCGGACATCGAGGCCCAGGTCGTCCGGCAACACGATGACGGCGTCAGGCGCCTGCAGGAATGGATTCAACTGCCATCTATCGCCGCGGAGAACCTTGGCTATCCCGAAGGCCCGCAGCATCTGATTGCCTTGCTGCAAGCGGTCGGTTTCCAGAAAGCGACCGTGCTCGAAACAGACGGCAAGCCAGGCGTATTTGCGACGCTCGATGCCGGTGCAGCGCGGACGCTCGGCGTTTACATGATGTACGACGTCAAACAATTCGACACGGCTGCATGGTCCTCGCCGCCGTTGGACGCGGCCCTGGTCGATAAACCTGGCCTGGGGAAGGTCATGGTGGGACGCGGCGCCGTCAACCAGAAGGGACCGGAAATGGCGTTCCTTGAGGCACTGCGAGCCGTTAAGGCCGCCGGCAAAAAGCTGCCGGTTAACCTGGTGCTGGTCGCCGAAGGCGAAGAGGAAATCGGCTCGCCGCACATTGGCCAGATCGTGCTCCGTCCCGAGGTTCAGGCGGCCCTGGCGAATACGCTTGGCGTGTTCATGCCCTCGGCAAGCCAGAGTCCGGACGGTGTCGTGACGGTCAGCCTGGGCGCCAAAGGCGTTATCGAGGTGCAATTGACAGCGCGCGGTGAACAATGGGGCCGTGGGCCCGGTAAGGATATCCACTCCTCACTCAAGGCCATGGTCGACAGCCCCGTCTGGCACCTGGTCCACGCTCTCAATACGCTTGTTTCTGCGGATGGCAACACGATCACGATAGATGACTATCCACAACCGCGACCGATCAGCGCAGCAGAAAAGGACATGATCACAGAAGCGGCCAAGCGCCAGGACGAGGAGCAATTAAGGCAACGGCTCAGCACGCCATACTGGATCGATGATTTGCCTTTCGATGAGGCGCTGACGCGCCTGGTTTCAGAGCCTACCGTCAACATCGAAGGCCTGGTTGGCGGCTACACCGGCCCCGGTGGCAAGACCGTGCTGCCGCACATGGCGCAGGCGAAACTCGATCTCCGCCTCGTGCCGAACATGACTGCCGGCGGCGCACTTGCCGCACTCGAGGCACACCTCGACCGCCACGGCTTCGGCGATATCGAAGTCAACTTCAGCGGTGGCTACGATCCAACCAGCACCCCGGCAGACGCTGAGCTCATCCAGGCCCAGATCAGGGTGCTGAAGGCCAGTGGCATCGACCCGGTACTCTGGCCGCGAAGTGCCGGATCCTACCCGGGGTATGTGTTCACCGGAGCGCCACTAAACCTGGCATCGGGGCATTTCGGTCTGGGCCATGGCAGTGGCGCACACGGGCCGGATGAGTATTTCGTGATCGAATCGAACAACCCGAACATCGAAGGCTGGGACGGGGCGGTTATGTCCTACGTTCGGTACCTGTACGAACTGGGTCAGTAAATAACGTTGCTAGGTGTCGCAGTCCGGCACACTATCCTCGATTTTAGACGGCTCCCATAATTCCTCGTTGGGTGGCGTTGCCTCTTTCCTGCCGGATTCCTCGGGGCGGCTGTCTTCCCAGGCCTCCGTTTTTTCCCGTGGCGTTTCTTCCAGTGGACGACGCCAGTCGCGCTCCGACATATCTGTCTCGGTGTAGCCGAGGTCGTCTTTCTCTATATCATCCATCGGGCCGGTCCAGTCCTCTGGCGCCGCTGCGATTTCCAGGTCCATGCTCTGCCAGCGCGTCAAGCCCACATCCTCAAGATCTCCATCGAAATGCTGGACTTCGATATGCCCGTCCTTCTCATCAAGAGCAACCACGCGAAACATCTGCCCCTTGTCCAGGTGGCGATACCAGTTACCAATAATTGGATCGAATTTATTAACCATGGGTCAATACTACTGCGGCATGGTGGCCTTAGGAGTTAGTAATTGTTCTTATTTTTTTGGCACAACCGGCCCCAATTTCCACTGGATGCCGATATGTGTTTTTTACATCAATAAGAAACAGCCAAAACGTGCTCCTTATAGGGGTTTCTAGGTACTGACAAGTTAATGGCTACCGTTCGATAATCCAAGCGTGAATTAGCTACAGGATTCACGCCCGGAGGCTGATAATGGCTTGGAAAGGGAAAATTTTTGAACTGGTTGCCGCGGCAGCGATTGCGGCACTCCCCTCGGTAACGCTCGGCGTCGAAAATAGCTGCGTAAACTGTCATCAGGATGCTGCTTTTTACGCTCAGTATCCAAAGCTTTACGAGTACTACCAGAAATGGCTGGTATCGCCGCACGAACAAGCCGGCGTCACCTGTGATCAATGCCACGGGGGCGATACGTCCGCCGGTGCGATGGAAGAGGTCCATGCTGCCGTTCTGCCGATGAACGACGAACGCAGCACGTTGTACTATACAAAACAGCCTGACACCTGCGGACAATGCCACCCGAACCAGCGCAAACAGTTCGTGCAGAGCAAACATTATGCCGCCCTGATGAACCACCGTACGGCCCCGACATGCACTACGTGTCATCCGGCGATGAGTCGCCGACCGGAACTGCGCAGCATCGTTTTGAATGCTTGCAGCACCTGCCACGCCGAAGGCAATAGCGACGGGCTGCCGCCGATCGTAGATCGTGCGGCGGAGATTTTCCGAAAACTGAATATCGTCAGTGGCCTGCTGGGCTGGACAAGAGAGTACTACCGGTCTGCCGACTGGCCCGAGGATAGTAAGGCGCGTGTCGGCGAGCTGGAAGAACGCCACGAACGTATCCTTATCGGCGTTCATCAATTTGACCTGCAGCAGACAGAGACCGAGACAATCGAGCTGCTCGGCGAGCTGCGAGATAGTTTCGACGCGGTCCGGCGCGCTAATGAGCAACAGGCAGACTGATCGTCGGAAAACCTACGAAGTGTATTTCAGGTCTACCGGGACCTGACCAATTTTCTCTGCTTGATTGCGATGACGGCCTTTGCGAGCAAAGTAAAAATCAGTATGCCGAACGCCCATATCCCGGCGGCGACACCCAATTCGATGCCCGTCGGTTCGTATTCGAATATTTCTCCGAGCGGTGTCGGTATGAATCCCGGAATGACAAGGCCCATGCCTTTTTCGATCCAGATACCGAAGAACGTCAGCACGCAGGCAATATTCAGCATCACTATTTTTCGTCGTAACGGATGAATCATGAGGATCACCACGGCGACTAAATTGAGCGCCAGGGAAACCCATATCCACATTTGCAGGGACGCGAAGCCGCGGAGTCCAAAGAAAAGGTAGTGAATCGAAGCAGCGTGAGCCCCTTCGTTATAGAAATCCGTGAACAACTCTACGCCCACAAAAAACAAGCTGATTTGCAGCGCGGTTGTCATTATGAGGGCGAGCGTATCGATGACCGTTTGGCTGATCGGGTAGGAAGTCACTTTGCGGACAATTTGCAGTGCGATGATGATCAGGGCGGGCCCAGAGGCAAATGCCGACGCGATAAATCTCGGTCCCAGTAAGGCCGAGTGCCAGAAAGGTCGTGCAGGATTCGCGGAAAACAGAAACGCCGTAACCGTGTGGATAGAAATAGCCCAGAACATGGCAATTACAACGAACGGAAAATAAAGCCGGAAGTTCGGTTCCTTGCCTTGGTAATGACTGTAGAGAACGTAGAACGGGATAGCCAGGTTCAACAAGAAGTACACGCTTAGCACGAGCACGTCCCAGGCCAGCAAAGAAATCGGCCAATGGAAGCGGCCGATAACCGGCATTAAGTGCCACAAGCGGTCGGGATGGCCCAGGTCGACGACTACAAACATAATAGCCATCATTACGGCGGCAACGGCCATGCCCTCACCCACGAGCACAACGTCTTTTATGTCCTTCCGATCAAAAAGATAGGCGGGGATAACCAGTAGCACCGCCGCCGCCGCGATGCCGACCAGAAACGCGAAATTGGAGATATAAAAGCCCCAGGATACCTGGTCGCTCATGCCCGTTACGACCAGGCCGTTCATGAGCTGCTGCGAATAATTCCATGCTCCAAATGCAACAATCGCGGCCAGGGCACCGAGCCACATCCAGTACTCGCGTGGGCCGCGAAACATTTCACGTATGCTGTCGAGAATGAATCCAACTACTGCCATGGTAAGACCTCAGTCACTGAAGTACCAGAATTTAGGGTCAGTGCCGAGCTCTTCTTTCAGACGAAACACCTGCTTGTTTGCCAGCACGTATCGAATCTCACTATCCGGGTCGAGCAGGTTACCGAAAATTCGAGCGCCGGTAGGGCAGGCTTCCATGCAAGCAGGCTGCCTTCCCTTGCGCGTTCGCTGAACGCAAAAGTGGCATTTCTCGACGACGCCGCGAGGACGGGGACGATTACCGAGATAATGCGTTTTCGTGTTTATTTCTTCAGCGGGAATTTCCGGTGTTGTCCAGTTGAAGTGTCGCGCCCAGTAGGGACAGGCCGCCATGCAATAGCGGCAGCCGATGCACCAGTCGTAGTCGACGACAACAATGCCATCAGGTTCCATCCAGGTTGCCTCAACCGGGCAGGCTTTGACGCACGGTGGATCGTCACATTGCATGCATTGAACCGGCAGATAATGTTTGCCTTCGACCGGCACCGTCTCGGGATCGTAGTAGTGATCGGAGTGCTCGAGATTAAAATCACCATCATTCAATTCCAGTACGCGTATGTATTGAACCTGTGAATCCCTGCCGAGATTATTTTCCTTGACGCACGCATGCACGCAGTCACGGTATCCGCGGCAGCGCGAAATATTTATCGCATAGCCGAAAACAACGCCTTCCTGTGGCGGTGTATTGACGCAATCAATGTCGACGCCATACCGTCGCTTCGCCCTGCGTTCTATACGACCGAGCGCCGCGTCGATTTCCTCGGCTGACATCCTCCGATAATCCTTTTGGAAAAAATCGGCGAAAGCATCCTGGAAAGTTTCGCCACCCCACGCCGGTTGCGCCACGGTAGCAACCGTCGTAACGGCACCCATACCGATGCCGCGCAAAAAATTTCTACGTGCCAGCGCGGATTTGTAGTCTTTGCCTTTCGGGTCGGAATCCATTGTCATTGTCCCGCCTGCTCCTGTCGCTTCATCCAGCTTGGGGTGTCCTCATGCGGCAAGCCTTGCACTCGCTTCAACCCGGCACGCACATGAGGTGCCGGGCTTGGAGCCCGGGGTTTGATTGTCGGGTCATGAGGGTTGTGGCAGTGCGTACAGTTATACAGCGTGCGTGGTCCCTGCCAGTTCGCGACGCGCTTGCCATGCGCACCGAAGGTCCAGTCCTTTTGGCGATTCGCATGACAGCCACCGCAAACCTGGTACGCGTCATTGAAGTCCACGGGCTCGCCCAGCAGCGTATGCAGGTGATTGCGGTCCTTGAGATCGTGGCAGGACAAACACCAGATGCGCCCACGCCCGTGCTTAACTTCCGAATTATGCGGCGTATTCAGTTGCCGTATCTCCGGATTCGGTTCCATAGCCGCATGACACATCATGCAAGGATAGAAAACCAACTTATCTTTGCGCGGCACGACCTTGATTTCTGGCGCACCAGGATAGCCTTCAAATCGTAACGGCTCCTGGGGAGTCATCGGCTCTTGAGCCTGCACCGACGACAAAAGCAGACCACTAATACAAATCAGGAGTTGTAAGATTTTTGAGCGCATAGGTAAACCACCGCCCCGGATAGTGCGCTGCTTGCCCGGAAAAAAGGATAGGTACTTATACCGTATTGCGGTAGCGGCGACGCAGGGTCTCAATGCGATGGAACAACAGCGGCACCGCAAGCAGCGTAAGAAAGGTGCCGGTCAGCAGACCACCGATCGCGACGAACGCCAATGGCGACAGCCGTTCGATCCCCACGGCCCACTCCATGGCCAGTGGCACCATGCCGACCGCCGATGCCAGCGCGGTCATCAGTATCGGTCGTGTCCTTTTATGGACTGAATCCAGGATCGCGGTCTCAAGATCGTTACCTTCGCGCAGTGACTGTTTCGCAAAGTCGACCAGCAGGATGCCGTTGTTTACCACAATACCCATCAGCAGAATCAGGCCCATGAATGCGGGCATCGAACCAAACTTTCCCGCAAACACAAGCCCGAAGCTCGCGCCAATGATCGCCAATGGCAATGTGATGAGCACCGCCAGCGGGTCTAAAAACGAATTGAACGTTACGACAAGCATGAAATAAAGCAACACAAGGCCAATTGCGAAGGCGATACCGAGGCGACTGAATGACTCTGAAAGCTGCTTGTATTCACCTTCATAAGCAATGGCGTAACCACGCGGCAGAAGCAAGTCGTCGAGCACCTTCTCCACCTGTTCATGCAATGCCGTGATCGAAACATTGCGCCGATAGGCAAGTACATCAACCGTCGACAACAGGTCCTGGTGTGTTTCCGCCGTCGGCGCGGTGGCAAATGCCGGACGCGCCAGTGCCGATAGCGGTACAAAATGGCCCTCTCGCGTGCGAATATTGAGGCCGCTGATGGCCTCGGCGGAACCTCGTTGATCAGGCCGCAACCGCACCCAGACCGGAATCGGGTCATCACCTGTCACGCGCACCCTGCTGGCCGGCGCGCCGCCAATAGCAGTCGCAACCTGAGCGGCAACCTGATCCGGCGTCAGACCATAGAGGCGCGTCAGCGCGGGATCAATATTGAGTTCAACATGTTCGGATCGGCCCTGCCAGGAGCGCTCCATACCCGTTAATCCCGGCACCCCCTGCAAGCGATGCATAACGTCCGTTGCCAGAGTGTCGAGCACTTTTGGCTCAGGTCCGGTGATCATGACATCCACAGTGGCACGAATTGACGATAGCGGCGTGGCACCAAAAACCGATGCGTTCGCCGATATCAGCCCCGGCATCTCCCGCAGACGCTTGCGGATACCGCTGTTGATGTCATAAATCGTTCGGTCGCGATGAAATCTGTCAACAATGTTTAATACGATTTCGCCTTGCTGCAAAAGCCTGGCGGCACCGAAGGACTTCACACCCGGCTCGGAGCCAACCACGGTGGACATAGACAGAAACCAGTCATCCGGGATCTCGGATCGTATGGCCTGTTCCACTCCGGTCGCCAATGCCGACATACGCTTTGCATCGGTATCCGGAGCCGCCTCGAAACTGATCTTGACAATGCCTGTATCCATGAGCGGCATCAATTCGCGACCCTGCATGCGTAAATGTGAAGCGGTGACGACGAGGAGTGCAATAAACAGTGTTACCACGGCCCATCGGTGTCCCAGGCCCCATTTCACCAATCGCACATAGGCATTCTTCAGTGGCTCCAGCACGAATCGGGTAAACGGATTCAAAAGCCAGCCCAACGGGTCCCGGGCGCCGGGTTTAAGCAACACGGGTGCCAGCATCGGGATCATCGTGATCGAAACAACGAGCGATGATAATAAAGCAACAGAGAGCGTGACCGACAACGGTCGCAAGACTGTTTGCACAAAACCACCGATTAACATAATGGGCACCAGTACGATTACCGTACTAATCGTGCCGGCCGAGTCCGCTAAAAGTATCTCATCGAGTCCACGCACCGCGGCGACACGTCCATCCTCGCCCATCGTATTCATTCGCCGCTCAATATTTTCCATAACGACGACGACATCATCCGCGAGCAAACCTACCGCGATAATGATGGCGGATAAAGTCACCATATCGAACTCGAACCCTATCCACCAAAGTATGGCAAAAGTCAGGACATAAGAAACGGGCAGCGACAATGCCACTACGGCGGCCGCACGACTATTGCCGAGAAACAGCAATATGACAAACACGGTCATTATTATCGCGTCGCGAAGTGAAGACAGCATGTTGTCGACGGTCAAATCAATAATCCGACCCTGTGAGTCAGCGATTTCGATATGCAGGTTGGGAAACTCCTGCTTGATCGAACCGAGAGACGCCAGGGTTGTTTCAATCACCGGCTTGGCAAAGCCGCGCTCGGAACGCAGCAGTGCAATCGCCACCGCATTTTCACCGTTACCCCGGTACAGCGAAACCCGATCGGCAGCACCCCAGTCGACCTCTCCAAGATCACCAACTCTGACAAAATCGCCACCCGGTAACGGTACCAACACGGCCGCAAGATCCTCGGGCGTGCTTGCCAGGGCCTGAGCAGTCAGCCTGTATTGGTTTCCTTCGCGCTGAATCAGCCCGGCGGGAACCGACAGGTTCGAACCCACCATTGCCGCGATGACTTGCGAAATTTGCAGCTGGTATGCGGCCATCCGATCCCTGTCAAGGTCAATACTCAACTGCCGCACCGGGCCACCGAAAACTTCTGCTTCAGCGACGCCCGGCAGATTCAGAAGTCGGTCACGAAGATCATGCGCCACAATCGCGCGCACCTGAGCGAGGCTAAGTCCGGACTGCTGCGCTGCAGTCACCGCAAGCACCATCACGGGGTGTGCGGCATCGGTTATCTTGAAAACCAGCGGATCGTTGATGCCGCGTGGGAGTAGCCCCTTTACACGCGACAACTCGGTCGTCACCGCATTCGCCGCCGCACTAATATCGATGCCGTACTCGAATTCCACTTGCACGGCCCCGACTTCGTCGTGCGATGTTGACGTTACACGGCGCACGCCGTCGACAGCCTTTAGACGAACCTCCAGCGGATGGACCACCTCGTTGGCAACATCAGTGGTCAGCGCACCACGCCAGGGTACAACCACGGACACCATGGGCCGGTTGGTATCCGGAAACAGGTTGGTCGGAATTTTATAAAACCCAATAATGCCCAGTAACATCACCGCCAGCAGGCCCGCCGCGATGACATGCGGTCTGGACAACAGGCGGCTCGCGAAACTCATGGGGCGCTTTGCTCAGCAACGCTTGCGGCTGGGGCTACAACGGGATCACCGTCGTGCAACAATAGCAGCACGTTGCCGTTGGCAGTGACGACCTTGTCTCCCGCAGACAAGCCCGCCTGAATAGCGCAACCCTCCAATCCACACAAAGCGACATGAACAGGCGTTCGCTGTATGTGCGGTGGCTGATCCTTCGCCAGTTTGAAAACATAACGTTCATCGGCACTGTGCGCGGGGACGAGGGCATCTCGCGGCACCACGACGGTATTTTCGACCTGCTGCTCGATGACGCGTGCCGCGAGATGCGCACCGTCGGCAAGACTGAACGGCCGGCTTGGGAGGTCGATTTCAACCTGCCCCATGGACAACTCATCGAGTGACGGGCTCACGCGGCTTACCGCCACGCGCATTTTATTATCAGCAGAACGCAACTCCACAAGCGTGCCCGGCCTAACCACCATCGACGTGTCCTGCGGCACCGGTATAACGACGCGACCGCCACTGTCCGAGGTCAGCTGGTACATCAGTTTACCCGGGGTGACGGTATCGCCAATCTCCACCGGCCGTCTTGAAACACGGGCGGCCATCGGCGCTTGCACGCGACCGTAGGATATTTTGATCCGGATGGAAGCCAGCTGTTTTTGCAACGCCTGTTCGTTGGCAAGATCTGCGCGGTATCGGGTTTCCCAGCCTTCAACCGCAGATTCCGAGGAACCGCCTTCGGCCAACAGGGATTTCTCACGTGCCAGTTCGTTTCGGTCGTGGGTGACTGCCGACTGAACCTCTGTAACCTTTGCAGCGACCGACGCCGCCTGCGCCTCCAGATCACGCGTGTCCAGTTTGATCAGCAACTCACCCGGCTTGACGTTTACACCTGCCCGCGGCCCGACTTCCTCGACCGTGCCGCCAATTTGCGCCAGGAGGCGCACATCACTGGCGCTCTCAACCCGGCCAAGAGCCGGGAAGCCACTGCTAACCGTACCAGCGCGGACGGTTGCAAACTCAAGCGCCCAGGGCGAATTCGCCATCGCTGGTTCGTCTTCGATGTGTTTCAAACGACTGTGCAACAGCACAAACGAGACGCCAACTACAACGACCAGTACGATCGGGGTCAACCATTTTTTTGCAAAATTCACCTTGTGCTCCTATTCGCCCGCGCCGGCTTCGGTATACGCAGTCGGAACCAGTCCGACGGCCAGATGCGCGCTGTCATCGGCAAGCCACCAGCGAACCATCGCACTGGTCTTCGACGCCAATGCGGCCGCCAGTGCGGCCTCTGCGTCGATCAGATCAGCCGCCGAAATCCTGCCTGCCTGGAAACGATCCGACTGAATCCGTTCGGTTTCGGTCGCTGCGGCCAGGCCGGCAACGGCTGATTCGCACTGCAGCCTGGCGGCGCGCCAGGATGCGACGGCGGTATCCAGCTCCTGTTGCGCCTGATTTCGCGTGGCCGATAGCTCACTCTTAAGCGCCATCAGTCCCGCACTGGCGTTATCGATGCCGGCCATTCGACGGCCGCCATCCCAGAGCTCCCAGTTGAGTCGGAGTAAGACACTCCACGTGTCCTCATGGCGTGTGGACAAACCTTCATTTCTGGATTTGTTGGCCTGCAACTGCATATTCGGTAGCCAGGCCCGTTTTGAAGCCTTGAGTTTCTCGTGCGCCGCTGCCACGCGCCGTTCTGCGGCTTTCACATCCGGGCGTTGCAGGATGTCCGTTGCATCGTGCGCATTGAATTCACGCGGCGCTGTGTTCACTACCGTTATTTCATCGGCATAATTTTGCTGGCCCAACAATGCTGCGATAGCTGCGCGCAGGCCAATTTCCTGACCATCCAGAGCGGCGAGCTGCCCGATCACCGCTTTGCGCTCGGCATCAATGCGCAGCAACTCAACCCGCGGGACCCGACCAACGTCGACTTTGGTTTTCACGACCTGGTAGTTTTTCTCCAGCGCCTTATGTTGCGCCTGCAAAGCCTCGCGATTTCCCTGCAGTTCCTGGAGTCCACGGTAGACAAGAACGGCACGGTTAAACAGGAACAGCCTTATGTGCTGTGCATCGTGCACTGCCGCCTTGCTGAGCTGTCTTTGTTCGCCGACTGCTGCAGCAATTCGGCGATCGATATCCAGCGGTACACTGAACGCCACTCCGAAGCCCCGCTGGGAGTCGTCAACAGCGATATTGGCAAGATCAATCGGCGGTGATATCGGGCCAATCAGGCGTGGGCTATTGTAGTCGACCCTTTCACCGAACAGGCTCGCACTACCGAAATAGCGACTACGAACCACCCGCAAGTTGGCCGCTGACGCCTCGGCACGACTATTGGCGGCCGCCAGGCTGGGTGAGTCAGTATCGATTTGATGTAACACGGCATGCAGATCGGCATGCGCGATTGGCGCGGCAGGCCCGAACGCCAACAAAATCAGTACCGACAAGCCTGACCGGATATTCATACCATTTCCCGAAACCGTATACGCGTTGCAGTTTGCACCCCAACGATACTGCGAGTCCAGAAAATTTGCGGCGCAGGACGGATACAAATGATAATCAGGAAGCGGCGAAACTTGAGCTAGATCATGGATCCCAGATCGGATCCAACGGACGGATACGCGCTGACCATTCTCTTTAGCTCTGCGGTCTTCATGCCGGTCTTAATGGCCAGCCCGAATATATTGATGAGTTCAGCATATTCGGGGCCGAACAGGTGCGCGCCCAGTATTTCGTCGGTCTTGTTGTCAATAAGCACTTTGACAGCAGCGCTTTGCTCGCCAACGCGCATATTCGAGTACCAGTCGCTGGTATCGGTGAATTTCGTCCGAAAATCGATACCGAGTGCTATCGCTTCCGACTCTAATAAACCGACCCGCGCAAGCTCCGGTATCGAAAAAACGACAGTGGGTACGCCACGGTAGTCGGCTGTCTTCTTATTGCCATTCAACATGTTTGAGGCCGCAATCTTGCCCTCATGAAACGACACCGGCGTCAGCGGCCAACCGTCTGTGTCGCTCGCATCCCCGGCTGCGTAAACCGACACATTGGAAACGCTTTGCAGGTATTCATTCACCGTAACGCCTTTGTCGGTGAACTCAATGTTGGCATCGCCGAGGTTCAGGCGGTCCAGCGCCGCAACACGTCCGGCACCGTGCACAACGAGATCGGCACTCCAGATGTTATCATCGCCTGCTTGTCTTGCAGACACTTCAAAACCTTCGCCGAATTGATTGATCGATTGAACATCTGTTTGCGAACAAAACTCGATACCGACTCGCTCGGTACGCTTTACGAGCCTGTCAACCAGGTCGGGATCGAACGCCGGTAGCGGACGGGTGCCGTGGTCAAGAACGCAAACGTCGCTGCCTGCACGTGCGGCAATATGCGCGAACTCGAATGAAATGAAACCGCCGCCAACGAACAGGATTCTATTCGGCAAAGTTTCCAGTTCGAGGAATTGTGTGCTGTCGATTATGAACCCGGCACCCGGCATCGTGAGATCACGCGGGCGGGCGCCTGTCGCGATCAGCACATAGCGACCCTCGAGCGTGGTATCACCGATTGCAATGCGACTGGGACCTGTAAATCGGGCAGTTCCGTGAAAGGTCTCCACGCCGTTCTTTTTCAGCCCACCTTCAACACGGCCCGGCATTCTGTCGGTGAAGGTGCGTTTGAATGCCATCAGATCGGCCCAGTTGATACGCAGGCCGTCGGTCTCCACACCCTTGCCGCGCATTAGATTGACTGCGTCAATAAGTTCTGCGCCGCGGCGCAGCATTTTCTTCGGGTCGCAACCGCGCAAAGCGCAGGTGCCACCGTACGGCAGCTCATCAACAATAGCGACACTCCAACCTGCGGCTACGCAACGATTGGCCGCTGAGGTCGCTGCGGTACCGGCACCAATTACAATAAGGTCAAATGATTTCATTACGACCGCTCCTGTTTCGAGTTGCTTACAACGGACACCCAGTTGTGGGCAAATGCTGTAAGCAGGGCTTTGGCCAACAGCTCGGGAATCTCGTCGACGGTTGCAAGGTCCGCCAGGCTTTCGCTGGCCGACGCTAACGACCCCTCTTTGCTCAGCGCAATGAGAACCATGGACGAGCGATTGTCCAGGATGGTCAGATTTGGCTGCATATTTTCATTTCGTGAGATTGCCAATGTCTTTGCCGCTGCATTTTGCAATTTAATCTCGCCTTGACGATCACACCAGACATCGTCGGCATTGCTCGTCTGCGACAATAAGGTCAGTGTTGGCACGAGTTCGACACTCAGGCTCGCCCAGTCCTCGGGTGCGAACTGCTCCATGGACGCCGAATCGACGGGAACACAATCCGGCCCGTCGAATACCCGCATGACGGCCCACTCGATCTCCGCCAGATCGGCGATTGCCGCTCCTGTGTGTACTCGCAGCCAGTCTGCGAAGCCCTTGCCGAGATCCCGAAGGCTTGGAGAGACGGACGGCTGCGCGACGACGTAATCGCCCGCCAGTCGCGCGAATTCTTCCTGTCCCAGAATTCGCTCGCAGGCCGGAAAGTCGTGCGCCAGTGCAGCTTCGAGTCGAATGAAGTAAGCATCCCGATAAACGTCCAGGCCTTGCACCGAGTGTCGCGACTTCGGTGCACACAGTTGCTCGATAAGTCGATCCTCGTTGCGACCGTGCATGACAAAGTCGCTGAATTCTGACTGCAGTTTTTTCAAATGCCCGGCGCTCATACACTTTGCTCCATTGCATATGCCATCATCCCATCGAGCTCCTGCAGCAGATCATCGAGTTCGGGAATATTGTCATCGCGCTCGAGACAAACAGGCACCGGACCAAAGCGCCCTCTTGCATCGTCATACAGCGACTTGACGAGATCCGGTACCGGGTGATCGTGCGTATCTATCTTGAGCGCGCCGTCATCACTGTGTCCGGCCACATGGTGCTGCGCCACGCGATCTGCCGGGACGTTTTCAAGGTAGTGCTGCGGTGCGTAATCGTGATTGTGAGCACTGACAACAATGTTGTTGATATCCAGCAACAGCAAGCAATCGGCACGCTCGGCGATGTTTGACAGGAATTCCCACTCGGGCATTTCACTGCTGTTGAATTCGACATAGCTGGAGAGATTTTCGATCAGTATTTGCCGCCCGAGGAACTCCTGCACCGCATCTATACGACGCGCTGCATGATCGATCGCTTCCTCTGTATAGGGTAGCGGCAGCAAATCGTGCAGGTGATGACCGCCGTGCCGGGTCCAGCAAAGATGATCGGAAACGATCAACGGTTGAAAGCGCGACACCAGGCTTTTCAAATCATCAAGGTAGGCCTGATCAAGCGGATCAGTGCCACCGAGATTCATGGAAACGCCGTGAAAGGCAATTGGATATTGCTCGCAGACCTCTTCCAGCACCGCTCGCGGTTGGCCACCGGCCACCATGAAGTTCTCAGTAATGAGTTCGAGCCAGTCGACCGCAATTTCGCCGCGTCGGGCCGCCGCATAATAAGGTGGCCGCAATCCGATTGCGCGTGCAGGCCTCTCGGGTGTCGCTCGACTTAAGGCCGACCGATCAACGTTTGGCCGGGTCACCAGGGGAGCCTTTTAGTAACTTGCCGCCCCGCGTGTAGCATTCTTTCTCCGGTACATAAATGTAGCCTTTCGTCTTGCACTCATTCTGGCCGGTGCAGGCATTGAATGCCGTGGTACAGGCCGACGTTCCCTTGCATTCGTTGATGCCCCAGCATGCCACTTCGCCAGCCTCCGCTTTTGGCACCAATACGTCGACGGACTTGTACATGCCGTAAAAAGCGCCCGCGGCCGCGACCGTCAATGCTGCGCCATTAATCGCACGGCGCTGCAGGCTAACCTGCTCCGATCTTGCGTCGCTAACCGGCGCTTCGCAAACGGGGGCGCTCCGGCCATTGACGTAGTCCCACACGCTGCCCGAAAACAAAACGGCCAGTCCAACATAAACGGACCACGGTTGCGGATAAATACCGGTGACCATAAACCAAAGCCCTGCTCCACCGAAGATGGCCCCCACAAGCGCCAACCAAAACGGCGCCATCGAACCGTGCAGGCGCGAGCTCCGGTACAGCAGCCATAAACTAAGCCCGGCGAAAGCGACGAACAAAGGAAACAGGTAAGCGTCGTGGACGATAAATCCAAGTCCGACGGTACCCAATGCTGCCAGTATGGCCGGGATACCGAGGCAGCATGCCGCTGCGATACCGGTGCCAATGAGCCCGGCGAACTGTTTAAAAAATGCTTTCATACGAATGATCCTGTTCGAAATTACCTGCCGCTCAAGCCGCGCAACAGGAAAGTTGTTTTACGTCCTTGTAGAAAGTCTGGGCGCAAAGCTTCAGTCCTTCCACCATCGTGAGATACGGGAACAGCTGGTCGGAAAATTCCTGCACCGTCATCTCGTTGCGGATCGCAAGCACCGCTGTCTGAATCATCTCACCCGCTTCCGGTGCGAGTATCTGTGCACCGACCAGACGATCCGTTCGTGCGTCTCTGACCAGCTTGATGAAACCCTCGGTCTCGAAATTCGCAAGTGACCGCGGTACATTTTCAAGTTCAAGCGTGCGGCTGTCCACGTCGATACCGGCTTCGCGCGCTGCATCCTCCGACTGCCCAACTGTCGCCACCTGCGGGTCGGTAAAAATAACGGCGGGCATTGCGGACAGGTCGAGTGTCGCATCGCCACCCGTCATGTTGATTGCGGCTCGACTGCCTGCCGCTGCGGCAACGTAAACGAATTGTGGTTGCGTGGTGCAGTCGCCGGCAGCGAATACGGATGCAGTAGAGGTACGCATGTGATCATCGACCAGAATGGCACCATCGTCTGTCGTGTCAACGCCCGCGGCATGCAGATTCAGATCAGCCGTATTCGCGGGTCGACCGGATGCAACTAACAAGGCGTCAGCAGAAAGTTCTTCTCCGTCGATCGATACGCTGAAGACATTATTTTCAAAGGCGACGCGTTTTGCACTGGTAGCAGAATGAACGCGAATACCCTCGCGCTCAAACGCGGCGGTCAATCCTGCCCCCAATGCCGGATCGTCCTGCGAGAGCAATCGCGTTCGGGCCAGTATCGTTACCTCCGATCCCAGGCGGCGGTATGCCTGCGCGATCTCAACCGCGACAACCGACGAGCCGATGACGATAAGGTGTTCGGGTATCGAATCGGCAAATAATGCCTCCGTCGAGGTCCAGTAGGGAACATCCTGCAATCCCGGCACCGGCGGTACCGCAGGCGAGGAGCCGGTCGCGATGAGGACACGGTCAGCATTGATAGTTTGCTCAGTGCCATCCTTGCTCGTCACAACGATCGTGTTGGCATCTTTGAAGGACGCATTGCCACGAACAAGTTGAATTGCATCGTTACCCTCAAGAATACTTTCGTATTTCGCTTGCCGAAGTTCGTCGACACGTGCGGTTTGTTGCGCCAGCAGGCGTCTGCGGTCAATGACCGGTTCGCTATCCGCCAATCCCTCAAAAGCATTGGTCCGCTGTTGCTGGGCGAGTTGCGCGCTGCGAATCATTATTTTCGATGGTACGCAACCAATGTTGACGCAGGTTCCACCGATGACGTCGGCGCGTTCGATCAGGGTAACCGTGGCACCACCCTCCACCGCCTTGGTCGCAGCCGCGAACGCACCGGAGCCGGTACCAATGATGACGACATGTAATGCACCAGGGTCACCGGAACCGGTGGCACAGCAGTCTGCGTATACCGTTTCGTTCATTGCCTGCCCTTGTATTGAAATGAATAAGGCGAGACTATAAAGCCTGTAGTTACTATAGGTGCAAGCTTTTTTGAGGATCAATTTGTGAGCGAGTTCACAATCGGCGAACTATCCCGCCTGTCTGGCGTTGTCGCCGAGACCATTCGCTACTTCGAGAAAATCGGCATCCTGCCGGCTCCCCCGCGTAACAGTTCCGGTTATCGAATTTACTCGACGCTGCATCTTGAGCGCCTCGCGTTCATTCGGCGCAGCCGCGAGCTCGGTTTCAGCCAACCTGAAGTGCGCAAGTTACTGACACTGGTCGACGAACACAGCTATACCTGCGCGGAAGTCGAAGCAATGACCAGCAAACAGCTGTCCGTGGTACAGGATAAAATCGCGGACCTGCGAAAGCTTGAGCACGCCCTCGCCGGCATGATCAATGAGTGCAGCGGCGGGAACGTGCCGGATTGCCCGATTGTCGACATCTTGTCGGCGTTACCAGAATAGGCCAAGGCGTCGACAAGATAATCTGTTGGTAGCCGGTTGATAAGAAAGCCATAAACAGCGGCAATACGGCCCTCAACTACTCAGGTTTGACGCAAACTGTCGAGATATTCCCGGTGGCTGTCGTACTTGCCTGCCTCATCACGATAGGGATGTGGAGCAGCATCGATTCCCTGGCCGATCGTCTCCTGCCTATAACGTCCCATGCCGGACAGGATGCAAAACCAGGAATACGGTGCGTAGGAGGAGCGATGCACATGCGTTTTTAATACGTGGATAAAATCATCCGCCGGACTGTCCCAACCGGCAAGCACGGCACGCATCGTCTCGGAAATATTGTCGTTGGCACCACAATCACGCCAGTACGGCGTGTCATCCCTCGTACTGAGCTTGTAATGCATCTGAATGTAATCGACCGTGCAATCGAAGGCTTCATTGATAATGTGATTGAAGTGCTCACGGTAGGTCGTCTGGTACTGGCCGCGGATGAAGTGCGTAATAAAACGATTGATCGTGAATTGCGTGAGCCCCAACGCAGTTGCTTCCAGGGGTTCGATAAACCCCTGGGACAAGCCAATCGCCAGGCAGTTTCTTTTCCAGTGCTCCGTAACACGTCCAACCTGAAGGCGGATATGCAAGGACTCGATCCCACTCGTATCCTCACCAATGTGATCGCGTAGTTCCTGCTCCGCGGCCTCGCGCGTCGTGTAATTAGCACTATAGACATAGCCGTAGCTGACCTTGTTGACCAGCGGTATGCGCCAGGCCCAGCCGTGCTTGAGTGCCGTCGAGTTCGTGTAGGGTGGAAAATCACCCTCTTCGGGAACCGGGGTACGAATGACGACCGCACTATTGTTGAATAGGCGCGGTTCGTAGGACACGAAATCTGTGTCTGTCACCTTGCCTAGCAGCATGCGCCTGAAACCCGTGCAATCCACAAAAAAGTCCGCCGTCACCGCGCCGCTGTTGGCCGTGACCACGTGGCTGAGATTGCCGTTGTCTGCTTGTACGACCTCGGTAACATCGTCGACGATGTAGTTGATGCCTTCATCGATGCAGCGGCTCTTGAGGAGGTCGGCGAGGAACGCAGTGTCGAAGTGATAAGCGTAGTCCATCTTGCCTGAATCGCACGGGGGTGGCCCTGCCGGTGCCTTGCATTGATTCGCAAGTGCCGCGTTGAAAAAAAAGTCGCCCGGATCAGTGCTGGCGACCTGGCCGTTGCGCCGAAGATTGCAATTATCGAAAAACTGCGCCTCGAACTGGTTGTAACCGGGAGACGCAAACGGGTGGAAGTACTCATGGAACTCTTCGTTCCCGGTCCAGCCCGGAAAATTGATGCCGACTTTGAACGTCGCCTGGCAGGCGGCCATGAACTCCTTTTCGGAGATCTGCAGGAAATTCAGGAATCGCTTGAATAACGGCGTAGTCCCTTCACCGACACCGATCGCCGGGACGTTGGGAGACTCGATAAGCGTTATTTTGCTGCCGGCCTGACCGAGGCTGCGCAGCATCAGGCTGGCCGTCATCCAGCCGGCACTTCCGCCACCGACGATCAGGATATTCTCAGGGGGAGTATTATGTGTGGCCATTCAGAACCGCTCGATGGATGAAACCTTGATTCTACGCCAAAAAAGTGCCGAGTTTATTTTTCGCGAATCCGCACCGAACACAGAGCCTTGTTGTAATAATCAGGATCATTTTTAGGTCAATACACTGATGATTTCCTGAAATACACGGAATCTCTTGGCACCAACAGCTTCGTCCGGGACAATAAATGACAGCACGTAATCTATTCATCATGCTCGCGGCACTGCTAACCATAGCCACATTATTGTTGGCTACGGTTTGGCCGGATGCCTACTGGTTTCTAATTGTTGTTTTACCGCTGGCAGGGCTGGGTGTTTACGACATGCTGCAGCGCAAGCACACGCTTTTGCGCCTTTACCCTGTCGCCGGACATCTGCGCTACATTTTTGAGTCAATCCGACCCGAAATTCAGCAATATTTTGTCGAATCCGATACCAATGGGCAGCCGATCAGTCGCGAATTCAGGGCCCTTGTTTATCAACGAGCAAAGGGACAGCGCGACACGCGACCGTTCGGCACCTTGTTTGACGTGTACCGCAACGGTTATGAATGGATAGCGCATTCTCTCGCGCCCAGGCCTGTGCACGACAAAAATCCGAGAATCCTTTTCGGTGGCCCCGACTGTGTCAGGCCCTACGATGCTTCGCCACTGAACATTTCCGCGATGAGTTTTGGTGCCTTAAGCAAACACGCCATTATGGCCCTGAATAAGGGTGCAAAAGCCGGCGGTTTCGCGCATAACACCGGCGAAGGTGGTCTCAGTCCCTATCATCTCAAATACGGTGGCGACCTCATCTGGCAAATCGGTACCGGGTATTTTGGCTGCCGCAATTCTGACGGTAATTTTGACGAGGCCCTGTTTACGGAAAAAGCCACTAATGATGCTGTCAAAATGGTCGAGATAAAGCTGTCACAAGGCGCAAAACCCGGCCATGGCGGCATATTGCCGGCGATAAAGCTGACCCAGGAAATCGCCGATATCCGCCACGTGCCGATGGGGCACGACGTGATTTCCCCGCCAGCGCATACCGCTTTTTCGTCACCACTCGGCTTGCTTGAGTTCGTCGCCCGGTTACGTGAGTTAACGCTCGGAAAGCCGGTGGGATTCAAGCTGTGCATTGGCAAAAAAACCGAATTCCTGGCGATTTGCAAGGCCATGCTCGAATCGGGTATTACGCCGGATTTTATTACTGTCGATGGCGGCGAAGGCGGCACCGGCGCGGCGCCGGTGGAGTTGACCAATTCAGTCGGCATGCCCTTGCGTGATGGCCTGATTTTCGTCAACAACGCCTTAATTGGCGCCGGCCTGCGCGAGCGAATCCGGGTTATCGCGTCGGGCAAGGCGGTTTCTGCCTTTCACGTCCTGCGATTAATGGCACTGGGTGCCGATACCGTCAATGCGGCACGGGCGATGATGTTTGCGATTGGTTGTATTCAATCGCGCCAGTGCCACCAGGACACGTGCCCGACAGGTGTGGCGACACAAAATCCATCTCGATACAAAGCACTGGATGTTGAGGACAAGGCAAACAGGGTGGCTGCTTATCATGATGCGATGATAGAAAACCTGGTGGAATTGATTGCGGCCGCTGGATTGAACAGTCTTGACGAGCTTCGGCCCTGGCACATTAATCACCGGGTTAACGGGACAGAAGTTGCGAATTACGCAGAGCTCTATCCCTGCATAACAGATCGATGTTTCCTATCCGAGAAATGCATTCCGGAAGACTGGCGCACTGATTGGGATCACGCTGACGCCAACGGCTGGTAGCTCATCGCGTGGGCGGGGACGACGATTCGGTGTCCGAACTCTCTACCCGGGTCATGGAATGATGTTATCTTTTCAGTTCTGGTCCCCAACCTTTTTGGATATTCGCTCATGATCACGCCGATGGTAGATAAAGATACGCTACGAGGCTTTGGTAAGTACACCGCCATCATTGGCATACTGCTAGTCATTCTCGGCAGTATCGGCATAACTCTGCCGATACTGCCGAGAATGACTAGCAGTATGCCAATGATGGCGGTGTACTTACCAAAGCCTCGAAGCGTATCTTTATCTACCATC
>Ga0114931_10002497_pt1 | contig 23395 bp, 16 predicted proteins | sample 2SBtaG_FD_89579 | JGI IMG/M metagenome (GOLD analysis project Ga0114931, IMG submission 89579) | Deep subsurface microbial communities from Kolumbo volcano to uncover new lineages of life (NeLLi) - 2SBTROV14_V59a metaG | ecosystem: Environmental > Aquatic > Marine > Volcanic | place: Kolumbo... | reverse complement strand
TAAAGCTGCTTTATTATTTGGACTAAGGGTTAAACTTTTCTTTACTGCTTCAATCGCATTTTTATATTGTTTATTATAAAAATAAGCACCGGATAAGTTGTACCACATTTGAAAATCAGCTATTTTATAAACACTTGCAGCTTTTAAGTATTTTAAAGCTAATTTATATATACCGTTTTGTAAATAAATAGAACCTATCCATTTTTTATTATAAAATGATGGGCTAATTGTCTCAAGTTTAATTAAATACGGCAACGCATCGCTGAATAATTGGGCTGTGATTAAATGCTTACCCGCATATTCATAAGGTGTATCATCAAACGGCAGCATTGCAATTATAGAGTTGATCTCTTTTTCAAATTTGTTATACTTCTTTTCATTGTAAAATCTGTCTGCAAGATAAACGTGTGCTCTTTGCCAATAAACCTTTTTTCTTACAAGTTGAAGTGCCAACGAATCGGTATAATCTTTGGGGCTGTAATTTATCATTTTATAATTTGGTGTATCCTTAGGAACAAAAGGGAATGAGCCTGTTAGTATATCTAATTTTAATTTAGCAATTGTTGAATCTAATTTTGTGAATGGGAAAAATGCATCCAATATACTGTCTTGTTTAGCATCCGGAATATTTATCCTTTTATTATCCGGCAGTAATTTTAATTGGTACATCTTTTTATAAAATGCTTTTGCCATTAATTTATATCCTTTCAAATTCGGGTGTAGGTGGTCAACAGTTAAATTGTATCCTACACTACCGTGAGGACTGTAAAAAGAGAACAAAGAATCAATATCAATTACCGGATAATTATATTTTTGCCCTAAATTTTCTATAACTTGATTAAACTTTTTGGGTGCACGGAATCTTAAAGCATCCAATTCTTTTGCTTGTAAAAGTAATTTGTGTGCAGCTTTGTAATTCTCTTTATTATATTCATCACTCCCTTTTTGGTAAACAACATCTGCACTAGGGAGTTTTTTTGTCTTAATAGAAATAAATGGTTTTTGATCAAGAATATTAGAGGTTAATTTTCCGAGTATTACAGGAATTTTAGCTTCTCTAAGATATTTTAGAATATCATTTAGATTTCCTTCAAATTGACTCACACCTTCATTAAAAACTTTGGAATTTAAAATAATCTTTGATTTTCTTATGACTCGAGCCATCAATGTTCCTTGTTCATTTTTCTTATTATGTTCGCTGTTACTAAAGAAGGCATAAATATTAGAAATTACTTTGTTTAGTAATTGCACTATTCTGTAATTAGCAATTGAGATGTAAAAATTTATAAGCGACCTCGAATTGCCCATTGATACAGTTGAACCGACTCCCAAAGCTCCGTAATATTCATTGTGTCCTCCATAGAATAAGACTAAATCCGGTTTCTGTTTTATAACATCAGGGACTATATCTCTAATAGTATACGTGTTGATTGCGGATATCCCGCAATTAATTACTTCAATATTTTTTTCGGGATATAACAACTCTAATCTTCTTTTTAAGAATCCAGGAAAGGAACCTGTTGATATAAAAGGCCAACCTTCAGCGCTGCTGCCTCCAAGTACAAAAATTCTATAAGTATTTTTTGTTTTTTCTTTTAAAAAACTATCAGGTAATGGAGTGGGGTAATTATTTAAGTTTGTAAAATATTTTAAAGTTAATTTAGAATTTAATGCAAGACGGTTTTGAAAAGCTTTTGATAGTGGCTTGAAGGTTTTATAATTTTCCCCGTAGCCAAAAAGTCTTAAAGAAAATTCTAAAATTATAATAAAAATCAAGGGTAAGATTATCATTATAGCGTAAAACCATTTTGGCGATTTTTTAATTGTTTGATTATTCTTTTTAGGTTTTTTTGTATTAGACATTACTTAAAATATCTCCGAAAAATTAGAATGAAAAACAAAATTATAAAAGAAATTTATAAATAAAATAAATAAGAATTATCTGTTTTTTTTAATTTTTTAAGTACTTTGATTGTCCATAAATAATAAAGTATTTTTAAAGAATGAATATCAAAATTAATAAATATAGAAAAGCATTTTTATTCTTTTCACTTATTATTTTTATTCCCCTTTGCCTTATTAAGCCTCAATCTTTTTTAGAAAAGCCCCTTGCAAAAATAGGGAATTTATCTATTTCAAAAGATGAGTTTTTGCAACGCTACGAGTTTACTCCTTTGTTCGGTAAAAATAGAAAAGGAATGCGTGAATCGTTAAAGTTGGAATTTCTCTATTCTCTTATAGCTGAAAAACTTTGGGCGCTTGAAGCAGAAAATCAGAGGCTCGATACTACACAGGTAATCAAGTTTGCTACAGAAGAATATGAAAAAATGTTTGTAAGAGATGCACTTTTCAGGAAAGATATTAAAAGTAAAATTAAAGTATCTGAAAAAGAAATAATTGAAGGATTTACAAGAAAGAATACAACATTAGATGTTAATTATCTTATTTCAGATAAGAAGGATGAAATTTATAAATTATACAATTTATTAAATCAAGGCATACCATTTGATACCGTATTAGCTTACAGTCCTGAAGAAGCCGAACAGAAAAAACCGATTGAAGTTGTTTATGGACAGATGGAACTGAGTATCGAAGATTCACTATATAATTTAAAAGTTGGTGAATATACATCACCGATATTTACACCTGACGGTTGGTATATTTTTAAACTAACTAATAAAACACAAACCGTTTTGAATACAATCAACGAACGCAATAATGCCCGAAAGGCTATCAAGAAAATAATTGAGTCAAGGAAAGCAAGAAAATTATTTGATAAATATTATTATAATTTTTTTAAAGGTAAAAAAGTTGATGTAAACACAAAACTGTTTAAAAGTTTAGCCATAAAATTGCAAAAGATTCTTTCTAAAAGGAAAAAGGAATATGCAGTTAAAGAAGGGGACCCTGTTTATACTGAAGCAAATGATGCTCATACACTTGAAACTGAGTTCGGAGATGATTCTCTAAATATAGATTTTATTCAATTTAAGAAGAAACCAATAACTCTTAGATTCTTTATCCGCAAAATTATTTTTGACAGTTTTAGTTCTGTTAAAACAGATTTAAAAACAATATTGGGAGTACTAAACAAACAAACCCGTAAAATAATTGAATATGAATTATACTCAAAGAAAGGCATTAAAGAAGGGCTAAATTTATTACCATCAGTAATGAATGATTTGAGAATGTGGAAAGAAAATTATCTTTATCAAGATCTGTTAAATAAATTTACCGACTCTGTTAAAGTAACGCACAAAGAATTATATACACAATATTTGAAAGAATATAAATCTGATGTTTATCCTTTGGAAGTAAATATAATTGAAGTACTAACCGATAGTTTCTCTCGTGCAAAAGAAATCTTAAATAAAATAAAATTGGGTGAAGATATTAAACAACTTGCTGTAAAATATTCTAAAAGAAAATGGACAAAAAAGAATAAAGGTGAGTTCGGGTATTTCCCCGTAACTTCATTTGGAAAGTTGGGAGAAATAGCAAAGAACATGAAAATAGGAGAGGTTAAAGGTCCTATAAAAGTAAGGGATGGATATTCAATATTTAAATTAATTGGTAAAAGAAAGGCAAGGAAAAAACTTTCGCAAACGTTTGCAAAAGTTAAGAATTCAATAAAAAGACAAATTGAATTAAATAAAACTAAACTGAAAATAACAAGATATACTTTTCAGTTGGCAAAAAAATACGGAATATCAATTGACCCTGATGTTTTCAAATCAATAAAAGTAACCGAAATAAATTCATTTGGTTTTAGATATTTAGGGTTTGGGGGAAGAATTAAAGCTGCTCCGTTAATGCCTTTAAATGTTGACTGGGTAAAACCTTTTATTAAAAGTAATTCTGTATTACAATAAAAATCATTATATGTATATTCTAGGTGTATCAGCATTTTATCACGATAGCGCTGCTTGTCTTGTTAAAGACGGGAAAATAATTGCTGCCGCACAAGAAGAACGCTTTACAAGAAAAAAACACGATCACGGATTCCCGATAAATGCAATCAATTTCTGTCTTCAATTTGAAAAAATATCTTCTGCTGATTTAGAATTAGTTTCATTTTACGATAAACCTTTTTTAAAATTTGAACGGATACTTGAGACCTATTTACAATATGCTCCTAAAGGGATAAAATCTTTCATAAAAGCAATGCCACTTTGGATAAAGGAGAAACTATGGATGAAAGAATTCATTAGGAAGGAATTAAAATATGAAGGGGGAATAATTTTTCCTGAACATCATTTTTCTCACGCTGCATCTGCTTTTTATCCCTCTCCATTTAATGATGCTGCAATTTTAACAATGGATGGAGTTGGGGAATGGACTACTTCAAGTTTTGGAGTCGGCAAAGGAAATAATATAGAATTGCTTGCGGATATAAAATTTCCTCATTCGCTCGGACTCCTTTATTCGGCGTTTACTTATTTCACAGGGTTCAGGGTTAATTCGGGCGAATATAAAGTTATGGGACTTGCACCATACGGCGAACCAAAATATAAAGATTTAATATTAACAGAATTAATTGATGTAAAAGAAGACGGTTCATTTAAAATGAATATGGATTATTTTAATTATCCAGTTGGTCTAGAAATGACTAGCAAAAAGTTTTCTAAGTTATTCGGTGGTCTTCCTCGAAAACCCGAAAGCAAACTTACCCAAAGAGAAATGGACTTGGCAAGGTCTGTACAGGATGTTACAGAAGATATTGTATTAAAAATTACTAATCATGTTTACAAAGAAACCGGTGAACATAATTTAACACTTGCCGGAGGTGTTGCACTAAACTGTGTTGCAAATGGTAAGTTGCTCAGGGAAGGACCTTTTGATAAAATATGGATTCAACCTGCATCCGGTGATGCCGGGGGAGCTTTGGGTGCTGCATTAACGGGCTGGTACAATTATCTTGAACAGCAGCGTAAGGCTGAAGAAAATAAAGACTCTCAGCAAGGCTCATATTTAGGTCCATACTTTAGCGATAATGAGATAGAAAATTTCTTGAGTAGCAACAAAGTAACATACAACCAACTTACAACTGATGAAATTCCGAAAAAAATATCTGATTTAATTGCAGAAGAAAATGTTATCGGTTGGTACCAGGGTAGGATGGAGTTTGGTCCACGTGCCCTCGGTGCAAGGTCTATACTTGGTGATGCACGTTCACCAAAAATGCAGAAACATATGAACTTAAAAATTAAATTCAGAGAAAGCTTTAGACCTTTTGCACCATCTGTCTTAGCAGAAGAAGTCTCAAATTATTTTGATTTAAATGTTGATAGCCCATACATGTTGTTGGTAGCTGATGTAAAGAAAGAAAAACAAAAATCAGTAGCGGGGGAAAGCAAAAATTATTTCGGTTTGGACAAACTTAAAGTCATCAGGTCGGAAATTCCCGCAGTTACACACGTTGATTACTCTGCGAGGATACAAACTGTACACCAAGAGACAAACAAACTTTATTATGATTTGATTAAAAAATTTAACGAAAATTACGGCTGTAGTGTTTTAATAAATACTTCATTTAATGTAAGAGGGGAGCCTATTGTTTGTACGCCCGAGGATGCTTAAAATGTTTTATGCGTACAAATATGGACTATTTGATAATGGGAAATTATTTACTCAAAAAAGACGATCAAAAAAATAAAATTGAACACGATGATTGGCAAAAAGAATTTGAACTTGATTAAATACTAAATTATGAAAGACATTTTATTTGAAATAAAAAATATTAAAGAGACCAAAAAAGATTTACGGAAATTTGGTATATCTGTTGGTATTATACTAATAGTAATATCTGCTATACTTTTTTGGAATGAAAAAAATTCATATCTGTATTTTGGTATCACTGGTGCTGTACTTGGTATTCTCTCAATTACTTTTCCAAAGATTTTAAAACCGATAAATAAAATATGGATGTCATTGGCAATAGTAATGGGCTGGTTGATGACTAGGGCTATTTTAATAATATTGTTTTATATTGTGTTAACACCCATTGCATTTATTGCTAAAATATTTAAGAAAAATTTTCTTAATTTAAAAATTGATAAATCAGTAAATTCATATTGGGAAGTAAGGGAGAATAAAAATTTTAATAAATCAGATTTTGAAAATCAATTTTAATTATTTGTTTTAAGATGAGTAAATTATCAATTATATCAGAACTTTGGCGGTTCTTAAAAGTTAGAAAAAAATGGTGGCTCGCTCCAATTATAATCTTCTTGTTTTTATTGGGCGGATTAATAATTCTAACACAAGGCTCTGCTTTAGCGCCGTTTATCTATTCAATATTTTAAAAAAAAGCTGACTGTGTTAAAGTCAGCTTTTATAGTCGTATATAATATTAATCCTATTTCAGTTTATAATAATTATAGCCTATTCCTTTTATTTTTAATTTTACTTCATTAGCAATAACATTTTTCGTCTTGTTATCAATAAGTGATTTTAACATTTTAATTTTATAAAACGGCGGAAGAGATAAAGTAACAGTTTGACCTTTTACGTTTTTATTTAATACGATTAAAATTCTCTCATTCAAATCGGAGCGAATATAAGCGAATATATTTTTATCTGCTTTTATCGTATAATAATCTCCGTACCTTAAAGCAGGGTGGTCTTTCCTTAAGTGAATGAGTCTAGTAACTTTAGTAAAATTTTCTTTTTCATAACTGTTTAGCTGATTATCAAATCTCATCATTCTTCTATTGTCCGGATCTGCTGCGCCGGTCATTCCGATTTCATCACCGTAATAAACTGAAGGAATACCTGGAATAGATAATAAATAAGCCATATATAATCTTAATTTTTTATAGCTGCTTGGATGGTCAACTTTTGGTGGATTATTCCAACCGACTTCTATAGAATTACTTGAGCTTGTCAAATCGCCATCGGCATAAGCCATAAATCTGTCTTTATCCTGGCTGTCCATAATATTACCCATTAAATTATTTTCACCAAAGATAAAAAGACCTTTTTTAATTTCTTTATCCAACGGTTTAAATGAAGCTTTTTGATTTAAGAAAGTTGGAATTGCAACATCATATAAATTAAAATTAAATTGAGCGGGAAGTTGTCCATTGTTTACATAAGACTTAACAAGTGAATAACTTCCAAAGGTTTCACCCATTTGAAAGACCGTCCTTTTCTCGGGAATCTCAACTTCTTTTTTTAATTTTCTATTGAGGTACTTCCAGAATTTATTTGGGATATGTTTTACTGCATCCTGTCTGAAACCGTCTGCACCGGTTGTTCTAAGCCACCAGATAGCGTCTTGGCTGACAGCATCAATAGCTTTTTGTGAGTGAATAAAATCAAAAGTAGGCAAAAACACATCGAACCAGGTTGTAAGTCTTTGTTCATCCCAAATTCTTATATTCAATTTTCCGTTTGGCAGTTTAAGATGACCGAACCAATTTCTATGGTCCTTAAAGTATGGGTGAGTTTTGTGTACATGGTGAGCAACAATATCAAGCAGTACTTTCACATTATGTTTATGTGCAGTTTTAACAAGCTCTTTTAATTTTGCCATTGTTCCAAATTCTTCTTCCACAGAGCGAGGTTTTATGGGCCAATATCCATGATATCCTGAAAACCACCTATGAGGTTTAGGATATTCTCTATATGCTTTATTTGGATTATCATAAACCGGGGATATCCATAAAGTTGTAATTCCTAATTTGTCAAAATATCCTTCATTGAATTTGTCAATTAAACCCTGGAGATCACCACCCATATAATTAGCTTTTTTAAAGAGTGAATCGTGAATAATAGGTTTGTTTATAGCCTTGTCACCGTCATCAAATCTATCTATTAATGTTGAATAGATAATAGCATCGTGCCATGTAAAATTATTTTTGTTTTTACCTACCGGTTCTCCTTTAAACAATATTACATTTTGAATATTACTTGTTTGACCGTTATTAGAAACAGCCACTCTTAATAATTTTTTACCTTTAAGATTATTGTTATTAAGCTCAATATTAATTTTGTTGTTGTTTAACTTTATTGAAGACTCAGCCACTTTCTTGTTGTTCAACAATACAAAGACGTTTCTAAGATTAATTCTATCACCTGAATAATAGAATGAGAATATTTTACGATTATCTTTTTTTACTGAATTAATAATATGGAGGAAAACATTAGCATTGTTTCTCTTTTCTACAGTTAAAACAGAATTGTAAGATCCCATTCCGTTTGATATTTTTTCGGGATTGCTTTTGTCAAGTAACTCATTTCCATCTGCAAAAAATTTATATTGATACCTACCCGGTTCTAACGGAACAATGATTGTATAAACTCCATTATTTTTATTCATTTTAAGATTTGCTCGGTTCCATCCGTTAAAACTGCCAAATAGAAAAACGTTTTTATATTTTTTATTTGGTTTAAAATTGAATGTAAAATATTGTTCCTTGTTTACCCTAACTGGGAAGTAATAATTTTCGTTATTAAATCTAACGGAAACAATCGTCATTCCTTCAAAGTCGGAATGGGGTGAGAAAATAAGTTTGGTTTTGTTATAATTGAATTTTACACCGACGTTTTCATTCTTATTCAAGGCAAGGTTATCATAATTTTCTGCATAAAACATATCCGAAATAGTTAGAGAATCCACTATACCGGAATTTAAATTTACCGGTTGAATTATGTCTCTAATATTAGGTGGTTTTTGACAAGAAAAGGAAAAAAGACTGAATAATAAAACAGAGTAAAAAATTTTAAAATAGGAACAATTTTTCATTAAAATCTCCTTAAATACATTGTAAATTAAGTAGTTATATAAAATAAATATTTATTCAATTTAAGGATACAGCCCAAATGGAGTGTTTTTTAAAGGGATAGAAGAGGGTATAAATTTTGATAAAATAATCATTTTTACTAAGTATTTAAGACAAGTTTATAGGTTGCAGAGTATTTCAATATTATGGAAATGAATTTAAAATAAGAAATGCTAATAAATAATATTAGCATTTCTATTGCAGTACCGAAGGCCGGACTCGAACCGGCACCTGGTTTAAGCCAGACTGGATTTTGAGTCCAGCGCGTCTACCAATTTCGCCACTTCGGCAAAGAACATATTAAAATTTTTTAAGAACAATATTAAATTAAAACTTTTTCTAATTCAAGTTTAGTTTTTCTTCTGCTGTTTGGTAATTTTTGCCCAAGTATCACGCAACGGTACGGTTCTGTTAAAGACTAATATTTCACTATTGGAATCTTTACTGTCAACGCAGAAATATCCTCTTCTTTCAAACTGAAATTTGTCCAAAGGTTTTGCATCCTTTAACCAAGGTTCTACTTTGCAATTTGTCAATACCTGTAAAGAATTCGGATTTAGGAAATCAGTAAAATCTTTTTCCTTATCTTTTATCGGATCTTCTACTTTAAACAATCTATCGTATAATCTTACTTCTGCTTCAAGGCAATTGGAAGCATCAATCCAATGGATTGTTCCTTTTACTTTTCTATTGCTTTGCGGCATACCGCTTCTTGTTTCGGGGTCGTAAGTGCAATGTATCTCTTTAATTTCCCCTGTGGCTTCATCTTTCTTTATTCCTGTACATTTAATTATATAGGCATATCTTAGTCTAACTTCTTTACCGGGTGAAAGGCGAAAGAATTTTTTCGGAGGATATTCCATAAAGTCTTCTCTCTCAATATATATTTCTTTTGAAAAAGTAATTTTACGTTTCCCCATACTTTCGTCTTCAGGATTATTTACAGCATCAAGTTCTTCTGCCTGCTCTTCAGAGAAGTTGTCAAATATAACTTTCACGGGATTTAATACAGTCATCACTCGTTGGGATTTTTTATTTAAATCTTCTTTTATACAATGTTCTAAAAGTGAAATATCGGAAATACTTTCACGTTTTGCCACGCCGGCTTTTTCAACAAAATTTTTAATTGATTCGGGTGTGTAACCCCTTCTTCTAAAACCAGAAAGTGTCGGCATTCTTGGATCATCCCAACCTGAAACAATATTTTTTTCAACGAGAGTTAATAGCTTCCTTTTGCTCATTACAGTGTAAGTTAAATTTAATCTTGCAAACTCAATTTGCAGGGGATGGCATGGAACACTTAAGTTATCGAGCAGCCAGTTATATAAAGGTCTATGATTTTCAAATTCCAATGTACAAATAGAATGTGTAATGCCTTCGAGCGCATCGGATTGTCCGTGGGCAAAATCATACATCGGATAAATGCACCATTTATCAAGGGTTCTGTGATGTGTAGCTTTTCTGATTCTGTAAATAACCGGGTCTCTTAAATTCATATTCGGAGAGGACATATTTATTTTTGCTCTTAGTAAATGTGTGCCTTCTTCAAATTCTCCTGCACGCATTCTCTTGAACAAATCTAAATTATCTTCAATACTTCTGTTGCGGTAGGGACTTTCTTTTCCAGGTTCAGTAGGTGTGCCTCTGTATTCTTTAATCTCTTCGGGTGATAAACTATCAACATAAGCTTTGCCTTTAGTAATTAGTTCAATAGCAAAATCGTAAAGTTGCTCAAAATAATCCGATGCAAAAAATAATCTATCTTCCCAATCATAACCAAGCCATTTAATATCTTCTTTAATTGAATCAACATACTCTTCTTCTTCTTTTTCAGGATTTGTATCATCAAAGCGCAGGTTACATTTTCCGTCAAATTCCTCGGCTATTCCAAAATTAAGCCAAATAGAAAGTGCGTGCCCGATGTGTAGATAACCGTTTGGTTCCGGGGGGAAACGTGTATGTACTTTTCCGGCATTTTTATTTTCTTTCAAGTCTTCTTTTATTATTTGCCTAACAAAATCGTTATGCTGATTTATTTCTTCGTTGTTTTCCATAGTTTACTTTTGAATTTTTTCTAATGATCTATTTATTCTCTTTAATGATTCGTCTTTACCCAAAATAAATATTAAGTCGAATATTCCGGGACCTACACCTACACCCGATAAAGCAATACGCAGAGGGTGAATTAACCTTCCCATCCCAATATCTTTTTCTTCACAAATGTTTTTTAGAATATCGTGGTATTCATCTTTTGTAGGATTTTCCAATTCTCCAATTCTTTTTGAAAATAACAATAATAATTCTTTACTATTATCTTTCCATCTTTTTTTAATAACGGTTTCGTCATATTCAATAGGAGCTTCATAAAAATATGTACACTTACTTATAAATTCTTTTACAAAAGAAACTCTTTCTTTCATCGCGTCAATAAGTAGAAGAAGATAATCATCAGTAAAATCTTTATCGGCATATTCCGATTTATGTAATTCTTCTTTTAATAATTTTAGAATTTCATCATTAGAAAGTTTACGTAAATGTTCTGCGTTTAACCAGTCTAATTTTTCTAAGTTAAAAACAGCTCCCGATTTATTAACCCCTTCCAAAGAAAATGCTCTTATTAGTTCATCTATTTCATAATATTCTTTATCGTCACCTGCATTCCAACCAAGTAAAGCAATAAAATTAATTAGGGCATCTTTCAAATAACCTTTCTGCATATAGTCTTCAACGGCAACGTCGCCCTGCCTTTTACTTAATTTTGATTTATCCGGATTAAGTAAAAGTGGGAGGTGAGCAAACAGTGGCCTTTCCCAATTAAGATTATCATAAAGCAAAACGTGTTTAGGGGTGGACGATATCCATTCTTCACCGCGTATAACGTGAGTTATTTTCATTAAGTGGTCATCAACAACATTTGCAAAATGGTAAGTTGGGAAGCCGTCACTCTTTATTAAAACCTGATCATCAATAATATCAGTATTAAAAGTAACTTCTCCTCTAATTATATCGGTGAAAGAAATTTCTTTCTCCGGTTCAATATTTAATCTGATAACATAAGGAATATTATTATCTAAATTTTTATCAATTTCTTCTTGGGATAAATTAAGGCAATGTTTATCGTACTTAGTTTGAAGTCCTTCTTTTCTTTGTTTCTCTCTTAATTCTTTTAAACGATCTTGAGAACAGAAGCAACGATAGGCTTTGTTTTCATTCAATAATAATTTTATATATTCATTATATATGCTTAATCTTTTCGATTGCATATAAGGGCCAAAATTTCCTCCTGTTTTAGGACCTTCATCTGCATTTAGCCCAGCCCAATTTAATGTTGAAATTAAATTATCAACAGCACCTTCAACATATCTTTTTCTATCGGTATCTTCAATTCTTAAAATGAATTTACCTTTTTTATTTTTTGCAAAAAGATAGTTATATAGTGCTGTACGTAGTCCGCCAATATGTAAAAAACCCGTAGGACTTGGGGCAAATCTTACTCTTACTTCTTTATGAATCATTTTAATTAATATATTAAACTATAGTAAAAAAATATAATTGAAGGGACATAATACTGAATTTTTAGGATGCAAAGAAATTGTTTAGATTAAATTAAAAAAAATATAGAGGCAACAAGTTCTTTATTTTGCTTCTACTGTTTTATCGGTATAATATTTTACTTTTTCAATAAATTCATTACTGTCAATCGGTTTAGAAATATAATCTGTAGCGCCTGCGTCAAGACATTTTTCTCTGTCGCCTTTCATTGCAAAAGCAGTTAAAGCAATAATCGGAGTGTCTAAATATTCAGGTATTTCTCTTATTTTTTTTGTCGCTTCAAATCCATTCATTACCGGCATTTGCATATCCATAAGTATCAAATCAAATTTTTGAATTTTAACAGCATCAACGGCTTCAGCACCGTTTTCAACAACAACTATTGATTCGTAGTCATTCTTTTTGAGTAAACGTGTTACGATAATTTGCGAATGCTTGTAGTCTTCAACTAATAAAATTTTTGTAGTATCCGAATTGGTATCTGCAATAACTTCTTCTTTTGGCGGCGGCTCGTCATAGCTATTAATCATGGCAGTAATTGTTTCGGATAAGTCTTCAATGTTTGTGCTTGACTTTTTCAACAAGTCGGCAAACATACCGTCAATATTTTTTAAATCTTCTTGGTAATTTTCTTTACCTGTATATATAATGATCGGTAGTTTTGCAAATTTAGGATTTGTTTTAATTTTTTTAATCAAATCAAAACCGTTTATCTCAGGCATGTCCAGATCAATTATTGCCAAATCTAAATCCAGATTTTCAATCATTCCCATAACTTTAGAGGAATGGGATTCAGCAATTGTATTGTAACCGGCTTGTTCAATTGCACCTTTTATTAAATTTAAAGTAGGTTCATCATCGTCAACTATTAAAATATTTGAATCTTTTTTTAGTTTATAGCTTGTTAAAACTTCAACTAAATAATTGTACTTTATAGGTTTTACAAAATATTCAACAGCACCCATTAAAAATGCTTTTTGCTGTTCTGCTTCTACAGAACAAACAATCACAGGTGTGTTCTTTGCATTTTTATGTGCTCTAATTGTTTTTAATAATTCAAAACCATTGGCATCAGGAAGCACAATATCCATAAGTACCGCAAGGAATACTTCCTTATCAATTTCATTTAAAGCTTGTTTGGCAGAATTAACAATAATGGGTTCGTAGCCCCATTTATTTAAATAATTACTGAGGAGTTTAGAATTTGCATAATCATCTTCAATTACAAGTACTCTGTTTTTCTTTCCGGCTTTTGGCAGACCGCTTAATTGAGTTCCAATAGAAGATAAGGCATCAACCAAAAGACTGAACTCATAAGTAGTGCCTCTGCCAACTGAACTTGTTATGTTTAATTCACCACCCATTAACTGCGTTAACTTTTTTGAAAGGAGTAAACCTAACCCTGTTGCGTTGCCAACTTCTTTATTAGCTATTTCTGATATTACAAAAGGTTCAAATATTTTTTTTAGGTTATTAGATGTTATACCCTGACTTGTATCTGCAATTTTAAAATCGAGAATACTTCCTTTTTTATAAGTAATACTAACAGAAATTTTACCCTTTCCTATTTGGCGTATGGAATATGTTAAGAGAGTAGAAAAAATATATTTTACTTTTTCGGGGCTTATATTTAATGGGGATTTTAAACTATTGTCAAAATTAGTAATAATTTCAATACCGTTTTCTTTTGTGAAATTAGAATACAAGTCTATGGATTCTTTCACAAGTTTTTGAATGTCTGTAGCTTGGTTAGAAATTTTTATTTGTCCTTGTTCAAGTTTTGATAGTTCAATTAAATCATTTAGCAAATGGTGAAGTTTGTTTGCACTAAGTTTTAATGTATTTAAATATTCTTTTTGAGAATCCGTTAATTTGTCTTCTTCCAATAAAGAGGCAAAACCCATTATGCTATTTGTAGGGGTTCGCAACTCGTGGGTAATATCTGTTATTGTTTTACTAATGGAAAAAACAGCTGAAGAGTTATCACCATTCCAAATTTGCAGATAGTTTTTAAGAGTTTTTCCAATAAGTTCAATATTATCTCTATCGGCATTAGTAAATTCTGTTTTCTTAGCAATTTTAAAAAGGAATTTGTCAGTATTAGAAATTCTTATAAATAAGCATCCCTCGTAAATAACAAAATCGGAAACTTTAATTTCGCAGTCAGCCTGATTATGAAAAGCTATTGTAGTATCATTGTTGTTTACAGATTGACAAGCAGAACAAGAGTATTTGCTGTTTAGTGAATATGACTTTTTAGCTTTTGCAGATTTACCCATTAGAGTAAGGCTTTTGTCTTCGTCAACTTTAAATAAAAGTGCTGATTCTAATTCGAATTCTATTATTAAAAAATCACATATCTTACTTGGAAAATCTAATGAAGAATTGATTGCTAATGATAGGATATTATTATATTTATTAAATGATTCAATTTTTGAACTTTGCATTTTTTATTTAGTCCATTGTAGAAAATAATATAGTGTAAATATAATATTTACTTTATAAAACAGAAACTATCTTTTAATATTTATAAATATAAATCTAATTGAAGAGAAAGTCGATTATCAATATTATTGTAAATTAAAGATTCACCTGAGCTTAACTGTTTCTCATCGGGTTTGTATGTCTCTGCATATTTAAGAGAAATATTTAAAAAATTTGTTAATTTGTAGATGCTAACAATATACCATCTTGTACCATGACCGCTTAGACCTACGTTTGTTAATAAACCTTTCAAATCATACTCATATTCATAAACCGAAGAATTAAAAGAATTCGAATTAAAAAATATGATTCTAGAAATAATAGATAAATTATTTATTGGTTTTATTTTAATTTCTTGAAATACAAGATAGCCAAATTCATTCTTGGCTAAAGCGGGTATTCTATAATTAGTAATTTCTAACCGGCTTTTCAGTCTTAAAGATGAAGAAGCTTGATAAATGAATTCACCGCGTAGATTTTGTCTTTTTCTATCTACTATTTGCAATGTACCGTTTATCTTTTCTGTAATTTCTTTATTCTCAATTTTATATCTTAAAACGGTTTTAACTTTTCTTGATGGTTTTGATCTTAAATTAATTAAAAATTCATCACCTTGAGTAGACACAGGATTTGAAAAAGTTGCAAATGGAAATTTAAATTGGTCATAATAAGCATCCAATACGCCTATTGGTAATCTCCACCTTATTCCATTATAGATTCCTACTTCATTAGTAACAGCTCCGGATCTTTCGCCGAAACTAAAGCCATGAATATTAATAAAATTCCTAGGGTAATTTCTGATGGAAGTTACCCAGATTAAATTTCGTTTAATCGCAAATTGTACATTTGTTATTGAAGCAACAGCAGTACCGTTATATGCTACTTCACCAAAAATGTTAATCTTATCAAAAAATAAATCGTAGTAAATGGAATAATAGTTAAAATTATTTCCGTTTAAATCAAAAATTGAAGTAGAGGCAAATGAATTACTAAATTGTGTGTTGTAATATAAGATACCTACATTGATTGATTTATTGCTTATATAATCAAGCCTAATACCTTTAAATATTTCTTTAGCCGATTTTCTTTTTCTAATTTCGGTAGTTGTTCTATGCAGCCCGTCAATAGGGGCGGAAAGAATACCCGAAGTGACAGAATCTATATTTGCATCAAATTTATTGTTGGAATAAAATGCCGATAATTTATATGAATTGAAACTGGCCGCTGCTGCTACACCTCTAAAAAAATTATTTTCATTTGCAATTCTGTAAGGAGTAATATTTCTGTTCTTCTTTTTTACCGGATAAATTGCATCGGGACCTTTTGCAAAACCGTAGGGACTCCATAATGCCAAGCCTTGTCCAAATTCCAAAGTGTAGTCACCTACCACTAAATTTGTAAGATAACTGTTGTCTTCTGTCTGTAAAAAAAAAGAGTTAAAGTCTGTTAAAGAATTTTCTCCCTGATCTTTTTCTGTGAGTACACCTACATTGTAATTATTGTAAGAAGCTAATAAACGATTGTAAATTTTTGGTTTTGATCCTGAAAATTTTCCATCTATAAATCCTTTACGGGTTTGCAAATCATTTATAATTCTGCTTCTTAATTTTATTTGTGAATTATAAAATATTTTTTCAATTTCTGGTTCTCTAATTATTGCTTTGTTTTTTTGTTTAACTGTTACAAAAGGATACAGCTTTCTCTTCTGAGCATTGGTTAATGATTTAATTAAAAGGATGTCGTCTTTATACTTAAATTTACCATGTTTATTTCTGTAATCAATAATAGCCTTTGCAGTTAAAAAATCGATTGTTGGTATTTGTTGCAGATCGGTAATATCTGCTTTGTTTAAATCCATAGGATGGTTTATTAAATCTTCAATTTTATTGTATAAATCCGAATTATCGGTTTCAGTAGATGGTTCATTAAAAAGTTCATCAATAATTTCTTGAATATCAACTTTAGATGTATCTGTTTGGGCAAATAAATATTGTTGAATTAAAACAACAGTCAAAAGAAGTAGAATTATATTTTGGCGAAATAAGTTAAACATTGAAATTTATTTTTTGCCTAAATCTATAATAACACCAAACTGATGAGTTATTCCTAAATCCTGATGAGTAAATATTGAATAACCTAAATTAAATGATGAATAATGTATTCCTATTCCTACTGAATAACGAGAAGGTTCATTTGAAAAGCCTGTTCTAATTGAAATATATTTTGCTATTTTGTAATCAATACCAAAATGATAATTAGGGTCATATTTAATATCTTTTTCAAGAGCAAGGTTTACAGACAAGGTTTTAATTAAATCATAGCTGAATCCTGTTCTTATAACCACAGGTATTTGATCTTCAGTGTTGTGGTAAGAAACTCTATTTAAATTCTGAATTGAAAATCCCCACCTTACGTATTTAGAAATTGAGGCAAGAGCACCTAAACTAAAATATAAACTATTTGAGCTACCATATTTTTGTATAGTTACAGTTTGATAATTTAATGATAAACCGAAATAAAATCTTTTCAAATATTTATAAGAAAAACCTAATACAATTCTGTTTTCCCTGAAAAGTTCAAATCCATATGTCATTCCTCCAATACTAAGCGCACCAAATTTAAATGGTTCGGTATAAGCAAAGTATCCGTTAGCTAATTCTTTTAATCCAAATGGAGAAGGGGAATAATAAATGCCGATGCTTCTTTTCTCTAATTGTGCTAAACCTGAGGGGTTATTAAAAAGAGCAAACACATCATTGCTTAGCGCTACATCTGAATTTGATATACCGGTTTCTTTTGCACCCGGCAATATTTGTGAATTGCATATTGAGGCAAAAAATAATATGCAAAGAAATAGATAAATAATTTTTTTCATTCTAGAATAATTTCTATTGAACGCTTATTACTAAATTCATATATTAAATTAATAATTACAACAAATTATTATAAAAAAATGAAATATTTATTTCTATTCTTTTTCTCATTTTCCATATTAGTAAATGCTCAAGAATTAAATTGTACAGTTAGGGTAAATGTAGAAAATTTAGAAACTTACTACAGAGATCTTCTTGATGATTTTGCCAGCAGTGTTGAAGATTATATGAATAAAACTAAATTTTATGACGGCGAATGGGAAGGCAAAAGAATTGAATGTGCAATGGATATATTCTTTACCCAAGGAGCAAATGAGGTAAATTATGCGGCGCAAGTTGTAATTACAAGTAAAAGAGAAATTTATAATTCTTTAAATTATACAAGAATGTTAACAGTAAGTGATAACAGTTGGACATTCAGTTATGAAAAAGGGCAATCTTTCTATCAAAATGATAATTCATTTGATCCACTTACAAGCTTTTTAGATTTTTATGCATATCTAATTATCGGATTGGACCTGGATTCCTATGCAGAACTTGCTGGTACACCTTATTTTAGTAAAGCTTTAGATATAGTTAATTTTGCTGTTACAGGTGGTGCTTCAAATTCATGGTTAAGTACAACTGGAACTTACAGCAGAAGAAAATTAGTGCAAGAATTATTGGATGAAAGATATAGACCCTTCAGGGAAGGCTTTTACGATTATTTCTATGGGATAGATTATTATAATATTAATAAAACAGAAGCACAAAAACTTATAGTAAAATTTATTGATAAGGTAGATGCAAGTAAAGATAAATTAGATGTTAGAGGTGTATTAATAAAAACTTTTTTTGATGCAAAGTATGGTGAAATAATAGATAAGCTAAAAGGATACAAAGATGCAGAGGGTGTTCTTTTAGAATTAAAAGAAATAGACCCTGCTCATGCTGCTAAGTATGATGAAGCACTTTTACGTTAATTAACTATATTTCTATTTCATAAATTCTGTAGCGTTTATAAATTTCACCATTCATCACCTGTGCACCTCTTTTCATCATTTCATTATCTTCCAAAACCCAGCTTGCTTCACCTAGATCAATTCCAATTTTATGCGCTCGCATAAGTATGTCCAAATAAAACACAGCGTCTAAACCTCTTTTTTGATATTCGGGAATTATTCCCAGTGTTAAAATCCGTGACCATTTTATGTTTTTTTTCTCGGTTAAAAGTTTAAGGAATCCGAATGGGAAAAGTCTGCCGTTAATTTTCTTTAACACGTAATAATAATCTAACATAACTAACGCAAAACCTACCAACTTATTATCAATTTCACCGAACAGTACTAGTGAAGGTTCAACTAGAGGTTTTAATTCCTTTGCAATATTATCTATTTCTTTTTCAGTCATAGGAATAAAACCCCAGTTGGGAGCCCAAGCTTTGTTGTAAACATATTTTACTTTTTCTAATTCAGACTTAAAATTTTTAAGGTCTATCTGTGTAATTTTTATTCCCGAACGCTTTCTAGCTATTTCGGCAACTCTTTTTAATTTACCGGAGGATGCTGTTTTTTCGTGTTCCAATTTATAAGCAAACAGATCTTTTGCCTTATTAAAACCGTAATTTTCGCAAAGTTTCAAATAATATTCAGGATTGTAAGGCATCATTATTCTTGGAGAGTCATTAAAACCTTCTAAAAGCATACCGTATTCATCATTGCTTGAAGGATTAGCAGGTCCACGCATTGCCTCTAAACCTTTATCTTGCAACCATTTTTTTGCAGTATCAAATAAAGCATTAGCTACATTCTGATTATCGATACATTCAAAGAAACCAAAAAATCCTATGTTTTGATTATGATGTTTGTTATGAAGATCATTTTTTATTGCAGCAATTCTACCTACTATTTTTCCATCTTGGTATGCTAAAAAATATTCAGCTTCTGCGTTTTCAAAAAAAGGATTTTTAGTTTTATCCAATATTTTTTTTCTGTCGGTGATTAAAGGTGGTACCCAGTATTCATTTCCTTTATAAATCTCCCATGGAAATTTTATAAACTTCATCAAATCTTTTTTGTTTGAAACGGTTTTTATATTTACATTATTCATTTTTTATTGATACCTTAAAATGAAAAAGCATACCTGATGGTATGCTTTTCAAATAATTTATTTATTTGTTAAATTAATCCCAATTCTTTACCTGTAGAGCTAAATATATCTAGTAATTGAGATAATTGTTCTTCATTGTGAGTAGCCATATAACTGGTTCTCATCATTTGTCTTCCTTCAGGTACACCCGGTGAGATAAATACATTCACAAAAACTCCTTTATCAAAAAGTATTTTCCACATTTTAAATGCTAATTCATCATTGCCTACAATTACAGGCACAATTGCCGTTCTACCTTTTAAAACTGTAAATCCTAAGTTTTTCAAACCATCTCTTACAAATTGTGCATTAGCAATAAGTTTATCTACCCTCTCAGGTTCAGCTTCTAAAATATCTAATGTTGCAAGTGCTGAAGCAACAGATGGTGGTGTAGGAGATGCACTAAAAATTAATGATGATGCGTTATGTTTTATGTAATCAACTACTTTAGCATCACCGGCAACAAATCCCCCAAGAGATGCAAAAGTTTTGCTGAATGTACCCATTGTTAAATCTATTTCATTGTCAAGATTAAACTCACTTGCGGTTCCCCTGCCGCCTTTACCAATAACTCCAACGGCGTGAGCATCATCAATTAATATTTTTGCATTATATTTTTTTGCAATTTCATTTAGTCTTGGTAAATCAACAATTTCACCTCCTGTACTGAAAACACCATCACTTACAATAAGTTTGCCTGCACTTTTCGGAATTTTAGAAATAACCCTTTCAAGATCAGCCATATCTTCGTGTTTATATCTTACCATTTCAGCAGTAGCACCTTTAGCCATTAAGTTACCGGCAACAATACTTGCATGATTATCTTTATCGGAAATTACAAAGTCGCCTCTCTGAACAAGTGTAGGTATTATTCCTTGGCCTGTTTGATACCCAGTGCTAAATAAAAGTACTGCATCCCTATTGAAAAATTTGGCAAGTCTGTTTTCTAATTCTATGTGTAAGTCCAGAGTCCCGGTTAAATATCTTGAGCCTGAACAACCGGTACCATATTTTCTTATAGCTTCTATAGCAGCTTCTTTTACTTTTGGATGAGCAGTTAAGCCTAAATAATTATTTGAGCCAGCCATAATCACCTTTTTCCCTTCTATTTGAACAACAGGTCCTTCATTTTCTTCAATTGCTCTAAAGTAAGGATAAAGTCCGGCTGCTTTTATTTCATCTGCCCTGGTAAAATCGTAACACTTTTTAAATAAATCCAAAAAGTCCTCCTAAAATTGATAAATAGTGATATGTAAAATATGTAATATTAAAAATTAAATTACTTAAATTTAGATATAAAATACAAAATTAAAAACAATTTATGAGAAAATATATATTTCATGGAAAATAATTTTATAGCAGTAGTAACTGGAGGTACGGGCTTTGTAGGAAGTCACTTAGTTGATTTATTGATAAATAAGGGATTTACAGTAAAATGTATAACAAGAAAAACAAGTAATATACGATGGTTAGAGGATAAACCGGTAAAAATTTATGATTACGGATTGTTTGATACTGAGAAATTAAAAAATGTATTGGAAGGTGCTGATTATATTTATCATGTTGCCGGTGTTGTAAAATCTAAAAAACCTGAAGGATATTTTATAGGTAATGTTGAAACAACAAAGAATCTTTTTGAGGTCGCTAAAGATGCTGCACCAAATTTAAAACGATTTGTAATAATTAGCAGCCAAACGGCAACGGGACCTTCTTTGGATGGTAAGCCTGTTGATGAAGAGACAACATGTAGACCAATTACAACATACGGTAAAAGTAAATTAGCAGAAGAAAATCTTGCAAAAGAATATATGGATAAAATTCCAATAACAATTTGCCGTGCGCCTGCTGTTTACGGTGAAAGGGATACAGAGATATTAATTTACTTTAATACATTTAACAAAGGCATAACTACAAGAATTGGCTTTGATAAGAAAAATGTTAGTTTAATTCACGCGTTAGATTTAGTTAATGGTATTTATAAAAGTTCCCTTGAAAAAAAAGCAATTGGAGAAACTTATTTTATAAGTTCAGAAAAATTTTATACTTGGGAAGAGATTGGTAAAGTTACTTCACGAGTATTAAATAAGAATCCGATAACAATAAAATTTCCCCATTTTTTGGTTTTTACTATTGCTGTATTTGCGCAATTTTTTTCTTTATTAAGTAAAAAAGCCGCAACGTTAAATATAGAAAAAGCAAGAGACCTTACACAAAAAAACTGGATTTGCGATACATCAAAAGCCGTTGAAGATTTTGGATATAAACAAAATATATCTTTAGAAGAAGGAATTAAAAGAACCTGTGATTGGTATAAAAAAATGAATTGGATTTAATTAATTAAGTTTTCTTACTTAACTTTTTCTTAGAAATAATTAATTATTCTTTGCGCCTTCTGCAATCCAAGTTTTTATTCCTTGTATTTGATTTGGTGTTAATGGTCTGATGAAACCGATTGGAGGCATTGGAGCTATCCCCGCCTGTCCTTCTATTGCCCAAACTAATTTACTGTTGTTAGGTTTTCCGGGGAAAATAATGCTCGGATCTATAGTTGCATTAGCCCAACTTGTAAGGCTTAAATTGCCTGCTCTTGTTCCATCATCGTGACATCCTGATGTTGCACACTTTACATTAAAAACAGGAAAAATATATTTTGAGAAACTTACATTGGAACTCGGAATGATTACTTTATCTATATCTTCGCTCCCGGCAACAGTATCTTTACAGCCTGTGAAAAGAAGCATATAAGCAATTATTAAAAAGGAAAATACCGAATAAATTTTTGATATTTTTAATTTCATTACTAATGAAGTTCTATTTTAATTAGAAATTTAAAATTAAATATAATAAAAGTAATGAATATTTTTGATATAAAAATTTATTTGACAGAGTAAATATTCTTGTATATTTTTCAACACTAATTATGGGGCTATAGCTCAGGTGGGAGAGCGCTTGAATGGCATTCAAGAGGTCAGCGGTTCGATCCCGCTTAGCTCCACATTTTTATCATATATAAATAAACATTTATTCTGATTATCCTGTCTTTTTATAATAATGAAATGTTTTTCAGAATTAAAAAAAATCCTTGACATTTCACAACTATGGGGATAAATTTAGGTATGAAAAGAACTTGGTTTAAGTTATTTTTTGCATTCGCTTTAATATCAACTGCACTTGCCGGTGCTTTTTTAGATTACTTTCATGTTCGAAGTGAAAATGACAATGTTGTGGTTGAATGGAAGACTTCTCAAGAAACAAATGTTAAAGAGTTTGTGATAGAAAGGCGCAGCCCGCACGGTGTATTTATTAATCTTGCAACAGTTAAACCTAAAGGTTCTAACTCTTTTTACAATTACACTGATAAGGGCGCATATAAAACAACGGATTTACTTTTTGTTTATAGATTGAAGATAGTTGATACAAACAATCAAGTTACTTACTCTTCTGAAGCATCAATTTCTTTAAGTGTCTCCGGTGTAAAGAGAACTTGGGGAAGTATAAAAGCAATGTTTCGTTAATTCTAATTTCTTTTGATATTTATTTTTTACTTACCCTATTTTTAGATGTGTATTAAAT
>Ga0114931_10002496_pt1 | contig 23412 bp, 25 predicted proteins | sample 2SBtaG_FD_89579 | JGI IMG/M metagenome (GOLD analysis project Ga0114931, IMG submission 89579) | Deep subsurface microbial communities from Kolumbo volcano to uncover new lineages of life (NeLLi) - 2SBTROV14_V59a metaG | ecosystem: Environmental > Aquatic > Marine > Volcanic | place: Kolumbo... | reverse complement strand
ATGACGCCTACCTCACCTCCGCCCACCGGACGGACGCTTTCATCGAAGCCCTGTGGAATTGGGCCCAGTCGAATGACGACTACCGGGGCGCGACGACGCTCCTCATCGCGACCGACCACGGCCGTGGGAGCGGGGATGCCTGGTCCGGACACGGCAGCGATGTGGAGGGGTCCGGCGCTATCTGGATCGCCGCCCTCGGTCCCGACACCCCACCGCGCGGTGAAGTCGCCTCGGAAGGACCGTATTACCAAAATCAGATCGCCGCGACGACAGCCGCCTTGCTCGGACTGACTTATTCGGCCGAACGCCCCACCGGCAAAGTCCTCGGCCCGGTGCTCGGGCAATGAGGCGACGTTGGTTTTCGCCGGCGGTTATCACGGGCTATGGATTATCGGGAAAGCGAAAGCGGTGCTTTTCTAAACATGACAATGCTCCCTCGGTGACCGGTGGCGGAAGCAATCCGTGGGGTGGGCGATCCCCGGCGAATGAGAAGCAGGGTTAGCCGAAAATATCCTCGCTTTTTTCAGACCTGCGAAACGGACGGGCCGGCCGTCTGTAGTATTCACCAACCTGATGATGGAAGCCTGCCGTGGCCGGATTAGGGCGCGGCACACGTCGTTTCGCCTGGCGGGCCGTCTTCATGTCCCGGACGTCGACATCGGAATGGGCCACAACGGGCACGATTCTTTTAGGGGTCTTGAGGGCCGCTCCGGCGATCTCTCCAATGGATCAACTGAAATAGCCGGCGATGCGGCCGGTTTCCTCGCGTCACCGGCGAGCGAGGAGTAGGCAAAGTTGTAAGGAGCGACGGCGGTTCGGGCGGGTTCGTCCGCCAATATGAAGCACAATGTATTCATCAGGCGAGGCCCGATCGGCACCTACGGACACAAAAGGGCCAATGGGTGGTTCCGCTTATCAAAGTCTGGGAACAACCCGACAAACGTCCTAAGTTTTGCACACACTATTGTTCATGTAAAGATGCAAGACGTATCATATCATAACTCAAACTGAGCGCAGGTAAAGAGATGCTCCGCAAAGCCTACGTGTTCAAAGGGCCGCGGAGTGATCGTCTTTCTTATGTACTCACGAGCTGCCTCTTTCGGAAGTACCGCAAGTTGGCTAAATTCCCCAAGGGCCTCACCTTCCACAGCCTGCGCGAGACCGGAGCCAGCCCCGGACTCCGATTCGGGTGCACCGTGCCGGCCAGCGGCGACGTCCCGATCCGCAGCATCCAGAAGCTCCTTGGTCACTGCGATTTGCGGATGGCCCTGAAGATTTACGCGGATGTGCTGAACACGGCGCAGCCCAATCTGGGATAGGCATTTTTGGCAACTGCGAGATATGAGAGAAGGTAGGCCCCAAAAAGCTAATCAAGTCTATGATGAAGACCCCTTATCCGGACTCCGGGATAATTACTCACGCGGATCCGTCGCAGATTTCCTGAGCGCAAAGATCCGGACCGGATCTAGACTCTCTGTCGTCTCCGCGTATTTCACCATTTATGCCTACGACGCCCTCAAGGAAGCACTCGAACGTATCGATCATCTCTACTTTCTATTCGGCGAACCGTCCTTCGTGAACCGGCTTGACCCAGGAAAAACGGAGAAAAAAGCGTTCCTCATCGACGACGGGTTGAAGCTCTCAAACCGCCTACAACAAAAACGCGTCGCGAGAGCGTGTGCCGACTGGATTGGGCGAATGGTGGATATCAAGACTATCAGGCAATCCAACCTGTTGCATGGTAAGATGTATCACGTCGATAATGGCGGCGTGGAGGAGGCGATTCTCGGCAGTTCCAATTTCACGGTCCGTGGTCTCGGGCTCAGCAGGCGCCAGAGTAACATCGAGCTTAACCTGGTAGTGGACAGCAACCGCGACCGTCAAGAATTGAAACAGTGGTTCACGGAAGTCTGGAACGACGACACCCTGGTCAGAGACGTGAAGGAGGACGTGCTTCGCTACCTCGGTAAACTCTATGCCAACCAGTCGCCGCAGTTCATCTATTACCTTACGCTGTTCCACCTCTTCCGCGATTTCCTCGACGGCACGCGCGACCTCGATGAGGACCTGCGGCGCATTGCCCTGCCGGACACCCACATCTGGCATCAGCTTTTTTCTTTTCAACGGGAAGGTGCAAAGGCAGCCATCAACAAAATTCTTGCCTACAACGGCTGTATCCTTGCTGACAGCGTAGGCCTGGGAAAGACGTATACGGCCCTGGCCGTCATCAAGTATTTCGAACTGCGGAACGAACGGGTGCTGGTGCTTTGTCCCAAGAAGCTAAGCCTTAACTGGACCATCTACCGGCAACCCAGCTCACTCAATCCCTTTTCCGATGATAAATTCAGATATGACGTCTTGCATCACACCGACCTGTCTCGCGAGTCCGGTACGGTTAACGGGATCCACCTCGACAAGCTGAACTGGGGTGCCTACGATCTGGTCGTGATTGATGAGTCGCACAACTTCCGAAACAACCGGCTGGCGACCCAACGTCCGGGCGATTCCCGAAGGCGGCGAAGCCGATACGAGCGGCTCATGGAAGACATCATTTCGGCAGGGGTAAGAACGAAGGTCCTCTTGCTCTCGGCGACCCCGGTAAACAACCAGCTCGCCGACCTCAGAAACCAGATATCCTTCATTGCCGGCGGCGACGTGGCTCGAAATGCCACCGCCGACGCCGCCTTCACTGAAAAGCTCGCCCTTCCCTCGGTGCGCAAGACCACGCGTATCGCCCAAACACATTTCACCAACTGGGCCAAGCGACCACCCGGCCAGCGGAAAACGCGCGAACTCATCGCCGCCATCGGAGGCGATTTCTTCAAATTGCTCGACGGCCTCAGTATCGCTCGTTCCCGTAGTCAGATAGCCACCTATTATGCGGACGAGATGGAAAAACTTGGCGGGTTTCCCCATCGTCCGGCCCCCAGAGCCATCCACGCTCCCATCGACCTCGAACAGCGCTTCCTTTCCTTTGAGCAACTCGACAACGAGATTAGCGCGCTTCGGTTGGCCCTGTATCACCCTTCCAGCTTTCTTCGAGAGGACTTGCCGGACAAGACGCGCGCCGACTATGAAAACAAAATCCTCGGCGGTTTCACTCAGGAGGGCCGCGAGCGTATCCTCATTGCGATGATGAAGGTCAACTTCCTCAAGCGCCTCGAAAGGTCTGTTGACTCCTTCCGCCTTACGCTCCAGCGCACCATCGCCAAGATCGATGCGCTGGAGGAACGCATCACGGATTTTGAACAGCACCTGAACGACAATCCGGACCTCGACTATGACGCGCTCACTCCGGACCAGTTCGAGGATCCCGACTTTGACCGGGAGGACTTCACCATCGGCGGCCGGCGTCGTATTCATCTCGGCCACCTCACGTTGCCGGAGTGGCTCAAGGCCGTGCGCAACGATCGGATCCAGCTTCAATTCCTGCTGGAAAAGACCCGGTCGGTCACGCCCCGGCGCGACGGTAAGCTTGCCGAACTCAAGGCCATCATTGAGGACAAGGCCCGGCGTCCCACCCTCAACCGGGACGGCAAGCAAAACCGCTAAGTGCTCGTGTTCACTGCTTTTACCGATACAGCGAAGTATCTCTACGAACACCTCAGCTCCTGGGCGTGCGACGAACTAGACATTCATACCGGCCTCATCATGGGTGATGGGAAAAATGCATCCTCACTCGGTCGTACCAAATACGACGACATCCTCACCAACTTCTCACCCCTCTCCAAACGACGAGCCGATCAGACGAAACTCTTTCACAACCAGCAAGAAGAAATTGACCTCCTCATTGCCACCGATTGCATCAGCGAGGGGCAAAACCTGCAGGACTGCGACCTGCTCGTCAACTACGACATCCACTGGAACCCCGTCCGCATTATCCAGCGTTTCGGGCGTATCGATCGTATCGGCTCTCGGAACGATGCCGTGCAACTCGTCAACTTCTGGCCCGTCGCCGACCTCGACCATTATCTCGGCGTAAAGAAACGGGTAGAGACACGCATGGCGCTGGTCGACATCACCGCCACGCAATCCGACAACCTCCTCGATACCAGTCAACTTGAAGACTTGATTCAGGATGACTTGCTTTTTCGAGACAACCAGCTCCGGCGACTCAAGGACGAGATTCTCGACCTTGAAGATCTCGATGACGCCGTCTCGCTCACCGATTTTTCCCTCGACGAATTCCGCCTCGACCTCCTCCGTTATCTTGAAGCCAATCGGGCCGAACTTGAAGCCGCCGGTGAAGGCTTGTATGCGGTCGTGGCTCCACAGGCGGAGGTGCCCCCCGCACAACCCGGCGTGCTCTTTTGCCTTCGTCACCGCGTCCCGGCACCAACACCGCACGGGAAAGCTGCGAAGCAGGAAAAAGGCACCGGTCGACTGAACCCGCTCACGCCGTATTATCTCGTATTCGTACACGAAGACGGCACCGTCCGCTTCAGCTTTGCCCAGCCCAAACAGTCCATGCTTCTTCTGCGGGGCCTCGCCGCTGGAGAACCGGCTGCCTTCGAGCGTTTGTGTGACACGTTTGACCAACGAACCGGCGACGGCACCGACATGAGCCACTACGACGTACTGCTCGAGAAAGCGCTCTCTTCGATAGAACGAACATTCCGACGGCGTGCCGCCTCGGCCCTCCTTTCCGGGCGCGGGGGGCTGCTGCCGACGGCTTCCGAAGCACCTTCTTCAAGTGGAGACGACTTCGACCTTGTCACGTGGCTGGTTATTCTGGATCCATCTTCTCCCTGAGCCATGCTCCGACTCTTCATCAGCAGTGTGCAAAGTGAGTTCGCTGAGGAGCGAAGGGCCTTGCGCGGGTACCTCCGTGGCGATCCCCTCCTGGGCCGGTTCTTCGATGCGTTCTTCTTCGAGGATGTCCCCGCGTCGAATCGACGGGCCGACACGGTATTTCTGGATGAGGTCTCGCGCTGCGATATCTACGTGGGCCTCTTTGGTAACGATTACGGCAGCGAGGATACGGAAGGCATCTCACCGACGCAGCGGGAATTCGAGCACGCCACCCGGCTCCGGAAACCCCGGCTGATCTTCGTGAAGGGTTCGGAAGATCGGCACAAACACCCGAAGATGCGGGCCCTGATCCGGCAGGCGAGCAACGAACTGGTACGGCGGCGGTTCGGGACAACCCCTGAACTCATCGCCTCCGTCTATGCCGCGCTGGTTCAGGTCTTGGAAGACCGCGAACTGATTCGTTACGGTCCCTTTGACGCCACCGCCTGCCGGGGAGCGACCTTCGCAGACCTCGATGCCGAACGGATGGCGTGGTTCATTCGGGAGGCCCGGCGTGCCCGCGCCTTCCCGCTATCCGAACAGGCCACCGCTCAGGAATTGCTCGCGCACCTCAATCTGCTCGCCAACAAACAGCCAACCAACGCGGCTGTGCTCCTCTTTGGCCGGCAACCACAGCGGTTTTTGCTTTCGTCCGAGGTCAAATGTGCGCATTTTCACGGTATTGAGGTGGCCAAGCCGATTCCCTCCTACCAGGTGTTTAAAGGCTCCCTCTTCGCCCTCGTAGATCAGGCCGTCGATTTCGTGCTTTCCAAACTCAACCGGTCCGTCGGGACACGTGCGGAGAGCGCCCAGGCACCCGTCGCCTACGAACTCCCCCCCGATGCCGTGCGAGAAGCCATCGTCAATGCCGTGGCGCACCGCGACTACACGAGCAGCGGCAGCGTGCAGGTGATGCTCTTCGCCGACCGCCTGGAAGTCTGGAACCCGGGTACCCTCACGCCTTCGCTGACGCTTGCGCAACTGCGTGAACCGCACGGCTCCGTACCGGCCAATCCGCTGTTGGCCGAGGCCCTGTACCTCGCTCGGTACATCGAGCGCATGGGCACCGGCACCCGCGACATGATCCGCCTCTGCCGTGAAGCCGGCCTGCCCGAGCCGGAATTCGATGTCCGGGACGGTTTTGTCACCACCCTCCGCCGTCCGATCCCGGTGACCGGACAAGTCGCAGGGGAAGTCACCGGACAAGTCACCGGACAAGTCACCGGACAAGTCGATCCGTGGGTTTTGCGCACGTTGAGCGCGTGTGCGGAACGGCCCCTTAAAAGCGCCGAACTGCAGGCAGCGGCAGGACTTCGGCATCGGGAGACTTTTCAACGCAATTATCTGGATCATCTATTGCGGGAAGGACTCGTGGCGCGTACCATCCCCGACAAACCGAAGAGCCGCCTCCAGCGATACCGCCTCACCGATAAAGGCCGCGCCGTTCTGGCCAATCAACCCTCAACATCCTGACGCATGGCCGACCTCCGCGAAACGCTTCAGCAGGCGCTGGTAAACATCGAAACGACGCCCTTTCGCGAAGCGGCGACGGACCTGCTTTCCACACTCGGCTACAAGAGAGACCGTACGCTCGACCTCGGCCAATCCACCCCGAAGGCCTTCCTCGATTTTGTCCACTCCCATGACGCCGAAACCACGTTCAACGAACAGAAGGCCCTCTTTGACGATTGGCGTTCCGCCGACCTCTTATTTCAGCTTAGCGACGAAGAACTTTCCGGACACCTGAGCCTTTTCCGGGAAACGGACATCAAGCCCGGGCTTCGCCGGGCGGGTGGCGGCCTTCGGATCCTGGGACGTCTTCCCGTATATCATCAACGAAGCGCGGAGCGGCATCCCCGTCAATGCCGGCTTCCGCACCGCCTCCGGCAACGATCTGACCGAGCGGGAGCGGTTCTTGAACGAACTCCAGCCGGAGATCCCGGGCCCTTGGACCAACGTCCGCCTCGACGCCTTCACCCACCACTATGCCTTCGAGTACCTGAAAAAACACCACCCACGGCTGCTTTATATCGCCTACGGAGAGACAGACGACTTTGCCCACGGCGAGCATTACGACGCCTACCTCACCTCCGCCAACCGGACGGACGCTTTCATCGAAGCCCTGTGGAATTGGGCCCAGTCGAATGAGGCTTACCGCGGCACGACGACACTCCTCATCGCGACCGACCACGGCCGGGGGAGCGGGGATGCCTGGACCGGACACGGCAGCGATGTGGAGGGGTCCGGCGCCATCTGGATCGCGGCCCTCGGACCCGACACTCCACCCCGTGGTGAAGTCGCCTCGGAACGACCGTATTATCAAAATCAGATTGCCGCGACGACGGCGGCTTTGCTGGGACTGACTTATTCGGCCGAACGCCCCACCGGCAAAGCCCTCGGCCCGGTGCTCGGGCGATGAGGAGCGGCCAACTCACGTCGTTCGCTGTCATGGCCCGTTGATCATCGGTATGATTGACGCGCTTCTCCCCTGAATCTAAGATGCGCTTTTACCCCAACCCGCTGGTAGAGACGCGCCGTGGTTGGTCTGAGACGTGCCACGGCTCGTCTCTACGAGCCGGGTTTGCCGGAAATGCAATAGCACGAACCCGGATTCGTCCCTTGCCTCCCGTGCGCGCCCGCTTTATCATCCCAACGAACAAGCGTCGAGCGATCAATCCGATCACACAAGGGCATGAGCGAATCCTTACCTCCGGGGTTATACGATCAGGTCTTGACGGAAGGGCTCGAGAAACTTCTGAACAAAATTGATACGCTCCTCGCCTCGACCCCGAATCTTGATCCCGGCGACTCCCATCTTTTTCTGAGCCAGCATCTCTACCTGCTTTTGCAATCTGCGCTGCAGGGCTTACCCCACCACGGGCGAATTTCACTGGCAGTCCCAGAGTACCACCCGCCCTGAAACCACCAATGGGTAACGTCACGTGGAGCATCGGGATCTCGGCATAACGCCGCTGCTCTTCATGCGCGAGGCCAAGACCGATGAACGGGGCCAGACGATGCCCTACTTGTTGCTGGGTCCGGTTCGGTATATTCGCCACGAGGGTTCCCGCCCGATGAACATCACGCACCCGACCGCCATGAGTCTCATTCGCGACTTCATGCGACTCGGCATCCTCGAGGAGACCACCGGCTACTAACGCGACCGCCGCTTCCTTTACCGCACGTATTTCAACCTCTTTAGCGGCGACTGACCCTCGGAGACGGCGATATCGGCGCCGGCCTGACGATCACCCGCGGACTCGTCGAACAGATGGGCGGCACCGTGGCCGTCGAATCCGAGCCCGGCACGGGCAGCCTGTTCACCATCACCCTTCCCGTGGCCTCCGCACCGGCACCCAGCGATGCCCCGCAAGGCAAGGAGCGGATGGGGTTGTGAGGAGAGCCGCATCGTGTACGTCAATGAGATCACGGGCGGTTGGAGCCCCCGTCTAGGTGAACGTCAGAATCGGTCAAAAATTTACCTATTCTACCCGCCTGCCTCCTGGATTTGGAGGACGCCAAATATTCCTCGAGTGCGCACAAAGTGTTATTATCTTCTACATTAGGAGCTGAATAGACACAAGTTATAATTTTATGTGTGGATTTGGGCCCAGTTTGAATTAGCAACTTCCCCAACAAAATGAATTTGTCACCCTAAGAACTAATGGTTAACATGCGTTTTGGTCCGAGAATGAATGATCGGTTTGTAATCAGCCGCATATTATTGAAATGCCCCGCATCTTCGACAACATTGAAAAACGACTCCTTCCCACCCTCCAAGAGACGCTCAATCAGTCGCAGCGGGCAGATTTTTGCGTAGGGTATTTCAACCTTCGAGGTTGGAAGGCGGTTTGCGACCACATCGAGCCGTTTGAGGGCAGTAATAGAGCCTGTTGCCGGCTCCTGGTCGGGATGCACCGGAGCGAATCCGAGGACCTTCGGCGGGCCCTTCGCCTCAGCGGACCGGAACGCCTCGACAACGGGCTCGCCAACAGGCTCAAGAAAGAACTGGCCAAAGAGTTCCGAGAACAACTCACACTCGGCGTTCCCACGGATGCCGATGAGCGGGCACTCCAGCGCCTCGCCCGGCAAATTCAAGCCCAAAAGGTTCAGGTCAAACTCTTCCTCCGACATAGCCTGCACGCCAAACTGTACCTCTGCTATCCCAACATGCCCAACCTCCCGGCAATCGGATTCCTTGGCTCCAGCAACTTGACTTTCTCCGGTCTCTCAGGTCAGGGCGAACTTAACGTCGATGTGAAGGACGATGACGCCTGCCGGAAGCTGGCGGATTGGTTCGAGGCCCGATGGAACGACCGCTGGTGCCTCGACATCTCTAACGACCTGGTCGAGATTATACATGAAAGCTGGGCGCGTGAGGAGGCGATCCCGCCCTACCATATTTACCTCAAGATCGCCTATCATCTTGCTTACGATGCCCGCATTGGTCTGACCGAGTATAGCCTGCCCCGTGACCTGAAAGGGATCCTCTTCGACTATCAACAGGCCGCTGTCAAGCTCGCCGCGCGCCACCTTCATGAACGGGGTGGGGTGGTCATTGGCGATGTAGTCGGGTTGGGGAAGACGCTTATGGCTATGGCCCTCGCACGAATGCTTGAGGAGGATCTGGACTACGAAACCCTCATCCTTTGCCCCAAGAACCTCGTCGGCATGTGGGAGGACTACGTGCATCGCTACGGCCTCCGGCGTTGCAAGGTCCTCTCGATCACCCGTGTTCAACGGGAGCTTCCCGACCTTCGTCGGTATCGTCTTGTCCTTATCGACGAGAGCCACAACCTACGCAATCGCGAGGGGAAGCGGTATCGCGCCATCAGAGACTATATCCGGCATAACGATGCCCGCTGCATTCTCCTCACGGCCACCCCCTACAACAAGACCTACCTCGATCTCTCGAATCAACTCCGCCTTTTTCTTGATGAAGAACGTGACCTGGGCATCCGGCCCGAGGCCTACTTCCGCGAACTTGGAGAACTCGAATTCAGCGCCCGTCACGATGCGGCCCCCCGTTCCCTCAAGGCGTTTGAGCAAAGCCCGCACACCGACGACTGGCGGGAACTGATGCGGCTTTTCCTCGTGCGGCGTACCCGTTCCTTTATCAAGGTCCACTACGCCGCTACCGACTGTGCAGCCTGCGGCGAAGCGGTGCCCCCGAGCGAACCCGGCTGCCCGGCATGCGGTCGCCCCCGCGCCGATAGCGACCGTCGCTACCTGCGCTTCCCGGACGGCACGAAATCCTTCTTCCCTCTTCGCCTCCCCCGGACCATCACCTTTTCGACGAGTGGGGAAAACGATCCTTACGCCATGCTCTACGCCGACGAGGTAGTTGCCGCCATCGGCGGGCTTCGCCTCCCGCGTTATGGCCTCGGCGGCTACGTTCGCCCCAATCCGAAGGACGCACCCACGCACGCGGAGCAAAATGAACTGGACAACCTCTCGCGCGCCGGCCGTCGCCTGATGGGGTTCTGCCGCACCAACCTCTTCAAAAGGCTTGAGTCAAGCGGGGATGCGTTCATCCGCTCCATCGAGCGCCATGCCCTCCGCAACCTCATCTTTGTACACGCCATTGAGCAAAGTCTGCCGCTCCCGATCGGGCCGCAGGATGCCGAGATGCTCGACACGGATCTTCATGATGAGGACCGCGATCTAGACCCCGCCCTCTTCGACGACGATCAACTGGCAGAGGAGGCATCGGAAACGCCGACGCCTGCCCTTGATGCCGGCGAAGGTGCCTTGAGGGAACAAGCGTTACGCGACGCCGCCGCCCGCGTCTATGCGGCATACCAGACCCATTTTGCCCGGCGTTTCCGCTGGCTTCGCCCCGGCCTCTTCCGCCCGGCCCTCAAGAAACATCTGCTCGAAGATGCCCGCACCCTCATCGAAACGCTCGAACGCGTTGGCCCGTGGAGGCACGATTCCGATGCCAAACTGGATGCCCTCGCCGAACTCCTGGCGGAGGTTCACCCCAGGGAAAAGGTCCTCGTTTTCAGCCAGTTTGCCGATACGGTCCGGTACCTGGAGAGGGGCTTGAAGGCACGCGGCTTCGAGGCGCTCGGCGCGGCAACCGGCAATACCCCCGATCCCACCAGCTTCGCATACCGCTTTTCGCCCCGGAGCAATGATAAGGACGTCTCGACCGAACGTGAGCTTCGCATCCTCCTGGCCACCGATGTGCTCTCGGAAGGCCAGAACCTCCAGGACGCCCACATCGTCGTGAACTATGACCTGCCGTGGGCGCTGATCCGGCTGGTGCAGCGCGCCGGGCGTATCGACCGCATCGGCCAGACAGCGGATAAGATCCTCTGCTATTCGTTTCTGCCGGCAGAAGGCGTCGAGAAGATCATCCGGCTCCGCGAGCGCGTCCGTCAACGGCTGGAGGAAAATGCCGAGGTCGTCGGCTCCGACGAACGGTTCTTTGAGGATGCGGAGACCCGGCGGGACCTCGGCGACCTCTACAACGAGAAAGCCGGCCTCCTCGACGAGGACGACGCCGGCGAGGTCGACCTGCCTAGCCTCGCCTTCGGGATCTGGCAAAGCGCCATCCGGCGACAGCCCGCGCTCAAAAAGATCATCGAAGCGATGCCGGACGTGGTTTATTCCACCAAACCCCACGCCGCCACGGATGCCGGCCCGGAGGGCGTCCTCGTCTACGTTCGCTCGGCGCAGGGTACGGATGCCCTCGCCTGGATCGACCGCACGGGCCGGAGTGTGACCGAAAGCCCCCTCGCCATTCTCAAGGCTGCGGAATGTGAACCTGATACGCCGGCCCTGGCGCGTCTGACCAAGCACCACGACCTCGTCCGTGTCGGCGTGGAGAGGGTTCATCGGGAGGGGCGGCGCGTGGGCGGGCAACTCGGGCGCAAAACCGGGGCGCGTTACCGGACCTATGATCGTCTCAAAGGATTCCTCGAAGCAAATCCGCTCTTTGAGACGGAGGCCCTCAATCGTGCCTTCCAGACGATTCACGATCATCCCCTCACGGAGACCGCGAAGGATAAACTGAACCGTCAACTCCGCGCGGGTATTGCTGACAGTGCCCTCGCTGAACTCGTCATCTCGCTTCACGACGAAGAACGGCTCGTCATCGTCCACGAGGATCACGGGGACGGGGATCCCCAGATTATCTGCTCCCTCGGCCTATCCCATCCCTGATTTCGCGTTGCCATGTCACTCCCCGTCGATCCCCTGTTTTCTGAAATCCGCCTCCTGATCGAACAGGCCCGGCAACGTGCCAACACCACCGTCAACGCAGAAATGACGTTGCTGTATTGGCGCATTGGACGGCGCATCAAGGAAGAAGTCCTGCGAGGCGAACGTGCCGATTATGGCAAGCAGATCGTTGCCGCTCTGTCCCAACAATTGATGGCGGAATACGGAAGCGGCTTTTCTGAAAAAAGCCTCAGGCGGATGATTCAATTTGCCGAGGTCTTTCCCGATGAACAAATTGTCGTATCACTGACGCGACAATTGAGCTGGACCCACTTTATTGCCCTGATTCCCCTCAAGGACCCCCTCCAGCGCGATTTCTATGCCGAGATGTGCCGCCTCGAACGATGGAGCACCCGTCTCCTCCGCGACCGAATCAATTCCATGCTCTATGAACGAACGGCCCTCTCGCGCAAGCCGGAGACCCTGATCCGGGATGAACTGGATACGCTTCGGGACGAAGGCCGCCTGACACCCGACCTGGTCTTCCGCGACCCGTACGTGCTCGACTTCCTCGGGCTCCACGACCGGTATCTCGAAAGGGATCTCGAAGATGCCATTCTGCGCGAACTCGAAGCGTTCCTGTTGGAATTGGGCGAAGGGTTCAGCTTCATCGCCCGCCAGAAGCGCATCACGGTGGACGACGATGACTATTTCCTCGACCTGCTCTTCTATCACCGCCGCCTGCACCGCCTCGTCGCCATCGACCTCAAGCTCCGCGCCTTCAAGCCCGCCGACAAGGGGCAGATGGAACTGTACCTCCGCTGGCTCGACCGCTACGAACGGCAGCCCGGCGAAGACAACCCCATCGGCCTGATCCTGTGCGCGGGCAAAAAACAGGAGACGGTGGAACTGTTGGCCCTCGACGAGACCGGCATCCGGGTGGCGGAATACCTGACCGAACTGCCGCCACGTGAAGCCCTGCAAGCCCGGCTCCATCAGGCCATCGCCGCCGCCCGCGCCCGCCTTCTCACCCCCGATGATCCGACCGAAGCATAATCCTCATGCCCCACTCCGACCAACCCCATCGCGACGCGATTCGCCAATTCGATTTCGTCGAGGCATATAACGAGATCGGCTGGGACCACCTCGACGTCCGTCCTCCCGTTCTGACCGTCGAGGGTCAATCCTATCGACTGGAACCCATTGCCGAAAAACGCGGGGTGCAGGTATATACCGTCACGCCCGATGCAGAGGGACAGATCCCGCCCCGCGCCGTGCGGCAGAAGCTCGACCGAAAAGTGACCAACCTCGCCCGCGAACACCTGCTGATCTACGCCGACGCCGCCCGGTCGAAGCAGATCTGGCAGTGGGTGGACCACCAACCTGGGAAGCCTTCCGCCTTCCGCGAACATACGTGGTATGCCCACCAGGACCCGGAAGCCCTCGTACAGAAGCTCCGGGTCATCGCCTTCGACATCGGCGAGGAGGACGCGATCACCCTCTCCGAGGTGACCTTCCGCCTGCGCGACGCACTCGACAAAACCACAGTCACCAAGAAGTTCTATAAAGAGTTTGACTGGCAGCGCAAAGCCTTCCTCAAGCGCATCCGGGGTATTGGCGAGGTGAAGGATTGCGAATGGTACTGCTCGGCGTTGCTCAACCGGCTCATGTTCGTCTATTTCCTTCAGCGAAAAGGCTTCCTGGACGACGACCGGAACTACCTCCGTAACCGTCTCACGCAGTGTCAGGATCGCTTCGGCGAAGACGAGTTTTACAGCTTCTATCGCACGTTCCTCCTCCGTCTCTTTCACGATGGCCTCGGCAAGCCGCGCAACCCTAAGGATGTCGCGCTTCGCGACTTGCTCGGCGAGATTCCCTACCTCAACGGCGGCCTCTTTCAGCTTCACGAGGTCGAAGCCGCCTACGACGCCATCGCCATCCCCGATGAAGCGTTCGAGGCACTCTTCGGCTTCTTCGACCAGTGGGACTGGACGCTCGACTACCGCCCCCTCCAGACCGGCAGCGAGATCAACCCGGACGTGCTCGGCTACATCTTCGAGCAGTACATCAACAACAAACAGATGGGGGCCTACTATACGAAGGAGGACATCACGGGCTACATCACCCGGTACACGCTCCTGCCCTTTGTGCTGGAAGATGCCCGCCGCCGGTGCCGGGTGGCCTTCGAGGGCGACACCAGCGTGTGGCGGCTCCTCCGCGAAGATCCCGACCGCTACATCTACTGCGCCGTCCGGAAAACCGCACGCGACACTGAGAGACACCCGCTCCCTTTCCCTGACGAGATTGCCGCCGGGCTGGACGATGTCTCGAAACGCGGGCCCTGGAATACGCTGACGCCCCAAACATGGGGGCTTCCCACGGAAATCTGGCGCGAGACCGTCGCCCGCCGCCGCCGCTACGACGACCTCCGTGCCCGCCTCGCCGCCGGCGAAATCCACGATGTGGCCGACCTCATCACCCACAAACTCGACATCGAGCAATTCACCCTCGACGCCATCCAGACCTGCGAGGGGCCAGACCTCCTCCGTGCCTTCTGGCGGGCACTTCGCGCCGTCACCGTACTCGACCCCACCTGCGGCTCCGGGGCTTTTCTCTTTGCCGCCCTCGAACGCCTCGAACACCTCTATACGGCCTGCCTCGAACGCATGGAAGCCTTCATAGGCGACCTGGATGCGGACAAGAAGGCATCGCCGCACGCACTCAAGGATTTCCGCGCCGAACTCGAAGCGGCATATGACACCACCCGCCACCCCAACCTCACGTACTTCGTCCTCAAGCGCATCCTGCTCGACAACCTCTACGGCGTGGACATCATGCCGGAGGCCGTGGAGATCTGCAAGCTCCGGCTCTTCCTCAAGCTCGCCGCACAGGTGGACACCGGGAGCCGACTGGAGCCCCTGCCCGACATCGACTTCAACGTCCGCACCGGGAACACCCTCGTGGGCTATGCCACGCTGGAGCAGGCCCGGCAGGCCGTGCAGAGCAAGCTCGACTTCGACGACGCCTGGACCCGAATCGAAGCGAAGGCGATGGACGTGGCGATCCTGGCCGAACTGTTCCGCGAGCAACAGACGAAGCACGGCGGCGATATCACCCCGGACGACAAGAAGGCGCTCCGGGAGCAACTGGCGGCCCTGGCCGACGAACTCAACGGCTACCTGGCCGCCGAGTACGGGGTCAAGAAATCGGATGAGGCCCAATACCACGCCTGGCTCACTTCGCATCAACCCTTCCACTGGTGCGCCGAATTCTATAATGTGATGAGCGCGGATGGATTCGATGTGATTATCGGGAATCCGCCGTATGTGCAATATGCACATAATTCCTTTAATTATAAATTAATAGGATACCAGACTCTTGGTTGCAAGGATTTGTACGCTTTCGTAACTGAGCGGTCGTTGACCACCTTAAAAGTAGGTGGAAGAATGGGGTTGATTGTTCCTATCTCGGTATTCAACACTGATGGATTTAAGCCTCTCCAGAGCTTGGTCCGCAGCAAACTCAGTAAACTTTATGCCTCCCATTACTCTAATCGTCCAAGCCAGTTATTTAGTGGGGCTCAAAAACGCCTGACTATCTTAATGGGAGAAAAAGGAAATACTGAAAAGCGTATTATCTATTCGACAAGGTATTTTCGATGGAGCAAAGAAGAGAGAGAATACTTTTTTGATGCCTGTCTGAACTACCATGCTGCAATTCATCCCTTTTCTGTATTCGACGCATCCCTCGAAAAACTAGGGAGTGAGCTTGAAGCTTCGACATTCCAAAAGCTAAATTCATCCAACGGAATATTGGCAACGGCAACTTGCAGGTCATCGTCACACAAGGTTTACTATACACGCAGTTTCCAATACTTCCTGGCTTTCTTGAACTTCATTCCAGAGATGGAAGACATTGAGACTGGTGAACGGAAACTACCCTCAGAATTGAAAGAATTAGAGTTTAGGTCATCGGTATCCGCTCTCGGTGCTCTCGCGTCTTTAAGTTCCTCAACTTTTTTTTGGTTCTGGCACGTTTTATCGGATTGCCGCAACCTCAATAAGCGAGACGTTCTCGCATTTCCAGTTAATCTGGAAATGCTGGATAACCAGCTAAAGGTTTCACTCCGTAACGCCGCTAAGAAGTATCTCAATAGCCTTAAAACATCGTCCTCAACGATGTTAAAAAGTGGCATGTATATCCAAACTTTCGATTATGGTGCCAATAAACTCTTTCTGGACAAGATTGATTCGATCCTGGCACGGCATTACGGATTCACGGACGAGGAACTGGATTTCATCATCAACTACGACATCAAGTATCGCCTTGGCCTCGGTGCGTTCGCACAAAGCGATGTGGAGACTTGAGTAGTGAACACGGATAGACCATATACCCCTGCTGACTCTGGTTATCCCGCCTGGCTTGCCAAGCTGGGACGCCCGCCCCACATCCTCGGAAACACTACTCTCCTAAAAACACCCCCCATCGCAATCGTCGGCTCGCGGCGTTGTCCCGGCGCGTTGCTCCTGGCCGCCGCCGAATGGGCCGAAGCGTGGGTTATCCGTGGGGGAGCACGTCCGCCGCTGGCTGGCGGCTTCCAGACACCCGTCGAGGCCGAGGTGCTCCGGCGACTGTTGCGGGGCGGGTCGCCGGCCCTCGTCCTGCCGGCCCGTTCGTTGCCCCGGCGTTTAAGCCCGGCACAGCGGGAGGCCCTCGAAGCCGGCCGCCTGCTCTTTGCGAGCCCCTTCACCGCGCACCGCCCGACTGTTGCTCTCGCTGCGTCACGGAACGCCCTGCTGGCCCGTATGGCGCGCGCAGTCATTGTACTTCATGCCGCCCCCCGAAGTCGCACGCTGGCGTGGTGCGCGAAAGCCTGCGCCGAGGGCCTCCCGCTCTACACCTTTGAGCATGCCGCCAACGCACCGGTGTTCGGCCTTGGCGCACGCCCACTGAGCGAAATGACTTGACAGCTATGCCAGCCATTGTCGACCAAATGACCGATATTGCCACGCGCAGGCAAAGCAAAGGCGTTGACCGTCTCGTTTATGCACTGTACGGCCTGTTGGAGGAGCAGATCGCGCTGGTGGAATTGCGAAAACGCAAAAATAAATAGAGCATGCCTGCACAGGCTTCCTCAAATAGACCAGGTCTCCGCGGTAAGAGGGCAGACCTCTTCGGGCGCGTAGGTTACGCTCTGCGCGAAATGCCCTTTTCATTGGGGCTGAAGCGAATGGGACCGGCCGATGGCGAACCGGATGAGAAGTACCTGAAGAAACACATGGCGGGCCATCCGCGGTTGCTTACGGCCACGCGGTCGGTCGTCACGCTGGTACCGATCGTTCTGGGCGTCTGGGTCTCGATGGACGGCGCTGGAATCCTGCGAACGACGAAACAGTTTCTGAACGGCCGGTGGTCCGGTGAGGTATACTTGAGCGCCGTGCTGTTCTGGGGAATCGCCGGCCTGTGGGCGCAGGCGCTATACACCCGTCTCAGACAAGATGATTGGGCGGAACAGCGCTACCGGGCCGATCTGATCCGAGCCCTCTACAGCTTGCCCAACCTCAACGTGCTCTGGCAGTACGAGCGGTATCATCGAAAAGTAGCTGATTTAACTCGTTTGGGTACGCCCGCCGGAGATTGCCGAGCGCTGGGTGAACAGATTCAGGTGGCGCTGGCAGTCCTTGCCGAGATGGCACGTGTGTTTGCAAGGAAGGAGGATGCAACGTACGGTGCCAACATTATGCTGGTAATTAACCAGCAAGACATCCCGTGTCTGCCCAAGAAAATCCCAGAGTCTATCCGATTTGTCGACCAACCTATCGACGCCATGCGCTTGGACGGGTTGCTGGTTTTGCCGGAGGAATTAGCGTTGATGTATCTTCCTGACCCAGAGCAAACGGGCGCTGCCCCGCCCCGGAACTATCCCTTGATCACGCTGCCTGTTCGTCGGGAACCACGCGAGCTGGTGCTGCCAGGCGCATCGACTGCGATATTGAGCAAGGGCATGAGCGTGTACGAAGACACCCGACGATTGGCCGATGCATACGGCAAATCGTTTTCCGAACCGGTGCGGAATGAGATCCGGGCCTACTTTGGACCCGATGGCGAAGGGAAGGCTGTGCGCAGTTTTGCTCCGGACGTTGGACGATGAGATGACCGTCCTCAAGCATCTCGGCGAGTTCGACCAGATACGGCTACTGGGACAGTACTATGTCTTGAAGCGCACGGGCGTAGAGATCTCGCTCTTAGCCGGGGCCACACTCTCGCAACTCGTGAAGATAGCCCGCGAAGTGCCGGAGGTGTGCAAAACCCTCCAATTTTCCTCAAAGGGCCAACTTGACAAAAGCACCGGCAGCATCATCACGCTCCGAAACAAGGTCATGCACCCGGTCCGCCCGCTCATTCACCGACAGGAAGACGTGGCGAAGGTGTTAAAGACGGTAGAGCGATTGGAGGACCTGCGACAGCGACTCCACCACGCTTTCAGTAAACTCGGTCAAGTGCCCTTACTATAATTGATCGCCCCATGAAACTAACCGACTATGTCTGCTCCCTCACTAGCTCGGCTATCACTGACCGGATCTGTGATGCGACCGAGCGCCTCTGGTACAGCGCCCCGAACGTTTCGGAAGAACGCGCACACGCACTGGCCGAGGCCGCTAAGCGTGGGGTACGCGTTCAGGTTGCACTCGACGTGCGAGAGGACAATTACCGCAACGGTTATGGTGACATCCGCGCCCTCGCTATCCTGGAAAAAGCCGGTGCCGAGGTGTACGATGCGCCCCACAACCTGGTGTCCTTCCTGATCGCTGATGGGATCGGCTATTTGCTCTTTCCACAGAGCCGGATCTTCGCCGAAGAGGGGCAGGGCATGAATGCGGTACGGTTCGGCATCTCGGCCCGAGCGCTGCTCATCGCCCATTTCTTTCCTCCTCAGACGGCAGATGAGATCAAGGCATTGACAGACGACCTTTACACCGAGGCAGAGGATGAAGCGGCAGCCGAGCGAGAAGCCGCCGCAGCTGCCCTGGGTGCCCCCACCCCCGCGCTTCCGGCACCTGATCCCGAGCGTGTTCAGGAGGTGGAACAAGCGCTCAAACGGAATCCCCCGCTCAACCCTGACCTCAAGCGTTCCCTCAACGTCTATACGACAAAGCTGCAGTTCGTTGAGATCGAGTTTGAGGGAAGCAACTTCGCTCAGATTCGCATCCATCTCCCGCCCGATGCCCTACCCATCAAAGACGCTGAGTTTCGGCGTCGCTTGGAGACGCGGTTGCGGTTGTTCGATCTCACGTTAAGTGAGGAAGAGAACGAGGAGGCGGAATCCGTCCCACCCTGGCTCCAACCCTTGCAGGAGATCAAAGACCAACTCCGCGAGATTCGGCGCACGTACCTGACCCACATCAAGTCGCGCAAAAAAACCATCCTCCAAACAAAGCGGAAGTCAGAAGTGGTTGAAAAGCTGAATGCGCTCCAGGCGAAAATAGACAAGGTTAAGGAGCAACTGGAAGCCCTGCTGATGGAGGCTTTCCTGGACGCCCGAGACGACCTAAAGCAACGGCTCATCGCGTTGCTCAAGGAGAGCCCCCCGAAGCGGATGATCGGCATGCAGGGTTCCCTCTTTGAGCGCGGGCTCGCGTGGGAGGCCGATCAGATTTTGGCGAAGGTGCAGATGCCCGAACTCCATAAACTGCTCGACAAGCTCACCCTTCGGTGGGCTTTCTACGATCTGACCTGGGAAGACTTCAGAAATGAAGACTTCATCGACGAGTTGCTGAACGCGAAGGTCATTAAAAAACATTCTGCCGATGAACTTCGGCAAATAACCTCAGCCTACCTGGCCCGTTCTCATTCGTCTATCTATCCCTAGGCAGGCGGTGGGAGCAATAAAACTGATGTAAAACGCATGCATTGTAGCGAAGAAATGCACAGCACGCAACGAAACTAGGACGGCCTCAAGCGCAAAATACACCTTTGAAAGTCCACACCATCCTCGACCAGATCTACCTCGGCGCCATCGCCCTCCCCGAGTTCCAGTGCGGATACGTCTGGAACCGCAACCAGGTCAAGGGGCTCATGGATTCGCTCTTCCGCCGCCACCCGGTCGGCAGCCTGCTCGTTTGGGAGACCCGCACCGAGAACGCCGACGTGCGGGGCGACGGCCGACTCCAGCACGGCACGGTCAAGCTCCTCCTCGACGGCCAGCAGCGCGTCACCTCGCTCTACGGCCTCATCCGCGGTAAGCCCCCCCCGCTTCTTCGATGGTCACAGAGCTTCCCGCCCTGATCGAAGGAGCTCGCCTGCAGAAACTCTCTTACGAACGATTCCTGGCCTCGGTCCTCGAGACAGAGCTTCAGGGACGCGACGAACGGGCGTTGGTACGCCGCATGCGCTCGGCCCGGCTGCCACTGAAAGCCCGCCTGGAGACCTTCGACTTTGCCTTCCAGCCCTCGATCTCCGAGCACCACGTAGAGGAACTGGCGCAGGGATCCTACCTCGAGAGCGCCACAAACGTGATCCTACTCGGTCCGCCGGGAGTCGGAAAGACCCACCTGGCCTGCTCACTCGCTGTAAAAGCCATCGAGTCCGGACGCACGGCACGATTTACGACGCTTCGCAACCTGATCGCTGAGTTGGGCGGGATCGGAAGACGCGAGACAAAGACACTCAGAGCCTACCTCAAACCGGATCTGCTGATTATTGACGAGATAGGCTATACTCAACTCAGCGCGGACCACGCACATAGTCTCTTTGAACTCGTGATCGCCAGATATGAACGGGGTTCCATTATCCTGACGAGCAATCTCTCCTTCAACGACTGGGGACACCTCCTCGGAGACGATGTCCTGGCCTCTGCGATGCTTGATCGCCTACTGCATCATGCAGAGGTCATCACCATTAATGGACGCAGCTACAGAATGCGTTACCACATAGAAAACAATCCATCAATCACCGCCAAGGGTGGGTCAATTTAAACCCGATGAAGTGGGTCAATTCTATCCCGGTGTTGACAACGCCGCACTCCTTGTCTTCGAGGATATCACGGATCGGGTCGAGGACATTACCGGGGAAACCATCGCGGAGATCGACGCCGCGCTTGCCTTGCTCGCGTCTGAAATCGACCTGAACGGGTGTTCGTGCCTTGAGAATTCCCGCGCCAACCATTGCGATACGTTCCATTTTTTTAACCCCGGCATTCCCACGCCATCGATCTACAGCCTCCCCCGGCTGAGTGCAAAGATGCGCCTGGCTTTCCTGTCGCGAGGCGTCTTCGGGCTCGAGGCCGTCGCCGATGTGGTGAGCGCCGCAGCCGGGCACGGGATCAAGTTCGGTATCCGTGTTGAATTGGGCGATACCTCACCGCTGCCTCAAGAGGTCATCGAAAAGGTGGGCAGTCTCCTGTCCGACATCTCTGAAAAACTGACACTACGCTAACGAAGCCGATTGCGATTTTAGCAGCTTCGCCTCTTGACGGTTTCAACACGAAACATCCGTATGATGCCCCGCGTATTACGTGTCGCATCATACGCAAGGCATAATACTGCCCAACGCATGATTCAATCTTTCAAGGACAAAGACACCGAAAAAATCTTCCAGGGCCTTTATGCCCGACGGTTTCCAAATGACATTCAGCGTCGTGCCGCGCCAGGCTGCGAATGATCGATAGCGCGCGAGAACTGCGAGACCTGCGTAGTCCGCCCGGCAACCGGCTCGAACAGCTCTACGGCGACCGGGTAGGCCTGCACAGCATACGGATCAACCAGCAATGGCGTATCTGCTTCGTCTGGCGCGACAGCAATGCCTATGACGTGGAAATCGTCGATTACCACTGACGGAGAAAAACGATGGAACACATTCCCAACATCCACCCCGGCGAGATCCTGCTCGAAGAGTTTCTACAGCCGCTGGGCATCAGCCGGAATCGTCTGGCGCTCGACATCAGCGTGCCGCCGAACCGCATCAGCGAGATCGTCCGTGGCAAGCGCAGCCTCTCGGCCGACACGGCGCTACGGCTGGGCCGTTACTTCAACACGACGCCCGAGTTCTGGCTGAACTTGCAGATGCACTATGATCTGGAGGCAGCGGGAGAGACCATCAGGAAAGCGCTCGACCGAATCGAGCCGGTGATCGACCCCGACTCAACCCGGGAAAGCGTTGCCGCTTGAGGCACTGATCTTCGGACAAACGCTTCCTTTTTTCTCTGGGAAGAGGCTGAATTTACCTGCATGATGAACGAACGCACGCATTGACCGATCCGATTACTCGGCTTCACCCACGATATTTCTTATGTAAATTATATGACCGTATTTCACATAAGGGAATCTATGTGTATGGTAGCCGGTCCTTCTTCAGATCACGGCTGCACGTCAACGACTAGTTCGCCGGGAGGTATGCGAAGCAGTACGAGTACGAAACGTTCATGAGGCAAACCCTTCACGGATATGATCACGCTCGCTGCCGCTACCGCCGTCACCACCAGGCTGCATAGAGATCATCAAGCGTCCATGTAGTGACGGGGTGATCTCCGGCTTCGACGGCGGCCATGAGGTCATCGGAGAAGCCACCGGCGGCCACGTGGAGCATTGTCGCGTCCGTTTCCAGGGCCTGATGCGCCCACTTTCTCCCGGCAATCGACCGTCATGCATCGCTTGCAAAATTTAATCATATATTTGTTATAAGTGCGGATAATCCCCCACCCCCCATGCACCTCACCAAAACCGACTTCATTCTGTATCTGAACTGCCCGAAATCGTTCTGGCTGAAGAAGCGGAGGCCGGAGGATTATCCGTACGGCGAGTTCACGACCTTCATGAAGAAACTCACGCGGGAAGGCCGGGAGGTGGAGCGATACGTCGACCGGTTCTTTGAGGAGCGCGGTGATCGGAGCGTAAGCTTCCAGACGGTCTATGAATCGGACGACGGCCTGATGGCGCGGGCCGACGTGGTGGAGCGGACGGGCGGCGGCGAGACGATCCTGTATGAAGTCAAGTCTTCTACGCGCGTAAAAACCGACCGCCGGCACAATCACCTCAAAGATGCCTGCTTTCAGAAACTCTGCGCGGAGCGCGCGGGGCAGCGCATCGACCGGGTCGTCCTCGTGCACCTGAATGGTACCTACGTACGCGCCGGCGAGATAAACCCCGCCGAACTGCTTGTCTTCGAGGATATCACGGAACGGGTCGAGGACATTGCCGGGGAAACCATCGCGGAGATCGACGCCGCGCTTGCCTTGCTAGCGTCTAAAATCGACCTGAACGGGTGTTCGTGCCTTGAGAATTCCCGCGCCAACCATTGCGATACGTTCCAATTTTTTAACCCCGGCATTCCCACGCCATCGATCTACAGCCTGCCCCGGCTGAGCGAAAAAAAACGCCTGAACTTCCTGTCGAGGGGCGTTTTCGGGCTCGAGGCCGTCGCCGATGATTTTCCGCTGTCGGAAGCCCAGCGGTTGGT
>Ga0114931_10002495_pt1 | contig 23414 bp, 20 predicted proteins | sample 2SBtaG_FD_89579 | JGI IMG/M metagenome (GOLD analysis project Ga0114931, IMG submission 89579) | Deep subsurface microbial communities from Kolumbo volcano to uncover new lineages of life (NeLLi) - 2SBTROV14_V59a metaG | ecosystem: Environmental > Aquatic > Marine > Volcanic | place: Kolumbo... | reverse complement strand
TTTCCCAATTAGTCTCTCCATTAACACTTTGTCTATAACTTTCTACAAATTTTTTCATACCATATTTTTTTGATAAGTCTTTGAAGTCTGAATTAATTTCTTTTTCAAGGGATGTAGGTGGAATAAATGATAGTTTGTTCTCTGTTTTTTTTGTGTTTTCTTTACTTTTTGTTGCATCGCTTAAAGTTTGAGCATTTGTCAAAGTATAAAGAGTTAACATTCCTAATATTGCCGCTGAAAATTTGTTCATTTTAGATTTTAACACATAATCATTTATAAATATTTCTATTTTAGTTACTAAACAGTGGTAATTTGATTATTGGGGTGTTTTTTAGAAATAAAATTTCATTATGATAGAAGAATTAAACTATATAAATTGTATCTTTATAGTTCTTGCTTTACTGTTTTAAGTCTTTGTTTATTTAGTGCAAAGTCAACTTTTATTTGTTCTTTTTCTCCTTTGCTTTTAACTTCTGAATTCTTTTTTGATATTTGATTATCATTTTTTATTTTATATTTCTTCTTTGAGTGTTGTTGTTGCAACCATTGTAATTGTTTTTCTTATACCTGTTTCCTTTCGGAATTTTAGGATGTACTCGTTAAAATCTTCTACGTCTCTGAATTTGAGCTTGAAGACGAGGTCGTATTCACCTGTTATGCCAAAAACCTCTTTTACGTGGTCATCATTGAATGCGATTTTTGGTAAATCTGCCTCGGTTGAGACAAACATAAAGACAATAAAATTTTCTTCAGTGAGTTGATTGTTCAGTTTTACTGTGAATTTTTCAATTACGCCGCTTTCTTTTAACTTAACGATTCTTTGATGAACTGTGCTTGGTCGAATCTTCGTAGCTTTTGCTATGTCACGTACACTTGACCTGCTGTCTTTTTTTAGTTCCTGAATTATTTTTTTGTCTTTTGAATCCATTTAAATTTGAAAATTGACTCCCAATAGAATTCTTCGGGGGATTTCAAAGAGAGTCAACTTCAATGAGTGTATTGTCTAAGATTTATTTAAATTTTGTTGTTTTTGTCCAGTTTTATTATAATTTATTGGACATATCAATTCTTCACATCATAAAAATATATAAATAATTGTCTTTTGTCTATTTTAGAGAACAGATAGAAGACTTATACTTCTAACAAACTCAAATTTAGGTGATAAAAAATGGATGAAACAGAAAATTACAAAATTGCAGATATGTCGCAAGCACAATATGGACGAGAAGAAATTATTCTAGCAGAAAAAGAAATGCCAGGACTAGTTTCACTAAGAACAAAATATGGAACAGACAAACCACTAAAAGGCGCAAAGATAACGGGAAGCCTTCACATGACAATACAGACAGCTGTCCTCATCGAGACACTTGTTGAACTTGGAGCAGAAGTCAGGTGGGCAAGTTGTAATATTTATTCAACACAAGACCACGCAGCAGCTGCAATTGCAAAATCAGGTGTACCAGTATTTGCATGGAAAGGAGAAACACTCAAAGATTACTGGTGGTGCACACAAAGAGCACTTGACTTTGGAAATGGACAAGGACCAGACCTTATAGTGGATGACGGTGGAGACGCAACACTGATGGTGCACAAAGGAGTAGAAGTGGAAAAAGACCCTTCAATGCTTGAAAAAGACTACTCAAAATCCCCAGAAGATCTAAGAGAATTAATGGCAAACCTAAAAGCAATCTACCAGGAAAATAAGGAACGATGGACAAAAACTGCAGAGAAAATCAAAGGAGTCAGCGAAGAGACAACAACAGGAGTTCACAGACTTTATCAAATGATGGAAGAAGGAAAACTATTGTTCCCAGCAATAAACGTAAATGACTCAGTAACAAAATCAAAATTTGATAATTTATATGGTTGCAGAGAAAGTCTTGCAGATGGAATCAAAAGAGGAACGGATGTAATGGTTGCTGGAAAGAAAGTTCTTGTGTGCGGTTATGGAGATGTTGGAAAAGGATGCGCCCAAAGCATGGCTGGATTTGGAGCAAGAGTAACTGTAACTGAAATAGATCCAATATGTGCTCTTCAAGCAGCAATGGAAGGATTTGCAGTAAAGCGAACTGTTGATGTTGTTGGAGACATGGATATCATAGTGACTGCAACCGGAAACAAAGATATAATAACTGTTGAGCACATGAAGAAAATGAAAACTGGTGCAATAGTATGCAACATCGGACACTTTGATAATGAGATACAAGTTGAACAACTGGAAAATGTTGATGGAATAGTTGAGACAAACATTAAACCACAAGTAGACAAGTACACTTTCCCAGATGGACATTCAATAATATTACTTTCAAAAGGAAGACTTGTAAATCTTGGAAATGCAACAGGACACCCAAGTTTTGTAATGAGTAACTCATTTACAAATCAAGTATTAGCTCAAATTGAACTTTGGTCTAAAGACTACAAACTAGGCGTATACATGCTTCCAAAGGAACTTGACGAAGAAGTTGCAAGACTGCACTTAGAAAAAATTGGTGTTGACTTAACAGAACTATCTGAAGAACAAGCAAGTTATATTGGTGTAAAGAAAAGTGGGCCATACAAGCCAAGCCACTATAGATATTAGTTTTTTATTTTTTTATTTTTTACTTTTATTATTCTGATTTTATTTTTTAGCGCTTTTCCACAAAATATTGAATACTTGTTTATATGATTCTGAAACATGTTTATTGTCTATGATTGTTGTAACTGGTTTATCTGCCCAAACTACAAATGCAACTTTATTTCCATAAATGGTTGTTTCAGTAATTGGTTCAAATTCTTTATCAAAGAAACGTATGTCTGCAACTTTTTTTGGAATACTATTTTTCCATTTTCTTAGTGATTTATTAAAAATCATTTTTGCTTTGATATTGTTTTCTTTTTGTTTTACATGAAGATTTTTCCAATAATATTCTCCTATTGAATCTGATTCTTCTGGACTTCCAAAAACAAAATAATCTAGTTTTTTATCTATTATTTCACTGTAAATTCTTTTCACTCCTGAGATTCCTCTAAAAACTGCTGCAGTTTCTGAGGTGGTAATGTTTTCTTTTGATTGTTTGATTTTTTTTGCAAGTTCTTTTGCAATTATTTTTTGTTCGTCAATTTCTTGTTTTTTATTTTCAATAAAGTTGACGATTGATTCTGGTGATTGTATTTGATAAACTTTTTTTTTGTTTTCAATTATTTTAGAGATAATTCCTTTATCATATAATCTTTCTAATGCTTGGTATGTGTTTGCTTTGTAGAAACCTGTTTCTTTTATTAGTTGATTTACTTCGGTTGATCCTAGTTTTATGAGTGCTAAGTATATTTTGCTCTCTGTGTTTGATAGTCCTAACTTAATTAATGATTCTGAATTTAGATTATTCATAGTAGTAGTTAATCAATACTACTAATATAAATATATTGATAATCACTTCTTAGTAGTAAACAGGTGAGTTTAATGGCTAATTATGATGAATTTGCAGAATTATATGCTAAACGATCAAAGAAGATAGAACAAAAAACAAGAGATAAATTTTATAGTTTGCTTCCCACATTAGATGGGAAACTGTTGTTAGATGTTGGTTGTGGATCAGGACAAGATGCGTTTTATTATGCAAAAAAAGGTGCAAAAGTTAGTGGGGTTGATATTTCTGCAGAGGAAATTAAAATTGCAAAAACTAATTTAAAAAAAACTGATTATGAAATTAATTTTCAGAAAGGGGATATGAATGAATTGCCCTATGAGAGTAATACTTTTGATGTGGTTACAAGCTGGTACGCACTTCAAGCATCTAATGATGTAACTCATGCATTAACTGAAATGATAAGAGTTGCAAAACCTGGTTCATTAGTTGCAATCCTAACAAAACATCCGTTCAGACAATTAGTTGAAAGCTTTGTTAATAATAAAAATGGAAACTACTTGTCTATGGGCGCACAAGATGGGAAAGTAACTTCAAAAATTTTTAATGGAGACATAGTTTTACATGAACCAGGGCACACACAAACAGAATATTTACATTCTGATATTCTTAAAATTGCAACATTAGAATATTTTAATGATGAAGGAAATGATTTTCCTGCAAGCGATAAAGTGATAAAAGGAATGACTTATTCAACATATGAAATATTGCAATTTAGGAAGAAATAATGAAAAATAATTTTTAGTTTTTTCTTTTTTTTATTTCTTTTTTTCTAATCGCTTAGTAATTTTAATTAGTTTATTTTTTCCTAAATTTTCAACAAGTGGTTTTTTACAACCTATTTCTTTCCAGAATATATTATCTTCAAAAACTTTTATTACAGGAATTATGTGTCCATCTTGTGAGAATAAAGTTCCATTATTATTCAGTTTTGGATATAAATACTTCAAGCAGATTTTTGTTGAAGAAGCTAAATCAACATCCAAATAAATTGAAGCTATTAATTTTGAGAACTTTGGCATTGTTTTCTTGAAATCACCTTTGATAAATCTACAAGCACTTATTTCTCCATATTTAGAAACATTTTTTTTGACTTCTTCTATTGTGCCTTTATAACTTCCTTTCTTGAAATACGCACTTTTTCCATAGAAATTTTTATCTTTAGGATTTGAATCTTCTGGAATTCCTTCAAATGAATCAAAAACAATTAATTGTCTATTAGCAATATTTGCGGCTATACTAAATTTTGCAGTACTTCCACCTTTATATGATCCCGCTTCAACAATACATCCTTTAACATCTCTTGGTAAGGCAAGAACTGTTTTGATAAAGGATAATACCTCTGATTGGGTGTGTGGACAATCTACTTTGGATGATATAACAATCATTTGTTTGACTATATATATTCGTTTTGAAAGACTAACTTTTGACTTCACGTCTAATATAAATCTAATTAACTCCACTAATGATATGAATTCAAGATAGAGTTTTTTTGGTGACTTCTGTTTATATTGTGTTTTCTTTAGATTTGAACTCATTTTTTTAGTTTATAATTAAACTTGTTACTTGATATTATTTTGTAATATATAAACTTGTTTTTTTTATAAGTTTCAATTTTTTTCTTTTGATTATCTTAAATCACTCTTCCTAGCAACCAGTTGATCTAAATCTAACATAGTTTTGTTTTTCTTTTGGTATGTCTTGCCAGGTTACCCATAAAAAATTATTTGCTTCCATTGCGCTATAAGTCTGACCTGCTAAGAGTTCCATGGCATAGAGTTCGTTTGCTCTTATCTCTGTTATTATGCTTTTATCTTCTATTAGTTTTTTGTCATCTATCTTTTCTTTTAAGTAACTTGAAAACTTCATGATGCCATGATATTCTAAGGTTATTGGTATTTTATAATCTGCACATCCACTTAATTCTTCAACTCTAGTTAGTGGTTTTACTAAGTAATGAATATCTGCTGCAAATAATTGTGCGCGCTTATTGAATGTGACTTCTTGTCCCTTGTATGTATCCGTGTCTTTGAATGTTTCAAAATCTTTTAGTATTAGTTCTGTTAGTTTGATTGCGTCAAATCCTGATTCTTCAATTAAGTTATTTGGATCTCCTTGATATTTTTCAAGTAAGACTTCTGCGTTCTCTCTGACAAACTTTGCTCTGGTTTTTAGCATCGGAATACTTTCTTTTGCTCTCCAAAAATACGCGAAATCTTTATTACTTGCATTTGCTTGATAATTTGCATCAAGTATTGGTATTCCTTCATCTATCGCTCTTTTTATTGATAAAAAGTTTGACCAAGAACCTCTCTTAGAATTATTGCCTTCATATTCTACAACCCAGGGTTCTTCTTTCCAGTAAGAGAAGCTTGTTGAGTTGAAAAGGAACAATGCTTTTGTTAACTCTTCTTTATTTAAGTTTTCAAAAGCCGCAGGACAATATTGTGTCCAGTACTTGGGAGTTTGTTCTTGCATTATTTTTCTTGTGTGCTTTATCTTGCTTTTATCAAGCATTACATGTTCTGAATTGTTGACTACAAATTCTATATTTTTCAAATGTTTTAATGACATGTTCTCACCTTTTTATATACATTAATTGAATGTTCAATTTTTCTATTTTGTATTCTATCTGCTGAGCTTTTTTCATGAATTGTTAGAAAAGTTTCTTTTGCTTTAATCGCTGTTGGAAAAAGAAAATATGATTTCAAAGTCTTAATTAATTCAAATCCGTTTTTGTACAACCAGTGTTTATTTTTTTCTGTGTTTATGTTGTCTTTGTATCTTATTATTTTATCAAATTCTGAATATCCGCTGTTTGATATAATGTATAAATTATTTTTATTTTTTAGAATTCTCTCTGTCTCACATAATATTTTTTCTTTTGTTTCCAACTCTTTGATTGTCTCAAAGAGCCACATCGAAATAATTATGTCAATTGAGTTTTGATTTAACCCGGTTTTTTCAGCTTGGGCATTTATTAGGATTGTTTTATAATCTTTAGTTTTTTTTGATGCTATTTTTAACTGTTCTATGTTGTTATCCAGTCCAAAATATTGTTTTGAATATTTAGATAATAAATTGATGTGTCTTCCTGTACCACAACCCAGATCCACAACTACTTTATTTCTTAATTTAGGTTTCAAATAGTTTGCAACTAGATTGGGGTAATCTTCTGATTTGCTAAACTCTTCATATATCTTTGATGAGCATTTTTTATTTGATTTTATGTTTTTAGTCATTAATACGTAGTTAAAATATTTCTAAATATAAAATCTAGCATTCTTTTTTTTACATTAACAAACTTTTTATAGCCCAATAGTTTATTTATGTAAAATGTTAACTCTTGACAAAATTGATAGAAAATTACTCTTTGAACTTTCACTAAACTCAAGACAGCCAACAACAATACTTGCAAGAAAACTAGCAGTATCTCGAGAAGTAGTGGATTATAGAATTAAAAGATTAGTCGAGAAGAAGATAATTAGAGATTTTATAACTAATATTAATTATGAAAAATTAGGGTATATTTCCGCGTTCTTACTAGTATCAATAAACGCTGAAAAAGAAACGGAATTCATAGAATATGTAAATAGTCTTGATTATGTTTCATGGGCAGGAACACATCTTGGATTTTGGAGTCTTGGAATGGCGATATATGGTAAGAATATTTCTGAAGTTGAAGAAAGATTTCAAAAAATATTTTTAAAATACAAAAACCATATTACAAATCATAGATTTTCTATATACAAAACAACTGAGTTTTTTACAGATAAATACTTTGGAAAACATAATTCTGATATGTTAAAGAAAAAAAATCTTGATTACAAAATCAATTCTTATGATATGTTTATTTTAAAGACTCTTGCTAAGAGTTCTAGAACAACTGCAGTAGACCTCTCAAAAGAGATTTCACTTAGTGCGGTTGCAATTGCTAAAAGAATAAAAAAACTTGAAGCAAGCGGTTATATTCAAGGATATTCAATATATGTTAATGTCTTGAAATTAAGTGTTTATCTCTTCATATTCTTCATACAAAATAAATCACTTGAACAAAGAAAAAAACTTTTTTCATATTTAAAGAAACACCCAAAAGTATCATTGTTGCTTGATTATGTTGGTGACCCGTTTATAGAATTTGGACTCTTTGTTGATGATCCATATAAGGCAAGGAAGATTTTGCAGGAAATAAAAGAAACATTTCCAGACAATGAACTTATAGATTTCTTTTTGACACAAGAAGACTTTATCTCATATGGTGTGCCTAAATGTGTGTTTGAATAAAGTTATCAAAAACCTTTTTAAGTAACGATACATATCGTATTTCTATGTGGGTTGCAAAGATAAAACTTGATAGTGAAGGGACTTTGATTGGAAGCATTGCTGTCAAAACAAAAGTTGATTTATTTGGATTTCCAATATCATTTGCAGAAAAAAAAGAATGGATTATAGTAAATGTTGTGGGAACAATTTTTGGAGAAGAAAAAAACAAATCTAGATTTATATCTGAACTAAAGAAAAAATCTAGGTTGGTTAATCTTGAGAGAACAAATGATTTTTTTATTGCCACAATAAAAGAACCGCTTAAAGCAAAGGACTTTTATCAACATGAAATTATTCATCTAGAACCAGTATATATCTCAGCTGAAGGATTTGAAATTTTAACTGTTGGCTCATTTGAGAAAAAAGCAATTATGAAAACTGCAAGTCTTTTTGAAAAAGATTATTCTGGTAAACTATTATATGTAAAGCAAAAAGAAGTAAGAAATATATCTGTTATGAGATATAATCCGAGTTTAACTGGTAGGCAAAAAGACGCAATTACTTTGGCAGTGAAGAATGGATATTACTCTGTTCCTCGCAAGATTGATGTTAAAGAACTGGCAAAGATGTCTGGTCTTAGTTTTTCAACATTTCAAGTTCACCTTAGAAAAGCAGAAGCAAAACTAATTCCTTTTTATTCACACTAATAATGCGATATATATCGCTAATAGATAAAAAAGCTTTTGTTGATTTCTATTATTATGATTAAACGATTTATTAATAAACTAAAAACATATCAGAAAAATCAACTAAAGACATATCAGAAAAATCATCCAGTAATATATAATATTGGTTTTATTGGATCATCGGTTACTGCAGGTCTAGTAATAACTGTCGGAGTTTTATACTCTATTCTTGTCTCTAAAACAGGAACATTTGATATTTCAAAACAACAAGAAATATTTGATAGAAGAGCAATAAAAAGAGAAGTTGATAAAAAAAGAGGATTAGAACTTGAAAGTTTGATTTACAAATATGCTTTTGGTGATGATAAAATAGCAACTTTTGAAGAGCAAGTAGATCTTGCAAGAGAATTAGGTTATAATGGATATATCTATGAAGGTGATAATATAAGACTTGATTTTGGATTTTACCCATACTCAAAAGATGGTTTTAAGCTTAAACACTATGGATTAAGTAATAAGACTTTTAGAACTTCGTTTGATGAATGGATGCATGGAACAATACTCAAAAAAGAAATACTAATTCCAGAGGAAAAAGTTTTAGACTATCTTAAACATAAGGGTTATCAAAAACCTTTTTAAACAAGATTGCATACTGATTAATTATGTTAGTTGCAGGGGTAGATGAAGCTGGAAGAGGACCAGTAATTGGACCAATGGTGATGGCAATAGCTGTAATCGAAGAAAAAGATTTAGTTCTTCTACAAACAATGGGTGTAAAAGATTCAAAACTTCTAACTCACCAAAAAAGATATGAAATATTTAATCTTTTACAAGAAGTCTGCAAAATAGAGTATACTGTGGTTAGTCCAAAGGAAATTGATGCTGCAGTCTTATCACACTCAGATAATCTAAACTGGTTAGAAGCAAGAGTTGCAGCAAAACTAATAGATAAAATAAATTGTGCCAAGGTAATATTGGATTGCCCAAGCATAAATCTGGAAACTTATGGTAACTACATAAAAAATAAAGTTAAAGGAGAAAAAACCAAAAAACCAAAAATAATAGTTGAACATAAAGCAGACTTAAATTACCTAATAGTTGGCGCAGCAAGCATTGTTGCAAAAGTCAAAAGAGACGAAGAAATAGAAAAAATCCGAGTTAAGATAAAAAAAGAGATAGGATCAGGGTACTCATCAGACCCAATCACACAAAAATTTGTAGAAGAAAATTGGAACAAAAAGTACGATTTCTTTAGAAAATCATGGGATACATGGAAAAAACATAAAAGTAAGTTCGCACAAAAGTCACTAGGCGAATATTAATGGAACCAGAACTTCTAGGATTTAAACAAGTCCAAACAAAATCACCATACGAAGAAAAAAGATATAATGGACCAGCAACACTAGTCTATTATAAATCAGGAAAAATATTAGTTCAAGGAAAAAATACTGAAAAGTATAAAGAAATACTAGGTCTAAGCTCAAAAAATGAAACAAAAGAAGAAATAGATAAAGTTCAAGGATTAATTATTGGAAGTGATGAAACACTAAAAGGTGATACATTTGGAGGCTTAGTTGTGGCAGGTTTTATGGCTGACGATAAAGTGCGAGAAAAATTAAGTTCTATGGGTGTAATGGATTCAAAAAAAATAGATGACTACAAAATAAGCTTAATTGCAGAAAAACTAATTGAACAATTTCCAAAAAATTACGACGTAATATCACTAAATCCACTAGAATATAATCAATACACAAGAGAAGAAAAAACAACCGTGCTCCTTAACAAATTACATCGACAAGTAAATAATGCTCTTAAGACAGAAAAGTCAACACATATAGTTGATAAATATCCAGGGTGTAAAGCAGGGGATATAAGTCTTGAGCGAGCAGAATCAGAATACTTAGAAGTTGCAGCAGCCTCAATAATTGCAAGAGATGCTGGACTAAAACAACTAAAAGAGTTATCAGTTAAATCAGGAATGCACATACCAAAAGGAAGCACGCATGTGAATTTAGCATTAAAAAAACTCAAAGAGAAAAAACTCCCACCAGAAGAGTATGTAAAACTAAATTTTTCAAATGTAAAAAAAGTTTTTTTCGAGTAATTTTAATAGAAAAGCTTTTATATACTATGAGAAATGAATTTATATACTGGGAGAGGTGACAATGACTAGGATATTAAAGCTTGAAATGAAGGGATTTAAATCCTTTGCAAAAAAAACAGAACTCCCGTTTGGAAATAAATTTAATGTTATTCTTGGACCAAACGGATCTGGAAAAAGTAATGTCTTAGATGCACTATGTTTTGTCCTCGGAAAATCATCAGCCAAATCCCTAAGAGCAGATAAATCTGCAAACTTAATCTATAACGGTGGAAAAAGCAAAAACCCACTAAAAGAAGCCGAAGTATCAATTGTGTTTGATAACGCAAACAAAGTATTTCCAGTAAAAGAAAAAGAGCTAAAATTAACAAGAGTCATAAGACAAAGCGGACAATCAAAATACTTAATCAATGACCAAGTTAGAACAAGACAACAAACTTTAGAAGTACTAAGTGCCGCAAACGTTGACCCAAACGGATATAATATAATTTTACAAGGAGATATAATTAGACTAGTTGAAATGTCAAATCTTGAACGAAGAGGAATAGTTGAAGAAATAGCAGGAATAAGTGTGTATGAAAATAAAAAAGAAAAAGCAATAAGAGAACTAGGACGAGTAGAAGAAAAACTAAACGAAGCAGAAATAATTTTAACAGAAAGAAAAGGATACCTTCGAGAGTTAAAAAAAGAAAAAACACAAGCAGAAAAATTCCGTGAGTTAGATACAAACATTAAGCGAAACAGAGCAACTCTACTAAATTCTCAGATAACTGATAAGAAATCAAAAAAAGAAGCAATAGAAACAGATATTGCAAAAAAGAAGAAAGAAGTAGATTCAATACAAAACAAAGTTAATGGTTTAAAAGAAAAAATTGCTAAGAAAAAAGAAGAAATATCAAAAATAAATACAGAAGTTGAAAGCAAAGGAGAAAAAGAGCAAATAGATTTAAACAGAGAAATAGAACAAATAAAAGTTGACTTTGCACTAAATAAACAAAGACTTAAAACAGTAAAACAAGAAGTAGAAAAGATAGAATCAAGAAAAAAAGAACTTGAAGAAAGCAAAAAAGAACTTCAAAGAAAAATAGACGCAGTAAAAGCAAATAAAAAAGATGCTGAAAGCACAATTTCTCTTAAAGAAAGCGAGATAAGAAAAATTAATGATAAACTAGACCAGTTCAAGAAGAAACATGATCTTGGAAACGCACAAGAATTAGATAAAGAAATAGAAGATATAGATGTAAAAGCAGAAAAACTACAAGTAGACATAAACAACTTACGAGAAGAACAACAAAATTTATTCAGAGAAAAAGACAAATATGAAATAAGGCTTCAAAATATTGACGGACAAATAGATAAGGTTTTATCAGTTGAAAAAGAAAATAAAGATGCAATAGATAAGTTAAAAGAAGACAAGAAAAAGTTCAAAGAAGTAAATGATGAATTGAATAAAGTCTTTGAAAATGATGCTTCGCTCTCATCACAAATTGATACCGCAAGACAAAAGTTACTAAATAAAAAAGAAGAACATTCAAGATTAAGCTATCGGTCTGCAGGAGTAAAAGAACAACTAGCTGCAAATAAAGCAACTCAAGATATTATTAATTCTGGTATAAAAGGAGTTCATGGTTTAGTAAGTCAATTAGGAAGTGTAAGCACAGATTATTCTATGGCACTGGGAATAGCTGCCGGAAATAGAATAAAAAGCATAGTCGTAGACACAGACGCAACAGCATCAGAGTGTATACAAAGAATTAGAGAAAAAAGACTTGGAACAGCAACATTTCTACCAATGAACAAATTAAGATATCCAATAATAAGAGCAGACGTACGAAACATGAAGGGCTCAGGAATAATAGGTCTTGCAATTGACTTGGTAAAATATGATCAAAAATTTGCAAGTGTATTCTCATACGTATTTGGAAGCACACTTGTCGTTGAAGACATAACTACTGCAAGAAAAATTGGAATTGGAACAGTTCGAATGGTAACAAAATCAGGTGACCTAATAGAAACTAGTGGTGCAATGCAGGGTGGATTTAGAGAAAAAACAAGAGTTATGAGTTTTGCAGAAAAAGAAATGACTGAAAAAATAGATGTACTCGAATCAGAAATAAAAGATTTAGAAACAGTCGTAGAAAAACTAGATCAAAAACAAAAAGAAAATGATAAGCGAGCATCAGAATTAAGAACAAGAAAAGCAGAACTTGAAGGAGAAATAATCAAAGCAGAAAAATCCTTGCACATAGAATCAGATGACTTAGAAGCAACAAAAGGAGAAAAGAAAACACTACAAGAAGAAATCAAAGCAATGGAGAAAAAAATAGACGACACAACAGCACATATATCACAAAGAAATATGGACCTTGCAAAGCTAAAAATGAATAAGCAACAGCTAAGAGAAAAGATTAATCAACTAAGAAATCCAGCATTGCTTGCAGAAATAAACACATTTGAACAAAAGAAACAAGAGCTAAAAGAAGAAATCTTAGAACTAAAAGGAGAAAGCAAAAACGCAGATTCAGAACTAAATAATATATTAAACCCAGAAATGGAGAACATACAAAAAATACTAGACCAACAATTAATGAAAGAAAAGAAACAATTCGACCAAGAAAATAAAACACTTGAAGAAGTAATCAAAAAACAAACAAAAGAACTAAAAGAAAAAGAAGAGAAACAAAAGAAATTCTACTCACAATACACAGGGCTATTTGAAAAGAGATCAAAACTTGAAAAAGAAAATTCTGAATCAGAAAATGATGTTAATAATAAACATGATAAAATAAGAGAAATTGAACATAAAATAAATGCATTTTCACTTGACAGAGCAAAAATTGTAGGAGAACTAGAAGGAGTAGAAGAAGAATTTACACAATTTAAGGATATCCCACTTTATAGAAATAAACCAGAAGATGAAATCAAAGCTGAAATAAAACAATTTGAAAGAATGGTTCAAGACATGGGGGCAGTAAACATGAAAGCTCTTGAATTATATGAAAAAGTAAACAAAGAATTTGAACAACTAAATGAAAAAAGAGAAAAACTAACTGGTGAACGAGAAGACATAATGGTCATGATAAATGAAATAGACTCAAAGAAACGAGAACTATTCATGAAAACATTTGAAATTATAGATAAAAACTTCCAGAAAATATTTACAACCCTATCAACAAAAGGACAAGCATACATACAACTTGAAAACAAAAAAGATCCATTTGAAGGTGGAGTAGAGATAAAAGTAAAATTATCAACTAAGAAATTTATGGATATAAGATCACTCTCAGGCGGAGAAAAAACCATGACTGCACTCGCATTCTTATTTGCAGTTCAAGAACACGAACCAGCATCATTTTATGTACTAGACGAAGTTGACGCTGCACTTGATAAGAAAAACTCAGAAAAACTAGCTGAACTAGTCGCTGATTATTCAAGAAAAGCACAATACATAATCATTAGTCACAATGATGGAATTATAACTTCTGCAGAAAATTTATTTGGAGTTAGTATGAATCAACAACATGGAATAAGTAAAGTTACAAGTCTAAAAATTTGATGAGAATATTATTTTATTGTCAGACCAAGAATGTCTTTTTTACTTTTTAGCTAATTCATGCAAAGCATCTCTTATACGATTAGCAGTCTCTTCCCATCTAAAACCAGCTTCAACAGTTTTTCTGGCCTCAGAACCAATCTTTGCTCGCAAAGAAGAATTATCCATTAACATACAAATTTTCTTAAACAAATCAAACGTGTTTTGTTTCTCAAAGAAAAAACCATTTTTACCATCAATAATATAATCTTTAATGTAACCAACTCGTGTTGCAATAACTGCAACTTCACAAGACATAGCTTCAAGAGTCGATAATGAAGTAGTTTCAGTAAGTGAAGGAATAACATAAACATCCATCGCTTGAATATATGGGATAACATCATCTTTTTGTCCGACAAAATAAACTCCCTCCTGATTCTTGAAAACGTTTTCAATGTCTTGAGATCCTGAACCTACAATTAATAATTTAGTTGCAGGATTTTGAGCCCTAACTCTAACAAATGCACGCATTAAAGTCTTTAAATCTTTTTCACGACCAAGTCGTCCATGATAGCCAACAACAAAATCTCTTGGTTTAAATCCAATCTCTTTTTTTGCATCTTGTTTGTTACCCTTAACAAATTTTGAAGTATTAACACCTAAATGTACAACTTCTTTTTTTGAAATAATATTTTGCCAAGAAAGCATATCAGCAATACTACTTGAAGGAACAATTATTAAATTTGATTTATTGTACAAAAACTTAACAAATTTCTTAGTAACAGGATAAAGAAATTTTTTTAAGAAAGGACTAGACACTATTTTTGGAAACAGCTCCCATTCGATGTTATGGGTAAAAGTAATTAAAGGTTTAAAAGAAGTCTTAGCACTAAGAATTGCACAAGCGCCAATAGGACCAATAGTCTGACTAAAAACCATATCTGATTTTTTAATAATACTCTTGATTCTAAAATAAGAAAACTTTGCAAGTTGAAAATCACCTGCATGAAATCTAGATAAAGGAATCTTTTCAATAGTGATATTTTTTGATGCAGATTTTGGAATTTTACCAAAGTTAGGAATAATAACTGTTAGTTCGAAATCTTTTGAAATAAGGGGAACAATCTCAGATAAAAAGCGAGAAATACCATCCCATCTAGGAAGATAGTTATCAGTCGCTATAACTAATTTAAGTTTTTTTGAAACATTTTTTGAGCTATCCTTATTAGTTTGCTTTTTTGTTTCGTCTTCTTTTTTTATCAAGTTTTTCTTAGTTTTTTTATTACTCATTTTATCTTGTAAAACACTTCGGCGTATTTTCCTTTATTTATAATACCATTAGATAAATTCCTAACATACATCATTATTAGAGCAGGAATATTCATAAAACCATAAAAAGAGAATTGACTCTTAAAACATTTAAGAGCCTTAATTTTTGTTGAATAATGATTTGAAATATCAACAACTAGTTTTGGATGTTTTCTTTTATTAACCCTAAAAATATTCCAAATATCAAATACATAGACATCAATTTTTCGTCTAATTTTATCAATTGAGTTAAGAACTATTTTGTTAACCTTTTTATGACCTGGATGAACATCCTCATGAGAATGAGTAAGAATTTTTGTAGGCTTATAATCATTAATTACTTTTACTAATTTCTCAGTTGCTTTATCAAAATCCTTAAAAGTCATTTCAGTGTAATTAAAGAAATTAACTCCCTTACCCCCAACGACTTTATCTGCATTAAGAGATTCTTTCATACGAGTCGTGACAATAATATTTTCTTGAAAATGTGGGTGGGTTTCTTCACCACTAAACATTATAATAGTCTTGATTGTTGAGCCTTCACTTGCATATTTAGCAGCAGTTCCACCAGCTCCAATAATCTGATCGTCAGAATGAGCAACTACAATTAGAATTTTTTCATCCATAGAATAACTAGTTATGCACACTATTTATTAAATCTTTCCAGCAAAAGAAGCCTAGAATGTTTTTTTTAAGCAAAAAAGAACTATTTCTTCATAAACTTAGTAAGAGGAACTTCAACATTAGCAGTATCATTCATAATCTCAATAAATTCATTAATAGAACGCTGCTTCTTATCATCAGTAACACTTGAATCAAATCTTTTTTCATCCATAATAACTGAAAAAGAAGCTCTTAGTAAAGAATCACGAATATTCTTACTCTTAAGAATAATTGGGTGTGAAACAAGAGAAGATGTAAACTCTGAAATCATGAAATTAAATACTTCAATGTTAGCTTTTTCACGAAAAACAGGAATAATCTTTGATATGAAAAGTTTCTTCCAATAAAGTTTGTTAAAATTATATGCAAATCTTGCAGATTTACAAGCGAAGTCATGACCAAACTCATCACAATCTGCAACTACCATTACTTCATCACAATAAAATAATGAGTTAAGAGTTAACAATGAAAGTTGAGATGAGTTTTCAAAAATAATATAATCATAATTTAAGTGCTTAAATTTTTTATCAAAATATTCGAGTTTGGACAAATCATAGAAAAGATTAAATTCCTGAAAACCAATGTATCGATGACCTTCAATAAGATCAAGGTTTGGTTCAAGAGTTTTAATATATTTTTCAGGATTTTCAAGTTCGTTTAAGAAATGAAAAGCATTTTTAGTATCCTCTGAAATCTCACTTGTTTTGTTATGACGAAAGTCAACAATTAAGACTCTTTTACCTTCCTGAGCAAGTTTTGAGAATATTGATAATGTGATGTCCAAGTCAGCAAACTGATTAAGTAAAGCAATTTTTCTCATACAAAAATTATATTTTTTGTTATGTTTAAAAACTTTGCCCTGATAAATATATCCAAATTTGAAAAAGTAACTCTTCACAAGCTAAAGAGTTAAAAATTTAACTGACTTTTCTAATCCATGGGGCTTGAAAAACTACTGACAAGACTAGAAGTTACGAGTCAAGGAGAATTATATTTTGCCTTTAGAGGTATGGGTGGATTATACATTCCATGGAAACACTTATTTCCAACAAGAATTCTTGGAAAAAGAGATGATGAAAAATCAGAACAAACAGTAAAAAAAATATTGCGTCAAATAAATTTTAACCCTGATTTAAAAGAATATTCTACGAGATTAAAAAGCAAATATTGGAATGTATTACAAATATTTTGTCCAACAAATGTAAAAGAAAAACTTCCAAATGCATTCATTAAAGGGCATTATACTCAACAAGCCAGATGGAGAATGACAACAGCTGGTAGGATGGTTACAATAGATGAAGAAGTAGTCCAAGCATTAGAAACAAAGACTAGACTTGAAGAGAGAATTGCAGACCTAAAATCGAATCTTGGTTCAAGAAAGTTTAATACACTTCAAAGAAATGGAGAGGGTCAAGGATACTATGAGATGAAAGATATTCTTGACACAATAACAAAGATGAACAATGGATTTGAAAATCTAAAGATAAAATATGTTGTCAAAGACAAAAGCTCATTAAAAACTGAAGTGAAAGTATATGCAGACAAAACATACGCAGAAAGGATACTGCAAAATTCAAGATCAATGACTGTTGATGAACTGATGAATTTAAAATGGATGTTTGTTGATATTGAAATACCTTTTTTTAAAGATGATCATCCAAACATAAACCCTGAGATATCATGGGTAGGAGTAAAATTTATTCAAGGAAAAAATGAAAGTTCCTATATTTACAGTTTATATGATTTAGGAGTTCCAAACGTCGAAGGTTACACTATATGCCCTGGAATCGATGAGACGATGATAGTAGATGCGTTACAAAGAAAAGTTATAGAAGAAAACCCAGATATAATCTCAGCCTATAATGCAAGGTTTGATTTGATAAAACTCAGAGAATCAATCGCTGGATTTAAGATAGGCGAAGGAAAAAGTAATCCATTATATAAAGTAACAACGAGTTTTTTTGAAAGAATAGGCGTCAAGGATAGATTAGTAATAGACCCAATGAACTGGCAGAAAATAGCCCGAAGATATGACATTAATGCAAAGCTAGAACTGGCAGCAAAATTTGATAAAATAATAAGTTATGACGACATGGAACTAAACGAACAAATACTACGAATGATAATGCTAAATAGTACGGGTGATTCGCATCTTTCTCTTATTAATGGCGATGAACATTTGCCTTTATCAGAAGAGGCCGGACAAGAATATGCAAGAGAAATAGGAATAGAAACAGCAACCTACCTTGCAGGAGATGTGGATGAACTTGCAAAACTAACCAAACTTGAAGAGTTTAGAAATAATATGGAAGACGCACTCTGGATTGCAGACTTCTTCAATATAGGACTAGAAAGAATACTTCACCTGCCAAACACGATAAATGAAGCACAAGAAAAAAGCCACTTCATAGAAGAAGGGGTATATCAAGATAGCACACCAGCACATTTTAGGACGAAAAAAAGACGAGTCCTAGAACAAAGCGGACGAGAATATTTCACAAAAAAAGTTGTGATGAAAGGATTTAATTTTAAAGGAAAAAAAGGCTTAACTAAAGATGTTGTTAAAGCATACATTCCAATCGGAGAAATATTAAGACCGCTTGTACTTCAAAATTTTCCACAAGCAAGCGAATTCTACCATTACAGAGACACAAAAACAAGTGATAAAAAAAGATTATTCTTTATCGAACAATACTCAAAAGCACTTGCCAGATGGATGATGACTGAATACGGATTATTTGTTAAAGACTTAAATGCACTTGAAAGAAAACTGGGTGTAAGTGTTGACGAATTTGAAGGAATGTACAAAGAATTTGAACGACTTGCAAAAGTAAAAAATCTATACAAAGAAAGTGATGAAAGCATTGAAAAATTATACCAAGAAAACGGTCATGTATTTTCTGATTATTCAATGAATAAAAAAGGCAAAACAAACGATGAACACCTGATGCAAGTAATAAATATGAGAATAAAACTTGATAAAAAAGAAAAAGCGTTCATGGGAAAATTTAGGCTAGTTCCAAAACAATCATTTATCGTAACCAACAGACGAGGAAATGACACACTAATCTCAATTGATGAAACCATAAAACGAGAATTTAATGAAATACAAAGATACCTTGATAACTACGGAATAAACATTGTCGCACAAGAAGGAGAATTCTTTTACCTAGAAGGAAAAACAGACTTTTTATGGGAACAAAACTCTCCACTAATACCAGTAGATAAAATAGGTGAGTTATATTTGGCTGATAAAGTCTATTATAAAAAAAATGGATTTTACTCAAATATAAAACTAAAAGACGAACCAGACTTCAGATTCTGCGTACATGAAATGAATGTGATAAAAGAAGTCTTAGACAATTTATTAGAAGGAAAATATTCTAATGCAGATAAAGCATACAAAAAAGGAATAGAAAAAATAATTTCTGGCAAAATAAAAAATGAAGAACTAATATTCTTTACAAAGAGAAGAAAAATATACTCTGTATATGAAGACAGTCCAAGAGATGAAGAAGGAGAAATAATCCCAGAACTAAAATATTTTCAATGGGGTGTAAAAAATGCAGAACCACACACAGAACTAATGAGAGGAAAAGAAATATTTGTAGACATAAAATCTTTTAAAGATATAAAACCAGAATATGAAGTATATGAGAATAGATTAAAAGAAAAAATAGAATTACTACTAGAGCCAGTACAAAATATGTTTAATCCCTAACTGGAACTGTTTGAATAAAATCGTAGAACTCTTCTCTTTGAATAGTCTGAGGAAGTATACTAGAATTAAAATACGTCCAAGCTTTTTGACGATTATAAACAAAAGGTGCATGAGGAAAATCCCATTCAGGAACAAATTCTACATTTCTTTCAGGCAACAAAATACGAAAGTTGATATAAGCTATAGATGAGCTAGACATTACGTTATTCCTATACACAGGAAAATAATATTTATCTGTATTCTTGTCAAATAATCTAGAAACAAAGATCAAACCTTGTTCTTTATAAAACTCATAAAGATTGATGACAATATCATCAAAAAAGTTTTCTATCTCAGAATTTTTATTAGATAAGAGAAGAACTCCAGGTCCAGTATGCGTCCTATAAATCAAATCGATTGAAGACATAATCAATTAATATGTTCCAGATTTAAAAAGGTTTTAGGAAAAATATAAAAGCAGACAAGATAAAAAATGAATATGCCATACCAAGGAATTCTAAAATCAATAACGGACAGAATAAGAGTCTTAAGAAGAAGCAAAGAAGAAGACACAGAAAAGAAAAAAGAATTCACCGGAGAATGCGCGTACTGCGGAAAAGTAATTGAAGCCTGGAACGACAAATTCTACTGCAAATACTGCAACGACTGGTATTGCTTCAAACACCGAAGAAGAAGAAGTCACGAATGCAGTGCAGACGAAAAACTAGACAGCAAATACGCAGATTACTCAGACGCATTTGACCAACCATGAACTTAAAAGATAATTCTAACATGAACTGGGAATACTACGACAAAAAAATAAACAAGAAAACTAAAAACAGATATGATCTCACACCACTATTTTCTAACTCAAAAGTATTTAAGAACCTGATAACAGACATGACAAAGCTGACCAGAGGATTGAATATAGACAAAATAGCAGGATTAGACGCACTAGGATTTATTATAGGCGCTGCAATGGCACATAAAATTGGTCTAGGATTCATCACAATAAGAAAAGAAGGAAAACTACCTGGAAAAAAAGATGGATTAACATTTACAGATTATACAGGTAAAAATAAAAAACTAGAACTCGCCAAGAACACAGTAAAAAAAGGTGAAAAAATACTTTTAGTAGACGACTGGATAGAAACAGGCACACAAATAAAAACTGCGATAAAACTAATCGAAAAACAAGGCGGAAAAATCGTCGGGATAAGAAGCATCGCAGCAGAAAAGAAAAAAGAAACAAAGACACTATTTGAAAAATATGATTGCAAAGCAATAAAGATTATTGAATGAATAATAATATGCGTCTGTCGAGAAAGATGCGGGGGGAGGGAAAAGTAAGAGAAAGATAATGCGGTAAAGATTTATAAATAATATTCTCTATAGTATTTAATATTCACTTTTTCGGGGGCTTAAAACGAATTTATGTAAACATTGTGGAACAGAAATTGAACAAAAAGTGTTCTTATATTCAACTGAAAATATGGGCGTTCCATTATGTCGTGATTGTCAAAAAACATATTCTGATAAATCAAAGCCCAGAAAAACCATAAAATCTTATTCTTCAAACACTTTTGATTATAACATGATAAAAGGCAGAATAGCATAAGCGCTAATAGAACAGCTATTCCTTAAACTTGGATATAGAGTCTATCGCTATGGTATGGAAAATACTATACCAGGAATTATGAATCTATTAAGTAAGGTAAGGTCTGAAGTATCAAATACAATCAAGAGAATGCCTGATTTTGTTATCCAAGATAAAACAGGAGAAGCTTATTTTATAGAAGTTAAGTTTTCAAAGAATTAAGAATTTTCAATTTCAAACCTTAATGAAAAAAAATATGGTGAATATCCTTTTGAAAATGCTTTCTTTATTGTTGTATCAACTAAACATATCAAATGTGTTTCTTATACTGATTTGAAAAAAGGTAAGAGGATAAGTCCGGCAAGTCATAATTATCTGGGTAATATCAAAGCTTTTGAAACTGATAAAAATACAATAATAAAATTTTGCGAATACGCAGTGAAATTCTTTGCAGAGGTATAAATGGTTTCCAAAGAAAAATTAACTGGTTCTTATATAAGAACAAGAATTTTTAACTCTCATTTTAATTCTTTAATATCAGATTATTCTCAGAAACATTATGTTGGAACTACAAAAGCCGGAACAAGAGATTTTGATAGTTATTCTTATGGACCTTATTTTACTGTTGGATCTGAACTTGATAAATTTAGAGAATTTCTTTCTTCTATAGATAAGATTGAGGTTGAAGATATAAAAAAACTTGTTAATAATCTTATTAAATTTGCTCATGATAATTCTAACGTTCCAGAACTATGGCATAATACTTTAGAGTTTGTCAAAGACGTTGAAGAGGTTTATTCAATGGATTTCCAAGAGTTTGTGAAAAAAACTCAAAAGGAGAAGAAAAAACCTGTTAAACCAACTCCCACGCCTGAGCCTGAAAGTCCTAAACCAAATCTTCCGCCTAAGTCTGAAAAGCCTAAATCTTCTCCTGAATCTGAAAGTCCTAAACCAAATCCTTCGCCTAAGCCTGAGTCTGAAGATCCTAGACCTTCTCCGGTGCCTGAGCCAGTGATTCATAAATGTGAATATTTAAGGTGTAAAAATAATGCCAAAGCAAAACCTTGTAGTAATTGTCACAAATATTTTTGTAAGAAACATATCAAAAAAAAGATTCATGGATGTGAAATAGAAATTAAAGATACACCTGAACCAACTTCTGATGTTCCTCCAGAAATTGATGAACCTACTAAGTCAGAAATAAATATTAAAAAAATAGTTGTTATAAGCTTAATAGTTATTTTTGTATTGCTGGGTTCTATATATTTATACGTGCAAAATATTAAACAACCTCTAAACAATCAACTTCCAATTGTAACTCCTAAAGAAGTTCAAAATAATACTATGTTTGTCACTGAAAAAGTATATTTGAATAATTCTTTTAGTGAAACCATCTCTCTTTTATCTAGTGTTTCAGAAACAAAATTTGTTAATCTGAAAGGTTTTTTAGAATATGAATTAATAGGTGATGAAAGAGTTGCAGTTCATAAATATTATTTAGTAGACGATTATCAAAATAAAATTGACCTTTTCAATCTTAATGAAGAATATAAAGGTTTTTTTGAAAAAAATAATATTAGTTCCGAGATATATAACGTCTCTGGAAATCTAAAAAAAACATTTAATGGATATTCTTTATCTCCGCAGAGTATTGTTTTATCAAATAGAGATTTTATTGAAGTAGAACGAGATGTTGTAGTGAACAATAATTCAACAATCTCTCAAAGCGATTCAAATAACTTTTCAGATAACTTCTCAAACTCAAACCAATCTTTATTTGAAAAATTGAAACATGAAATTTTAGTATTTTTAAAAAAAGAATGTCCGGAAAACTATCGCTCTTATGAAGGAATGTGTATTCCTATAGTTTATTGTCGGGATGGAACTTTAGATCCTGAATGTTCAACTGTAAAACCTCTTAAATGTGTAAACGGAACTTTAATTGACAGGGCTGTTTCTTGTGGATGTCCTATTGGTTATAAACGAAATGGGGATTCTTGTGAAAAAATCTTAAAATGTGAAGATGGAACTGAGTATGGTAAATGTTCTAAAGATAAACCAAATTATTGTTATAATGGGACTTTAGTTTCATTGTCGGACAAATGTGGTTGTGATTCTGGTTTAATTTCAGTTGATAATAACTGTAAATCTAAATAT
>Ga0114931_10002494_pt1 | contig 23415 bp, 19 predicted proteins | sample 2SBtaG_FD_89579 | JGI IMG/M metagenome (GOLD analysis project Ga0114931, IMG submission 89579) | Deep subsurface microbial communities from Kolumbo volcano to uncover new lineages of life (NeLLi) - 2SBTROV14_V59a metaG | ecosystem: Environmental > Aquatic > Marine > Volcanic | place: Kolumbo... | reverse complement strand
GCAAAAGATCGGAGAGCGATGACTGCGTTCCTTCGATCATCGAGGAGAGCACCGCCTCCTTACGAACGTACATATAAAGAAACAGGGAGATATCCGGCAGGAAGATCGAAATACTGTCCAGCCGCCCGAGCGCCAACAACGCCTGGTCGAACTTGCCGCGCAGCTCCGGCGTCCACTCAATTGGTGGTTTCGGAGGCAGTGGAGCGGGGACAAAGGCCCGGGCCTCCTCACCCACCGTCGATATGGTTACATAATGCCCCTGGAGTTCACGCCTCATCGTTTTCCCGTATCCTAAAATAAGCCATTTCGTTATTTTATGTTAAGGTCTTTTTTAAAATAGCAGAAGGTATTTCAAGAGTCAAGCAGCGTAACCTAAAATAACAATCTTTATTATTTTATGATTGTTATGTTTGCTAAAATACAAACACGAGAAGAACAGATAAACATCAGTCCCGCTCATTTCCCCAGACGAGCGTTCGAGATGACACCCAGCTTCTCAGACCATGTTTCATTTTCGAAAACCAAGTCTGGTTTGAGTGGTTATGTAATTGCTTTATCCTGTCAGCGTGTATGTGAAAATGTCTCAAAATCGTCGGGTTAAAAATGCATCTATATTTTGTGAGTAGAGATGGTTGCCGGAACCGAGATGATGGTTCCGGCAACGGGAGATCGGGAGAGCAGGATTCGGCCTGGTCTTTCATGCAGTTGCTTCTACCTTCGATGAGCACCGTTTCGGCATGGTGCAGCAGGCGGTCGAGGATAGCGGAAGTAAGGGGGGTGTCGTTGTTGAAGATCTCGGGCCAGTCCTTGTGGGCGTGGTTTTTGGAGGACCTGCGCCAGGGATTGCAAAATGCATCACCTGCTTGATTTAGCGGGCATTTGAATTGTTCCCGGTTCCACGGTTCCGAGGTACGGAATGTACGTTTTACCGTGGGCATCAACGAACTCTTTGACGGATTGGCAGGGTTTTCGAGCGGTTTGCAGTGCAGAGACTGCAGGAAAAGATGTCTCGAACCGAACGAGGTTCGAAAGTGGAAGTTGAAAATTCAGAGAAAAATTATCGAAGAGAAGCGTTTTTTCACCCGGATTTTCCGAAAAGCGGGTGACAGCAAGGTCAATTGGCGGCAGCAGGAATGCCGTAACACATTACCATCACAAGAAAAATAAACCACCCGACATGCTGCGCGCGGCAATTGGACCGGTTCGTCTTTTTCAAAACTGGTGGAGGCGGCGGGAGTCGAACCCGCGTCCGGAAATATTCCACACGGACGTCTACATGCTTATCCCGAAATTTGGTTGTCAGCCGTAAAGGGCCCCTTCGGGCCGGGTTCCTTCGGGCTTATCCTGATAGGTGTTTCGCTGCCGTCACATCAGGCATTGACAGCGGCTATCCTGCTGATCGACGCCCTTTCCAGGCCCGCAGGCGCAGCCTGGAAGGACGCTGGCTTAAGCAGCCAGGGCGTAGTTATAATCGTCTGCGATTATATTTAGTCTCCCGCCGTTTAACGAGCAGGCAGGAAAGCTCGGCATGCAGCCCATGCTTCTCTATCCCCGTCGAAGCCGTTTCGCCCCCGGATTTACATGGCAGGGGTGTTACATGGCAGGGGTATTTAAAAGAGCGATTGTACCTCAAAAATAAGCGATGCTGCAGAGCCTGTCAAGGCGTTTTGATGCCGCAGGTCGGGTTCTGGAAGAATTCGCGGCCAAATCCGAAATTGTCGATACTCTCCGGAACGGCGTGGGTGGCTGCATCTGTTAAACCGCAGGCGCCGAAATCAATATCGGCTGGTGTACTGCTTGCGGGTGCGCTGCAATTCGCGCTGTTCGTCACGGCGGCGGATGGATTCACGTTTGTCGTACTTGCGTTTGCCGCGGGCAATGGCAAGGCTTATTTTGACATGGCTGCCTTTGAAGTAGACCTGCAGCGGTATCAGGGAAAAGCCTTTTTCGTTAATCTTGCCGTACAGTTTGTCGATTTCGCGCCTGTGCAAAAGCAGCTTTCGCGGCCGCAGCGGGTCGTGGTTGCCGTAATAGGCGAAAGGGTACGGTCCAATGTGCATCTGGTGGACGAAGACCTCGCCGTTGCGTATCTGGGCGTAAGCGTCCTTCAGGTTGACGCGGCCCAGGCGCAGCGATTTGACCTCGGTGCCCAGCAGCACGATTCCGGCCTCAATTGTGTCCTCGATGAAATAGTTGTGCCGTGCCTTGCGGTTCTGGGCGACGATTTTCGGTGCAGCTGGTTCCATCTTTATCGCTTTCCGGCCGGGTCGCGGCTGGTTTGGGATTGGCTATTGATCGTAGAGCATGGCGGCGACGAGGTCACCGTATCGTTGCCGCAGGAGTTCCAGGGCAGCTTCGACCGTGGTGTGCTGCAAAACCTCGTCAAGCACGTTTTCGGCATCGTGGGTATCCAGCGAGCGGATCATGTTTTTCACCGCCGGAATCGACTGCGGGTTCATGCTGAGTTCATCCAGGCCGAGGCCCAGCAGGATCGGTGCGTGCAGCGGGTTGCCGGCCATTTCACCGCACATGAACACCTTGATGCCGTTGTCCTTGGCAGCCTCGGCCGTGCGTTTGAGCATGCGCAGAATCGCCGGCTGCAGCGGGTGATAGAGGTGGGCCACGTCCTTGTTGTCGCGGTCGATGGCCAGCGTATACTGGATCAGGTCGTTGGTTCCGATGCTGAAAAAATCCACCATCTTGGCCATGACATCCGCCATCACGACCGCCGCCGGCACTTCGATCATGATGCCTATTTCGACATTGTCCGCCGCGCGGATGCCTTCGGCTTGCAAGGCGTCAACCGCTTCTTTTATGGCTGCCCTGGCCTGCAGGATTTCCTGGCAGGATGAAATCATGGGCAGCAGGATGCGCACGTTTCCGAAGGCGGACGCCCGCAGGATGGCGCGCAGCTGGGTTTGAAACACCGACGGGTTTTTCAGGCAGTAGCGAATGGCGCGCAGCCCCAGGGCCGGGTTGGGTTCGCCGCTCTCGACGATTTGCCGGACGGTTTTGTCGCCGTTGATGTCGAGGGTGCGGAAGGTCACCGGTCTGGGGTGCATGACCTCGACGACATCCCGGTAGCGGTCAAAGAGCTCTTCTTCGGTGGGGAAGCGGCCCTTGGCCATGTATTGAAATTCGGTACGGTAAAGACCGATGCCGTCGCCGCCGTTGTCGATTACCGGCACAACTTCTTCCGGGAGTTCGATGTTGCCCATGATTTTGAGTTCATGGCCGTCTTTCGTACGTGCCGGCAGGTGGCAGTACTTTGTAATCGCCGATCGGTAACGCTCGTAGCCCATCTTTTTTTCTTCAAACTCCATCAGGGTTTGTTCCGCTGGCTGAACGATCACCGTGCCCGTGTTGCCGTCGACGATCAGCAGGTCGTCTTGGCGGATGATTTTGGATGCGTTTCCCAGGCCGGTCACGGCCGGAATTTCCAGGGTGCGGGCAATGATGCTGGTGTGCGAGGCCCGTCCGCCGCGGTCCGTGATAAACCCCTTGATACGCTCGAGGTGAATCTGGCTGGTCTCGGCCGGCGAAAGGTCGTGGGCCACGAGCACCACGCGCTTGTCGATGGTGGCGATATTCACCGTTTCGGCGCCCGCCAGTCTTCGCAGAATGCGCTCCGAAACCTGGGCGATGTCATCGGCACGGGCCCGCAGATAGTCGTCGTTCATGTTCTTGAACATGCGCCTCAAGGCCGTGGTGACTTTGTTCAGCGCCCACTCGGCATTGATGGCCTCGCTTTCGATGGTCGCGATGGTTTTGTCATAGAGTCGTTTGTCTTTTAACAACTGCGAGTGCGCTTCCAGAATTTCGGCCTTGTCTTTCAACTCGGTCGGGCATTCGGCAATGATCGTTTCCATTTCGTCGATGACATGCTGAACGGCACGCTTGAACCGTTTGACCTCTTTTCCCAGGTTTTCCTTGGGGATGAAAAACTTGCCGACGATATCCACGCCCTCGGTATCCACCAGGTAGGCCTTGCCGATGCAAATGCCCGGGGAAGCGCCGATTCCGCGCAGGACCTTTTCGCCTGTAGTTTGCTCTGCCATGTTAGAAAGTCTCTCCAAACCCACTGCCGATGAGCTCGACAAGGGCCTCTAAAATTTCGGTATCCCGGAGGTCATCGATTTTCACGGTGATGGTAGTGCCCCTGGGGCAGGCGATGGTGAGCAGGTCGAGCATGTCCTTGGCGTCGACCTGCGATCTATTGCACTCAACACGCACTTTGCCCTTTGCCTGCCGGGCGATTTGTGCGATTTTGGCCGCCGACCGGGCATGCAGGCCCAGTGGGTTGACGATGGTTGCCTGCACGCTGCGGCCATGTTCCGCCTTTGCCATGTATGTGCCTGTATCGCGTTAAAGGGATCGGCCCCGTATCCTGGCTGCCCCTTGGGGCCGTGGCTGCGCAAAAACCGTTGCTATCCTAAATTTTACAAAAATAAGCATTTTTACCGAAAAGTCGACAAGAATTTTTGCCGCCTGAGCCGCCAAGGTGCGGGCCGCTTCCTGCGCTTTAGGGCTCGCTCAGGAATAAGTTCGCAGATTTTTGGTGTCGCGGCGCCCGGCTGGCAAAGCGCGAAAGTGATGGCATATCGGGAATATGCCGGGCTTTCGCAACGTAGCCAGGCTTCGATGCAGCGGCGATCAAAATGTGAAGTTATTTTTGAGTGCGCCCTTACCCGCAGACAGCTGTCTTTGTAGACATTATGATGAAATGCGCCGGTGTCCAGGAAAGGCTGCCGGCGGTTTAGAGAAATGCCGTTCGCGGTACGGTCCATACCTGAGTTTTCGGCCATACAGGGCCACAGGTGGAAAACGGCGGGCGGGATCCGTCATAATATAGCTACATTGTATTTATGCCAAGAGGCTGCAGGCCGCCGCCGAAGCAGCGGCCCAAGGCGGACCGCCCTGGCCGCGGTTGGCCGGCGGGGCGTGAAAATACACGGATTTCAGCCGCAATTGTGGTCGCGGAAGGCTTTTTTTGCTTGACGAAATGCCTTCCATCTTATATTCCCGGATCAAAGAAATGAATTGTATTCATCGTTGGGCGCGGCTGCCGCACAACACGGCGGCCGCGTCTGGATTAAATGCAGTCAGACTCTAAGGAGAGCTTGCGGAAGTGGCCCTTTCCGGTGAACAGCGCGAAGCCGAAGTGCTTCTGGAATTGAAAGATATCGACATGCGTTTTGGCAAGGTCAACGCCCTGGCCGGTGTTTCCCTGAAGATCAGAAAGGGTGAAATTCACTCGGTCATAGGGCCCAACGGCGCCGGCAAAACCGTGATGATGAATTGCATCAACGGCCTTTACCGGCCGCAGCAGGGTGATGTGTTTTTCAAGGGGCAGCGCATCAACCACCTCCGGCCTTATCAGCGGGCCGGCCTGGGCATGGCGCGGACGTTCCAGAAGGTCGAAGTGTTCGGGGGCATGACCGTTCTGGATAACATCCGCCTGGGGCGACATGTGCATTTCAAATCGGGCGTTCTCAGTGGCGCCTGGTATATGGGAAAGACCAAGCGCGAGGAGATCGAACACCGCCAGTTTATCGAAGAGGAGATCATCGACCTGCTGGAGATTGAACAGATCCGCAACAAACCGGTGGGCATGCTCCCTTACGGTCTGCAGAAGCGGGTGGAGCTGGGACGCGCACTGGCGCTGGAGCCGGACCTGCTGATTCTCGACGAGCCGCTGGCAGGCCTGAACCTCGAGGAGGTTGAAGACATGGCGCGCTTTATCCTCGACATCAATGAAGAAGAGCGCTGGAGGGTAACCTGCCTGCTGGTGGAGCACGACATGGGGGTGGTGATGGACCTGTCCGACCGGATCTTTGTGCTCAATTTCGGCAACATGATCATGGACGGCACCCCTGAGGAAGTTCAGAACAACCCTGAGGTGATCAAGGCGTATCTGGGGGAAGAGGAACTGTATGCAACACGTGGATAGCCGCGGCTCAAACCGTTTCGAAGTCACCGAAGATCTGACCATTCCCAAACTCTTCTATCAAAAGGCCGTACAGTACGGGGAAAGCCGGGTGGCCATGCGTGAAAAGGAATTCGGCATCTGGCGCCCGATCAGTTGGCATGATTATTTCGAGAATGTCAAATACATCGCCCTGGGGCTCGTCTCGCTGGGTCTGAAGGATGGGGACAAGGTCTCCATGATCGGCGACAACCGCCCGGAAGGGCTGTGGGCGGAGATGGCCGCCCTGTGTGCCGGCGGTGTCGGTGTGTGGCTGTTCCAGGACTGCCTCATCGAAGAGGTGCGCTATATCGTGGATCACTCGGATACCCGCTTCCTGTTCGGCGAGGGGCAGGAGGAAGTGGACAAGGCCCTATCCATCTTCGATGAGTGCCCCAAGCTGGAAAAAATTATCTGGGACGATCCCAAAGGCATGCGCAACTACCACCAGGACTGCCTGCTCAGCCTCCGGGAGCTCCAGGACCTTGGGCGGGATCTGGACAAAGGGCAGCCGCACCTTTTTGAAGAACTGGTGCAAAAGGGACACGGTGATGAAGTCGCGCTGCTCTTTTACACCTCGGGCACCACTTCGTTGCCCAAGGGCGCGCTGTTGTCCCACAACAACATGCTCACCATGGGCAAGCACCTTATGGACGTCGATCCGTGCGAAAGCAGCGACGACTATGTTTCCTATCTCCCCTTTGCCTGGATCGGCGAGCAGATGATGTCCATATCCTGCGGCCTGCAGGTGGGCTACACCATCAACTTCCCCGAGGAACCCGAAACCGCCCAGGAGAACATCCGCGAAATCGGGCCGCACGTGATGTTCGCGCCGCCGCGCATGTACGAACAGATGACCCGCTCGGTGCAGGTCAAGTACCTGGACGCCACCTGGATCAAACGCAAGTTCTACGAATTTTCACACGCCGTCGGATACCGCGTGGCGGACATGAAATTCGCCAAGCAGAAAGTCCCCTGGCACTGGAAGTTGCTGGAGTGGCTGGCCTATATCAGTGTTCAGAAAAAACTCAAGGACCACTTGGGGCTCTTGCGTGTGCGCAATGCCTATACCGGTGGGGCCGCCATGGGGCCGGATCATTTCCGATTTTTTCACTCCATGGGTGTCAACCTGAAACAGATCTACGGCCAAACCGAAGTGGCCGGCATATCGGTCGTGCACCGCAGCGGGGACATCAAGTTCGACACGGTGGGAAAGCCCATTCCCGGAACCGAGATCAAAATCACCGCCGAGGGTGAAATCATCACCCGCAGCTCTTCGGTTTTCCTGGGCTACTACAAAAACCCGGAGGCCACCAAAAAGGCCCTCAGGGACGGCTGGCTGCATTCCGACGACAAGGGCTTCATCGACGATGACGGACACCTGGTGGTGTTCGACCGCACCAAGGACGTGTTCACCTTAAACGACGGCAGCCTCTTTTCACCCCAGTACCTGGAAACACGCCTGAAGTTCAGCCCATACATCAAGGATGCCTGGGTGATCGGCCACCAGAAGCCCTATATCACGGCCGTGATGTGCATCGACTATGCTGTGGTGGGCAAGTGGGCCGACGAGAAGAAACTCAACTACACCGGTTATCCGGAACTGTCGCAGATGGCGGAAGTCTATGACCTGGTGGAAACCCAGATCCGCAAGGCCAACGAGGACCTGCCCGAGGCGGCGCGGGTGCACAAGTTTACCAACCTGTACAAGGAACTCGATCCGGACGACGATGAACTGACGCGCACCCGCAAGCTGCGCCGTGCCTTTGTGGAAAAGCGCTATAAGGAGATTCTGGATGCGCTGTACGCGGACGTGGATACCGTTCACATCGACACGACGATTACATACGAAGACGGGCGGGTGTCGAAGATCAACACCGACCTTTGCATCCGCAAAGTGGTGGACTGAGCGATACGCAGGCATGGAACCTGACAACGGCGTGCGTGTTTGCTACGGCCGGTTCGCGGCTGATGGCCGATTAAAAATGGCGGCTGCATGAAATACGATAATACCCGGGGAGTTGGCATATGGACCTGTTTCTGGAAACCCTGACAACGGGTGTGATGGTAGGCGGCATCTATGCACTGGTGGCGTTGGGCTGGGTGCTGATTTACAAGTGCTCGGGCGTGCTGAATCTGGCCATGGGGGAGATGACCCTCATCGGGGCCTATGTCTGTCTGAGTTTTTACGCCATGGGGATTCCGTTTCTGCTGGCGCTGCTATTGTCTTTGATCATCGGCTTTATTCTGGGCGTGCTGACCGAAAGGATATTCCTGGACCGCCTGATCGGCGAGCCCGTGCTGACGGTCATCATGGTGACCGTGGGTCTGTCTTTTTTCTTCAAGGGCTGTGTGGAATTTATCTGGGGCACGGACACGCGGGTTTTCAAGCCGCCCGTTTTTGCGCTGGAACCGATCCATTTGGGGCCACTTGTGATCGGGCGGGTGTATCTGTGGAGCTTCGTGGCTGCCATTGTCCTGCTGGTCATCTTTGTCTCCTTTTTCAAATATACGCGCTGGGGACTGGCCATGCAGGCCACGGCCGATGATGAGATGGCCGCGCTCTCTCTGGGGGTCAGCGCACGTTTCGTCTATGCCATCGCCTGGGCCATTGCCTTCATGGCGGCCGGCGTCGGCGGCACACTGCTGGGCAACATCAACGGACTGAATATTTCGGTGGGCTACCTGGGGCTTTTGGTGCTGCCCGCCGTGGTGCTCGGTGGACTCAACTCCGTACCGGGTGCCATCGTCGGCGGCATCATCATCGGTATCTTGCAGAATCTGTGCGGTGCCTATCTGGACCGCTTTTTCCCCGGCGGCGTCAAGCAGATTGCGCCGTTTGTGTTCATGGCGGTTTTCCTGCTCTTCAAGCCGTACGGACTGTGGGGCTGGGAACGGATTGAGCGCGTGTAATCGGCGGATGCGGCCGGCAGTCGACTTTTCAATCAGCACAATGAACTGAAAGGCGGAGTTACTGTATGTCAACCACCTGGCTTCCCTGCGGACAGTATCACCAGAGCTATGCTGAAGACCACAGCTGGTGGCAGACGCGTTTTATCAAGGGGAAAATGATTCTCCTGTTCGTTATCCTTTTCGTGGTTATCCCGCTGTTTGCGGACTCGTACGGCCTCAGCATCTGCAACCAGATCGGCTACACCATCCTGGGTGCGCTGGGGGTGCAGCTGCTGATCGGGTACTGTGGCCAGATCACGCTGGGGCATGCCGCTTTTCTGGCGGTGGGCGCATACACCAGCACACTACTCGTGCTGGAGTTCCCGTGGCCCGCCGTGCTGGTCCACTGGGGCCTGGCCTATCCCATCAGCATCATTGTGGCGGCTTTCGTGGCCGGGGTCTGGAGCGTCCTTTTCGGCCTGCCGTCGGCCAGGGTCAAGGGTTTTTACCTGATTCTGACCACCATGGCCGCCCAATTCATTACCGTTGATTTTATCCTGACCCAGTATGTCAGCCAGATCGGCGGCCGCGGGCAGGCCTTTTCGCTGCCGCCGGGCACCATCCGCGTCGGCCCCTGGGTCATCGACAGCGACCTGAAAGTCTACTTCATGATGATCGTGCTGGTTATCCTTGCGGTCGCCGTGCTGACCAACCTGCTACGTTCCAAGGTCGGCCGGGCCTGGGTCGCCATCCGGGACAACGACATTTCCGCCGAAGTGATGGGGATCAACGTGGTCAAGTACAAGCTGCTGGCCTTTTTCGTGGCCGGCTTTATCGGCGGCATCGCCGGCGCTTTCTGGATCAGCAACCTGGCGGCCATCAGCCCCGAGCATTTTCCCTGGTTCTGGTCGCTGTGGCTGGTGGGTGTCATCCTGATCGGCGGCGTGGGATCCATCCACGGCACCATTTTCGGATCCATTTTCATGGTGGTGGTGATCGAGGCGTTGCAACTGGCGATCCTGCCACTCGCCGACATCTATCCGAAATTGCTGATGGACTTTCTCTTTATCAAGGAAGGCACCTTTGGCCTGGCCATCTGCGCTTTCATGATTTTCGAACCCAACGGCCTGGCCTACCGCTGGTGGCAGATGAAAAACTACTTCAACCTGTGGCCCTTTTCCTACTAGCCGGGCGGGTGGGGCCTGCAGCAGCGCTTGTGCCTGAAAACGGACGAACTTGTGGTTTCTACCGGCAAGTGCATTGAACTTGCGTACCCGGCGCACGTGAGGAGGTGATACGCATTCGATATCCGGCAAGAGCGGTAAGGGGCGTTTTAAAATAGCATGGGCATTCAGGCACCCTCATATGCCCGGCAGCATTGCGAAAACGTGCGGATTACCGGTGGTGCTGCGGTTTTTTGGCTTCATCAGCCGGACGCAACAACATTTTGTTCCATGTTTCTTTTATGCAGGCCTCAGAGCCTTCAACCTGCGGCGAGAAAAGGGGGGAGATTATGCGAAGCAAGAATTTGTGGTTCAAGCTGTTTCTGTTGGTTTCGGCAGTGCTTTTGGCCGCCGGGCTTGCCGGTGTGGCGGGCGCCGCCAGTGTCAAGATCGGGGCCCTCAACGACATGACCGGAGCGACTTCCGACGTGGGCAAGGATTATGCGCTGGGCATCGCCGAAGCCATTCACTACGCCAATGACAACGGCGGGATCAACGGCAAACCCATTAAGCTCTACCAGTTCGATTACGGCTACCGGATTCCCGAAGCGCTGACCAAGTACAAGCTCTTTAAGCGCTTGAAATGCGTATCGGTTCTGGGGTGGGGCACCGGCGATACCGAGGCGCTTTCCCCCACGGTGACCAAGGAAAAGATGCCCTATGTCTCGGCTTCCTATTCCGCGCACCTGACGGATCCCAAAAAGACGCCCTACAACCTCTTTGCGGCCACGGACTATTCCTCCAATGCACGTGCAGCCCTGACGGCCTGGTTTGACAAGAAGTGGCCCAAGAATCCGGCTTACGGCAAGCGTAAACCACGTTTCCAGTGTGCCTATATGTTCGCTTCGCCTTATTCCAGCGCACCCATCAAAGCCATCAAGGACCAGGCCAAACTGCTGGGTTTCGATATCGGACCGGATCAGGATGTGTCCCTGTTTGCCATCGATACCAAAAGCCAGGTGCTGGCCATGAAGGAGTTCAAACCGGATGTGGTCTGGCACGGCAACACGGTGATGTCCGTGGCGGCCACGCTGCGCGACGCCTATTCACTGGGTCTGAAGGCGGATCATATCATCGACAACTGGGGGTTTGACGAGAACCTGCCGCGCCTGGCCGGCAAGGCCAGCGAAGGCGCCATGGGCGTCGGGGTCTGCGCCTTCTATGGCGAGAAAACACCTATGATGGCCAAGGTGCTGGCCTACGGCAAAAAATACAATCCCGGTATTCCGGCCGCGAAACGGTCGGTGCATACCATCCAGGCCTGGGCCAATACACTGGTGTTGTGGGAGGCGCTCAAACGTGCCGATAAGGCCGGCGGGCTGAGCGGAGAAAACATTCTGAAAAAGGGGTTCGAGACCATGCGCAAATTTGATCTCGGCCTGGGGGGTGCGCCGGTGACCTATACGGCCACGGATCACCGCATTTCTGGGAAAGTGCCCATCTACGAAGTGGCCAACGGGAAGTTCAAGATTGTCGAGGTCGTTGACCTGCAGGCCCGCTGGCCCAAGAAGTGGGCCGGCGCGTGGCTGGGGTGGTAAGGGCTCGCGCAAAAATAACTTCACATTTTAATCGCCGATGCATCCCGTCTGGCTGTGTTGCGAAAGCTCGGAATATGCCTGATATTCCATCACTTTCGCGCCTTGCCAGTCGGGCGCCTCGACACCAAAAATCTGCGAACTTATTGTTGCGTGAACCCTAAGCGATTCCAACCCCCAAAGGAGGTCTAAAGCTTGGCGACGCCAGAACCGATTTTGAAAATCAACAACATCGAGGTAAAATACCACGAGGTCATCCTGGTGATCAAGGGGGTTTCCATCGAGGTCCCCGATGGCGGTATCGTGGCCCTGCTGGGTGCCAACGGCGCCGGCAAGAGCACGACACTGAAAGCCGTGTCCGGACTGCTGAAACACGAAGACGGGCAGGTTACCGACGGCTCCATCGAGTTCATGGGCCAGCGCATCGACCGCATGGCCCCCGAGAAAATCGCCAAAATGGGTATTGTGCAGGTCATCGAGGGGCGCCGGGTGTTCGAACACCTGACCGTCGAGCAGAACCTCAAGGTCGGTGCCCACATGCGCAAGTACGGCCGTTCACTCAGGGACGGGCTCGATATGGTCTACCACTACTTTCCGCGCCTGAAACAGAAACGCCACGAGACGGCGGGCTTTATCAGCGGCGGGGAACAGCAGATGACCGTGGTGGGCCGTGCCCTGATGACCAGCCCCAAACTGATCCTGCTGGATGAGCCCTCCATGGGACTGGCGCCGCTGCTGATCCAGGAAATTTTCAACATTATCACCCGGCTCAATCGGGAAGAGAAAATCTCCATGCTGCTGGTGGAGCAGAACGCCAAGCTGGCGCTGAATGTGGCCCCGCATGCCTATGTCATGGAAAACGGCCGTATTGTCATGGACGACAGCGCCGACAAGCTTCGTGAAAATCCGGACATCAAGGATTTTTACCTGGGGATGACTGATTTTGGCGGCCGCAAGAGCTTCAGGGACGTCAAACATTACAAGCGCCGAAAAAGATGGCTCACGTGAGGTTGCACCGGCGATGTCCCGGCAACAACCGCTGTGTGCCGCATAATTGCAGAGGGGAGGAGAAGATGCACAAAACGTCAAAGCTGTTGACCTGTTTGGCCGTTGCGGCGGCAGTTGCCCTGCTTTCAGGGTGTGCCGGCATGATGACAAAACCGACTCAGCAAAATTTCAAAGCGCCGACAGTCAGCCTCGATTCAGTGGAAGTGGCCCATTACTGGGGTTGGTGGTATTTCTCCAAAAAAGTCAAGCCCACCGTGGGCACCGCCGGAAACTACGGTGCGCCGCTGGATCTGGCCTTTATCTTCAACGTCAAAAATCCGAACTCTTACCCGGTGAAGATGGAAGAGCTGAAATTTACGGTGGCCTTCGAGAATTTTGACTTAAATACGGTCAGCTCCACCGAAACCCAATGGATACCGGCGGGCAAGACCAACCAGATCCGTGTACATGCCATGTTCGACGGCCGCCAGTCGCTGCTCAGCCTGCTGGTCACCGGTGGTTTTAAACTCAAGGCCAAAACCGGCAAGGCCGGACCGGGAGCGGCGTTGAAACAGCTGGCCACCTGGTGGAAAAAGGCGCCTGAATTCGGTTTCCCCATTTTCGTTAAGGAGGGATCGGCTGTTTTCAAGGCGGACGGCCTGGACAAAGTGGTGACCTTCAAGGCCAAATTCCCGGAATAGGCCGGAAAACTTTCCAACACCGCGGGGCGCATTTTTTTGTGTGGATGTGCCGCCAGCAGCGTTTTGGAATTGACGGGAAGAGGTCGTGCCTGCCGCGAAAATCGGCGGGCACGGCTTTTTTTTCCACCGCCGTCGGCGTGACGCGGCGCTTGACCGGCGGTCCGCGATCCCGTAGGATGAATGCCGGGTGGTTCCGGAGGCGTGCAGCCGGCTGTCGGTAACCGTGCCTGCGGATCCCGGTTTTTTAACAAGGGGGAGAAATCAAAATGGTCAGAACCGAAATATCGCTGTTTATGCCGAACGTTCCCGGCGAGCTGGGAAAATTTGCCACGCTGCTGTCCGCAGAGGGCATCAACATCGATGCGCTCACGATCCAGGACGCCTCGGCGTATGTCAGGCAGCTGTTCCAGGCCAGGGGCAAGTCGCTGAAGCGCATCGCTTCGGTGGCCAGCTACAACTCCATGCGCAAGGACTCGGCTGATTTTGCCCTGATTCGTATCCTGGTGGATCAGACCGACAAGGCCATCGACCTGCTGTCGCAGAACGACTACATCTTTGACATCATGCCGGTGATTGCGCTTCGGCTTGAAAACCGGCCGGGGGAGATGGCCAAAATCGCCGCCAAGTTCGGCGAGGAAGGTGTCAACATCAACTACGTTTACGGCTCAGTCTCATCAGCGGACGATACCTGCCTGTTCGTTTTCTGTCCGGAAGACATGGAGCTGGCCAGCAAGATTTTCAGCAAATAGGCCCCTCTGGCCTGTACCGCGGCTGCCTTGGGCAGGCGCTCAGCTGCTGCCGGCCGCCGACGGAACTATCCTGGCGGCGTTGGCCTGGAACCTGCTGGCGGCTGGCGGCGCGGGTGCGGCCTGCTCCGGGCCCGGTGCCAGGCCGAGTCTGGCGGCCAGCTGCCGTGCGGCTTCCCTGTGCATTGCGGCCTCGAGGCTTTTCAGTTTTGGCCGCAGGCGGTAGTCGCGCGCGATTTTCATGGTTTCGTCGACAAATGCCCGCTGCGCACGATAGGTGTAGCTGCTGCTTGCGAGCCGCCCGGGCCATGCGGCGGTGAGTGCGCTGAATATGAGCAGGGTGATCAGTAACGGTTTCATGATTTTCGGCACTGGAACGTTTTTTTAACGGTGCTGGATGAATACGTTTCTTTCAAACAGAGTAAGCAAATCGCCTGCCAACACCAGCGGTGTGGATAGTTTAGCGTAAGAAAACAATTCGTTGCGTTTAATACACATGATGTTCCCGCCGGCCTGAATGTGTAAAGCGCTCTCCAGAACCTATATCTTTCTTTTCCCAATTCATGGCATTCAAGTTATATTTGCGCGGGTTTCAGCAGATTTGGCGTCTGCGGTACGAATCCCGGGATCGTTTTTTGGCACCCGGGGCAGGGTATCCGGGCGGCAAAGCCGGACGTCGTGCCGGTCTGGGAGGAGCTGACAGGCGGAAAGACCGGGACCGGCCGCCGGGCTGATTTTGCCGAAAGGTAAGACAGATATCACAAAGTGTCAATCGATGGCCTTAGCCGGCCGGTGTGGGTTTTGATGATGCCGGTGGAAACATGGGGGGAGTTGCGCGATCGGCGGTTAGGTTCTTCGGCGCCGACAGGACCTGCATGCTGAAAATCCTGCCGGTACCGGGTTTGTGTCGTGCGCATCCTTGCGGCATATCGCGGGATGCCAGTTCAGGGCTTGCGTTTGTCCTTCAGGATGTGGTTGGAGATGACGATGCGCTGGATTTCGGAAGTGCCCTCGTAGATGGTAAAGACGCGCGCATCGCGGTAGAAGCGCTCCACGTCGTAGTCTTTGGTGAAGCCGTATCCGCCGTGCATCTGAATGGCCCTGGCCGTGACGCGGTTGACCATTTCGGAGGCAAAGAGTTTGGCCATGGAAGCCTGCGCGGTGAACTTTTCCCCGCGGTCTTTCATGGCGGCTGCCGAGAGCATCAGCTGCGTGGCAGCCTCGATTTCGGTGGCCATGTCGGCGATGATCCAGCGCAGTCCCTGGAATTTCGATATCTTCTGCCCGAACTGTTCCCTTTTCTTGGCGTATTTGACGGCGGCGTCGAAGGCCGCCCGGGCCACGCCCACGGACTGGGCGGCGATACCGATGCGGCCGCCGTCCAGCGCCGTCATGGCGATCTTGAATCCATCGCCTTCGTTGCCCAGCAGGTTCGCCGCCGGTACCCGGCAGTTTTCGAAAATCAGGTCGGTGGTGTCCGAAGCCCGCAGGCCCATTTTGTCTTCTTCGTGACCCACGATGAAGCCCGGAGTCCCCTTTTCCACGATAAAAGCGCTGATGCCTTTGTGTCGCAGGCTCTCGTCGGTTTTGGCGGTCACGATCGTCAGGCCGCTGTTTTTGCCGGTGGTCGTAAAGCGTTTGGTCCCGTTTAAAATGTAATGGCCGCCGTCGCGCACCGCGGCGGTGACCTGCCGTACAGGGTCGGAGCCGGCATCGGGTTCGGTAAGGCCGAAGGAGCCGATGATTTCGCCGGAGGCCATGCGCGGCAGGAAGCGTTGCTTCTGCTCTTCGCTGCCGAAGCGCAGGATACTCTCGCATACGATGGAATTGTGGACGGACATGACCACGGCCGTCGCGGCGCAGCCGTAGGCAATTTCGGAAAGGGCCAGCACGTAGCTGATGGTGTCGGCACCTTCGCCGCCGTACTTGTCCGGAATCATCATGCCGAGCAGCCCGAGTTCCCCCATCTGCTTCAGGATGTCGCCGGGGAACTCTTTGGTGCGGTCACGCTCCCTGGCGCCGGGGGCCACGACTTTATGGGAGAATTCCCTGACCATGGCCTGGATCATCAGTTGTTCATCGGTCAGTTTGAAAAGCATAGGTGTCCCTTTCTAACACGTGGGTGCCGGTTACGGCCCGTAGATGACGACGATCAGCTCGGCCTGCGTGTCACCGACGTTTTGCATGTGATGCGAAATTCCTGAGTTGAAGTGCAGCGAATCCCCCTGGCGCAGTTTGTTGACATGCTCGCCCACCGTTATTTCGATATCGCCCTGCAGTACATAGACGAACTCTTCACCCTCGTGGTGGTAGCCGACACCCTTGTGCGCCTGCCGTGGGTCGACGCTGACTTTAAAGGCTTTCAGGTGCTTGTTCTCGGCCCCGGGCGTCAGGGTTGTGTATGCGTAGTTGTCGGTCCGCTTGGTGTACTCCTGCACGCGGCTGCTCAGGCTGGTCTCCTGTTCCCGTAAAAAATAGCTGGAGTCCAGCTTGAGCGCCCGCGAGATCTGGAGCAGCGTGCCGACGGCCGGTGTTTCCGTGCCGGCCTCGATTTTTTTCAGATAGCTTTCCGAAAAACCCGTGTCGTTGGCCAGGTTGTCCAGGGACACCTTCTTCTCGGTACGGGCTTTCTTGATCTTTTTCCCGATGGGAACGATGGTCTCCTTTTTTTTCCTTGGCATGTGCGCCTCCCCTTGATGGTTGCATACGGTCGGCCGCGTGTTACGGTGGAGGCGGCCGCCACTGTTGGGCCGCTTTTCCGCCCGCCCGTCGTTTAATAGCTGTAAAACCCGCGGCCGGTTTTACGCCCCAGCCAGCCGGCTTCGACATACTTGCGCAGCAGGGGGCAGGGGCGGTACTTGGAATCGCTGAAGCCGGCGTACAGCGTTTCCATGATGGCCAGGCAGGTGTCCAGGCCGATGAGGTCGGCCAGCGCCAGCGGTCCCATGGGGTGGTTGGCTCCCAGTTTCATGACGGTGTCGATGTCTTCCAGCGAGCCGACGCCGTGGTAGAGGCAGTACACGGCCTCGTTGATCATCGGCATCAGGATGCGGTTGATGATAAAGCCCGGATAGTCCTTGGCTTCGGCCGGCGTTTTGCCGAATTTCTGCGCCAGATCCCAGGTCGTCTGAAAGGTTTCGTCCGAGGTGGCCAGACCGCGGATGATTTCCACCAGCTTCATCACCGGCACGGGATTCATGAAGTGCATGCCGATCACTTTTTCCGGCCGCTTGGTCTGCGCCGCGATGCGTCCGATGGGAATCGAAGAGGTGTTGCTGGCCAGGATGACTTCCGGCCGGCAGATCTGGTCCAGATCCCGGAAGATCTGGAACTTGATGTTTTCGTTTTCGGTCGCCGCTTCCACCACCATGTCGGCGGCGGCCATGTCGTTGAGCGTGGTGCTGGGTTGGATGCGGGCCATGATGGCCTCCTTTTCGGCGGCCTCCATTTTCCCCTTATCGACGCTGCGGGAAAGGTTCTTGCCGATGACGGCCAGACCTTTCTGCACAAAGGCGTCCTGGATGTCGTTCATGATTACGGTAAGTCCGCTGGCAGCCGCCACCTGGGCGATGCCGTTTCCCATTTGGCCGGCGCCGATGACACCGAAGGTATTGATCTGCATTTTGCTCTCCTTTCGCAATTTCGTTTTGTGTACGGGTTGAAGGCTAAAGGCTATCTCCGGACCACCAGGGCCACGGCTTCGCCGCCGCCCAGGCACAGCGACGTCAGGCCGGTTTTTTTGTCCCGGCGGAGCATTTCATGCAGCAGGGTAATCAGCAGACGGCAGCCGCTGGCCCCGATGGGGTGGCCCAGGGCGACACTGCCGCCGTTGACGTTGACTTTCGATGTGTCCAGGCCCAGTTCGCGCAAGACGGCCACGGTGGATCCGGAAAAGGCTTCGTTGATTTCGAAGAGATCCACATCGTCTATCTTGATACCTTCTTTTTTCAAGCACTTGGGAATTGCCCAGATGGGCGCCACCAGTACGTAGCGCATGTCGATGCCGTAGGCCGCCTGGGCGCCGATGGTGGCCATGACCGGGCAGCCCAGGGCTTCGGCACGCGCGCGCGACATGACCACCACGGCGGCGGCGCCGTCGCTGATGATCGATGCGTTGCCGGCGGTCGTCAGGCCGTCTTTTTTAAAGGCCGGCCGCATGCCAGAGAGCTTTTCGAAACTGGTTGCACGCGGACATTCATCGGTGTCGACCGTCACCGTGGTGCCTTTGCGGCCCTTTACTTCGACCGGCACGATTTCATCTTTAAAGCGGCCGCTTTGCACGGCGGCAAGGGCCCTTTCATAGCTGGTGGCGGCGTAGCGGTCCTGGTCCTGGCGGCTGACGCCGTATTTTACGGAGCACAGTTCGTTGGAGATGCCCATGTGGAAATCGTTGACGATGTCCCACAGCCCGTCGTGCACCATGTGGTCCTGCAGCGTCCCCGGCCCCATGCGGTAGCCGAAACGCGCTTTTTCCAGGTAATAGGGCGCCATGCTCATGTTTTCCATGCCGCCGGCCACCACGGTTTCGGCATCTCCCAGCTGCACCGCCTGGGCGGCCAGCATGACTGCCTTCAGTGCCGAACCGCAGACCTTGTTGACCGTCAGGCATTCGGCCTCCCAGGGCAGGCCCGCCAGCACGGCCGCCTGTTTGGCCGGGTTCTGGCCGTAACCGCAGGGCAGCACCTGCCCCATAATGACTTCGTTGACGTCTGTTTTCTGGATGCCCGCCCGGCGGACCGCCTCGGCGATCACCGTGGCCCCGAGCTGCGTGGAGCCGGTTGTGCCCAGCGCGCCGTTGAAACTGCCCAGCGGTGTGCGCACCGCACTGACAATAACCGCTTCTTGCATGATTTTCTCCTTATTTGTTGATGCCTCGACTATCTATCGCTGTTTCCCTACATGCCCCGCCGGTACTGCCCGCCGACATCGTAGAGGGCGCGCGTAATCTGGCCCAGGCTGCAGACCTTGACGGTTTCCATCAGTTCGGCGAAGATGTTTTCGCCGGACAGGGCGACCTGCTGCAGACGTTTTAAGGCCTGGGGCGCGGCTTCGGCGTGGCGTTTCTGGAAATCAGCCAGGCGCTTTAACTGCGACTCTTTTTCCTCCTCGGTGGCCCGTGCCAGTTCGATCTCGTCGGACAGTTCACTGTCGTCGGCATCCGGGTCGCGGAAGGTGTTGACGCCAATCAATGGCAGCCGGCCGTTGGCCTTGAGGGTTTCATAGTAGATGGACTCTTCCTGAATCTTGCTGCGCTGGTACCCGGTTTCCATGGCGCCCAGCACACCGCCGCGGGCGGTGATGCGGTCGAACTCCATCAGCACGGCCTCTTCCACCAGGCGGGTCAGCTCTTCCACGATAAAGCTGCCCTGATAGGGATTTTCATTCTTGGTCAGCCCCCATTCGCGGTTGATGATCATCTGGATGGCCAGCGCCCGGCGCACCGATTCGTTGCTCGGCGTGGTGATGGCCTCGTCGAAGGCGTTGGTGTGCAGGCTGTTGCAGTTGTCGTAGATGGCGCACAGGGCCTGCAGGGTGGTGCGGATGTCGTTGAACTGGATATCCTGGCTGTGCAGGGAGCGCCCAGAGGTCTGGACGTGGTACTTGAGCATCTGGGACCGGCGCGATGCACCGTACTTTTCGCGCATGGCCACGGACCAGATGCGCCGGGCCACGCGTCCGATGACCGTGTACTCGGGGTCCATACCGTTCGAGAAGAAAAACGAGAGATTGGGCGCAAAACTGTCGATGGGCATCCCGCGCGAGAGGTAGTACTCCACATAGGTAAAGCCGTTGGACAGCGTCAGGGCCAGCTGGGTGATGGGGTTTGCACCGGCTTCGGCGATGTGGTAGCCGGAGATGGAAACCGAGTAAAAGTTGCGCACGTTGTGGTCGATGAAATACTGCTGGATGTCGCCCATCATCTTTAAGGCGAATTCGATGGAGAAAATGCAGGTGTTCTGGCCCTGGTCCTCCTTGAGAATATCGGCCTGCACCGTGCCGCGTACAGTGGTCAGGGTGCGCTCGCGGATCTGGGCGTACTGCTCCTTGTCCGGATACTTGCCGTTTTCGGCCCGGAAACGCTCCACCTGCTGGTCCACGGCGCAGTTTAAGAACATGGCCAGCATGATGGGCGCCGGCCCGTTGATGGTCATGGATACGGAAGTGTGCGGATCGCACAGGTCGAAACCGCTGTGGAGCACCTTGACGTCATCCAGCGTGCAGACGCTGACGCCGGAGGTGCCCACCTTGCCGTAGATGTCCGGGCGGCGTTCGGGGTCGTAGCCGTAGAGCGTGACCGAGTCGAATGCCGTGGACAAGCGCTTGGCCGCGGAATTTGCCGAAAGCAGCTTGAAGCGCCGGTTGGTACGCGCCGGGTCGCCCTCGCCGGCGAACATGCGCGTGGGCGCTTCATCCACCCGTTTCAAAGGGAAAACGCCGGCGGTATAGGGGAAGTGGCCGGGGACATTTTCCTGGCGCATCCAGCGGTAGATTTCGGCCGGGTCTTCGAACTTGGGCAGCACGATCTTGGGGATTTTCTGGTGGGCCAGCGATTCGCTGTAGAGCGGCACCCGGATTTCACGCCCCCTGACGCTGTAGACCAGTTCGTCGCCGGCGTAGGCGGCCTTGATCTCCTCCCACTCGTCCAGCACCTGCAGCGTCTGTGGGTCGAGTTTCCGGCGGCAACGCTCGACCTCGTGGGCCAGCCGGTCGATGAGCGCCCGGCGGTCGTCGTCTTCCCCGTCCGACAGCATTCCGGCACTTTGCTCAAAGTGCCAGGCGTTGCGCAGGATTTCGGCCTGCGCGGCGGTTTGCCGATGGTAGGCCTTCAGGGTGTCATTGATTTCGGCCAGGTAACGGGTACGTTCCGGCGGGATGATAATGGTCTTGGAAGAGGATGTCCGGGTGCTCGGCCGGGGCAGGGTGGTGGCAAAACGCCGGCCGCTTTTATCGGCCACCAGGTCGAAAATCGCATGGTACAGGGCGTTGACCCCGTCATCGTGAAATTTCGAGGCGATCGTGCCGAAAACGGGCATTTCCTCCGGCGCAAGGTCCCAGGCTTTGCGGTTGCGCTGCACCTGCTTGCGCACGTCCCGGACCGCGTCTTCACTGCCGCGCTTTTCGAACTTGTTGACCACCATCAGGTCGGCGTAGTCGAGCATGTCGATTTTTTCGAGCTGGGATGCGGCTCCGAACTCACTGGTCATGACATAGATGGAGACATCGGCCAGATCGACGATGCGGGAGTCCCCCTGCCCGATGCCGGCGGTTTCGGCGATGACCAGGTCGAACCCGGCGGCTTTGGCGACGGTGATGGCATCCGCCAGGGTTTCGGGGACTTCGCTCTGCGACCTGCGCGTGGCCAGCGAACGCATGTAGACCCGCGGGTTGCCGATGGCGTTCATGCGGATGCGGTCGCCCAGCAGCGCGCCGCCGGTCTTGCGGCGTGAGGGGTCGCAGCAGATCACCGCAATGCGGATGTCTTGGATGTCATGCAGCATGCGCAGGATCAGCTCGTCGGTCAAAGAGGATTTTCCGGCGCCACCGGTGCCGGTGATGCCGACAACCGGCGTGGAATGGTCCGTGGCTTTTTCTTCCAGGCGGGTTCGCAGGGCTGCCAGCCGACCGTTGCCGGCTGCGTTTTCCACGGCGGAAATCAGGCGCGCAACCAGATTTTTGTTCTGCGGCGAAAGATCGGCCAGGTCGAATTCGGTATCTTCGGGAACCACGGGAAAATCGACGCTCCTGACCAGGTCGTTGATCATCCCCTGCAGGCCCATTTTCGCGCCGTCCTCGGGGGAGTATATTTTGGCGACACCGTAGGCCTCCAACTCCTTGATTTCGGCCGTCACGATCACGCCCCCGCCGCCGCCGAAAACACGGATATGGGCGGCGTCCCTTTCCCTCAGCAGGTCGATCATGTATTTGAAAAATTCCATGTGGCCGCCCTGGTAGCTCGAAACGGCGATGCCCTGGGCGTCTTCTTCAATGGCGGCATCCACGATTTCCGAAACGGAGCGGTTGTGCCCCATGTGAATCACTTCGACGCCCGTGTCCTGCAGGATCCTGCGCATGATATTGATTGCCGCGTCATGGCCGTCAAAAAGCGATGTGGCGGTGACGACCCGAATGTGATGCTTGGGTTTGTAGATTTCGCTTTCAACCCCCATACTCTTCCCCCCCGTCAGTCGTGGTCAGTATAAAATAAAGCGGCTTTTCCTTTTTTTCATTCAAGGCCCGATGTCGGACGTTCGATGTTCGACGCCCTTTTGACGGCCTTTTCCGGTTTTACGCACACGGTCCTTAAGATAAAATCGGTCTGCAGCCGGATATAATCCTCGATGGCGTAATGCCGGCTGAAGAACCAGCGCCGGAAGGTCCACATGTGCCCCAGAACGGAGATGTTGTGGGCCGCCAGTTCCAGTGCGCGGTCGTCCATTTCCGGCAGATGGCCTTCGGACGACAGGCGTGCCAGCACTTCAACGAAGAGCCCGGTGATGCGCAGTTCGTTTTCCAGTACCTTTTTCTTCCACTGTTCCGGCAGGCACTGGGTTTCCTGGTAGATCAGCAGGATGAAATCACTCATGCGGTTGCAGACCAGAAAGTAGGCGCGGATGACTTCAGCCAGGGCGTTGTGGGTGCCGCCGGTGCGTTTTAAGGCTTCGGTGACGCCGCGCTCCACTTCGGCATGAATGAATTCGCAAACCAGGTAGAGGACATCTTCCTTTGAGGCGATGTATTCATAGAGTGACCCGATGGAAAAGCCGGCCGCACGGGCGATCTGGCGCGTGGTGGTTTTGTGGAACCCCTGTTTGACGAAAAGCTGCACGGCGGCATCTACAATCTGGCGCCGCCGGCGCTCGACCAACAGGCGATCCTTGATCTGCGTCGGTATGCCATCGGTTTTAAGTGGCCGAATTTTCAGGTGGTTATCCATAGTCGGATGTTGCTCCGATCCCGGGCAGAAGAAATTGCCAAAATTGAGCGAGCGCTCATTCGGATGTGTTTAGCACAGGCATCTTTTTTTTGTCAAGCGTCTGGTTGCATATGCCACGGATGGGAACCGGGAGGGGAGCCGCAAATTGACAGGCGCGTAAAAAGTCGGTTTCGAGTGCATTTCAGGGCTTTTCGCCGCAAAGCGCCGTTAAGGGGCGCGCTAAAAAATCCCGGGCTGTTTGCGGGGCCAAGCGGCCACCTTTCTGGATTTGGCGCCACGGCGCACAGCTTCCGAAAAGGCTTTTCGAAGGCGAACAATCCGGATTTTTTACTTTTTTACGAAGTCATCCAAATGATTTTGCATCGCTTCCGGAAAAATTTGTCGAGGGCCGCTGGCAGACTCCGGCGGCGGTCGGGTTTTACGAATCCCAG
>Ga0114931_10002493_pt1 | contig 23418 bp, 21 predicted proteins | sample 2SBtaG_FD_89579 | JGI IMG/M metagenome (GOLD analysis project Ga0114931, IMG submission 89579) | Deep subsurface microbial communities from Kolumbo volcano to uncover new lineages of life (NeLLi) - 2SBTROV14_V59a metaG | ecosystem: Environmental > Aquatic > Marine > Volcanic | place: Kolumbo... | reverse complement strand
GCAGGTGCTGCCCTCCCTGCTGGCGCAGGGCAGCGGGCGGATTGTCAATATCGGCTCCGTCTTCGGTGCCATCGGCTTTGCCTGTTTCAGTAGTTATTCCGCCAGCAAATTCGGCCTGCGGGGGTTTTCCGAGGCATTGCGTCGCGAATTGGAGGGCACCGGCGTGGGCGTGAGCTATGTTGCACCAAGGGCGACCAAAACGGCCATCAACAGCCCGACGGTCTACCGTATGATGGCGGCAGTAAAGATGCATCTCGATACGCCGGAACAGGTGGCCGTACAGATCGTGGCGGCGCTGGTGGCAGACCGTAAAGAGATTTGTCTGGGCTGGCCGGAAAAATTGTTCGTGCGCATCAATGGTCTGTGGCCGCGTCTGGTGGACAGTGCCCTGCGCAGCCAGAATCGCTTGATGAAAAAGATTTTGCAGGAACCGGCGGCAGAGGATATCCCGCAATCCACGAAAAGCTGATCAATATTTTTCGAATGGAGTCGACAACCTAACGAGTGAATGGAGAGCAAAAAAGATGATTAATATCGCCCATATCCACCCCATGCTGGTTCATTTTCCCATCGTGCTGTTCATCACGGCAGTGGTGCTGGATGCTTATATTATCAGTCGTGGCAGTGACCTGGGGCGGCGGGACTGCCTGGTTATGACCGCCTTCGGGGCGCTGGCCATTGGTCTTGTCTTTGCGCTGGGCGCCGCATTTTTCGGGGATATCGCCCTGGACAAGGCAGTCGATGCCGGTTTTTCCGCAGACCCTCTGGAAGAACATGAACTGCTGGCCACCTTGACCATCGGGATTTTCTTCGTGCTGGCCCTGGTGCAGGGTTTTGTCCTGTGGCGCCGGCGGTCACTGACAGGAGGAAGAGGGTGGTTATTCGCGCTCGCCGGTCTGGCCGGTCTCGGTCTGCTGATCAGCACCGCCTATCATGGTGGCAATCTGGTCTATGAGCTGGGGGTCAACGTCACTGGCGTCAAGCCCTGAGGCTAAGGCGGAGGCGCCCTCAACGGTTGCCCCATGAACCTAGGATGAATGTTGCGGAGACTGCTTTAGTCTATCCGATCCCCGGATTTGTAGGCCATTGGCTGCGGCGATCGTGTTGCCGTCGCAGTCTCTGACTGTTCAGTACCACAGCGAGAGATAAAGCTGCAACACATCGGCGGAGAAACTGTAGAGTGGTTCGTTGCCCACTGCGCCGGTAGTGCTGAGATCGCGGAAGTTGTCGTAGTCGAAGCGGATGTGGTCATAGGAAAGATTGATACTGCCCTTGTCCAGGAAGCGCAGGCTGTCCGGGTGGATGGTGTAGCTGAGGCCCAGGCCGAAAGTCTGGCTATTGAAGGTGCTCAGTTCCTTGTCTCTGGCGAGAAAATTTTGTGCCTGTTGATGGGGGAACAGATCGCTGTAGAAGTCGGCCTTGGTCTGGGTGTAATAGCGGTACCTGAAATCAAAGATCCAGCCGCTTTTCAGGGGATGCGTGTAGCTGAGGTCGGCAGTATAGGCATTGACGCCCCAGCTGTCATTATAATAACGAACACCGCCTTTGAGTGCGGCGCGGTAGGGCAGGTAGTACAGCCCGTGCAGGGCGATGGCATTGCTGGTATGGGTGCGCGGGTAGACCTCGGCTTCGTAACTGAAGCCGATGGCGCTGGTAGGATCGCGATAACGGACCGAACGGTAGGGATTGCTCAGAAAACCTTCGTCGGTGATGGTCTCGAAATCCAGGCTCATGAGCAGATTCCGGCTCAGGATCTGGGAAAATCCCAGCCGATAATCCTGGCGGTCGGTATTTTCTGAAAAAGCCGGGTCGCCGGTTTTACCCACCGTATCCCAGCCGCGGCTATAGCCCAGTGTCAGGGTGCTCAGGTCACCGAAAAAATCCTGGCTAAGACTGAAGTTGGCAGTGCGGGCATCATAATCGGTTTCCTGGCTATGAGTGTAGCCCAGGCTCATGGTGGTCTTGTTGTGCAGGTAATCCAGTCCCACGGTCTTTTCAGTGCGCTGTTCATGATAGGGGCTGGCGGTGGTGATCACATCGATGGAGGCGCTGGAGATGGAGTCGACATAGTAGTTGGCGGACATGGAGGCGCTCTTGCCAAGATGCAGGCGCGCCAGCAGTGAGGGACCGCTGACCTTGACGCCGCCGCCGTTATAGGAATGATACAGCGCATCGGCGCGGTCTTCCGGCAACACGGCGGCCAGGATCGGCACCAGCACCCCCTGCATGGCCAGCAAGGCAATCAGGATAAGCCGTCGCGAGCCCGGAAAGCCCTGGTTAATTGCAGCCACAGCCACCGCCTTCGCCGCCTTCCGCGCCGCGTGCGCCTTCCCGGGCCCCGTAGACATGGTTGCGGTAGGCCGTCGATACCGGATCGCGGCTGAAACTCATAATGGGGTCAGCCAGATGGTGGCGCTGATAGGGTTTGACCCAGGGTTTGAGGCCGCAGCCGCTCAGAATCACGATCAGGCCAAGGAGCGCCAGCGGCAGTACAAGTGTCCGCATGATTATTCCATGAGCAGGGCTTTGATCTGGGTTTCGTATTCTTTCTCGTAGCCGGGAAGATAACCCAGATGGAGGAAACGCATCTTGCCGTCGCGGTCCACCAGCACGGTGGTGGGCATGGCATCCAGATGATATTGATCAGCGACGCTATTGTCGCTATCGAACAGGATGGGGAAAGTGACCGGGATCTCCTGCAGCAGCTTTAGTGCCTGGCTGGTATCCGTTTCCACATTGACGCCCAGGATGGTGAAACCCAGTGGGCGATAGTGCTGATAGAGTTGATCCAGCAACGGCATTTCCTGACGGCAGGGGCCGCACCAGGAGGCCCAGAAATTAATCATCACCACCTGGCCGCGGAATTCGCTGAGTTTCAGGTTTTTGCCGCTGCGGCTTTTCAGGGTGAAATCGGGCGCCGGCCCCTGAATGTCTGCCGTTGCAGTGGTGGTGAGAAGTATGCCGGCCAGCAACAGGATGGCCGATCGGCTGGTAATGAAAGTTTTGAATAGGTTCATGGTCACCTCGTGTTAGAAGAAAACAGTGAATCCGGCATCTATTTCAATGTTATGGGTAGTCTTGTTTTTGCCGACCACATCAATATCGAAAACATGGTCGCGCACATCCGCGTGCAGGGCCAGCCAGTCGGTGGTGAGCAGGCGATAGCCGGCGCCGAAGTTCACAGTGAAGCGTTTGTCACCGGCGAAATCCGTGGTGCCGATACCGCCGATGACGTAGAGCGCGGAATTAAAGGCATGGTTACGACCGATAAAGCTTTCGCCTGGCAGCAGATTATAGCCGAAGGAGATATTGTAATAGCGTAATTGACGTTCACTGTTGGTCAGCAGGCGTGCGCCGCCACTGAGGCGTTCGTAGCTGGTCAGCCCGGTGTCCGTCATACCATAGGCGCCTTCGATAAAAATATCCTCGGTGATATGGTAGGCGGCCCGTACACCATAGACGCTGTTGGTGCCGAAATCCTCTACGCTCATCACGCCACTATAGATACCGATCTCAAAATCCTCAGTGTCGATGCGGGGTGTTTCGATTTCGCGGCGCGGCTGCTGAGGCTGGATAACCTGCTGGCGGTTTGATTGCAGTGGCGGGGCCGCGATTACCGGCAGACAACACGCCAGCAGTACGGCGCTGAACAGTATCTGCAGGCCGCTCATTCGGCACTCTGAACTGCGGCGATGCCCGCTGACGGGCTTCAGAAGAAAAAGGCCAGGCCTGCGTTCCATTCGTTGATTTCCTTGTTGTCATTGCGGCTGGTGAAAATGACATAGTTGCGGTATTCGCCGCGGAAAATGAAACGGCGTCCCAGATAAATCCGCGCACCCAGGCCTGCATAGCTGATCTGGTCGGTGCTGTCTGCCGTTTGCACCAGGCTGTTGCGGCTGTTGCTGTTGATGATGCCGGTGCCCAGGGTGAAGAAGGGTGACAGCCGCCAGTCCGGGAAGGGCTGGGCCAGTATATCGATACTGATCAGCAGGCTGTCCGAGAAATCACCCAGCACCTGGGCGACGGAAAGCTCGGCAGACAGATTGCGGCTAAAGCCATAGGCGCCGTACATTGAGATGGCATCGGCACCGTCGAAATCTCCATAGAGCGCGCCCAGCTCCCAACGCCGCTGTGAGAAATCGTGCTGTGTGGCCTCTTTGAGGTGCATCTTTTTTCCCCATATCGTCAGTGTCCGTTCCATTTGCTCACGTGCCACCCAACCCTCTTTGCCGGCGGCGGCGCGCACCTTGAACCAGCGGGTTTTACGTTTGAGTATCTTCACCCACTCGCCACGTTCAATGACGAAGAATACCGGGTAGTTTCTGCCGGGGCCGGTGTGCAATTCCATGTAGGGGTCGCTGACCTGCACTTTTTCGCTATGGCGTGCGGCCATGGCGGTACCTGCCAGCAGCAGCGGGATAAAAAATAGTAATAGCACCTTGGTTCGCATTACAGCATTGCCAGACCGGTTTTATCCCTATACGGCTGGCACGGATATTCCTTTAGTAAGGTGCTGATTAATTGAATACTGGTCATTGCAGTGCAGACCGGAATACCGACAATCCGCGCACTTTGACAGTGCCGCCTGCCAGTAGATTTGCCTGGGTTTTGTGCAAGCATTTCAGGCGTGCTCGTGCGCCCGGTTTATGGTAAGGGCGCATCAAAGGGATTGTTATAATATTGTGCGCCGATATCCAGCCATTCTGCGATCAGCTTGAGCTCGGCCGCGTCCAGCCTGCCCGCATGGCTGCCACCATTGTCGAAGCGGCTGAAAAAGCGGCTGCTCGCCCGGGCGCCTGCTGTCGACAGGGCAGGCCGGACCGTGATAGTGACCATGACGGGAATGGGGTTGCCATTAGCGTCGAGGATAAGAGCGCCGTTCTCATCCACCTCGAACAGCGGGTTGCCATTGGCGTCGGTGGCCTGCACCAGACGATCCTGCAGTGCGCCCATGTTAATTTCCTGTTCATTATCGTTGAACAGCAGTTCCCGGTAGGACTGGAAATGATCCGGCTGGTCACTGGAAGGGCCATCGCTGAGATCCAGCTGGGCGGCAGGCAGTTGGAGATTGTTCATGGCATCGCTCGTGCCATGGCAGTTGGTGCAGGTATTGGCGCCGCGATCCTTGCCCCACAGCGGATGGATATGCTGTTCATAGTTGATCACAATGCGGCAGTTGGCCTGCCAGGTACTTTCGCAGGTAGCCGTCGTCGGTATCGCCGTGCCGAGATCGCTGTAAAGGACACTGAAGCTGGTGTCTTTGGGGCGGCCGGCAGTGGCAGGGTCCGTCCAGACATCCGCATAGACCAGATCCACGGTCAGCTTCAGGGCAGTGGGGTCAAGGCGGGTGCGCGTTTCGGCCATGGTCTCGACCATATCGGCGAACAGTGTCGCCTCGGTGTTGCTAAAGGGCAGGCCGGTGGTGGGTGCGCCGGTATTCAGGGCCGCGGCGGCCTGAGGGTGGCCGTGGGGCAGACCGCTGTTGTGGTCATGGCAGCCATTGCAGCGCAGTTCCTCACCGGGGCGGAGCTGTAACCAGTTCTGATGGCGGGGGCCGATGCGGCGGCCATTCTTGTCCACCACGCTGATGGCCAGAGGGATATTGGCTGGCACCTTGATCTTTACTGAACCGTCGGGTTCGATGGGCGCATAGCCGATGATCTCCCGCATCAGCTGTTGGCTACTGCGGCCGAAGGCCGTGCCCTTGAGGCGGCGCACATTGCGATCAGGAATGCCGACCGCCTTGACGATACGGATGAAACGGGCCGGGCGCTGATCTGCAGTGGTTTGTGTCGGGTCGGCCAGTACCGCAATACTGTTCGCTGTGGCGCCCAGGCCGTTGAAGGTGCCGTCGAAATCATAGACGCTACGGATATCCAGAGTGCCGACCCCGGCATCGACATCATCCGGATTCAGCTCGACACCACTGCTTCTGTCGTTGAGAATCGCCGGGAGTTTGCGTGGCTGCGCCGTCACAATATCGGTATAGATGACGCCCTCCTGGGGAATGACCAGCGGCAGCTGGGTATTATCATCCATATTGTACATGTAGATCCCATAGAGCGGCGGTGCCTCCACAGCGCCCGGCTGAGCCAGCCGGGCGGGTGTGCAGGGGACGGCCCGGCCGTTTTCCAGCAGTCGGCAGGGTGTCCAGCTGACCAGTGCGCGGTGGGTGCCATCCCACAGGGGAGCGCCGGAACTGAAACGGCCGCCGGGCGAAGGCAATGCGTCGGTGCGCACCGCATTGATCGTGGCAGGCGTCTGTCCCGGTCCGTTAAGAATGCCACGATTCACCCGTGTGGGCTGGTTGATATCGATGTAGTTTGCGGTATCGATGAGCAGGAGATCGCCGCCCGGGCTCATGGTACTGAATGGCCGTAACAGGGCCATAATCCGACCATCGGGCATTTCGCGGGGATGCAGAAATTGCACCGGGGTCCCGTTGGTGCCGCTGGCGTGACTATGGGCGCCATAGACCAGCTGCAGTTCGGCGCCATCAGGACGTATGCTGTAGAGGCTGATCTGGCTGCGCGAGCCCATATTATCCCAGCGGCTGAAGAGGATCCGGCCGTTTTGCAGGACGATGGGGTCCAGATCATGGCTCTGATTGAATGAGATCTGATGGATGTCGCTGCCGTCGGCATTCATGACATGGAGTACCAGTGCCGGCTCCCGACGGCGTTCCTCCAGCGCGGAGAACTGGGGTTTACCCTCATCCAGCAGAATGGCCTTGGATTGTCGCTGGCGGCTGGAGGAAAAAACAATCCGGCCATCCGGCAGATAGTGCGGGGCAACATCCTGTCCGGCCTCGGCCGTAATATCCGAGCTGATCACTCGCCGCAGACGGTTCGCCGGGATATCGTATTCCCAGATGTTCCAGGTGGGCTGGTCCTGTGGGGCCGCCCCCTTGATTCCCGGAGCACGCAGGGCGAACAGCAGTTTGCTGCCGTCGAAGGCGCTTGCTACATCCCGGACGTCGCCCTGGCCACCGGTTTCCTAGAAGGTGATATTCCGCTCCCGGGCGCTGAGTGAGGCCAGATTGCGGAAGTAGAGATCGCCGCCGGGCTGGAAATCCAGTACCGTGCGGACATCGCTGGTGCTGCTGTCACCCAGTGGTCGCTTGACATAGGCGATGCCGAAGGCTTCCACCACCGGATCGACGCCGGCACCGCCACCACAGCCTGTCAGGGCCAGGAACAGGCCGCCCAGGATCAAGGCGGTGTATACCCGGGTCATCAAATGTGCTGCATTGATCATCTATGGACTCACCGTTGTCTGTGTTGTTTCTACATGACCGCATGGGGGCCGTCTGGAGCAGGGTGGTTTCTCCTGGATTGCAACCTTATAAGAACGGCCATCGTGTTTACTAGCTGAAGGCTTAAGAGGGATTATCCTGCAGTAGCCTATAGTCAAACTGGGGTGCCAATCACAAAAATCTCCCGGGAATCAGTCATAATTCCGATACGCCATACAGCGTTGCTGCCATATGCCGTTATTACACGACGTGATGAGCGGTTTTGTTCCTCATAATCAATGACAGGGTTTGTTCTATGAGTATCCTCAATAGCAGGTTTGAAAAATCCGGATTATTCACTTTTCTGGCAGTATTGTGCCTGCTGGTGGTGACTGTGCCGGCTGCTGATGCCGGTCCCCGGGAACAGGCCAAGCGCCTCCATGACCGTCTGGCAGGAGTGCCTCCGGCCAGTACCGTACTGGATGCCATGGCAGCCGATATCGCTGCCGGCAGGCCGGATGATGCCGCTTTTATCGCCATGGACAATAGTGCCTTCTACAATGTTACCCTGAAAAATTTCGTGACGCCCTGGACCAATGAGGAACAAACGGTCTTTGCCCCGCTGAACGATTACACCGCCACAGTCATCGGCATGGTGCGTGATGATGTGCCCTTCAATACCCTGCTGTCGGCGGATTTATTCTATGTGGGGAAGGCCTCACTGGGACTGCCACCCTATTCCATGAACAACAATGACCACTACCAGGCACTGGAGGATCAGGGCTTCGACCTGAAAGCAGCGCTGGTGGCGGTCAAGCAGTCCGCAGTCACCGATCTGGTGCCGGCTGCCACCGCCGGGGTGATTACCAGCCGCGCCGCGGCCGAGGCCTTTTTTATCGACGGCACCAATCGTGCCATGTTCCGCTTTACCCTGCTCAACCATCTGTGCACAGACCTGCAACAGATCAAGGATACCAGCCGGCCCACCGATCGCATCCGCCAGGATGTCTCGCGCAGTCCCGGTGGCGACAGCCGTATCTTTCTTAATGCCTGTGTGGGCTGCCACAGTGGTATGGATCCCATGGTTCAGGCCTATGCCTACTATAATTATGACAAGACCGCCGGCCGGCTGGTCTACACGCCGGGCAGTGTCCAGGCGAAATACCTCATCAATGCCGACAACTTCAAGTTTGGCTATATCACCCCGGACGATCATTGGGATAACTACTGGCGGCAGGGGCCCAATGCCCTTCTGGGATGGGACGGTACCCTGCCGGGGGGTGGCAGTGGAGCCAAATCCATGGGCATGGAGCTGGAGAACAGTGATGCCTTTGCCAGCTGCCAGGTGCAAAAAGTCTTTAGGGCGATGTGTCTGCGCGCTCCGGGAAATAGCGCTGATCGCAGTAAGGTAGCTGCCATGATCGCCTCTTTCAAGGGCAGCAACTATCAATTGAAGCGGGTGTTTTCCGAGGCGGCTGTCTATTGCATGGGGGACTGATGATGAACGGATTTGAGAAAATCATGGTGTCCCGGCAGTGGCTGGGCTGTTTCGGCGGCAGCCATTTGCCGATGGTCATGATCTTGCTGCTGACGATGATGCTGAGCGCCTGCGGCGGTGGGGCCGGCACCGAGACACTGCCTGATACCAGCAGTGCCCAGGCGGTGAGCTATAACGGTCCGGCGCCGGCTACGGCAGATGTACAATCATTCAAACTGAATGTCTGGGACAAGCTGAAGGCTAGCAACCGTTGTGGCAGTTGTCATGATGTCGGGGGTGCGGGCAGCCCCGCCTTTGTGCGTACCGATGATGTCAATCTTGCCTATGCAGCCGTCAATCCGCTGATAGATCTGGCTTCCCCTGCGGACTCCCGCCTGGTGACCAAGGTGGCGGGAGGACACCACTGCTGGTTGGCGGCGACCAGTGCCTGCGGCGCGGTCATGACGGCCTATATCCAGTCCTGGGCCTCAGGAGACGGGATAGGCGGTGGGCGGCAGATTTAGCTGCTGGCCCCGGTGATCAAGGATCCCGGAACCAGCAAGAGTTTCCCGGCGGACAACAGCCTGTTTGCCACAACCGTCCATACGCTGCTGACGGCACATTGCGCCGGGTGCCATACTGAAACCTCGGCGACACCGCAGGCGCCATTTTTCGCCACGACGGATGTGGCCGCTGCCTATGATGCTGCCAAGGCCAAGATCGACCTGGATACCCCGGCCAACTCGCGCCTGGTGTTGCGGCTGCGCAATGAATTCCATAACTGCTGGAGCAGCGACTGTCAGAGTGACTCAGACGAGATGGAAGCCGCCATCAGCAGTTTTTCCGGACAGGTGCCCCAGACCCAGGTCGATCCCCAACTGGTGATCAGCAAGGCGCTCAGATTGACGGACGGAGTGATCGCCAGCGGCGGCAGCCGGGTGGATAACAATCTCATCGCACTGTATGAGTTCAAGACCGGTCAGGGCAATATTGCCTATGACACCAGCGGCGTGGAACCCGGGCTCAACCTGACACTCAGTGGCGATGTCAGCTGGGTGGGTGGTTGGGGTATCGAGATCAAGAATGGCAAGGCCCAGGGCGCCACCACTGCCAGCAAAAAGCTGCATGACCTCATTACGGCCACGGGTGAATATTCCATCGAGTCCTGGGTCGTGCCTGCCAATGTGACCCAGGAGGGGCCGGCGCGGATCATCAGTTATTCCGCCGGTACCCAGGCACGTAATTTTACCCTCGGGCAGACTCAATATAACTATGATTTTCTCCATCGCAGCAGCACCACTGACGCCAATGGTGAACCGGCGCTGTCCACCGCCGATGCAGATGAGGATCTGCAGGCGACCCAGCAGCATGTGGTGCTCACCTATGATCCTGCCAATGGTCGACGGATCTATGTCAATGGGGTATTCACCGATGACCAGGATACAGTGGCGGGCGGCAATCTGGCGGACTGGGATGACAGCTTTGCCCTGGTGCTGGGCAACGAGGTCTCCGGCGACCGCCAGTGGCAGGGAAAGTTGCGCCTGGTAGCGATTCATAATCGCGCCCTGAGCGCCGCCCAGGTGATGCAGAACTTCAAGGCCGGGGTGGGCGAAAAATTCTTTCTGTTGTTCAGTGTCAGTGATCTGGTGAATGTGCCGCAAAGCTATATCCTGTTTGAGGTCAGCCAGTTCGATAACTACAGTTATCTGTTCAATAAGCCGGTTTTTATCAGTCTCGACCCCTCTGCCAGTCCGGATGGTATCCATATCAAGGGCTTGCGGATCGGCATCAACGGCAAGGAGGCAGTGGTAGGGCAGGCCTACCGCAATCTGGATGTCAATATCAGCAGCGCCCAATACACCAGCGCCGGTCAGCAGTTGTCGCGCCTCGGGACGGTGATTGCCCTGGAGAAAGGACCGGATGCGGATGAGTTTTTTCTCAGTTTTGAGGTCCTGGGTACCCACAGCCATGTGGTGACCGAGCCGGCCCCGCTGCAGCCACCACCGCCGGCTGATGCCCCGGCGGTGCCGGATATCGGCCTGCGCACCTTTGAGGAGATCGATGCCACCATGGCGGCGGTCACCGGGGTCAGCCGCACCCAGAGCGGCGTGCGCCAAGTCTATACTACCGTCAGACAGCAACTGCCCACAGTGGAGAGCATTGAAGGTTTTCTGTCCGCCCAGCAGATGGCGGTTTCCCAGCTGGCCATCGAGTACTGTAATGCCCTGGTTGAAGATACCAGCCTGCGTGCCAGCTATTTCCCCGGTTTCGACTTCACTGCCGATGCCAATGGCATCAACGCTGCTACCTGGGACAATCAGGTGATCACCCCCCTGCTGGACAGGATCATGGGAAGCAATCTGGCCACCCAGCCGGATCCGGTGGCGGTACGGAATGAATTGGATCTGTTGATTACCAATCCGGCAGACATCAAACCTATCGGTCAACCGGATGGCATCCCTGACGGGCTGGCCCGCTGCGGTGGGAGTTGCCCCGCCGGTCATGCCGCCACAGTGGTTAAGGCCACCTGTGCCGCAGTGTTGGGCAGTGCGGTGATGCTGTTGCAATAAATCGCTTTGTGTAAGGAGAAGATGATGGCGAGAAAAAAACCTACCCTGTCCCCGGACGAGCCACTGCGCCATCCGGATCACCGGCGCCCTGTGACGCGGCGTGAGTTCATTGCCCAGGGTTTTCTTCGTGGCCTGGGGCTGGTGGCAGCGCCCTCGATCTTCAGCCTGTTCGCCAACCCGCGGGCAGCACAGGCGGCTCTGGCCCCGGATCTGGAAAGCCTGAAGGCCACTTGTGGCATTGCCACGCAGGGGGCCGGCAAGATCCCGTTCATCTGCTTTGACCTGGCGGGTGGCGCCAATATCTCTGGTTCCAATGTGCTGGTGGGCAAACAGGGGGGACAGCTGGATTTTCTCAGCAGTGCCGGCTACAGCAAGCTCGGCCTGCCGGGCGACATGATTCCGCCGCTGGCCAACCCGGTCACCGGAGCCACGGACTTTATCAATAGCGATTTTGGTCTGGCCTTCCATTTGGACAGTGCCTTCCTGCGGGGTATTCAGGAAAAGGCCGGAACGCGGGGCGCTAATACCAGTGGCGCGGTCATCCCGGCACGGTCCGATAACGATACCGGCAACAACCCCCATAACCCCATGTACGGCATCTACCGGGCCGGCGCCGATGGCAGTCTGCTGACGCTGATCGGCTCGCGCAGCACTGATTCCGGCGGCAACTCCATGGCACCGGCCGGTATGATGGACCCGGCCGTGCGGCCCACCAAGGTGGATCGCCCTTCGGATGTCACCGGTATGGTGGACACCGGCCAGTTGATCGGGGTGCTCAATCAGTCGGATGCCGTGGCTGTCATGGAATCCATTGAACGGATCAGCGCCCTGAAACTCTCGCAGGTGAATACCAAGGTCAGTACTGATGCCATCATCAAGGATCTGGTGAAATGCGGTTATATCAAGGCCGCCGACATCGCCGACCGCTTTGGTGACCCGTCAACCCTGAATCCTGCACTGGATCCCGACATCGTCGGCAGCAGTGGTATTTTCAGTCAGGCGGAATTTGATGGCGATGGCGAATTCCGCAAGACCGCGGCGGTAATGAAAATGGTGGTCAACGGTTTTGCCGGCGCCGGTACTATCACCATGGGGGGCTATGACTATCATACCGGTAACCGTTCCGTGGGGGAGCTGCGTGATTTGCGCGCCGGGCGCTGTATGGGCGCCTGTCTGGAGTATGCTGCCCGGGTTGGTGTGCCGCTGATGATATACGTATTCAGCGACGGCTCCCTGGCCAGCAACGGGGCGGTGGATAATTCTGCGGACGGTCGTGGTAAAGGGGTCTGGACCGGTGACAATTCCTCTACGGCAGCGAGTTTCTTCCTGGTCTACAATCCTGCCGGGCGGCCCACTCTGTTCAGTGGTGACAGTCTGCCGCCGGAACAGCACCAGCAGATCGGCTATTTCCGTTCCGATGGCTCGGTGGAGACGGCGGCCAGTCCGGCGGCCAACAACGTCAATTTGCTGGTGCAGACCGTGATTCTCAATTATCTGGCCTTGCACGGGGAACAGGCCAGTTTTCCCACCCTTTTCCCCGCCCACGGGCTGGGCAATACCGTGCTGATGGACAGTCTGACGGCCTTCGATCCCATCGTTTCCGGAACCATTTGAGTATCATCCGGCGTCTTCATTGCAGACAGGCCCCGTATGGCGGGGCCTTTCTCTGTCCAGGGGATTTGCAGTTAAAGCTTCCGCCCCGGACGGTCGAACCATATAAGATGAATCAGCAGTCTGAGAAATGGAGAAGGCGGTGAAACGGGCCTGGCAAATATTACTGATTACCCTCCTGTGGGTTTCGGCGCCGGTGATTGCCGCCCAACAGGCCGCAGCAGAGAGGGACACCAGGAGTCTGGATGACAATGTTCAGGCCCTGAAACGGGATGTGCTGAAGCTGAACCGCGAGCTTTTTCAACTGGAAGAGGCATTGTTGTTCCCCACCAATACCCAGGTATCAATATTTCTGTCCCTCGATATCGGCAAGTTCTTTGACCTTGATTCGGTACAGATCAAGATCGACGACAAGAATGTCAGCAATTATCTGTATACCCAGCGGGAACTGGCCTCCCTGCGTCGTGGCGGTGTGCAGCGGATCTACTTCGGCAACCTGCGTGCCGGGGAGCATGAGCTGGTCGCCTTTTTTACCGGCCTCGGTCCGCAGGGCCGTGACTACCGCCGCGGCGCCACCCTGGTGTTCGAGAAGCAGGCCGGACCGAAATACATCGAGCTCAGAATCCGGGATATCAAAAGCAGGCAGCAGCCGGAATTTGTTGTCAAGGAATGGGAATAGCCGGGCTGCCGCCGAGTCGTTTTTTCGCCCCTGGTGGATCGATGCGTGCACGAATACTGATATTCATCTTGTTATGCGCTGAGCCGCAGCTGTTTGCGGCGCCAGCGGCCGTGCGCGATCTGCACTACGAGGAAGTGCTGTACTACTTCTATCAGGGTGATTATTTTTCTGCCATCACTCGCTTGCAGGCGGCGCGCCAGAGGCAACAACTCAAACACCATCAAGAGGATGCCGAGCTACTGTTAGGTGGCCTGGAACTGTCTTATGGCCTGGACGCCCAGGCAGGGGCAATTTTCAGCAAGCTGCTGGACCGGCATACCGACAGCAAGGTTCGCAATCGGGCCTGGTTTCAGCTCGCCAGGCTTTGGCAGCAGCGTAACGAGCCGCGCCAGGCCGAGGAAGCCCTGACACATATCGACGCCAGGCTGGCATCTCCGGTGCTGGAATCCGAACGTCAGTCGTTGCTGGCAGAGGTGCAGATGCTGCAGGGCCATGATGATGCCGCCATCAAGACGCTGAGTGCCTGGCATGGGCCGGCGGAGGACGGCTGGCGCCGCTTCGGTCGTTACAACCTGGGCGTATCCCTGGTGCGAAATGGACGCAAGGCCGAGGGCCTGGCAGTGCTCGACGGCGTGGCAGACCTGAAGAGCCACGATGAAGAGATGCTGGCGCTGCGGGACCAGGCCAATCTCACCCTCGGCTACAGCTATCTGCAGGACCAGAAGATGGCGCAGGCCAGGCGCTATCTGGAACGGGTGCGGCTTAACGGCCTGTCCTCCAATAGGGCCCTGTTGGGTACAGGTTGGGCGGCTGCCGCCGAAGGCCATTACCGGCAGGCGCTGGTACCCTGGAAAGAACTGGCCTCGCGAAACATGATGGACTCGGCGGTTCAGGAGTCATTGCTTGCGATACCCTATGCGCTGACACGGCTGGCGGACTATGCCCAGGCTGACCAGGCTTACCGTCATGCTATCGAGGTCCTGCAGCAGGAAGCCGACCACCTGGTAGAACTGCGGACGGTCGTGCAAGACGGGCGGATTGCGGAATATCTGTTGCAGTACAACCAGGGTGGTGGCATGGGCTGGTTATGGCACCTGCAGCAATTACCTCCGGGACCGGAGAGCCGTTATCTGTTTCGCCTGATGGCGGCCAACCGCTTTCAATCTGTGCTGCAGAACTATCGGGATCTGCGTTTTTTACGCAAGAATCTCACTGACTGGGCCGCCAGCATCGATGCCTTTGATGACATGCTGAGGCTGCGCCGGGAGACTTTCGCAGCTCGCCTGCCACGGATTCAGGCGGCCTACCGGCAGCTTGATCTGAAGGGGGCGATGCAGCAGCGTGATGCCTATCGTTCCCGGCTGCTCGCCATCGAGCAGCACGACGATGTGCTGGGCTTGGCCACCAGCGGGGAATTACAGCAGCTGTTCAGGCTGCAGGCAGTGGGGCAAGGCCTGGCGCGCCATCCTGGCCGGCCTGAGCTGGCAAGCCAGCGACAGAAACAGCGCCTGTTGGCGGGGGTGCTGCGCTGGAATATTGCCCAGCATTTCAAGGCGCGCCTGTGGCAATTGCGCAAACATATTCGCGAGCTGGACCGTCAGATCGGTCAGGCAGAACAGCATCGTCAGGCCTTGTTGCGGGCAGAACAGGATGCCCCGCAGGGATTTTCCGGTTTTGACCAGCGCATCACCGGGTTGCGGCAACGTATCCGGGCACTGCAGGAGCGGGTGGCTCGGGCATCCACTGCCCAGGAGAAATATCTCCAGCATCTGGTGATGGCGGAGCTGGAACACCGCAGTCGGCGCCTGGCCAGTTATCTTGCCCAGGCCCGTTACAGCCTGGCGCGGATCTATGACAAGGCGGCAATGGGGGCGGCACAATGAGGCAGTTCGTCTGCGCTCTGGCCGTGGTCGGGTTGCTGAGCGGTTGTCTGTCGCTGCGGCACGATCAGGTCCTAACAATCAAGAGTCTGGAGCAGAGTAAAGCAGTGACGATATCAGCCCAGGAACTTGCCAGCAACAAACAGCTGGCATTGAGGCAATACCGCGATTTTCTTGCCAGCACTCCGTCATCTCCCTTGCGGGCAGAGGCACTGCGGCGGGTGGCCGATCTACAGCTGGAACTGGGTGACGAAGCGCAGCCGGCACAGTCGGAGACGGCAGGGGAGCATGAGGATTATGCCGCCGCTATCCGCCTGTACCGCGATCTGCTGAAGGATTATCCCGCGGCTCCGGGCAATGACCGCGTGCGCTATCAATTGGCAAGAGCCTATGAAAGCAGCGGCCAGCCCGATCAGGCGCTGGCGGTGCTTGATCAGATGGTGAGTCTCTACCCCCAGGCGTCCTATCTGGATGAAATCCAGTTTCGTCGTGCGGAGATGCTTTTTTTTCGCCGTTACTATCAGGCGGCCGGCAAGGCCTATGGGCAGGTGCTGGCCGTTGGTGAAGGCTCTGCTTTTTTCGAACAGGCGCTCTATAAACAGGGCTGGTCCCTGTTTAAACAGGCCCGTTATCGTGAAGGTCTGGCGGATTTTAGCCGCATACTGGATCGCAAGCTGGGTGCCGCCGCTGAGCGTTCAGAACCCCTGCATCTGGACAGCTTGAGCCGTGCCGATCATGAACTGGTGGACGACACCCTGCAGGTCACCAGTCTCAGTTTCTCCTATCTGTCCGGTCCCGGTGCCATTGGGGAATATCTGGATGCCAATGGCCGGCGGGCCTATGAATCCCTGCTTTACGCCAGTCTGGCAGAATTATATCTGCGCAAGGAACGCTACAGTGACGCCGCGCGCAGCTTTCAGGCCTTTGCCCGCCGAAATCCGCTTCATCAAAGCGCACCGCTGTTCGCCATACAGGCCATTGAGGCCTATCAGCGCGGTGATTTTCCATCACAGGTCTTGCAGGGCAAGATGGCCTTTGTCAAGCGCTATGGCCTGGATGCCCGCTTCTGGCAGCAGCATCGGCTGGCAGAACTACCCCGTGCAGTACATTTTCTGCAGGATAGTCTGGTGGAGCTGGCGCATCATTTCCATGCCCGGGCACAGCATGACGGCAAGGCCGATGATTACCGTCAGGCCCTTCACTGGTATCACCGTTTCCTGGACTATTTTCCTGCCGCTGCCCGGGCACCGGAGATGAACTACCAGTTGGCGGAGGCCTTGTATGAAAATGGCCGCTATCGCGCAGCCGCGCTGCAGTACGAGCATACCGCCTATAACTATCCTGATCATCGCCAGGCGGCAGCCGCCGGTTATGCCGCACTGCAGGCCTATGACAAGGCCGCCCCCGGGCTGCAAGGTGCCCGCCGGCAGCAATGGCGGCGACAGGCACTGGGGAGCGCACTGCGCTTTGCTGACCGCTTTCCCCGTCATCCCCAGGCCGCTGCGGTGTTGACGAAAACGGCTGAGGCCTATTTTGCCTTGAATGAGGGGGAAGCCGCTGCAGTTGTAGCCGATCGCGTTCTGCAGTTGAGGCCACCGGCGGCGCCCCTGTTGCGTCGTTCGGCATGGCTGGTGCGGGGTCACACGGCCTTTGATCGTGGGGCCTATGCCGAGGCGGAACAGGCCTACCAGCAGGTGCTGAGTATGATGACCCATAAGGATTCGCAATACCGTCCCCTGATCGAGCGCCTGGCCTCGGCGATCTACAAGCAGGGTGAGCGGCGGCGTACGCGGGGTGATCTCAAAGGCGCGGTGGCTGATTTTCTGCGTGTCGGTCAACTGACTCCAGCCGCCACAATCCGGGCAACGGCGGAATATGACGCCGCGGCGGCATTGATTGCCTTGCAGGACTGGTCCCGGGCCATCGCCGTGCTGGAGCGTTTTCGCCGTAGCTATCCCCGTAACCGTTTGCAAAAAGAGGTGCCCGCCAAGCTGGCGGTGGCCTATCTGAAAGACGGCCACAAGCTTAAAGCGGCGCGGGAATTCGAGCGTATCGGCGGGCTTCCCGGCGATCCCGCACTACGTCGTGAGGCGCTCTGGCGGGCCGCACAGATGTACGATCAGGCAGGCAAGACGGGGGCCGCCGCCAGTGCCTATAAGCACTATCTCAAGGCCTTTCCACTAGCTTTTGCAGAGGCCATGGAGGCGCGGGAACATCTGGCCAGGCTGAACCACAAGGTGGGTAATGAACGCCGCTACCGCTATTGGCTGCGGGCCCTCGTCAAGGCGGACAAACGGGCGGGCAAGGCACGCAATGACCGCAGCCGTTATCTGGCCGCCAATGCCTCGTTGATACTGGCCCGGCCGGTTTACCAGGCTTTCAAGAAAACCCGGCTGGTGGCGCCCTTGAAAAAGAGCCTGCAACGCAAGAAGCATCGCATGGAAAGTGCACTGCAGGCCTACAAGCAGGCTGCGGATTACGGTATTGCCCAAATCACCACCGCGGCGACTTTCCATATCGCCGAGATCTATCACGGTTTCAGCCGCGCGCTGCTCAAGTCACAGCGCCCCAAAGGTTTGTCTGCCGATGAGCGGGAGCAGTACGACATTTTACTGGAGGAGCAGGCCTATCCCTTCGAGGAGCAGGCGATCTCCATTCATGAAGTCAATGTCCGGCGTACCGGCGACGGGATCTACGATGATTGGGTCAAGGCCAGCTTTCAGCAGCTGGCGGGCCTGTTGCCGGTCCGCTATGCCAAGACCGAGAAACATGAAGCGGCTGTGGAAAGTATCCAGTAAATGAGAGGGACATGCGCATGATGAAAGCTACATACACTGCGGGGCTTCTCATCTGCTGTTTGTTACTGCCCCCGCTTGTCCGGGCGCAGCAGGAGACAGTGGAAATGGAAGGCACCAGCATTATCGGTAATCGTGAGTTGCCCAAAGTGCTGTATATCGTTCCCTGGAAAAAACCCGCCCCGGGGGAACTGGTGGCGCAGCCGATAAAGAGTATCTATGAATCAGCGATGGTGCCCCTGGATCGTGATGTTTTTCGCCGCCAACTCAAGTATTTCAGGGTATTTAACGATAGCAGAGAGTAACCACCGAGAGAATCTGCCCATGCTGCGCGCACTATTGCGGTCAGCGGTCACCCAGGGCGCAATCTGATCCGCAACGATAAGGAGTTTTTTATGAATGCATATGATGCCATTGTGCAATTTTTCCAGACCGGCGGCCTGTTCATGTATCCCATCGTGCTGGTGCTGGCGCTGGGTGGCGCCATCGCCATTGAGCGCTATATCTTTCTGAGCCGCTCACGCTCAACCAATCGCAAGATCTGGAATGCGCTGATGCCGCTGTTCAATAAGGGCGATTTTCAGCGTGCCCAGGCGATCATGGCCAAGTCCGGATCGGCGATCGGCAAGGTGCTTACCTACGGTTTGAGCCGCACGAGCAATGCCCGGCGGCGGGATGATATCGGCACCGCCATGGAGGAAGGCCTGATGGAAGTCATTCCGCAACTGGAAAAACGTACCCACTATCTGGCGACCTTTGCCAATATTGCCACGCTGCTGGGTCTGCTGGGAACCATCATCGGCCTGATCCAGGCCTTTACTGCGGTATCGGCTGCCAACCCGGCGGAGAAGGCGGACATGCTTTCCGCCAGTATTTCTGTCGCCATGAACACCACGGCCTTTGGACTGATTGTTGCTATCCTGCTGTTGTTGATGCACACCGTGCTGCAGACCAAGACCATCGAACTGGTAGACAGCCTGGAAATGGCCTCGGTAAAATTTCTCAATATCATCACCGAGCGGGAGGAATCACTGCAGTGAGTCGTTTCAGCCGACGTCTCCGGCAGACCGAGCCTGTGGAGATGAATATTACCGCTTTCATGAACCTGATGGTTATCCTGGTGCCCTTTCTGCTGATCACGGCGGTATTCTCCCGAATCACGATTCTGGAGCTTAACCTGCTGGCCGCCACTGCCGGCAAACAGCAGACCAGGCCTCCCGCCCTGCAACTGGAGATTGTGGTACGCCGCAACACCCTGGAAGTAGCGGATCGCGGCGCTCGCCCCATCGTTATCAAGAACAGAACCGACGGCTATGATCTGGTGGCACTCTCCCGCTTGCTGCAGAAGATCAAGCAGCGTTTTCCCAGGCAGGATGACGCGACCATCCTGCTGGAACCCGATATCGACTATGAGACCCTGGTGCAGGTGATGGATACGGTGCGTACTGTCACAGTCAAACAGGCGGGTGCCAATGTGCAGGCAGCCTTGTTTCCGGCCGTCTCCATTGGTGATGCGCCGTCGCGGCAGGTGAGGATCTAGGGCCATGGAACTATCACGCCGCGCGGTCCGTATGGCACGCCATCACAAAAGAAACCGGCGCAATGTGCCCCTGAATCTTGTTTCCCTGATGGATATTTTCACCATTCTGGTGTTCTTCCTGCTGGTCAATTCCTCCGATGTGGAGGTGCTGCCCAGTACCAGGGCGATCAAGTTGCCGGAATCAGTCGCAGAGCAGAAACCCCGCGAGACGGTGGTCGTCATGGTGACTGACAAGGATATCCTAGTGCAGGGTCGCAAGGTCATTTCTGTCACGGCGGCGATGGCCTCCGGCAAGGCGGTACTCAAGCCACTGCGGACGGCGCTTGAGCAGCAGGCGGCGCGCATTTTGCGCAGGCAGCAAGGCGGGTCGCCGGTGGCGCCGGAAGTCACCATTATGGGCGACCGGAAGATTTCCTATCGCCTGCTGAAGAAAGTCATGGTGAGCTGCACCCTGGCCAGCTACGGCAAGCTTTCTCTGGCTGTGATGCAGAAGGCGGCCCACAGCACATGAGTACGGCTATCTGCTATCATTCCGCCGAGCTGCCCTGGAGCATCAGCCCCGCGGATGCCCGGCGTTTTCAGCGCACGCTGGTCCTGGTGTCAGTATTGTTACTGTTGCTGGCGGTTGTCGTCCCCTTTCTGCCGGTGAGCCACCAGGCCACTGAGACCATCCTTGCGGTGCCGCCGCGCTATGCCAAACTGATGCTGGAGCAGCACAAAGCGCCACCCCCGCCCCCTAAGAAACAGCTTCCCAAAAAAAAGCCCAAGCCTAAACATAAGATCAAGCCCAAGGCTGTCAAGCCGAAAAAGGCCCAGACCCAAAAGCTTGCCAGACAGCGTCCTTCGGCTCGTGAAAGGGCCGCCCATGCGGGGCTGCTGGCTTTCAGTGATACGCTGATGGATTTGCGGAACAATGAGGTCACCGCCAGCATTCGTCGGCAACAAAGACAGACCAGGGCTCCGGGGCGGGCGGTGAAACCCGAGCGATCCATCATCACCCGTCGGGCAGTACAGGGCAGTGGCGGTATTCAGACTGCGCAGCTGAGCCGCAATACCGGGAAAACACAGCTGGCCGTCTATCGGACCAGACAGGTGCAGAGTGCGCTGGACCACGGGCAGGCGCGCCAGGCCGTGCGTCATCGCAATGGCGGTCTGGCCCAGCGCAGCGATGAAGAAATCCAGCTGGTCTTTGATCGCAACAAGGGCAAACTGTATTCTTTATACAATCGCGCCCTGCGACGGGATTCCAGCCTGGCCGGTAAAGTGGTGCTGAAGCTGACTATTGCACCTTCGGGCAAGGTAACGGCTTGCCAGATCATCAGCAGTGAACTGAATTCACCCGCCCTGGAGCACAGACTCCTGGCACGGATCAGGCTTTTTAATTTTGGTGCTAAAGCAGTTGTCGCTACTACGGTCAGCTATCCCATCGACTTCTTTCCCGGCTGACAGAAATTATTCCACTGGCAAGGTTGCTTCATTCGGGTGATCGATGAGCTGCAGAAACTGGCGGCCGTAGCGGGCAAGTTTACGGGTGCCGACGCCCGAGATAGTGCCCATCTCATCCAGATTGGCAGGTTTGAGGCGAGCCATTTCCTGTAGCGTGCTGTCGTGAAAAATAATATAGGATGGGACCCCCTGTTCTTCCGCCAGCTTAAGGCGTAGCGTGCGCAGGGCCTCGAAAAGCGGGGCATCATCAGTGGGCAATACAGCGCGGCGTTGTGCCACTGCTTGTTTTCGCGGCGTTGCCCTGGGTAGCTGACGGAGCTCTACATGGTGCTCGCCACGCAGCAGGGGGCGGCACTTTGCGGTGAGCCTGAGCGCACCATGGCCGTCCACATCCACATCGAGATAGCCCAGGGCAATCAGCTGGCGGAAAATGCTGCGCCATTCATTGGCGCCATGGGCCTTGCCGATACCGAAGGTGCTGAGCCGGTTGTGACCATTGCGCCGTATTCTTTCATCCTCCTTGCCGCTGAGCAGGTCGATAATGTAGTTGACCCCGAAACGCTGCCCGGAACGGTAGGCGCAGGAGAGCGCCTGCTGGGCGGCGACGGTGCCATCCCAGGTCTCTGGCGGATGGCAGCAGTTGTCGCAATTGCCGCAGGGTGCCGCCAGGTCCTCATCAAAATAATTCAGTAACAGGCGCCGCCGGCAGGTGGTGGTTTCACACAGGCCCAGCATCGTTTCCAGCCGTTGGTGGGCGGCACGCTTGAAGGCTTCGCCGGCATCCGTGTTCTGTGCCATTTGCCTCAGGGTGATAATGTCCTGTAACTGGTAGGCCATCCAGGCGTTGGCTGCCTGGCCATCGCGGCCGGCACGCCCTGTTTCCTGGTAGTAAGATTCGATGCTGCGCGGCAGATTGAGATGCGCGACGAAGCGCACATCGTGTTTGTCGATGCCCATACCAAAGGCAATGGTGGCGACGATGATCAGGCCTTCTTCCCGCAGGAAACGTTCCTGGTGGCAGCGGCGTGTGTCGTCCGGCAGCCCGGCATGATAGGGCAGCGCTGTCCGGCCTTTGGCACTCAGCCATTCCGCTACACTTTCCACCTTGCGGCGCGACAGGCAATAGATAATTCCGGCATCTTCAGGGTGTTCCCGCTGGATGAAACGCCACAGCTGCTCGCGCATGTTCTGCCCCTCGCTGATGGCATAGTGAATATTGGGACGGTCGAAGCTATTGATAAACAGTGCAGCATCCTCAAGCCTGAGTTGACTGATGATCTCAGTGCGGGTACGGCGGTCAGCAGTCGCGGTCAGGGCGATCCGTGGGATGCCGGGGTAGCGTTCGTGCAGTACCGACAGCTGTTGATATTCCCGGCGAAAATCATGCCCCCACTGGGAGACGCAGTGCGCTTCATCAATGGCAAACAGCGCCAGCGGGGCCTGGTCCAGCATCGCCAGCATGCGTTCGCCCAGCAGGCGTTCCGGGGCGATATAGAGCAGATTCAGTTCCCCTGCCAGCAGTGCCTGTTCCGTTTGCCGGACAGCTTCCGCGGTCAGGGTGGAATTGAGAAAAGCGGCCTTGATGCCCAGCTGCTGCAGGGCGTTGACCTGGTCCTGCATCAGCGCGATCAGGGGGGAGATCACGATGCCTGTGCCGCTGCGTACCAGGGCGGGAATCTGGTAGCACAGGGACTTGCCACCACACGTGGGCATCAGGGTCATCACGTCGCGGCCCGCCAGCAGGGCCTCGATGATGTCCGCCTGGTGGTGACGAAAATCGCTATAGCCGAAAACAGTGTTCAGTATATGGCGGGCTTGTTTCATGGGTACTACGGCGCTGTGTTCCCTACTGTGTTCCCTCTGGCTATAGGGCAGTGGTTTTTCCGTTCGCTGTTATGGTAACACTTCCAGCGCTGTGTGCATGCCGAGATGATAGTGGCTGCTGCTGCCGTCATTGCCGGTATTTTGCAGATTGCAGAACAGCACATACTTGCCAGGTGACAGGGTGAACGTTGTCCGCACCTCCACCCCGGGCGGAAATTCCTCGATTTCGCCGATCAGCTGGCCGGCAGTTGCCTCGTTTACCTTGCCGTGCTTCATGGGCAGCTGTTTGGCATCCCGATCTGTCCTGAGGATGATCAATTCATGCTCACCGATGCCTTTGTTGGTTAGATGAAAGGTGATCG
>Ga0114931_10002492_pt1 | contig 23418 bp, 18 predicted proteins | sample 2SBtaG_FD_89579 | JGI IMG/M metagenome (GOLD analysis project Ga0114931, IMG submission 89579) | Deep subsurface microbial communities from Kolumbo volcano to uncover new lineages of life (NeLLi) - 2SBTROV14_V59a metaG | ecosystem: Environmental > Aquatic > Marine > Volcanic | place: Kolumbo... | reverse complement strand
TAGTACCTCGATTCTCTTGAATCGAGGGGCTAGACGACCGCGGAGCGGTCGAGGGGGAGGCTCGGCGAAGCCGAGGGGGCGCTGCTGCGCCCCAAACAAACGGTGCTAGTCCCGCGTTGCGCGCGGCGCAGCCGCGCGTGCGAAGCAGCCATCGCTTCGATGGAAACGCGGTACTAGGCTCCACGGGATCCGTAGCCCGATGCCCGCAACGTGCGAGCGGGCCGTCGAGGCCCACGCCTCCTCCGGGGTCGGATCGGCCGCCCCGACGGCACGCCGCCAGACCGTGCGCGTCGCTTCCGCACCCGATCAGGCGCCGCCGTCGTGCTGCGCGCGCTGGCGCGCGCGGCGTGCCGCGTCGTACACGCGGAACATGCGGTCGATGACGATCGTCTGGTCGACCATCACACGCAGGTTCCAGACGCCCAGTGGATCACCGGGCTTGAACGGCATGGGGTGATCGAGCCGTTTCTGTCCGGCGTGCACCTCTTGCTGATCCACGTGGACCAGTCGCCCGCGGCTGCGCCCGCCGCCCGGCATGCTGATTTCCCACTTCACCTGGTGGGCGTGCCGAAGCGGCCTGGCAAAGTCGATGCGGAAGCCCGAGAGCTGCTTGGCGCGGTCGACCTCGAACGGGACCTCCCGGCGCTCCTGCACCTGCCCGCCGAAGAATATTCCGAATTGTGCGCGCTTCACCAGCGGGTCAGCCGGCGCGGGCTTGCTCCGGCACGCGCCTAGCGCGCCGAGCGCGAGCGCGAGCGTCGCAGCGATCGCCGCCCCCTGCTTCATCGCTCGAGCTCCTCTGCCATGCGCGCGAAGGCTGCCACATCCAGGGTCTCGCCGCGCGCGTCCAGATCGATCCCGGCGCGTTCGGCGGCACGGGCCAGCGCCGCCACGTCCACGCCGAGCACGCCGCGCCAGGCGTTCGACAGCTTCTTGCGCCGCTTGCCGAAGGCCGCGTGGACCAGCGCGCGAAGCGCCGGCGTCTCGGCGATAGTCTTACCGCGCGGCTCGAGTACGACGACGGCGGAGTCCACGCGGGGTTGCGGGTAGAACGCGCCGCGCCGCACGATGAACGCGCGCCGCGGTGCGAAGCGCGCCTGCACGAACACGGACAGCGCCCCGTAGGCGTCGTCGCCGGGGTGCGCGGCAAGCCGATCGGCGACCTCGAGCTGGAGCAGGAACACCACGCGGTCCAGCATCGCCCCGTGCTCCACGGCGCGTTCCAGCAGCGGGCCGCTGATCTGGTAGGGCAGGTTGCCGGCGAGCACGCGCGGGCGTGGGCCCTGTCCGAACAGCGCTGCCAGGTCGACGCTCTTGGCGTCCGCTTCTACCAGAGACAGGCGGCCCTGCTCGATCGCTCCGGCGAGCTCTGAGCCGAGCGCGGGCACCAGGTCGCGATCCCGTTCGACCGCGATCACGCGCGCGGCGCGCTCGAGCAGCGGGCGCGTCAGCGCGCCGAGTCCGGCCCCGAGCTCGATCACCGTGCCGCCGGGCGGCGTGGTGCACAGCTCCGCGCTGCGCGCCGCAAGATGCGCGTCGGCCAGGAAGTTCTGTCCGAAGTGGCGCTTCGCCACGAGCCCGTGACGCGCCAGCTGCGCCTTCGGCCCATTCGTCACCGCGTCGTCATCCCGGCTCATTCCGCGCGACTGTAGCCCGAAGTCGGCCGCGTGGTGGCGCCGGGAATTCGCCCCGACGCGAGGCGTCGAGAAACCTCCCGGGCAAAGCTCCCACACACGACATGACGAGGTGGTGACCGTGGATCGCGCTGACGCCGCGACGCTTGTCGCGCTGGAGCATCGTGCTCCCGGCGTCCGCGCCGAGACCGAGGACGGGCAGATACTGCGCCTGTTCGACGAGGATTCGCTCGAGCGCTGTCGCGGCAGCGTCGCCGATTTCCGCGGGCGACGGCTGTTCCGTGTGAGCAGTCCCGGCCTGGAGCTCAGAGGTCCGGAAGGCGGCCGGCAGCCGCCGCGTGTCAATCCAGATGCGCGATCTCGAGCGGCTCGAGATCGTCGGCGGGCGAGAAGCCGAAGACCCGGCCGATGAACAGCAGCGTGGCTTCGAGCGTGCGGCGGATGTTCTGCTCCTTGCGGAAGCCGTGCCCCTCGCCCTCGAAGGCCAGATAGGCGTGCGGGATGTGCTTGTCGTCCAGCACCTCCACCATCATCTCGGCCTGGCTCGGCGGCACGACCTTGTCGTCGAGCCCCTGCAGGAGCAAGAGCGGCCGCTCCAGCTGCTCGGCAAAGTGCACCGGCGAGCGCTCGCGGTACAGAGCCGCGCGCGCAGGGTAGGGGCCGATCATCGTGTCGAGGTAGCGTGACTCGAACTTGTGCGTGTCGCGCGCCAGCGCCTCGGCGTCGGCTACGCCGAACAGGCTCACGCCCGCGGCGAACGCTTTGGGGTCGAACACCAGCGCGCAAAGGACGACGTAGCCGCCGGCGCTGCCGCCCTCCACCCAGGTGCGCGCCGGATCAGCGAGCCCCTCCGCGGCCAGGTGCTCTGCCACCGAGACGCAGTCCTGCCAGTCGATCTCGCCCCAGCGGCCGTCGAGCAGGCGGCGGTAGGCGCGGCCGTAGCCCGAGCTGCCGCGGTAGTTCACGTCCACCACGCCGATGCCGCGCTGGGTGTAGTACTGCACCTCCGGCGAGAAACGGGGCGAGGTGTGGCCGGTCGGTCCGCCGTGACAGATCACGCGCAGCGGCGGCCGCTCGTCCGCTGGCCCCTCGAACCCGGCGTTCTGCGGCGGGTAGAAGAACGCGTGGGCGACGGCGCCGTCTCGCGTGCAAAACTGGATTGCGCGCGGCACGGACACGCTGGCCCGGTCGGGCGCGTCGAACGTGCTCCGCACCTGCTGTTCGCGCCCGCTTTCTGGATCGAAGAGCACGATCGCCGGAGGGTCGGTCGGCGACGCGGCGGCGAACGCGATCTGGCCGCCGCCCGCGGCAAGGGCCGTCGGCGCGTACGACGTGTAGCGGAGACCGACCGGCTCGAGCTTCCCGCTCTGTGGGTCGAGGATCTCGAGCGAGTCCGTGGCCGCGCGCGTCACCACGCAGGCGATGCGCCCGTCGTCGAGGAAGGCGTAGCGGCGCATGTCGAAGACCCACGCCGGAGAGCCGACCTCGCTGCCCACGAGCGCCGTGAGCGACCGTTCGCTGTCGTCCGTATCGAGCCGGTACACGTTCCAGAAGCCGTTGCGATCGGAGCCGAAGTGCAGCACCCCGTCGGGCGACCAGCGCGGCTCGATGATCGACTCCGCGGGGCCACCGGTGATGCGCTGCGCGTCGGACAGCGCGCCGTCCGGCGCCACGTCGGCGAGCCACAGCTCGGTGCCGTCCCACGGCATGCGCGGGTGGTCCCAGCTGAGCCACGAGAGGCGCTTGCCAGACGGGTCGAAGCGTGGCGCGGCGAAGAAGTCGTGCCCCGAGGCGACGACGCGCGGCGCTGACGAACCGTCGGAGGGGAATGCGACCAGCTCGTTCGTCACTTCTCCGCCGTCGTGCCGCTCGCGCACGCACACGATCGTGCGACCGTCGGGCGAGACAGCTCCGTCGGCGTAGCGCAGTGAGTTCAGCTCTGGAGGCTCCGGCGTGATCGCGACCGGATCGGTGCCGCGCCGCTCCGAGCAGTAGAGCCGCCCGCCAGCGAACGCGGAGAAGAACACCACGTCGCCGTGATAGAAGACCGCGCCTCCGCCGTACTCGTGCACGCGGGTGCGCGCGTTGAAGCCGGAGGGGATCAGGTCCGAGAGAGCGCCGTCGCGCCACTCGACGATGGCCGTGCGCCCGCCCTCCGAAGCGCGCGACTCGGTGAAACGCACTGCGCCGCCGCGCACGTCGAGCGCGCCGAAGCGCGGGCTCGGAGCGCGCGCTACCGTCCCCGCATCGATCGCCGATTTCCAGGTGCCGTACGCTTGCACAACCATGCAGCGTCTGTAGCCAGAGGCCGCCGCGCGCGTCAAACGGAGAGCGAGCCCGGGCCACACGCCGGCCGGGGCACTCCGTCACGGGACGGGCGGCTCTAACGGCTCCGCTTCCGGCGTGGTCGTGTTCGCGCCGAGCTCCAGAAGGTCGAGCAGCGCGTCCGACCAGCGCTCCGGCGCTTCGAGCATCGGGTAGTGGCCGACGCCTTCCAGCAGCGCCAATCGGCTCTGGGGGATCTCGGCGTGGTGCAGCTCGGCTATATCGCGTCCGGCGACGGGATCCGCCGTGCCCCACAGGATGTTCGCGGGCAGCGGGCACTCTTCCAGCGCGCCGATCCAGCGGTGCCAGAACCGCCGCCGCTCGCGCAGGTACTGCGTGATCTGCGGCAGGCGCAGCCTGCCGTCATCGCGCGACAGCAGCTCCCACATCGCGTCGAGCTCGTCGCGCGACAGCAGCGCCTGATCGCCCCAGAGCTTTTTCATGTTGTACGAGAACACGCGCTGGCTGCCGACTCGCGCTACCAGCGGGCCGAGCGTTTCGCTCAGCAACAGCTTCTGGATCACCCGGAGATGTGCCAGCTCGATGTGCATGCTGCCGTTGCACAGCGTGAGCGAGCGGAGCTCCACCGGGCGGTAGCCGAGCTCGTAGCGGGCGAGGATCTCGGTGGCCACGCTGGTGCCGTAGTCGTGGGCCACCAGATGCGCCGAGCCGACCCCGAGCTCCTGCCACAACGCGAGCGCCACATCCGCCTGCTCGTGCAGCGAGTACGAGTAGTCCCGCGGCTTGTCCGACAGTCCGAAGCCGAGATGGTCATGCACGATCACGCGGTAGCGGGTCGCGAGCCGCGGCAGGACCTGGTGGAAATCGTACGAAGACGTCGGGTAGCCGTGCAGGACCGCCATGCAAGGCCGCTCGCCCCCGCTGTCCACCGCGAAAACCCGCCGGCCGCGGATCGAGTGGTACGTTCCCTGCGCCTTCCATCCCTCGGCGTCCATGCTTGTGCAGTAGGTCGGGACGGGGAGGTTGTCGAGCGGCGAGCCGTCCTGGCGGGGATAGCCCGGGCATAGCAGCCCCAGCGCGGCGTCACGCCGCCGGCGGCTGCCCGCTGCCGGGTTCGGCTTCCACGCGCGGCGCGCTGTGTCGGGGACGCCAGCGCTCGACGCGCACGCCCAGGTGGCGCAGGGCGCGTTCGCCGCGTTCCTGGGCGACCTGCGCGCGCAGGCCGACGGCGTCGGCGACTGCGGGCATCAAGGGCGAGCCTTCACGCGGTATGGCGTGCGCGTGGCTCATGCTGACCCAGCACAGGTCGACGCGGCGCCGGCGAAAGCGCGCGAGCGCCCGCTCGACCGCAGGGCGCGCCGCCGGGTCGGGTGCGGGCGACCAGATGTAGATGACGCTGGGCCGGGGGCGTTCCGTCTGCACGCGTTCGAACAGCTCTGCCAACTCGCGGTCGGTGCGCGGCCGCTCCGGTTCCAGGCGCGGCGCGGAGCCGATGCCGAACGCCGCGAGGTAGCGGCGCAGGCTGCGCTCGCGCGCGCTACCGGCGAAGGGCTCGGGCACGTCGAAGGGCGCACGCGGGCGCAGTCGATCCGCGCGGCGGGCGATGCGATCCAGATCGTGGCTGCGCACATTGCGCGCAGCGGCCGGATCGAGGGGGCGCATGTGCTCGAGCACGCGCACGGCGACGTCCGCTTCGTCGAGCTCGCTGCGGTCCGAATCGAGCGTGGAAGTGGCGTGCGAAAGTGCGCTCATGATGCGGATGCCGTGCGCCGGGCCGCGAGCTGGCGACAGCCAGGCGAGCACGCGCGACGCGACCACCGCCAGCCCGACGCGATCGCCGCGGGCGAGATGCCGCTCGGCCGCCGCCGAGACCTCGTCGATGGCGATATCGAGAGGCGCCTTGCCGGGAGTGCCCGACCAGAGCTCGACGGAGGCATCGAGCACGAGCCACACGACGTCGCGCTCTTCCTGCTCGTAGTCGCGCACCAGGAGCACGCCGCGGCGGGCCGAGGCCTTCCACGCGATGCGCTTGAACGGATCGCCGGGCTGGTGCTCGCGCAGCTCGCGCAGCTCGTTTCCGTCGCCCGACAAGAGCCCGGGGCGTCCGGCCTCGGCGGCCATGCGGCTGCGCCCGCCGCGCGCCGACCGCATCGCGACCGCGTACGGGCGCGGCATCACCTCCAGGCCGAACGGGTTTGCGAAGGTGAGGGGGACCTCGAACAGGCCGGGATTGCCCTGCACCTCCAGCGACAAGCCGTGCAGCCCGTAGCGACCCACGCGCGGCGCCGAGAGCTCGACCTTGACGCGCAGGCGCCCTGCCGCGGGGACCTCGCCGTCCGCCGGGTCGAGGCGCACGTCGAGCTCCGGTGCGGCGATGGCGCGGAGCTGGACGTAGCGCGCGGCGCGCGTGTCGCGGTTGCGCACTTCGGCTTCCAGCTCGACCGTCTCGCCGCGCGCCACGCGGCGCTGCCGCGGCTCGCTGGTCCACAGCATCTCGAACCCCGCCGCGCGGATGCGCGCCACGCTGAGCTCGGTCACCGAGCGCGCGATCGCGAGGCCCACCAGCAACGCGCCGCCCCAGGCGACGATCGCCGCTTCACGCGCGACCATGCCGACCACGACCGTGCCAATCCCGGCCAGCGCCAGATCGACCGCCGCGCGCGTGGGGTGGACCTGCATCTGCGCGAGCCTAGCTCACGCGGGATGCCGCGAGTAGCCGTGCCCCGGCATCACGCCCGGGCGCGCGTCCCCGCTTTCGTCAGCCCCCGTCCGCGTCCCGGACGACGCGCCTGCAGATCGGCACTGCGTTGATGTGGCAGAGCATCCTCACCCGCGCGATCAGACCCGCGACTTTTTCCGGTTTCCGGTCGACGCCGACGCCGTGGTCGTACATGTACGCCATCGCGTAGCAGGCTTCGGCGTGGCCCTCTTCGCAGAGTTCGACCGCAAGCTCGCGGGCGCGGTGCTCGTACAGCCGGGCCTCGCCCGGGTCCGGGTCCGTGCCCCGGCCGCCGCGGTAGGCGGCTGCGGTCTGCAGGCAGGCGTCGATCTGGCCCCACGCGCAGTGCAGCGAGGCAGTCTTCACGGCGTCTGGCCGGTCTGGCAGGGGCGGCGCGTACCCGGTCACCGGGCCTGCCGGAGCCGCCTCCGGGGCGGCATCAGCGGGCGCGGCCTTGGCGACGGCGCGCCGCTCGGGCGCGGCGCGCGGCGTGGAGAGGGGCGCCGGCTGGGTCATTGCCGGAGGCGGGGTCGGCGGCGGCCTGGACCTCCAGGAGATGATCACGGCGGCCGCGGCGCCGGTCAGGGCGCCGGCGAGGAGAGCCAGCAAGGTCGCGACGCGGGATGAAGGCATGCTGCTGCACCGGAATTGTCCGCCAGCTGGCTCGGGATGGCACAGCTTCCCGCGCCCGCACTCCATCTGGCTGGCCGGACCTGCTATTCACGGGGCGTCCTGTCTCTTTCCGGTTCCATGCTGTCGGGCCGCCGCAGAACCAGCAGCTGCCTCGGACTGGCTGCCATCACGGTCGTGCTGGCGTCGGCTCCGGCGCGCGCGGCCGGGTCGAAATACTCCGCCTACGAGCGCGACACGATCCGCCGCGTGTTGGCGCGCGACCACGGTCACATCGACCCGCACCCGGAAGGCAAGATCATCGAACGCATCGATGTCGTGCCCCTCGGCGTGTTCGACGAGTCCGACCCGGTACCGGACTTCTTCAACGTCTTCCACGTCACGACGCGGAAACAGGTCGTTCGCCGCGAGCTCCTGTTCGACACAGGCCGGCCCTACGACACCGACCGCGTCGAGGAGTCGGCCCGCAACCTGCGTGATCTCAGGCAGCTGTCACTGGTGCTGATCGTTCCCGTGCGCGGCAGCCGCCCGGACCACCTGCGCGTGGTGGTGATCACCAAGGACGTGTGGAGCCTCCGGCTGAACACGGACTTCGGCGTCTCGAACGGGACGCTCGACTACCTCGTGCTGCAGCCGAGCGAGATCAACTGGTTCGGAACGCATAACGCGGTCAGCGGCCTGTTGGTGCTCAAGCCGGATACGTTCTCGCTGGGCGGGGCGTTCGAGGATCCGCGAATCGCCGGCAGCCGTATCGAGGGCTCTTTCGGCGGCAACCTCATCGTCAATCGCCACACCGGTCGAGCCGAGGGGTCGTTCGGCAGCTTCTACTACGGTCAGCCGCTCTATTCGCTGAAGGCCAAGTGGGCCTGGGACACCACCGTCCTGTGGCGAACCGAGGTCACGCGGCTGTTCGTTGGAGGAAACGAGCGCACCTACGACGCAGTGGCCACTCCGGCCGACAACGTGATCCCGTACGAGTACAAGAGTGATCTCTGGTACGGCGACTACGAGCTGACGCGATCGTTCGGGCACGGACTGAAGCAGGACCTGTCGGTCGGAATGGAAGCGTACCGCCGACGATTCCACGCCACGGATCTGTCGGGGTTCGATCCGCGTGCGGCGCGCGAATTCACCGGGACGCAGGTTCCCGTGAGCGATACGCGCATCAGTCCGTACGTCCAGCTCCACGCGCACACTTCGCGTTTCCTGCGCGTCCACGACTTCAACACGCTGGGCCTCGAGGAGGACTATAGCCTCGGTCACGACATCCTGGCGCGCGTCTATCCCGCCAGCCGAGCGCTCGGTTCCTCGCGGACCCTGCTCGGCACCTATCTCTCGGCCTCCTATACCGCTCCGCTCGGCGACGGGCTCGTGCGGGTGCTCGGCTCGTCGCAGGTCGAGCTGGCGGCGCACCGCGGTACGGACGCCCTGTTCAAGGCCAGGACCCGCGTGGTCTCGCCCAGCCTCGGTCCGGGGCGCCTGGTCTACGACGCCGTGCTGGCCGACCACGAGAAGAACTACCTGCGACAGCGCTTCACGCTGGGCGGTAACACGCGGCTCAGGGGCTATCCGATCGACAGCTTCCTCGGTTAGGACCTGGTGGCGGGCTCGCTCGAGTTCCGCACCCGCGCAGCGGAGCTGCTCTCGGCGCAGCTCGGCGGCGTGCTGTTCTACGACGCGGGTGACGCCTTCGACGGATTCGCGAACCTTCGCCCCAAGCAGGACGCCGGCGTGGGGATCCGGATGCTATTTCCCCAGGCCGACCGCATCGTCTTCCGCGTCGATTGGGGCTTCCCGCTCACCCGCGGCTACCGCACCTTTCCCGGCGCGGCGTACTTTACGTTCGGGCAGGCGTTCCCGATGCCCGGGGTGACGCCGCCCAACGTCACCACAACAGACCTGACAAAGTAGGGGCGGCGCCAGACGGGCAGAGCTAGCGCTAGCTCTTGTCGCCCGCTGCCTGTTGCTTCTGCTGGATCTTCGTTCTCAGATCCTTCAGCGCCTGGTCGTACTCGGCCTTCAGCTTGTTGACGCGATCGTCGACCTCTTTCATCACCGTCTGGGCCTGCGAAAGCTCGGAGTCGATGCGTGACTCCGCGTCCTGGTCGGCCTGCAGTCGCGCCTGGGCGGCCTTGCGCCTGGAATCCGAGCGGTTCGCGTCGTTCGCCGCAGCCTGCTCGTCTTTGATGCTGCGCTCCAGCGTGCTCTTCACGTCCGAGCCCTCGGCCAGCATGCGCTTGAGGTCGACCTTGGTCTGGATCACGGCGATGTTCGACAGGTAACTGGCGTAGGCGATGTTGTCGGCCTGCTTCTTCAGCTTGTCGACGTTGTTCTTGCCGAGCGAGTCTTCGTGGTCGTCGATGTAGTCCTGGGCCTCGTTGCGCTCCCGCATGCGCTTCTCGAGTTGCTTGTCGACCGACGTCTCGAGCGCATGCGACGTAGCGCCGTAGGCGTCGGCGTCACAGCCCTTCTTCTTGATGGCATAGTTGGCAGCTCCGCCGACCTTCTTCTCGATCTCGCCCTTCTCGTCGTCGAAGAACTCCGAGACGTTCTTGTCGGCCTCGGCGCGCTGGACGTAGGCGTTGCTCCTGCCGGAGCTGTCCGCCTTGTCGACCACGCTGGTTACGTCCGCCCAGTTTGGCTTGTCGAGCTGGTCGGGGTAGGTCGCGAAGGCTCCGGTGAGCTGGCGCGCCTGCGACTCCTGTTGGTCGAACCGGCCGCGGGTCGCCGCGAGCTGGTTCGGGTAGCGCGAAGCGTAGCCCTCCATGCCTGCGGAGGAGGCGACCTGGGGTTCGGGTTTCTGGTTGGAACATGCCGAAAGCGCGGTCACACCGAGGCAGACAGCGAAGAGCACGCTGAAGCGTTTCATGGTCTGGACAGTACAGTCCGCACACGCCGCAGGCGTCAACCAGTACATTCTGCTGAAACGACGCGGGCTTGCGCGCCCTAGTCCCGCGTTTCCATCGAAGCGATGGGTGCTTCGCACGCGCGGCTACGCCGCGCAACGCGGGACTAGCACCGTCTATTTGGGGCGCAGCAGCGCCCCCTCGGCTTCGCCGAGCCTCCCCCTCGACCGCTCCGCGCTCGTCTAGCCGCTCGATTCAAGAGAATCGAGGGGCTAGACGGGCCTGACCGCCCGCCGGTAGCCGACTTTGTTCAGCGCTTCGTCGATCACGGCGCTGCGTGCCCGCGCGTCGTCCTCGAGCTCCGGCACGAGGATCAAGCGGTGTGCGAGCACCGGACCCGCCACGTCGCGCACGTCGTCGGGAGTGGTGAAAGGGCGTCCCTCGAGCACCGCTCTCGCCTTCGCGGCGCGGAGCAGGCCCAGCGATGCGCGGGGCGACGCGCCCAGCACCACGCGCGGGTGGGTGCGCGTGTAGCCCACCAGACTCACCGCATACTCGTAGATATCGTCCTCGACGTGGACGCGCGCCGCGATGGACTGGAGCTGCAGCGCGTCGCTGGCGCTCAGTACGGGTTTCGCCTCGGGTGCGGCCACGCCGTGCGCGCGGAGCATGGCCACCTCGTCGCGCGATGCGGGGTAGCCCATGCTGACGCGCACCAGGAAGCGATCGATCTGCGCTTCGGGCAGAGGGTAGGTGCCTTCCAGGTCGATCGGATTCTGCGTGGCGAGCACGAAGAACGGATCGGGCAGCTCGAAACGGTCGCCTTCGATCGTGACCTGGCGCTCCTGCATGGCTTCGAGCAGGGCCGACTGGGTCTTGGCGGGCGCTCGGTTGATCTCGTCGGCAAGCACGACGTTGGCGAAGATCGGTCCCGCCCTGAGCGAGAAGGTGCCGTCCTTCGGACTGAGCACGTAGGTGCCCGTGATGTCCGCGGGCAGCAGGTCCGGGGTGAACTGGACGCGGCGCACCGAGCAGCCGAGCGTCGTGGCGAACGCCTTGACCAGCGTCGTTTTCGCGATGCCCGGTACCCCCTCCAGAAGCACGTGGCCGCGCGCGAGCAGCGCGACCAGCATCATGTCCACCGGCGCGGACTCCCCGATGTACACCCGGGTGACCTGGCGTTCTACGTCGAGCAGCCGCTCGCGGGCGGCCTCGATCTCGGTGACCTGCAGGGCGTGGGTCACCGCGCGCTCCGGAGATGTTCGTCGACTTCGGCGAGGATGGCGAACACCTGCTTCTGGATTCGATCGACGTCGGCCTGCTTCACCCGGACCGGCTGCGACGCCGTGACGGATGCCTCGACTCTTTTCAACTCGTCCAGCATCTGTTTGAGCTCTCCGGACGATCGCCGACTGAGCGCATTCTGTCGATCGATCCCAGACAGGAGCGTAGCCGTCGCCACGCGCGAGTCGAGCCCCAGACGGTGGACCAGGCCTTCTTCCAGGGCGCTCTTGAGCTCCAGCAGGGCGAGCCCGCGGTGGGTCGTGGGGGCGGCGAGCACCGCGGCGCGGCCGGCGACTCCGCCCTGGGCGACCAGCGGCGTGGCGGCAGCGTAGCGCGGCGTCCTGCGCCGGTAGGGCCGCGTGGAGACCAGGCCCACCCACGCCACGCCGCCCAGCGAGATCAGTGCGGCGAGGATCAACGCCAGGGTGTCGGGGAGACCGTCGCGGTGCACGTCGCCGAGCATCTCCAGAAAGCCCCCCAGGTAGTCGTGGAGATCCTGCGTCAGTGTGCTGCCACCGCCGTAGTGGCCACTCTGCTCGAAGCGCCCGGCCAGCAGATACAACGTTCCGCTCCTCCGTCCCCAGGTGTCGTCCTCGAGGAGATAGTCGATCAGGCCTTCGGCGAACGCCCGGTTGCCGGGATAGCGCAGCATGAGGTTGATGACGGCGGAGGGGTCGCCCATGGCGAACAGGCGGCCCCGGTTGACGATGATGCCGGTGACCGCCAGCGTGGCGTCGGGTTCACCGACGGCGGGGATGGTGAGGACCGGCGTCAGGTTGGGGTGGACGAGCGCGGTCGGGTGGTTGGTGACGAGTTTCTGCACCTTGGCCACGACCGGATGGCGTCCCTGCTCGTAGCCGGCGACCTGCTGAACGGCCGGCACCGCAATCGCAAGCTGGGGATTTTGCCGCAGCATCTCCGCCGGGTGGGTCGGCGCTGGGATGCGGTGGATATGGAAATGCTCCAGGAGTGGCGCGCCGGTGCCGTAGTCGTCCAGCAGGGCCAGGCGCCCGCCGGCCCGGAGGAACGCGCTGATATCCTGGTAGTCGAGCCGCACCTCCGGGTGCAGCACGATCACGCCGTCCGCTGGCTTCAGTTCGTCGTAGTCGAGCTTTTCGACGACCCGCACGTGGTCGTTGCCCAGCTTTTTCTGCGCGATGGCCAGAAGCTCGCTCGTGCCCTGCCAGCTCTTGTCGCGGTAGCCGAACGCCGCTTGGGCCGGTACCGCGACCAGCACGCAGGCCAGCCATAGAAGCGTGAAACGGCCGAGCCGCGCGTGGGCGGGCATCGACCGGCAAGCTAGCACGCCTGCTCGCTCCGGCCGGCAAGCTGATGATCCGGCCGGCAGGCCGCTGGCCGAGGTCTGCTGGTGTTCGTCGATCCTGGTGGTCTACTGAACTTGACCCTTCGTAGGGTGTCGCTAGATTAACGGTAGTTCCAGCTTTTGCAGGCTGCGGACCCCCCGAAAGCGAGGCTGCAAATGCTCCCTCCATTCATCATCGACCAGATCCGGCGTCGTGAGGAAGATGACCGCCGCCGCCACGAACGCGATCGGCCCCGTCTCGAGTTGCCTCTCGACACGCACCGGCCGGCCCCCGAGCCTATCGAGGACGAGGAGCAGGTCGAGCGTGGAGTCGTGATCCTCGACCTCTGCTAGTTCATAGCCCCCCAATACAACGGCGAGAGTTTGCCGGGCTCCGGGCCCGTCCGGAACTCGTTGCCGCGCGGCGGAATCGAGCGCGTCGAACCGGGCGCCTCGCGGCCGGGCAGGTCCCCGGAACTCGCGTCGCGTTGTCGGCCTCGATGTACTAGGCTCCGCCGCCCGATGGCGGCGTTTTTCCGAAGGTTGACCGAGGGAGCACTCGCCGCGGTGCTCGTTGCGGCCGCGTCCGGCTGCTACTCACCGGGGCACGGCGTCGATCCGCCGCTCAACAGCATCTACTTCCCGGTCGGCATGGCCGTCAGCCCGGGCGCCACCCGGCTGTACGTCGCCAACAGCGATTTCGACCTGCAGTACAACGCGGGCTCGCTGCAGGCATATGATCTCGACCGGTTGCGCGCGCTGGCGCCGCACTACTGCACGTCCGACGCTGATTGCGGGAGCAGCCAGCACTGCGATCTCGCGCCCACCGACCAGAACGCGCAGGCGCCGAGCCACTGGTGCGTCGACAGCAGTGGCCCCTGGGCGGGCAGGCCGTGCGGGGCGCTCGGCGACAAGAGCCCCGCGCACCGCGTGCTGGAACCGGGCCGCTGCGGTCACCTCGACCCGATCCATCCCCAGGACGGGGGAAGTCCGGTCGTGGTTGCCAGCGTCGGCATCGGGGCGTTCGCCACCGACGTGCTGTACATCCCGCGCCCGGCCGATGCGCAGGGCAAATCGCAGCCCGGCGGACGCCTGTTCATTCCCGTCCGGGGTGACGCGACGCTGCACTACGCCGAGGTCGACGACGACACCAAGTCCCAGCACACCGCCTTCGAGCTCGAGTGCGGGCAGGCGAACAACGATGGACGCTGCGACGACCAGCACCGCGTTGGCGACAATCCCGACCAGGAGAATACGCGGGGACTCCGGCTGCCGACCGAGCCTTTCGGTATTGCGGCGACCGAGGACGGCCAGGCCATCGCCGTCACCCACCAGACGGAGGGCAAGGTCTCGCTGTTCGTCAACGACGCCTCCAGCTGGGGCAACGGCACCACCAGCTTCGGCACGGGGCCGAAGCTGGAGTTCGTCGTCGGCAACATGCCGAGCCGCCCCATCGGCATCGCCGACGTGCCGGAGCCGCAGATGGTGACGGTACCGGACCCCTCGACGGGAAGCGCCATCAGCTACCAGCCGGGCTTTCTGGTGACCTATCGCGACGCCGCCCAGATCCGGCTGTTCCGGTACTACAGCGACCAGTACGCCTCCAGCGGCGAGCCGAACAATCCGGCGCGTCCCTTCATCCAGCAGTCCGGCTCGATCGACGTCTCGGCGAATGCCTCGAGCTTTGATTCGCGCGGCATCGCGATCGACGCTTCCAGGCGCAAGGCCTGCGAGAGGCGCTGCGACATCAAGACGGGCGGGGGAGCCGCGGCGTTCGACTGTCTGCAGAGCTGCGCCGGCATCCCGCTGGGCGTCTACGTTGCGAACCGCACGCCCTCGAGCCTGCTCGTGGGACAGACGCGCACGAACGCGAGCGCCACCTCCAGCGATGACCTGCCCCGCTTCTACCGTTCCGTGCCGCTGCCTTTCGGGCCGTCACGGGTGATTGTGGGCGACGTCATCGGGCAGTCCGGTGTTCGGGAACGTCGGGTGTTCGTCGTGTGTTTCGATTCGCGTCGCATCGGCATCTACAACCCCGACACGGACACCATCGAGAAGTGGATCGAGACCGGCCGTGGCCCGCATGCATTTGCCGTGGACATCCAACCGCCTGCGCCCGGCGTGGACCCGTCGCTGGACACGCCCGGCTACGCCTACGGCTTCGTGGGCCATTTCACCGACTCGTACATCGGGATGATCGACCTGGATCGACAACACCCCACCTACGGGCAGATCATCATGACCATCGGCAATCCGAAGGCGCCGAGGGCATCGAAGTGAGCGTCGCTTCCGAGCAGCGCGCTGTGCCGGACTGGGCGGCCTTTGGCCTGGTGCTCGCTTTCGCCGTGGGCGCGGTCGCGCTGGGCGGCTGTTCGCAGACGCCGGTGACCCAGCCGCTCCGGTCGTTGGAGCGTAGCGGCGCCGTGTCGTTCGTGTGCGTCGGCCCGGACGGCCAGGGGCGCGACATCAACGACTGCCCGGACTACGCGGCGGGGGCGAACCGCCTGTTGGCTCTGGTGACGCAGACGCTGCGCGGCGAGATCGCCGTGGTGGACCTGACTGCCGGCAACGTGGTCGACGTGGACCCGTCGACCCCCGGCTTCAGCTTCCTGCCGGTGGGTTCAAACCCGGCCAGCATCGTCTCCACGCCTGGCGGCGTGGCCACGTTCGTCGGCGTGGCCGAGGCCGGCAAGCAGGGCATCTACGCGCTGCCCTCGAGCTGTCTGGGGCCGCCGCACAGGAAGTCCGACGGCGGCTACGAGCAGGTCCGCGATCTGACCAGCTGGCCCGCGTGCAAGCTTCCCAGCGCTCCCGGCAGCATGGCGATCCTTGTCGATCCCCCGAAGGACGACGATGGCAATCCCGCCATGCCTCCGCGCGAGTGGGCGAGCTGTGGCGCGCCCTACACGGACGGTGCAGGGGCAGTGGGCCAGGCGGTTGCCGCCACGCGCAGCGAGTGCGCGGCCGATCTCGCCCTGGAGACGAACCCGCCGGGGCGTCGCAAGCTGGCCGTGGCGCTGCCCAAGCTGGGCGAGATCGACATCATCGACGCGCAGCAGCTCCTGGATCGCCCGCCGGGAAGCTTCGGTGCGTGCCCCGTCGAGCGCCGTATCCACCCAGAGGTCGACCTGCCCGCCTCGGACATCAAGCAGCCGCTGCCTCCCGATCTACAGAAGGCGGGCTGCACCCAGCCGGAGCTCAACTACGGACCGCCGTCGCAGAGCTACCTGACCCGACCCGCCGGTTTTGCGGTTTCCGGAAAGAAGCTCTACGTGGCCGACGAGGGCGCTCCGGTGGTGCACGTCTTCGACGTTTCCGATCCGTGCAACGCCAGCGAACAGCCGCCGCTCCTGCCGGAGTCCTTCGATTCGCCGGGCCGCGTCGTGACGACGAGCCGTGTAGCGGTAAGCCCGCTCACCACGGACAACAAGCGTTTCGCCTACGCCATCGACGAGATGGAGGGCAGCGTCATGATCTTCGACGTGAGCCCCGGTTCGGCGGATCGGACGCCGATCGTGCGGCCGGGCTCGCCGTGGCTGCCGTTCGAGGCGCCGGACCGGCTGGCCTTCTCGTCTCCGGCCCGGGACATCACGTTCGCGTTGCGCGACGTGCCTATCCCGGACCCGGAAACCGGGGTGGCCCAGATCGGGGAGCAGTGCAATCCGGACCCGTCGATCCCGGCCGATTCGGTCGCCGCCGGCTATCGCACCTCGAGCGATCTGACCCGCGGCGCTTCTCCCCGCAAGCTCCGTGGTGTGTTCGGTTTCGTGATGCTGGCCAGCGGCCAGATCGCCGTGATCGACGAGGACGACTTCGACGCTCGCTGCCGGCGGCCGGTGGGAGCCAACCACTCTTCCACGCCGGACTTCCGCGGCTGCGCCGGCGACCCACAGAGCATCGACAGCTACCAGACAGGCAGCGGCAGCAACGCCACGCCCACCGTGTCGGACGAGGCGAGCTGCAATGTGGTCGAGCGGCACCGCACGCGAAGCGCCAACTTCGTCCTGGAGGACTCCACCACGGGCGTCCGCGCTCCCGCGCTCAGGTCGTACCCGCGCCTGCACACGCCGCAGGGCAGTGTGCCGCCCGAGGGAGTGCCGCCGCGGCTGCTCGGTGTCGACTTCGGACCCTCCGCGCCGGCGCAGGTATTCGTGGGCCAGACGTACATGACGCGCGGCGACGCCAAGAACCCGCTCGATATCGACCCGGCCACGGCAGAGAACGACTCGCTGGTGCTGCCGTTCAACGAACCGCGCGCGTATGCGGCCAAGGAGGACTTCACGCTGACCTTCCAGGGGCCGATCATGGGCGATCGCAACTCGGGTGTCCTCGCGCTGACGTCTCCCGACTTCACCGACCCGGGCGCGTTCTTCTGCGACCGCGGCGTGGAGGACTACGACGCGACGAAGGCCTACGCGAAGAACACGCTGGGCATGAGCCAGAACCTCGACAGCTTCGCTCTGCACCACGCGGACTACGTGCAGCTCGAGAGCGCCGTGCCGGATGGCAGCGACTCGTACTGGAAGACCGCCGCGGCGAAGGAGTGTGGCGGAGCGGCGAACGGTCACTACAACTGCGTCGGCGCGTTCGGCACGCCAGACGTGCCGACGGTGGCCAGGGACCTCACGATCCGCGCGGCCTACACCGACCACCTGGTCGTCGAACCCCGCGGGGGCGTGACCATGGGCACGATACGCTGCTGCTTGCCGTCGGAGCAGAAGTACACGATCCGCGGTGGTGATCAGTGGGTGCTGGTTGGCTCGAAGTCGGGCTTCCGCCACCACATGACCACCGCTTCCGACGGGCGCTGCGTCGCCGACTGCAATCCGCGCCGCGCGCTGCTCCGGGGGCGAGCCTTCGAGATCGTGACCCAGGCGCAGGCCGACAAGTGCAAAAAGAAGAACGCCCCCTCCGACTGTCCCATGCTCGGGTGCGTCGTCGACAGCGTGCCGGTCCAGCCGGACAACGCCTGCGTGTTCAGCAGCCTCAGCGCCCGCTTCGCCGTGTACCGCGGAGACGCGCCTTCCGGGCGGGACATGTCGTTCGGTTGGTCGACGACCGGCGGCTTCTCCCCGCTGGTGGCGGACCTGACGTCGCAGACCTCCTCGGTTTTGCCGCTGTCGATGGTGTTCGTCCCGCAGATCGGCCAGCTTGCCGTCGCAGACGGCGCAGCCGAGGGGCTCGCGCTGGTCAGTCTCGACTCCGTCGCCGTCAGCCATCTGTATTATTAGCTGATGGCTGGGCGCAAGACGCCGGTGATGCAGCAGTTCGCCGAGGCGAAGCGTGCGTACCCGGACTCCATCCTGTTTTTCAGGATGGGTGACTTCTACGAGATGTTCGAGGACGACGCGGTGCTCGCCGCGCGGCTGCTCGATCTGACGCTGACCAGTCGTAACAAGGGCAAGAAGGACGAAATCCCGATGGCGGGCGTGCCGCACCACGCGGCGCACGGCTACATTGCGCGGCTGCTCGAGCTCGGGCACAAGGTCGCCATCTGCGAGCAGATGGCCGACCCGTCGAAGGTGAAGGGCATCGTGCCGCGCGAGGTGGTGCGCGTCATCACACCGGGGCTCATCACCGAGCGCGAGCAGCTCGATGCGTCGACCAACAACTGGCTCGCTGCAGTCGAGCCGGGTGAGGGCGCCGTGGGGATCGCGCTGCTCGATCTGTCCACCGGCGAGCTGCGTGCCGCCGCGCTGCCCGATCCGGCGGCGCTCCTGGGCGAGCTGTCGCGCGCGGCGCCCCGCGAGGTGCTCGTGCCCGCTGCTTGGGACGGACGCGAGCCCATGGCCGCCGCGCTGCCGCGAGCCGCAGTGCGGCAGGACGCCGCGCTGGACGAGAGCGAGGCGGAGCAGGCGCTGGGCACGCTCGCGGCGGACGCTGTCGGGATTGCAGAGCCGGCTCGTCTGGCAGCGGCGCGCGCGCTGCGCTTCGCTCTGGCCTGCAACCCGGGGGCCGAGCTGCCGGTGCGGCGCATCGCGAGCTGGGATCCGTCCGGAGCCGTGCTCATCGATCCGACCGCCCAGGAGCACCTGGAGCTGGTCCAGTCGATGTCCGGCGCGCGCGAGACGACCCTGCTCGGCGCCGTCGATACCACGAAGACACCCGCGGGAGCGCGGCTGCTCCGCCGTCGCCTGCTCGCGCCGCTGCTCGACGTGGAGCGCATCCGCCGCCGGCTGGATCTGGTGGAGCTGTTCGTGATCAATCCCCGCCTGCGGGATGATCTGCGCGGACTGCTCGGCGGCATCGGTGATCTGGAGCGGCTCGCCACGCGCGCCAAGCTGGGCGAGGCCAATCCGCGCGACCTGGGCGCGCTGCGCGACGGCCTGCTTGCGGCGTGCCAGACGGCCCTGCTGCTAGACGGCGTGGACGATCCCGCGTCGCGTGAGACGCTTGGCCTCGGGGAGGAGCCCGTCGACACCGTCGACGACCTGGCTGACGAACTGTCGCGCGCGCTGGTGGAGCGCCCTCCCGCGCAGCCGAAGGACGGTGGCGTGTTCCGCGAGGGCTTCGACGCGGAGCTGGACGCAGAGAGCGCACTGAAGAAGAGCGGCGCCGAGCGCATGGTCGAGCTCGAAGCGCGGCTGCGCGAAGAGACGGGTATCACGACGCTGAAGGTGCGCTACACGCGTGTGTTCGGCTGGTACATCGAGGTCAGCCGCTCGCAGCTCTCGCGCGTGCCGGAGAGCTGGCGGCGCAAGCAGACCGTGGCCGCCGGCGAGCGCTACACCAGCGCCGAGCTGGACGATCTGGCCGACCGCATCACGCACGCCGAGGAACGGCACCGCGAGCTGGAGCTCACGCTGATCCGGCAGCTGGTGCGGCGCGCCGGCGCCGCGAACGCGCGCATCGCGGCGCTCTCTTCGCGGCTATCGCGCTGGGACGTGGCGGCGGCGCTCGCCGACGTGGCGCACCGCTACGACTACAGCCGCCCCGAGGTCGACGACAGCGAGCAGCTCGAGATCCTGGACGGCCGGCATCCCGTGGTGGAGCGGTTGGCGGCGGCGGGCCGCTTCGTGCCCAACGACGTGAAGCTCGAGATCAGCGGCGAGCACCTGTGGCTCGTGACCGGACCAAACATGGCGGGCAAGAGCACACTGCTCCGGCAGGTGGCGCTCACGGTCATCCTGGCGCAGATGGGCAGCTACGTGCCCGCGCGCTCGGCGCGCATCGGGCTGGTGGATCGCGTGCTCTCGCGCGTGGGCGCCAGCGACAACCTGGCGCGCGGCGAGAGCACGTTCATGGTGGAGATGCGCGAGACGGCCGGGATCCTGCGCTCCGCCACGCGCCGCTCGCTGGTGATCCTCGACGAGATCGGGCGCGGCACCAGCACCTTCGACGGCCTGGCGATCGCCTGGGCCGTGGCCGAGTACCTGGACGAGGCCGTCGGTGCGCGCGCGCTGTTCGCGACGCACTACTACGAGCTCACGGCTCTGGCCGAAGCCAGCGAGCACGCCGCCAACCACAGCGTGAGCGCCCGCGAGCTGGAAGACGATGTGGTGTTTTTGCATCGCCTGGTGCCGGGCGCGGCCAGCCGCAGCTACGGGGTCGCGGTGGCGAAGCTCGCGGGTCTTCCGGAGTCGGTGCTGGCGCGAGCGCGCGCCGTGCTCGCCGCGCTGGAGAGTGGCAGCCATGGGGCGGCCGAGCCGGGCGCCGAGGGCCGCCCGCGCGCGCGCCGCGTCAGCGAGAACCAGCTCGATCTATTCGCGCCGCCTGCCGAGGAGACGAAAGCCCAGGGCGAAGTCCTCGAGACCCTGCGTCAGCTCGATATCGATCGCCTGACCCCGCTCGAGGCGTTGCAGCTTCTGGCCCGGTTGAAGCAGCGGTTGTAGTCACGCGCATTTGACCCCCCAGATATGTGGGGTCACACTCCTGGTACGCACGCGGTGCGTTCTTGCTTGTGGAGGTAGACGATGCGGTTATCGCTCGTCGGAATCGGGATTGTCGGAGCAGTGGTCCTGCTTTCGCTGGGGTGCGCCAATCCGCTCGACCTATTCGGCGTGGACGAGGTGGTCACGCAGAAGTCCTCCGCCCAGAAGCCTCCGGCCATCACGGACGACAAGATCGAGGACAAGCACCCCGTCTACGACCCCGATCTGACCATCACCGAGGACTTCGACGGCTGCGAGGTCACGCTCAACAAGAGCGCTTCGGTGACCAAGCTCGACGTGCTGCCCTGGGTGAAGAGCGACGCGGCGCTGAAGGACCGCATCTTCCCGAACCGCACGGCCGCGCTCACTGCGCTCGGCCAGCGGCCGGTGATGCCCTCGATGGAGATCATCAACGGCGCGCTCAAGCCCTTCGACGACGGGCTGTACGCGGCCGTGGAGCTCGCGGCCGAAAACGGCAGCGACGGCTCGCCCATCAACAAGGCCGCGCTGTTCAAGAAGCTGCTGACCGAGCTCGTCGCGCGCGCCTCGAGCGGCACCGCAACCGAGCAGCCGCTGGCCAGCGAAGCGGCCGCACAGATCGGCGCGGCGATCCTCGCCGGGGGCGGCTCGCCGGTTCTGCCGTCGGGCATCGCGTCACAGGCGCAGTCGCTGCTCGCCAAGTTCAACGCCGATCCGCTCACCTCGCGGCCGATCGGCTTTTATATCTGGAACAAGGAGCTTTCGGGCCTCTTCCGGCGGGATCGCTTCCTGCAGAGCTACGGCAGCGTGCGGCCCGGCTTCGGCGCGTTCGCGGAAACGGCGGTGGCGCTGAATGGCGCGCCCGCTATCGCGCAGCAGTACAAGTCGGTGTTGGATCTGTACTCCGCCCTGACCAATCCCTACTTCCACCTCCCGCCCACCGTGCTCGCGCCGCTCGTGCCGGACGCGAGCGCGCTCGGCAATCTGACGTCGATCCAGAGCACTTTCACGTCGCAGCATCCCGAGACGCAGGGGACCCCCGAGTGCGCGGCGCACCTGGCCTTCCTGCCGGCCTCCGATAGCCCGGAAACGAAGCTGTACCGCGATCTGTACTGCGACGCCGCAATCCCCCAGGACCAGAACCTGATCGACGTGCTGATCGATCGCATCCGCTCGGGGCAGGTCGATCTGACGCCCAAGCCGGACTCCGGCTGGTACGACCGCCAGCTCTACGCGCTGGAGACGCTGCTGGTGCCGGACAAGGCGCCGGAGAAGGACCATCTGTTCCTGACCAAGCGCTACAAGGAAAAGCTGGTCGAGACGTTCAAGTCGCTGATCACGCAGCACCGCGAAACGCACGTGAAGCAGCTGGAAATCGGGGACAGCGTCGGTAGCTCGGTGTCCGGGCCGCCGAGATACGTCGACGTGTATCCGAAGCTCCCCGTCGAGCCCTTCCCGACCTTCTACCTGCGCACGGCGCGCGCGTACCGCTTCCTGCAGGGGGTTCTCCTTGCGAGCATGGGACAGACGTTCCTGAGCTCGACCGGGCGCATGACGGAGGAAGGAACGCGCTCGCCGGTGATGCTCGGTGACGAGCTGTCGCAGAAGATCGATCTCTGCTACGGCCTGTACGCCGTTTCGGCGCGCTCGATCGGCATGAAGCCGGTGCTCGATCCTGACGAGAACGACGTCGACATCGTGAACGCCGAGGCCTCAGCGCGCGACTGGATCGCCAAGTGGCGGAGCGACGCGGACATCGCGCGCGATCCGCGCGTGATCGCGCCGGTCGAGCATGATATCACGCACCACCAGGTTCGCTACTGGGTCATCCTCGGCATCAAGGCACTCAGGATCCAGGCACAGTTCTACCCGGGCTACGAGCCGGAGGTGGTGTCGAGCCCGGACTGTGCGTTCCGCTCCTTCATCGACGAAAAGCCCTACACCCTGGCCGAGCAGCAGGTGGAAATCGCGCTGCCGGACGACAAGCCGCCGCTCAGCCGCGACGAGCTGCGCACCCTCGCCGACAAATACGACAACCAGGCCGATATCGTGAAAGCGCTGGAGTCGCGCTGATGCGCGGCGCGCTGCTCGCGCTTCTGCTCGCGACCAGCGGCTGCGGCGGCTACGGCCTGATGCAGACCGCGCACACCGAGCCGCCGCGGAAAGGATCGGCCAGCTTCGGGCTGAACGCCGTTTCGAACAAGCTGTCGGGCGTCGCCGGGCGCAGCACGCTCGACGCCGTCAGCCTGCAGGCAGCGCCGCGCATCGGCCTGGCCCCCCACGTCGATATCGGCCTGCAGCCGTGGATGTACATGGGCGGACGCGCCGACGTGAAGGTTGACGTGCTGGCGCCTCACGAGCGGCTGGCGGTGGCGCCGCGCGCGGGCGCGGGGTTCGCGGCCGGCAGCAAGACGCGGACGCTCATGGGTATGGCGGGTGCCATCCTGAGCTACCGCGTGACGCGGGGCTTCGAGCCGTACCTCGCCGCACGTACGCCGACAAATGGATCACGCGGCCGAAGCTCGACGTGACGCTCGCGTCCGGCGAGTCGCTGGCGCCGCGCACGAACACGGGCGACGGCCTGGTCCAGCTCACGGTCGGGTTCGAGTGGAGCGGGCGCTCCGCCGGCTTCCTCGCCGAGTACAACCTGTGGTTCCCCGCGAACAACGACCCCGGCGACGGCTACGCGTTCGTTCCCACGGAGGTATTCTCGATCGGTTTCGACTTCTTCAGCCCGCTACGCCACTAGTCCCGCGTTTCCATCGAAGCGATGGGTGCTTCGCACGCGCGGCTGGGCCGCGCAACGCGGGACTAGCAGCGTTTGTTTGGGGCGCAGCAGCGCCCCCTCGGCTTCGCCGAGCCTCCC
>Ga0114931_10002491_pt1 | contig 23420 bp, 27 predicted proteins | sample 2SBtaG_FD_89579 | JGI IMG/M metagenome (GOLD analysis project Ga0114931, IMG submission 89579) | Deep subsurface microbial communities from Kolumbo volcano to uncover new lineages of life (NeLLi) - 2SBTROV14_V59a metaG | ecosystem: Environmental > Aquatic > Marine > Volcanic | place: Kolumbo... | reverse complement strand
GCGCCAGGATCCGGAAGTGATCATGGTCGGCGAGATGCGCGACCTGGAAACCGCCCGGATCGCGGTGCAAGCGGCGCTCACCGGACACAAGGTCTTCTCGACCCTGCACACCAGCGACGCGGCGGGGAGTGTCACCCGGCTGCTCGACATGGGCGTCGAGGACTATCTGCTCACTTCGACCGTGGACTGCGTCATCGCGCAACGCTTGGTGCGGGTACTGTGCCCGCGGTGTCGCGAGGCCTACCGCCCGGCAGCCGACGTGTACCAGGTGCTGGAGGAAAATAACTGCGCCGACGGCAGTGCCGATCTGCGCCTCTATCGGCCGCGCGGGTGTCCGGAATGTCACGCCACCGGCTATCGCGGGCGGACCACGATCCTGGAACTGCTGCCCATGCAGGCACGCATCCGGGACGCGATACTCGCCCATCAGGACACCGACCGCCTGACCCGTACCGCGCGCGAACTGGGCATGCGCAGCATGTACCAGGACGGTCTGCGCAAGGCGCTCGCCGGTGTCACCAGCTTCGAGGAGGTGGCGCGGGTGACCCAGGAAGGCTGACGCGGTGGCGCTCTATCACTACAAGGCGGCGGACCCCGATGGCACGGTGCTGGAAGGCGAGATGGACGCCGCCAACCACGCGGCCGTCATTCGCCGGCTCCAGGCCGCCGGACACATCCCGTTGCGTGCCGAGGTGGTTGCCGCGGGCCGCGATGCGCCGACCGGCCGGGCATGGTTCACGAGGCGGCGCGTAACCCGCCGCGATGTCGCGTTGTTGACGGTGGAACTCGCGACCCTGCTCGAGGCCGGCATGAGCCTAGACCGTGCGCTCGGCATGTTGCTCCGACTCGCCTCGCAAGAGCCGCTGCGCCGGATGCTGACCCGCGTGCATGCGGCAATTCGCGAGGGCGAGGATTTTTCGGCCGCGCTCGATGCGGAAGGCGGCGCCTTCCCTCCCTATTATCGCAACATGGTGCGCGCCGGCGAGGCCAGCGGCACCCTGGAAATCACGCTCGCGCGGCTCGCGGATTTCATGGAACGCAGCAACGAGCTGCGCGAGACGGTGGTCTCCGCGATGATCTACCCGTTGATCCTTATCGTACTTTCGGGCCTGTCGGTGATCCTGATGCTGACCTTCGTGGTGCCGCAGTTCGCCACCATGTTCGAGGACGCCGGCCAAGCGCTGCCGCTGCCGACCCGGATCGTGCTGCTGATTTCCGACGCGGTGCTCAACTACTGGTGGGCGTTGGCGCTGGCTATGGTTTTGATCTATCTCTGGGTGCGGCGCGAACTGGGGATCCCGGCGAGTCGGCTGCGCCTCGACCGCCGCCTGCTGCGCACCCCGCTGGTCGGTGATCTGGTCGCGGCCTTCGAGACCGCACGTTTCACCCGTACCCTGGGAACCCTGCTCACCAACGGCGTCACCCTGCTCAACGCCCTCGCGATCGCCCGCGAGGCGGTGCACAACCGCTTCGTCGCTCAGGCGCTGGCGCGCGTCACGGCGAGCGTTCGCGAGGGGCGCGGCCTGGCCGGACCACTGAGCAACGAAGCGGTGCTACCGCCGCTGGTCGGCCAGATGCTCCAGGTCGGCGAGGAAAGCGGTAACCTGGACGCGGTACTGATGCGTCTCGCGGATATCTACGAGCGCGAGGTGCGGAGCACGGTGCGCCGCCTGATGGCACTGTTGGAACCGGCGCTGATTCTCGGACTCGGGTTGCTGATCGCGGGGATAATCCTGTCGATCCTGGCCGCGATCCTGCGGGTCAACGACCTCGCGTTCTGAGCGGCGCGTGGCAGTATCATAGTGATTGCCGAGGAACACCGCCGCGCGGTTGAAGGCCGGCCGGGCAGGGATGGAGAGGAGCGTCGAAGATGACCAGCAGGCACCGCGATCGGCGCGGATTCACCCTCATCGAATTATTGGTGGTGCTCACCATTCTGGGCATGATTGCGGCATTTGCCGCACCCCAGGTGTTCAAGTACCTGTCCGGGGCGCGCAGCGATTCGGCGCGCATTCAGATCGAGAATCTCGGCGGCGCGATCGATCTCTATCGACTCGAGGTCGGCAGCTACCCGCCCGATCTGGAGGCATTGGTTCGGCAACCCTCGGGAGTCGAGCGGTGGCACGGCCCGTATCTGAAAAAGAGCAAGGTGCCCAAGGACCCCTGGGGGCACGATTTCATCTACCGTGTACCGGGACAACACGGCCCCTACGATCTGCTTTCGCTGGGTGCCGATCAGAGCGAAGGTGGCGAGGGCGAGGACCGCGATGTGGTTAGCTGGGAATAGACACGCCCGCGCGGGGCAGACGGGTTTCACCCTCTTCGAGCTGCTGATCGCGATTACGCTGGTCGCGGCGCTAACGGCGGTTGCGGTCCCGGTTTTCACCCGCAGCGCCGGCACCGAGGTCAAGGCGGCGGCGCGGACACTCGCGGCGGGCCTGCGCCGCACCCGCAGCCGCGCCGTGCTGCAAGGGCGCGCACAGGTGCTGGCGCTCGACGTCAAGCGGCACGCCTTTCGGGTCGGCACCGCCGGACGCACGCGCGCCTTGCCGTCCGACGTCACGCTGCAGCTCTTTACCGCCCGTTCGGAGTTGCTCGGCGAACGCGCCGGCGCGATTCGCTTTTACCCCGACGGCAGTTCGACCGGTGGACGGATCACGGTGACCGCCGGCGACCGCCGTCTGCTGGTGGACGTGAACTGGTTGAGCGGGCGGGTGCGGATCCTCGGCGCGGGTTGAAGCGGTGCGGTTGATCCACCGCCGTGGCTTCACCCTGATCGAGGTGTTGGTCGCATTTACGGTGATGGCCCTGGTCCTCGGAGTCGGCTTGCGGATCATGGGCAATGGTCTGCGTGCCGGCACCCACGGCAGCGACTACACCAGAGCGCTACTCCTGGCACGCTCGCGCCTGGCGGTCCTCTCGGCGCAACCGGACCTGAGCGTCGGTAGCGATTCCGGGCGTTTCGATCAGGATTTCACCTGGACCACGACACTCGCCCCTTACCCGCCCCCCGACGCTCGAATCAGCCCGTCGGGGCGCGTGACGCCGCTGCTCGCCACGGTCGAGGTGGGTTGGGGCAAGGGACGCGCACAACGCGAAATCACCTTGACTTCACTGATCCTGAGCATCCGTCAATGATGTACGGGATGGCATGCCGTCGCCCCGAACGCCGCGACCGGCGGGCGGGGTTCACGCTCATCGAGGTATTGGTGGCGATGGCGGTGCTGTCGCTCATCCTGGTGGCATTGTACGGGGGGCTGAGGGTCGCCGCGCGCGGCTGGGATCGCGGCGCGGCGCTGGTGCGCGACGCGGAGATGCTGCGCACCAGCAGTGCCTTCCTGCGCCGTTACCTGGAGCAGGCCTACCCGCTGTTGCGCTGGAAGAAGGGCACCTGGCATCTCGAGTTCGCGGGAGACGAGGCGCAACTGCGCTTCGTCGCGCCGATGCCGCCACGGCTTGGCGTCGGCGGCCTTTATGAACTGCGGATCAGCACCGAAGAGCGCGCCGATGGCGTCGCCCTGCTCCTCCACCGAAGGCTGTTGCACCCGGATCTGGACGATCGTGCGGAGGATGACCTGGCGGCTGGAATCGCCGACGACTCGATGTTGGCCGAAGGTTTTCGCGAGGTCGGTTTCGACTACTTCGGCAGCGAACGCCGCAACGATCCTCCCACGTGGCGGACACGCTGGCTCGATCAAAAACGGCTCCCGGCGCTGGTCCGGATGCGCGCGGTCGACGACCGCGGCGTGGCTTGGCCGGAACTGACCGTGGCGCTGCGCATCGACGCCGTGCGGCGCCTGCGCCGGCTCGCGCCGTCGAGCGCCGCGGCCGGCCCGGTCCCAATCGCAAATACTGGAGCGCAGACACCCGGTGCGGCCCCGCCGGCGGCGTCCGGGTCCGTGCCACCACCCGTGCCACCACCCGTGCCGGGAGCGATGCCGTGATCGCGCACCGACGCCGCCGCGGTTTCGCGCTGCTCGCGGTACTGTGGGCCTCGGCGTTGGTCGCCACCATCGCGGCGACCCTCGCCTACGCGATGCGCGTCGAAACGTCGTTGAGCAGCGACGAGTTGACCCGGGCGCGTGCCGAAGTATTGGCCGACTCAGGCATTCGGCTCGGGATCATGGCGTCGATTTCGCCTGCCTATCACCAAGGTTGGCCGCCCTACGGGGTCGCCCATGAAGTCATGCTGCCGGGTGGCGGCGTGCGCGTTTCGATTCAACCTGAAACCGGCAGGATCGATCTCAATCGAGCGCCCCGGGCGCTGTTGCGTGGTCTGCTGCGGAGCGCGGCGATGGACCTGCGGGTCGATCCCGATCGGCTCGCCGATGCGATCCTCGATTGGCGTGACCGCGATTCGAACCCGCGTGCCGGGGGCGCCGAGGATCCCGCCTACGCCCGCGCGGGCAGACCCTACGGTGCGCGCGACGGACCCTTCCTCACCGTCGAGGAACTCAATCAAGTGCTTGGTATGAACGCCGAGCTTTATCGACGTCTCGCTCCGGCGCTGACCGTCTATTCCGGGCGCCCGGCCATCGATCCCGGCAGTGCTTCACGGTTGGTGTTGCGCGCGGTGCCGGGGCTGAGCCTCGAACGCATCGACGCCTTCCTGAGCGATCGGGTCGAGCGCCGCGCCGCGGGCTTGCCAGCGCGCCCCGCACTGTTGGGCGTATCCCCTTATCTGGCGGTGCTCCCGAGCAATGTATTGCGCATTTCAGCGGTGGTCACCGTGGGTGACGGGATCTCGGTGCGCCGCGCGGCCCACGTGCGGATCGCGCCGCGCACCCGCCACCCCTACATGGTGCTCGCCTGGGGAGATGCGGTTGAGAGGACGCCGACGGCCGCGCAGAATGCGCGATGACGAGCCATCGTTCATGCGTCGTGGATGCGGCGCCACGGTGGCGAGGCGCGTGAGTCGCTTGGTGCGGGAGTGTTGATGTCGGTGGCAGCTTTTTTCAGATGGTGGACTGCGGAACTCGCCGGCCTGCTGCCGGCGGCGCTGCGCGGCGCCTCCGGTCGCGCCGCGAACGCGCTGCTCCTGTCGATTGATAAGGACCGGATTGCCGTGCAGCGGGTACGTCGCGGTGCCTCCAAACCCTTGGGCACCGTAACCCGGCGCGGCGGCGCCGAGGCGAGCGGTGGCGATAGTGACGCCGAGACCCGGTTGCGCGCCCGTCTTTCAGTGCTCGATCCGCGCACCACCCGTATCGCGATCGAACCGGGGCCGGGCATGGCGCTTTTCAAAACGCTGCGCCTGCCGCTCGCCGCGGCCGAGGAACTGCACCAGGTGGTGGGCTTTCAACTTCACCGCGAGACCCCGTTCACCGCGGAACACGCCTATTACGACTACCGCGTACTCCGGCGCGATCGGCGCGCGGGCCAAATCGAAATCGATCTCTGGGTGATGCCGCGCCGGATCGCCGATTGGGCGCTGTCGTTCCTGGAGGATTGGGATCTGCGTCAGATCCCGGCCGACGACCGCGATCCGCAAGCCAGGGGCCGCTTCCATTTCCTGCCCGCGGCCTACCGGGGTGCCCGACGGGGGCGCCTCAACGCGGTGCTCTTGTTCGCCAACGCATTGTTGATCGCAGCGGTTGTCGCGGTGCCGCTGCATCGCCAGCAGACCCGGATCGAAAGTCTGCGACCCAAGCTGGAACAGATGCGCCGGGTGGCGAGCGAAGCGGCGGCGGTGCGGGATCGCGCCGACGCCACCGCCCGCGAACTCGCCCGGCTTGCGGCGCACAAAACCGGCCGCCCGGCGACCATCACCGTGATCGAGGAACTCGCCCGGGTGCTGCCCGACTCGACCTGGCTCAGTCGCCTCGATCTGCGTGATGGAAAGCTCACCATCTACGGTAGCTCGCAGTCGGCGTCGGCGTTGGTCGCGCTGATCGAAGGGAGCAAGATGTTCAAGGCGGTGAGTTCCGTGGCTCCGGTTACCCGCGACGCGGCCACCGGACGTGAGTTGTTTCGGCTATCGGCGCAAGTCGATGCAGCGCCGAAGGGGAACTGAGCCATGCCGCGGGGATCCTGGCAGAGTCGAACGGTGGCCGTCGCGCTGTTACTGGGATTGCTCGGCGGAATTTACTTCACGGCGGTGCTGCCCGCCTGGCACCGCTATCGCGCCAACATGGATCTGATCGCGGCGCAACGCGAACAGCTCGCGCGACTGAGCGCGGTTGCCGCACGGCTGCCTGCTTTCCGCGCACGTATGGCGGCATTGCAGCGCCAGCGCGACAGCAGCCCCTTCCTGCTCGCCGAGCATAGCGACGCCCTCGCCGGCGCGGCCTTGCAGGAACGCGTCAAGCGGGTCGTGCAGGCGGCCGGCGGCAAGCTGTTGAGCAGTCAGGTACTCAAGCCGTCGCGCGGCGATCCGTTCACGCAAGTGACGCTCAATGTACGGTTGGCGGTGTCCAATGAGGCGCTGCGCAACACCTTGTACGCCCTCGAAAGCGAAGCGCCGTTCGTGAGCCTGGACCGATTGCTCATCAATCGCTCACGACAACGCTATCAACGCCGTACCGCGCTCGCGCGGCGCTTGCGCCGGGTGATCGCCGCACCCTTGAACGTCAATTTTCGTGTGCGCGGCTATATTGCACCGGCCGCCAGCGGGAGCGATCCCGGTGACGGCTAACCTCTTGCCGTTGGTCCTGGCGGTATCGCTTGCGGGCCTTGCCGCGACGCTGGCCAAGGAAATGGAGCGGGCGCCGGATCGCGGCGCGCCGCGACCCGCCGTGACCGCCGGCCCCGTTGAAGAGCAAGTGCCCGCCGCGACCTTCAGCCTGCCGGCGCTCGATCAATTCAAGGAGACGCTGGAGCGTCCACTATTCGCCGATAATCGCCGGCCGCCGGCCGTCCCCGAACCGCGGGTGGCTGATCAAACCGAGGCGCCGAAGATCGTGGCGAGCCCTCGGCACAGCACCGCCGGACTCGTCTTGAGCGCCATCGTGATGGCGGGGGATGACCGGGTCGCCCTGCTTCGCGCAAGGAAATCGGGGGCCGCGCGACGGCTCCGAGTCGGCGAACGGATCGACGGCTGGCGAGTCGAATCCATCGCGCCCGGTGCGGTGGTGCTGAGCCTGAAAGATGAACGCAAGACCCTGGCGTTGCGCCGATTCGGTCCCCCGCCGCCACCCAGACCGCTCGCACCCGTGCGTCCGTTGCAGCGAGATGCGAAACGTCCGCGCGCCGGCGCCCCCACTGCCCCCCGCCGGGTACCCGCCCAGCGGCAGCTCGCCTTTCCCCCGATACCGCCTCGAACCATTCGGCCACGCTGAATCTCCGCGCCTCATCGGCGCGTGTGGAGCGACCGAACGGATCTCGGCCGGATCCGGGCCGGATCCGGAAAATCTACAAACTTCATCCAAATTCTTGAAAAAAGATGCTTGAATATCAGCTAGTAAGCGTTGATACTTGAGGGTGTTTATCGATTGAGGTCGCGGAATCACTCGCGCATGACCGAGAAACGAATACGCTATCGGCAAGGAGCGCACAACCACGCGCCGTGGTTGTGTCTGCTGATCCCGCTTGCGTTGTTGCTCGCCGGTTGCGAAACACTGCCGGAATTCCAATCCCTGTGGAGAACAGACGCCGCGCCGCGCCACTCCGCCGCGGCACCCGGCAACACCGCCAACCCACCGGTCGAGGCGCGTACGACGGCGTTGCCTGCGGCTCCCGCCACCCTCCGCGCCGGGGGCGCCCGTGCTTCAAGCCCGGCCGCTTCCGGCTTCGCGCGCAAGGGCAGCGGGGTTTTTCTTCGTCAACCGCGCGCCGCCAAGGCGGCGCCCTCGAAGGGCGGTGACATCACGCTGAACTTCGAAAATACCAATCTGCTGGAGGTCATCAAGGTCATTCTCGGTGATCTGCTGGAGAAGAATTACACGATCGACCCGCGGGTTCGCGGCGGCGTTACGCTACAGACCAGCCGGCCGATCCCGCGCGACGCATTGATTCCGACACTCGAAATGCTGCTGCGCATGAATGGCGCGGCCCTGGTCCAGCGCGGCAAGCTCTATCAGGTCGTGCCGCGGCAGGTAGCGACGCGTGGCTTGGTTACACCGCAACTCGGCGGTGCGTCGAAGTCGGTGCCGCGCGGGTTCGGGATACGGATCGTTCCGCTGCGCTATATCGGCGCGGAAGAAATGAAAAAAATCCTCGACCCACTGAGCGCCCAAGGAAGCGTGATACGGGCCGACTCGGCACGCAACCTGCTGATCCTGGCCGGCACCAGCGCGGAGGTCACGCAAATGCTCGCCACCGTGCGCGTGTTCGATGTCGACTGGCTGGCCGGCACTTCAGTGGCCCTGTTCACCCCGAGTCACGCCGAGGCGAAGCCGCTCGCCGAACAATTCCGAAAGTTATTCGGCAAAGACAGCAAAAGTCCGCTGGCGGGCCTGGTACGGCTGCTGCCGGTTAAGAGTCTCAACGCAATCCTGGTGATCACGCCGCGCCCCGAGTATCTGGACCGTACCCTGGAGTGGCTCGGACGCCTCGATCGCGACAGCGGCGGCGCCGGGCGGCGTCTGTATGTCTACCATGTTCAGAACGGCAAGGCGGCGGATCTCGCCGAGGTGCTGGGCAAGGTCTTCGAGGGCGACAAGTCCCAACCGCCACCTCCCGCCGCGGCGCTCGCTCCGGGGCTGCGGCCGGCCGTGGTCGCGGGCCAGCCCCCCAAGCAGGGCGCGAGCCCGCCAAAGGCTTCCCAGGCGCCAGCCGCGACGAGAGGCGCCGACCAAGGGCTGACGATCTCGGAAAACATCACGGTTCGCATCATCGCCGACGAGATCAACAACTCCCTGCTCTTCATGGCCACGCCGGAGGAGTTCCGCCAGGTGCGGGCGGCGCTGCGCAAGCTCGACATCGTGCCGCTACAGGTTCTGGTCGAGGCCACCATCGCCGAGATTTCATTGAGCGGCGATCTCAAGTACGGCTTCGAGTGGTTTTTCACCAACAAGCTTGGTAACAAGAAAGGGACCGCGACCCTCGATCTGGATACCACCGCCGGGCTGGCGACGGTGTTGCCGGTATTCTCCTACGCGCTCACCGATCGGGCCGGCGCAGTGCGCGCGGTGATCAACACCCTGGCCAGCCAGTCGCGCGCCAACATCATCTCATCGCCTTCCCTGATGGTGCTCAACAATCAGAAGGCGAGCATCCAGGTTGGTGATCAAGTGCCGGTCACGACCCAACAACAGCAGGCCACCACCACCACCTCCAACGTCATCAACAACATCGAGTTCCGCGACACCGGTGTGCTGCTCAACGTGACGCCGCGGGTGAACCCGGGCGGGCTGGTGACCATGGAAGTCCAGCAGGAGGTCAGCAACGTCGCGCCGGGTACCGCCACAGGGTCGCTCACGCCGACCATTCAAACCCGCAAGATTTCCAGCACCGTCGCGGTGCAGAGCGGCCAGACGGTGGTGCTCGGCGGACTCATCCGCGAAAACAAGAACCAGTCCAAGTCCGGTCTCCCCTGGCTTTACAGCCTTCCGGTTCTTGGCCCCCTGTTCGGCTCCACCAGAAACGAGCACCGACGCACCGAACTGGTGGTGCTGATCACGCCGCGTGCGGTGAACAACGCCCGCGACGCCGAAGCGGTGACCAACGAGTTCCGCCAAAATGAAAAGTCTGCAACCTTTCCAGCGCTGAGCCGCCGGTCGCTCACCGGAGCCTGTCGGCTTCAGGGGGTTCGCGGTAGCGCATCCAACGGACGTCTAGGCCTGAAGGTTCCCAGAATGCAAGCGCGTTACGCCCGTCGCGTCGAGCTTGGCGAGCGCCGCGGCGAGCGAGCCGTCGAGGTCTATCGCTCGACACGCATCCTCGATGAGGAAAACTTCGAACCCTGAGCGGCGCGCGTCCAGCGCCGAATAGGCGACGCAGAAATCGGTCGCCAGTCCGGTCAAAAAGAGCCGCGCCAAGCCGCGATCCCGCAGATAGCCGGCGAGCCCGGTCGAAGTGCTCCGATCATTCTCGTAAAAGGCCGAGTAGGAATCGATTTCGCCCCGAAACCCTTTGCGCAGCACCAGTTCGCAGCCATCGATCGCGAGATCATCGTGAAAGGCGGCGCCATGGCTTCCCTGCACGCAATGGTCGGGCCACAGTACCTGCTGGCCGTAACTCAGTGTCACCGTCTCGTAAGGACTTTTGCCGGGATGGCTGGAGGCAAAAGACGAGTGGCCGACCGGGTGCCAGTCCTGGGTGAGGAGGCGATGCTCGAAACGCTCGTTCAAGGCGTTGATCACCGCCACCACCGCGTCTCCGTCCGGCACCGCCAGTGCGCCACCGGGGCAGAAATCGTTCTGCACGTCGATTATCAGCAGCGCGTCGCGCGCGTTATCAATCATCATACGTTGGATTTCTATGTATCAATCATCTGCCGGCGAAGTGTTCCGTTTCCGACCGTCCGTCAGAACGCGATCTGGTCCTGTATCGCCTCGATGCCGGCGCGCACACAGCCGTCGTCGGCCTTGCCGCCCGGCGCCCCGGAAACACCGAGGCCGCCAACGATGGACCCCGCCGCTTCAATCGGAACACCGCCGCCCAGCATCAACGCGCCGGGAATTTGACGGGCCCCCGACTGAGGTTTGCCGGCCTGCGTGGTCGCCGCCATCGCCAAGGTGTCGGTGCGGAAACTCACCGCGGTCCAGGCCTTGCGCCGCGCGGTCTCCGCGGTGTGCGGCCCGGCGTAACGGTCCCGCAGCAACACTTGGACATTACCGAAACGATCGACCACCGCGACGCTCACCTGGTAGCCCTGCTTGCGGCACTCCGCGAGCGCCGCGCGCGCCGCAACGAGCGCGGTTTTCACCTTAAGAATCTTGACGGTCACCAACCCTTCCTCGGCCCGTGCGCCGAACGCCAGCAGCATCGCCACGGCGAACACGACGGTCAGTGCGGTACCACGCATGATCAAACCCTCCTCCCGTAAATCGGTGTCCGCCCGAAAAGACGGGCACCCGGTCCGGCGCGGGGATGCACCGGCGTTCTCGACGTCCGTGAGGCGTCGAGAATATGAACAGCAATGAACCACGCAGGCTCGCGAACATCAACCCACCGAATCACCTTGACATTTCGGCGCGACGCCGGTGTCGCGATCCGCGTCGATCTCAAGGCCGGATGTAGAGATAGCCCTCCGCCTGCAATTCGGCGATCTTCACGACCCCGCCCTGCGGCACACCGACCATGTTCGGCAGCAGATCGCTCAGCACTACCTTCTGCGCCTTCATGGTGTTACCACAGGCGTTGAACGTGACCCCTTCGCGCTGTAGTCCGAGAACGCCGTTGCGTACCGCGTCGGTTGCCTGAATGTTGTGAAAAGCCTTCAACGCCGGGCCATGCACGACCAGTTGGATGTGCACGTTCTCGGGACCGCCCACGCCCTTGATGTGGTTGCGGATATTGCCAATCACGAAGCGCACCTTGTTGGTATCCGAGAGGTGGTACACCACGTTGTTTTTCTTGTGCGTCGCCGCGTGCGCCGCGCTGCTGGCGCCGCTCCCCGCGACCCCCGTACCGAGCAGCGCCGCGACCCGCAGTATGGCGCGCCGCGTCAACGACCCCCGGGGTTGTTTTGTTTCGACGGACTTCATCCACCCATCCTCCTCTTGCGTTGTGGTTCAAAAAAAGGTTGCTCGCTATTCTAGTGGCGGGCGCCGGACGGCGGCGCGGCGCCACGATTCAGTTTCGCCAGCGAGTAGGTTATAGTTTCCACCATTATATTCCGGATTGCGAATGCGATTCGCCGATACGCGGAGTTGCCGGACCCGATGAACGCGGCCCTCACGCCCATCCGACCCCTGCCCATCCGATCCCTGAACTTTGCGCGCATGCTCACCACGCTGCTGCTCGCCGCGCTCATGCAGCCGGCGGTGGCGGCCGAGACGGTGAAGGATCGGCGCGGAAGCTTCTCAGGAGCGCGCGAAACCGTCTACCCGGACTGGTTCAAGAACGGCTTCCTGGAACTCGCCGACGATGTCCGTGAAGCCGCGCAGAACGATAAGCGGGTGATGGTTTTTTTTCATCAGGCAGGCTGCCCCTATTGCAACCGTTTGGTGGAAGAAAATCTTGCTCGAAAGTCCATCTTGGCGAAGGTTCGCACGCAGTTTGACGTGATCGCGATCGATATCTGGGGCGATCGCGATGTCCTGAGCGTCGCCGGCAAGCCGTACACGGAAAAAGCCTTCGCCGCGGCGCTCAAGGTACAGTACACACCAACCCTGCTGTTTTTCGATGAGCGCGGAAAGATCGTGCTGCGGCTCAACGGCTACCAGCCGCCACGGAACTTCAGCGTGGCGCTCGATTATGTGGCCGGACACCACGAAAGCACCGCCAGCTATCGCGATTACCTGGCCGCGAATCTGCCGCCGTCCGCCTCGGGGACGCTCAACCCCGAACCGTTCTTCAGCACACCGCCGTATATCCTGACCCGCGACCCGGCGAGTACGACGCGACCGCTCGCGGTCTTTTTCGAAAGTCGCCAATGCCCGGGCTGCGACACCCTGCACCGGCGGGTCCTGCGCGACCCGATGACTCGCGATCTGATCAAACGCTTCGAGAGCGTTCAGTTGGACATGTGGACGGACACCCCGCTGGTGACTCCCGACCGGCGGCGCACCACGGCGCGCGCCTGGGCCGCCGAACTGAACATTGTTTACGCGCCGACGATCGTCTATTTCGATCGCGGCGGCCGGGAAGTCATGCGTTCGGATTCTTTTCTCAAGATCTTTCATACCCAGTCGGTGATGGACTACGTACTTTCCGGAGCGTACCGGAGCGAGCCGAATTTCCAGCGTTATATCTCGGCACGCGCGGACCGTTTGCGGGCCGCCGGCATCGATGTAGACATCTGGCGTTGACCGGTGAGGAAAGCGCTCGGAGAAGAGGCTCTTGCAAAATTGCAAGAGCCGAGCGGTTCAGGGATGAACCGCCATTTTCGACGGATGTAAGCCGTTGAAAATATAGAAACCGGGAAATCGCATTTTCCGGTTTCGTCTTGCAAAACCGCCATGGAAGGCAGTTTTGCAAGTACATCAGAAGATGGAGGGAAAAAATCATGACCACTCGATACTTCGCCCGCACTGCGTTCGCGCTGCTGTTGTTGGCCTGCGCGCAAGCCTACGCGGGTTCGGGAACACGTGATCCGGACGCCTATTTCTTCACCGAGTCGTTCGGCGATTTCCATGAGGAGTTGCAGACCGCGCGCGCCCAAGGGAAGAAGGGGATCATGATCTTCTTCGAACAGGAAGGGTGCCCGTACTGCGCGCGGATGCGCGACACGGTGCTCAACCAACCGCCGGTGCAGGACTGGTACCGCGAACGTTTCCTGAATTTTACGCTGGACATCCACGGCGCCACCGAGGTCACTGACTTCCAGGGCCGCACCATGACGGCCAAGGATTTCGCCAACAATTACCGGGTTCGTGCGACCCCCACGATCCTGTTCTTCGACCTCGCCGGGCGCCGCACGGTGCGTTTCACCGGTGCGACACGCGATCTGTCCGAGTTCATGTTGCTCGGACAGTTCGTTGCTCGGGGCGCTTATCGAAACACCGACTTCGCGCACTACCGGCGGCGAGGTGCCGAATTGATGAAGACCACGCTTCAACGCGTCCAGTGAGCGATAACGCGGCTGAGCGTCCGGCGGATGCGGATCCCCGATGCCCACCTTCGGATTTGGAACGGCCGGCGGTGAAGCACGGGTATCGCCGCGCGCCATCGACCAGGACGCAGATGCAATGGCGATGACGAAAATGCTCGGCGTCCTGTGCGCGGCGCTGCTGCTGGCGGGAAATGTCTACGCCCGTCACGACACCGACCGCCCCGTCCCGCCGGCCGGCCGTATCGAGACCCGCGTCGCCGCGGATCAGTTGCATCTGGAATGGACCGTCGCCGCGGGCCACTATCTATTGCGCAGCAAGCTCCGATTCGAGACCCCGACCCCAGGCATTACCCTCGGCACGCCGCGCATCCCCCGCGGTGAAACGCTCCGGCATCCGTTTTTCGGCAAGGTGCGCGGTCTGCGCGGACGGATCACGGTGCGCATACCGATCAGTAGCGATGCGCCACGCCCGACGACACTCGAGCTGCTCGCCACCCGCCAGCGTTGCGCGATCGACGGCGACTGCGCACCGGCCACGACCCGGCGGCTGCGCGTCGATCTACCCGCTGCGCCGTCGTCGCCGACCGCGAGCGCGCCGACCGTACCGGCGCCGGGAGGCTCGCCGGCGGACTCGCTCGCCAAGTTGCTTGGCGGCGCCTCCGACCTCGGCGCCGTTGAAGACGGTGGATTTCTCGATCCGGACGTCGCCTACGTGCTCAGTACCGAGGTCGGCAACGGCGATACATTGGTCGCGCGCTGGAAGATCGCGGACGGCTATTACCTGTACAAGGACAAATTTGCATTCACACCCGTCAAAGCCGGCGCGGTCAAACTCGGTACACCGCGGTTGCCGCCCGCCGACCGGAAGCAGGATCCCTATTTCGGCGCGGTCGATGTCTACCATCGCCAGGTCGAAGCCACGATTCCGGTCGATCGCTCGACCCTGAGCGGCAGGATCCTGAAACTCGACATCCGCTACCAGGGGTGCGCGGAAGCCGGGCTGTGTTACCCGCCAATCACCAAAACCGTGGCCTTCAAACTGGATGAGCAGGCCGCTATCGAGTCCTCGCCCGCACCTCCATCGGTGGCGACTACGATTGCGACGCCGACCACCATCGCCGCGAATGGTTCGAAGGATGCCGAATTGCCGGCCCAGGATCGGATCGCCCGGTCGCTGGTAAGCGGCAATACGTGGCTGGTGCTGCTGAGTTTCCTTGGCTTCGGTTTGCTGCTCACCTTTACGCCCTGCGTCTTGCCGATGATCCCCATCCTTTCGAGCGTCATCGTCGGTCAGGGGGCGGCGGTCTCGACCCGGCGCGGGTTCACGCTCTCACCGGTCTACGTCTTGGGCATGGCCATGGCGTACACCGCGGCAGGCGTAATCGCCGGGCTGTTCGGCGCCAACCTCCAGATCGCGTTCCAGAATCCCTGGGTGCTCGGCAGTTTCAGCGCGGTGTTCGTGTTGCTCGCGTTGTCGATGTTCGGCTTTTACGATTTGCAGCTCCCGCTGAGTTGGCAAAACAAACTCACCGGCGTCAGTGCGCGCTTGCGGGGCGGCGCTTACCTGAGTGTTGGCCTGATGGGCCTGCTTTCAGCCTTGATCGTCGGCCCTTGTGTCGCGGCGCCGCTGGCAGGGGCCTTGATCTACATCGGCCGAACCGGTGACGCGCTACTCGGCGGAATGGCGTTGTTCGCGTTGAGCATGGGGATGGGGATCCCACTGCTGGTGATCGGGGCATCGGCCGGCAAATTGCTGCCGCGGGTCGGGGCATGGATGAACGCGGTGAAGGCTACCTTCGGCGTTTTGCTGTTGGCGGTCGCCATCTATCTACTCGACCGGATCGTGCCGGCGTGGCTGACGATGCTGATGTGGGCCGCGCTGCTGATCGTCACGGCGATCTACATGGGCGCGGTGGACGCCCTACCCGGCGGGGCCGGTGGCTGGCGACGCCTTTGGAAAGGAGTCGGACTGGTGATGTTGGTGTACGGCGTATTACTGATGGTCGGCGCCGCCGGCGGGCGCCGGGATATTTTCCAACCGCTCAAGGGCTTCGGGGTCGCGGCGAACGCCGAAGTCGCGCCAGGACTGCGATTCACACGGATCAAGGGTCTGACCGGCCTGAACACGGCGATCGCCGCCGCCGCGGCGCAAGGCAAGCCGGTGATGCTCGATTTCTATGCCGACTGGTGCGTCAGTTGCAAAGAAATGGAACGATTCACCTTCGCCGACGCCGGCGTGCGCAGCGCGCTCGCCAGCACCGTGGTCCTGCAGGCCGACGTAACCGCCAACGACGCCGCGGATCAGCGCTTGCTCAAGACCTACGGGTTGTACGGCCCGCCCGGCATCCTGTTCTTCGGTCCGGATGGCCGCGAGCGACCACGCTATCGTGTGGTCGGATTCATGAATGCGGAAAAATTCCGGGCGGTAGTAGCCAAAGCAACCGCCGGCTAAGGCAACTACTCCGATTCCGAGTTCAGAGGTTCACGGTTGAAGCGCAATGGAACGGTTCGAAGCTGCCGCCGGCAACGCTGCGCTTATGCCGGCCTACGAACCAACCCGGCACTTTGGTACCTCGGAAACCGAAAGCCGACAATCTCACTGAGTCGTGAAGTTCCTTCTTATCTCCATCTTGACGTCTTTGCGCCTTTGCGCGAGAAATCCTTCTTCCCCGCGTCTACCACCCGAATCGCATCGGAGATCGAAGAAACCATGTGCTACTCGCGCCAAGGCGCAAAGGTCTTTCGGGAAAACCCGCGGGCGACTCCGCGCGAACTGCCAACAGGAACTTCAGGCTAGCGCAGTACCGCAGCCCGCCAAGCCTTCGCCTGCTCGGCCGCCTGGGCGGTCGCGAGTTCACCTTGTTTCTGCGCCTCGTAGGCCAGCGCTTGCGCCTTGTCGAAGCGCCCCGCCTTCGCCAATTTCTTCGCTTTCTTGAGCATTTTGGCGGTATCGCGCCATTCGAATCCAACCGCGGCGGCCTGTTTGCGGGCTGCCTGAGCCGCGTCGTAGGCGGCCTTGAAAGAAGCGGCATCCGCCGCGCTGGCGCTCAAAGGCATGTTGCCGAGTGCCACCAAGATCCCGGCGCACAGCGCCACGGTTACTTTCTTATACATGCTATGTCTCCTGTCGATTCCCGCGGGCGCTGGCCGCACCCACCGGAATAGCCCCGCAGAGAATCCCTTGGTCGGTCCGGCGCCTACTGGCGTTCGCCCGGCCCGTTGAGTGCGATCCCGTTACTCATGTAGGTGTGGAAGTATTCGAGATTCCGATACACCCGGCCCTGCGGCTTGAACGGTTTGGCGCGCACCTGCTTGTTACAGCCCTTGTAGCGACGATGCAGCGTGCCGACCCCTCCCCACTTCTTGCGATAAACAGGGAAATGGCTGACCTGGCCCAATGCGGGACTCAAGATATTGGCGCGCACCAGTTTCCCGGCGCCCTGGATGTGGCAATTGGCGCAGGAGAAATTGAGCTGGCCGCGCTTGGAGTAGAAAAAGCGCTTGCCTTCATTATAGGCCTTGAGCGCCCACGGATCGTCCGGAATGACCACGTGGATTTTCTTGCCGCGCGATAGATAGGCCAGGTAGGCGCTGATCTGCGCGATCGGCGTCTTGGCGTATTTCAGCGGTTTTTCACCATGCTTCTTGCGGCATAGATTGATCGCCCATTCCAGGGTCATGACCTGGCCGCGCGCCTTATCGAAATAGGGATAATTCTGCTTGATGCCCTGTTTATAGTTCGGAAAACAGTCGGCATAGCCCTTGCCGTCGGCGAACGGCTTGTTGAAGCGCTCCTTACCCTTGTCGATCGAGAGTTCGTAGTCCGGGAACTCCTCCATCTGTTCCCATTCGGCGCGCCGTTCCTTGTTGATTCCGTAGATGCCATTGCCGAACTCATCGAACGCCACGCCCGGGAAGCTGTCCATGAAATGCTTTTGAAAAGCCTTGAGATCCTGCTGCGGCCCCGCCTGCGCAGCACCGCAGGCAACTGCCAGCGCCGCACCGAGAATGATCGTCTTGCTCACACGCATGAATATTCCTCCCTCAGGTGGCGAGTCGTCGTGCCTGTCCTGCCGGCACACCGTGCTCGCCCGACCTCGGCTGTAACCAACCCCGAGTTCTACTTGATCACGGCCTCCGCCGAGGCACGCTCACCCTGGTTATCCACCCAGGAAATCTTGACCTTGTCACCCGCTTTCGCCCCCTTGACCTCGAAGGCCATATAGGGGTTTTTCGAGACCGCCGGTCCGAGATAAGCGGTCATCGCCAATTGGCCGTTGTGCTCGCATTTCACTTCGGTGATGTAGTGCGCCGGGATCTTCTTGCCGGTCTTCTTGTCTTTGCGCAAACCCGTTTCCATGGGGTGGCGCATCAGCGTTTTGACCAGCGCCATGTCGCCCTTGGCCCTTGCTCGAATTTTGATCTTTGCCATCGTAAATAAACCTCGTGTTCGCGCCGCAACCAGGGGGTGCTCATCGCCGCCCGCGGGGAGTCTCGCAACGACTCCCGGAACGGTCGGCGAGGCGGTTTGCCGTCATCGGATCATCAGCCGCCGCAACCGCCGATAGTCACCTTGACCTGTTTGCTTGCGCTGTAGAATTTATCGCCGGCCTTGACGATCGCGTAGACCTTGGAGGTCTTGCCCATCTTGATGCGCGTCGCGACCATGGCGCCTGAACTCGGCGTCAAAGCGAACATGGCGGTGAGCGGAAACGGATTCTTGGCCGCGACGATGCTGACGCTTTCAGCACCGGGGAGGGTGGTGGTAATCTTGATCGGTACGACCGCGCCGTTCTCGGCGATGTCGGGGGCCTTGATTTCGATCTTCGATGATGGAATCGGCTTGGCCCCCGCGAACATATCACCGAACGCGGCCTCCAACGTCTCTTCGGAGAAGGCCTTGTCGGGTCGCGCCGCCCACACCTTGAGCGGCAGCAGGGCGAGCCCCAGCGCCATCGCGCCCAGCCTGCCCAGCACATCTCTGCGTTTCATACTCATGTAGTTACTCCTGGTGGTTTGATCAGCCCCGATCCGGAAGCGGCCTGCTCCGCCTCCTCCGCGGATGCGGGAGTCCGGCGATCCGTCGGGTGACGTGGGTATTCGCCGGCGCGCGAACGATGATAGCCCGGCAGAACATCGCTTTCCGGGATCGTCACCCTGTTCGGCCCCCTGGCGCTTACAGGCTCCAGATGAATTCGACGACCTTATCGAGTTCCGCCTTGGACAGGATCCGGTGACGCCCGAACGGCGGCATCAGCGACTGAGGGTTGTTACGCGTGGGATCGGCGATCTGCGCGCGCAGCCTCGCCTTGTCCGGATAGCGCGCCTTCATCCCCACCAGTGGCGGTCCGATATTCCCGGGGAAATCGAAGCCGGCAATCTTGTGACAGGCCATGCAGTTGCCCTTTTTTCGATTGGCGGCAATCGCCCTGCCCTGCTCGATCGCCGACGCGGCCCCGGCCGCGGGCGAGAAGCCCGCTCCGCCAAGCAGAGCCGCGAAGATCCCCACGCTCAGCAAGGCGGCTGAAAATGTTCTCATTTGCTGCACCTCCCCTTGATGTCGATCCCATGCAACGCAAACGGGGATCTTCTATTTCTTTTTGGCTCAATCTGGCCGTCACGTTGACCGTACACGCCGCCCCGTTGCCGATCAACACCTCCAAGCCGGGGCGGCCATCCTCACTCTACGTGCGCGCCCACGTTTCGTGAATCTATCGAAACGGATACGGAATAGAATTATTCTATCCCACATGACATATACGGGAGCCGACCGACTGTTGCCTCAATCGCGCAACCGGGCCTCACTCACGCAACCGGGCGGTCGCTCGGGCGATCGCCTTGTCCAGGTAGTAGCCATAAAAACCCGCGCCGTTGAAACCGCGGATCGGGCGCGTCAGTTGTTCGCCTTGCCAGTTCAACAGCAATACGGTGGGCGTCAACATGGCTTGGTAGCGATCCGCGATCGTGCGTGCCTCCACCATGCGCCCGTCGAAATCGCGCACCGGTTCTGTCGCGTCCATGTTCAACTCGCGGATCACCACCCGGTCGCGGTATTCGCCGCTCAGGATCATCGGGCGAATGACCTCTTCGCGCAGGCGTTTGCAATAGGGGCAGCCATCCTGCGAGACGACCAGCAGCACCGGCACCTGGCGCACCCGCGCCAGCGCAGCGGTATTCACGCCGTCGCCCAGCATCGTCACTCCCGGCGTAGCGGCGCGCACGACGTGCGCCGCGAATCCGACGTACAGGCACGCGGCCAGCATCAACCACCCGCCGAGCGCCCATGCGAACGCCAGCGCGTTCAGTGCGTGCCGGTCGGACGCCGGCGCCGATTCCGCGATGCTTGAATACACTTCGGCCCTGATATATAAGGGATCGCGAATGTTATTGTCCGAACCCAAGCCCAAACCCAAGGAGGATCCCGTGGCTGAATTCGATCAAGAGCTGGACGCCTGCGGCCTGAATTGCCCGCTACCCATACTGCGTGCAAAGAAGACCTTAACCAAAATGGACGGTGGACAGGTGCTGCGCATCATCGCCACCGATCCCGGGTCGGTGAAGGATTTCGAGGCATTCTCGAAACAGACCGGCAACCCGCTGCTGGAATCCAGTGAGCAAGATGGCAAGTTCTACTACCTGATACGCAAAGGTTGAACGGCGCCGCACCGGCACCGGTAGCCAACCCACGGCGCCGCCGCCGCCGATTTTCATTCACACCGCCGAACAGGAGTCGCCCGTGCACGGGCGGCGCCGCGGCCGGCCGGGTGATCCCCGCGTAGTAATCAAATAAATAAGCTGATGTCGGCCTCACCGGCGAACTCGAAAAAGGTCGCTGCCCCACCGCTCTCAATCTCCTCAATCAAGTCTTCGCGCTTGAAATCGAACAGATCGACGGTCATCTGACAGGCGATCAACTTGACCTCGGCCTCGACGCAGGCATCGCGCAAGTCCTCGATGCTGGCCACCCCCTTGTCCTTGATCTTCTGTTTCATCATCGTCGTCATCATGGTTTCCATGCCCGGCAGCGCCGTACCCATGGTCGGAAACCACTTGTCCATCCCCATCGGCATCGGCATGCCCGGATTGCCCAAGGGTGAAACCTTGAGATCGAGATCCTTGCGCAGCAACTGCAGACCATAGAACGTGAAGAATATCTGCACATCGTAGCCCAACGCCGCCGCTGTCGAGGCCAGGATGAACGGTGGATAGGCCCAATCGAGGGTCCCTTTGGTGGCGATCAAGGCGAGCTTTTTCTGGTTCGCTGACATAACTTCCTACCTCCGCTGACTGGCTGTGCGCCGTTGCGCCTTTTGATCAGGCCGCTGATAAGTGCCCATCCGGAAACACCGGTTGTGGCGGGAGACCGTCATTCCCGCGAAAGCGGGAATCCACATGAGTCAATCACTTACTGGACTCCCGTTTACACGGGAGTGACGAATTCCGGCATTTCCGGATAAGCACTGATTAGACCCGCTCGCCGGTGATTATATTCATTTTTCTCTATATGGCCATTCGGCCGACGATTGCGGCGACGGATTCACTCGTCACCGAGCGGCGGCGCTTCGCGCTTCTGCGCCAACAACCGTTCCGCTTCGGACTCCTCGACCGCGTAGATGACCCTCACCATACTGGCATCATCATCGCGTTGGGCGGCGCGCAATTCGCGCGCCCGGACCCTGGCATCCCGGTATCGGTCAAAGCTCGTAAGCCGCTCGAAGCGGCGCGGTTCGTGGATACGGTAAATGAAGTACGGCATTTGGGTTCCGGGTGGAGGCCGGCATAAGCGCAGCGTTGCCGGCGATTCGCTATGGGGTTACGGGTGGGTTGGTGCCGGGGACGCGCCAGCGCGCTCGTTCCGGCCTACGTTATGGACGTATTCGTGCTCTTCATCCTCCCGAGCGACTCGGCACCACGTCGCGGCACACGCCCGCCTCAACCGCGCGTACCGCAGCTTCCACCCGTGAGTGCACGTGCAGCTTGCGCAGTATCGATCCCACGTGCAGCTTCACGGTGCCGTCCGTGATCCCCAGTGCCCGCGCAACCATCTTGTTGCTCAATCCCTCGGCGAGGTGGCACAGGATCTCCAATTCACGCGGCGTCAACGAGGCAAAGGGGGTCTCCTCGGGAAGCTCCAACTCATCGCCCTGAATGACCTTGGCCAGCACCCCGGTCATGTCGGGCGCGACCACGGTGCGGCCCTCCATGATCTGATGCAGTGACTCGATCAGTTCATCGGGCTCCATGTCCTTGAGCAGGTAGCCCTGCGCTCCGGCGCGCAGAGAATCCACCAGGTCGCGCTCTTCGGTACTGGTGGTCAACATCACCACCGGGACATCGAAACCCGCGCCCTTGAGCTTCTTCAACACCGACACACCGTCGATCTCCGGCATTCGCAGATCGAGCAGCACCACGTCCGGGTGGAGTTCTTCGGTAAGGCGCTCGCCGTCCATCCCGTCGCCGACCGCCGCCGCCACGGTGATTCCGCGTCGTTCGAGCAACTCGCCGAGCCCGCTCCTGAACAGCGTATGGTCGTCGATGATCAACACCCGCAGGCCGCCGCTGCGTGCCGCTTCAGGAGACACGCCGGCGCACCTCGTCGAGCTGTGCCTGACGGGCCGTCAAGCTGAAGCTCAAAACAATTCGGGTACCCTCGCCGGGTTCGCTCTCGATGCGCAACTCGGCGCCAATTCGTTTCGCGCGCTCGCGCATGATCTCGAGACCGATATGCTCGCCCGCCCGGCCCCGCAATACCTGTTCGCCGAATCCGATCCCGTCGTCCTCGATCAGAACCTGACCGATTTCGCCGGGCATCCGGTGCAGAAATACCCGCACCATCTGGGCTTCGCTGTGCTTGCGCGCGTTGGACAATGCCTCACGGACGATCCGCAGCACCTGGAGCTCGACGGCCGCCGGCAGCGCAAGCGGCGGACTCTCGGTTTGCAGATAAACGGGGATCCCGCCGTGGCGGCGAAAACGCACGACCAGGTCCTGCAAGGCCGGCAACAGTCAGCGTCCGTCAATCGGCGCGCGGAAATTCGAGATCAGCTCGCGCAACTCGGTATTGGCCTCATCCAGGCTGTTCTCGATCCGCAACACTTCGCTGCGCGCCGCGGGGCTGAGGTCGGAGTCGGCGCTGACATCGAACGCCTTGACCTGAAAGCGCAGGCCGGCGAGGGTCTGGGCGAGCGAATCGTGCAGCTCGTAGGCGAGTTCCGATCGCTCGTTCATGATGCTCAATTTACGCGACTGCTCGTCGAGTCGCGCCTTCGCGATCGCCATGCCGAGATGCTTGCCCACACTCGACAACAGTTTGCGAGTTTCGTCGTCGTCCGCACCCTCGGGTTTGTCCGTATACAGTCCGATGACCCCGAGGTTCTGCTCCTGATACCGCAAGGGGACGCTAATCAGCCCCGGCGTTCCGCCCTGCGCGGCCCAGCGCCCCACGTCGCGTGGCGCGCAGGTGGCCCGCTCGTCGAGTCGCGGGTCGAGATCCGGCACGACCACCCGCGCGTCCCCGCCGCTCTCATGGGCCCCGCCGATGCACTTGACCAGACGCAGTTCCCCGTTCTCTCCACGCAACCGGACCGACGCCACGCGTGCCTCGAACGCGCTCATCAGCTTGTGCGTCGAGCGCTCGATCATGTCGTCCAATGCGTCCGAGGAATTCACCGTCGCGGCGACTTCATAGAGGATTTCGAGTGACTGATTTTTCTTTTTCAACCGCTCGGTCTGGCCCGCAACCAGTTCGTCCATCTCGTTGGCGAGACGCTCCAGTGCTTCCCCGAGGCGGTTGATGTGAAAAGTCAGCTTGGCAAAACGCCCT
>Ga0114931_10002490_pt1 | contig 23423 bp, 18 predicted proteins | sample 2SBtaG_FD_89579 | JGI IMG/M metagenome (GOLD analysis project Ga0114931, IMG submission 89579) | Deep subsurface microbial communities from Kolumbo volcano to uncover new lineages of life (NeLLi) - 2SBTROV14_V59a metaG | ecosystem: Environmental > Aquatic > Marine > Volcanic | place: Kolumbo... | reverse complement strand
ATCTCGAATGACCTGCACGGGTTGAGCGGACGTAACGTGGTCATTACTGGTGGCACAGGCGTGTTGGGCAGCGCGGTGACCCGCGCGCTGGTCGACGCAGGCGCGGTGTGCCACATCCCGTGCTTCCAACCGTCGACCCCCGAGAGGTTCGAGCTCGCCGAGCACGAGCAGGTGAAGCTATCGTTCGCCGTCGACCTCACCAGCGAGACGTCGATCGCGAGCTTCTATGGGTCGATCCAGGATCATGGCGGCGAGCTGTGGGCAAGCGTCCACGTCGCCGGCGGCTTCGCCATGGGGCCGCTGGTCGATACCTCGCTGGCCGATTTCCGCCGCATGGTCGATCTGAACGGTGTCACCTGCTTCTTGTCCTGCCGCGAGGCGGCGCGGGCAATGACCGCGGGGGGGCGGATGGTCAACGTCGCTGCCCAGCCGGTGGTGCAGCCGGTCAGCGGCATGGTCGCCTACAGCACGTCCAAGGCGATGGTCGCCTCGATGACCCAGTCGCTGGCGCTCGAGCTGTCGCCGCGCGGGATCCTGGTCAACGCGGTGTTGCCGTCGATCATCGACACGCCGGGCAACCGGGCCTCGATGCCGAACGCCGATCACGACGCCTGGCCCAAGCCGAGCGAGATCGCCGAGACGATCCGTTTCCTGGTATCGCCGCACAACGCGCTGACGTCGGGCGCGCTGGTTCCCGTCTACGGGAGGGCGTGATGAGCTCGAGGCTGTTGTGTGTCGGCGCTCTCGCGCTGGCCGCTTGCTCGAGTCATCACACCCAGCACACGGAGACGACCGAGGACCCGATGACGCCGGTGGCGCTGCCCGGCGGCAGTCCCGGTATCGGCTTCGACGATCTGCAATACGATCCCGACCTCGAGCGGTTGCTGGTGCCGGCGGGGCGCACTGGTCGCCTCGATCTGATCGACCCGGCGACCGGCGTCGTCCAGGAGATCACCGGCTTCTCCGCCAGCGACAAATTCGGCGGCGGCCACAGCCAGGGCACGACCTCGGCGGTACACGCCGGCGACTGGCTGGTCGCCATCGATCGAACGGACAAGCGCGTGGTGGTCGTCGACCCGAGCAAGCGGGCGATCGTCGGCTCGGCGCCGCTGGCGGCCGACCCGGACCGCGTGCGCTGGATCGGCGGCGAGGTCTGGGTGACCGAGCCGGACGCCGAGCAGATCGAGGTCTTCTCGGTGCCGTCGGGCGGCAACCACGATCCCGTGAAAATGACTGCCATCCCCGTGCCCGGCGGTCCAGAGTCGCTGATCGAGTCGGCGTCGCGCGGGCGCGCCTACAGCCACCTTTGGAAGGGCAAGACGGTCGCCATCGACACCATCGCGCACCAGGTCATCGCCACCTGGGACAACCAGTGCAAGGGCTCGCGCGGCATCGCCCTCGACGAGCCGCGCGGCTGGCTGTTTGCCGCCTGCAGCGAGGGCAAGGTGGTGACCCTCGACGTCGACCACGACGGCGCGGTGCTGGGCAGCGCCACCACCGGCGACGGCGTGGACGCGATCGCTTACGCCCCCTCGTTGCGCCACCTCTATGTGCCCGCGGCCAAGGCGGCTGAGCTGTCGATCGTCACCGTCGCCGACGACGGCAAGCTGTCGGTCACCGGCAAGCGCTCCATCGCCGAAGGCGGCCATTGCGCGGCCACCGACGGTCGCGGTGGCATCTGGGTCTGCGATCCGGCCCGCGGGCGACTGCTCCAGCTGCGCGATCCGATCGCGCGCTGACCCCATTCGAGCGGGAATTTCGCGCAGTTCCACGGGGTAGGTAACCTCTGTGGGGCCGCTGCGTAGACCTTGTGTAGACTGAACCAGGAGGAACGTTGGGCAGATTCGACGGCAAGTCCCCGGAAGCACAGAAGCTCGAACAACGGCGGGAATTCATCAAGAAGGCGGCCGCGGGCACGCTGATCGTGGCGTTCGGCGGCATCCTCTATCGGCTGGCCGACGACGATCTCACCCGCAAGGCGATGGCCGAGACCCGGGCCGACGGCCGGCGCCGGCTGCCGCCGGGCCAGAAGCACGTGCTCGAGCGTCTCAAGCCGATGGGGGGCAGCGCCGGTAGCCCCAAGCCCAAAGATTTTCACCTGCGCGTCCACGGCGCGGTCAAGAAGGAGCTGAACCTCGACTTCGCCGAGTTGCTGAAGCTCCCGCAAGTCGAAGAGCCGGTCGACGTCCACTGCGTCACCGGCTGGTCGATGCTCGGTGGCCTCTGGCTCGGTGTCCGCGTCTCGACTCTGGCCGAGATGGCCGGCCTCGAGCACACGGCCCGCCACGTCATCTTCGAGGCCGCGCACGGCTACACCACCAACATCGATATTCACGAGGCGATGAAGCCCAACGTGCGCATCGTCCACCGGCTCGACGGCCGCCCACTGGCGCGGCGCAACGGCGCCCCGGTTCGCGGGCTGGTGCCCGATCGCTACTTCTGGAAGAGAGCCAAGTGGCTCACCGGCATTCGCTTCCAGCGCCGCGACGAGCCCGGCTACTGGGAGACCCGCGGCTACAGCAATCACGCCGACCCATGGCGCGAAGAGCGGTATGCCTGAGGCGCAGCCTCCTCTTCACCGGCGAATCGGCAGGCTGATCAAGAAACGGTGGCGGGCATGGCTGCGCGCCCTTCACCGCGACGCCGGCTACCTGGCGGTCGGCCTGACCTTCGTCTACGCGCTGTCGGGTATCGCCATCAACCACATCGCCGACTGGAATCCGAACTTTCGCACCGGGTCGAAGACCTATCACATAGACGCCACCCTACCCAGGGACGAGCCCGAGGCGGCGCGCGTCGTGCTGAAGGCGATCGGCATGAACGAAGAGCCGGTCGACGCGTACTACGCCGGCGACACCCGACTGGAGATCGAGCTCGAGGGCGCCAACCACTCGCTCCACGTCGACACCACGACCGGCACCGTCTACGAGGACTACGAGGCGCCGCGCTTCTTTCTGCGCGTGGCCAACTGGCTGCACTACAACCGCGGCAAGTCGTCGTGGACCTACATCGCCGACGGCTTCGCGGTGTTCCTGTTGTTCCTCGCGACCAGCGGCATGTTCATGATCAAGGGCAAGAAGGGACTGATCGGCCGCGGCGCCGTGCTGGTCCTCATCGGCGCCGCGGTGCCGATCCTTTACGTCCACTTCTCGGGCGGCCCGTGACCGGCGCTACTTGAGCGCGATCTTGCGCGGGCGCGAGGCTTCCTTCTTGGGGATGCTCATCGTGAGCACGCCGTGCTCGAGGTGCGCCTCGATCTTGCTGCTGTCGGTGTGCGCGGGAAGTCGGAACGAGCGCGAGAAGCTGCCGTACTGGCGCTCGTACAGGTAGTACGTCTCGTTCTCCTTCTTCTCCTCGGCGGTGCGCGAGCCGCTGATGGTCATGACGTCGTTGTCGACGGAGATGTCGATCTCCTCCTCCTTGACGCCGGGCAAGTCACCGATGACGAGGAAGGCGGCATCGGTCTCCTTGACCTCGAAGCGGGCGGCAAAGCCGCTGGCGCGCTCGCTGGTGCCGAACGGATCCCAGGTCAAGAGGTTGCGCGCGAGCGCGAGGGGATCGCGGAGCTCGTCGAGAGAGTTGCGTCGTACGAGAGTGGGCATGGTCATGGCTCCTTTGGAACTGTCAGAAATGGGTTGGGTTGCGTGAACCGTTGGCGGCCTCGCCGGCCGCAACAAATCGGTAAGCACGCCTGCGTGCTCCGACAACCCCTTGACAGCCCGTGGAGCGGTGATTACGACCGAGCCGTGGTCCAGCCGAAGTCGCGCGCGACGAACCGGCGCAGGCCCTCGACCGCCGCGGCGTTGAGCACCACGAAGGTGTAGCTGGTGCGGGCGAAACGCCCCGAGGCTTCCTCGCCAGTGGCCGCGCGTTTGATCGCCGCGCCGTAGGCGGCGAGCTGCGCGGTCAGAGTGGCCACGTAGAGGGGCCAGCCCGGCGCCCCGGTGGCGACGAGAAAGACGTTTGACGCGAACAGCGTGGTCAGCGCGTACGGGCAGACCAGGCGCATCAGCTTGTGCGACCCCAGCTGCAGCGCCAGGCGGTTCTTCAGCGGGTTGAGCAGCGACGGCATCTGCGCCAGCAGCTGGAAGTTGCCGGCCAGGGTGCGCGCCTTGCGCGCGAACTCGCCCGACAGCGACGCCTCCTCGTCGAACACCCTGGCGCCCGGCTCGAACAGCACCCGGTAGCCGCGCATGGCGATCTGCATCGGCGTGTAGACGTCGTCGAGCAGGGTGTCGGCCGGCAGCGGCTTCCACAGCGCGCGACGGATGGCGTAGAGCGCCCCGGTGGCGCCGACCACCGAGTCGAAGCGCCCCTCGGCGGCGCGGATCAGCTTCTCGTAGCGCCAGTAGACGCCGGGGCCGCGGTCGCCCTCGATGAACAACTCGCCCGACACCGCGCCGACGCGGTCGTCAGCCATTGGCGCGACCAGCGCGCGCAGGGCGCCAGCATCGACCCGCTGGCGGGCGTCGCAAAAGACGATGACCTCGCCGGTGGCGGCCTCGATGGCGTGGTTGAGCGCGGTCGGCTTGCCCGCCGGCTGGTCGATGCGCACCAGCGTCACGCCGCGGTCGGCGTAGCCGCGGATGACCTCGTCGGTGCCGTCATCGGAGCCGTCACTGGCGACGACGATCTGCAGCTTGTCGGCCGGATAGTCGAGCGACAACAGGTTGTCGATCTTGTGCGCGATGCGGCCGGCCTCGTTGCGCGCCGCCAGCACCACCGACACCGGCGGCTCGATCGCGCCCCGCCGCGGCTCCTTGCCGCGCAGCCGGGACAGACCGTAGATCAGCGCCGGGTAGCCGGCGTAGGTGTAGCCGACGACCGCCGCCGACGACCAGAAGATGGCGGTGGGAACGAGCCACATGGTTCAGAGCGGGTTGGCCGAGAAGGTATCGCAGGCGTCGAGGCGTCCGCTGTCGAGGCCGCGGCGGAACCAGCGGGTGCGCTGCTCCGACGAGCCGTGGGTGAAGCTGTCCGGGCTGACCTTGCGCCCGGCGCTCTTCTGCAGGGTGTCGTCGCCGATCTGCCAGGCGGCCTTCAGGCTCTCGTCGACGTCGCCCTTCTCCAGCAGCTTGCGCTCCCTGGTGGAGTGGGCCCAGATGCCGGCGTAGCAGTCGGCCTGCAGCTCGAGGCGCACCGACAGCTCGTTCTTGCGCGACGGGGCGCGGGCGGTCTGCGCGTCGACGCTCTTGTTGGTGCCCAGCAGATTCTGTACGTGATGGCCGATTTCGTGGGCGAGCACGTAGGCCTGGGCAAAGTCACCCGGCGCGCCCAGCCGCTGGCGCATCACCTGGAAGAAGTCGAGGTCGAGGTAGACCTTCTGATCCGGTGGGCAGTAGAACGGGCCGATCGCCGACTTGCCGTAGCCGCAGCCGGTGTCGGTGCCGCGGGTGTAGAGCACCAGCTTGGCCGGGCGGTAGCGCTTGCCCTCCGCGCGGAAGATATCGGCCCACACCTTCTGCTGGTCGTCGATGAGGAACGACATGAAGTCGACCTGCTCGGCCTGCGGGTCGTTGGCCGGATCGATCGCCTGGCCCTGCGACTGCGGCTGCGAGTTGGCGCCGCCGCTTCCGCCCAGGCCGAGGAGGCCGCTCAGATCCTGGTGAAAGAAGACCGCGCCGACGATGACGATGATGAGACCGGCGACGCCGCCAACGCCCCTGGCGCCGCCGGGCATGCGCGACGGTTGCCCGAGCCGGTCCTCGATGTAGTCGCTGCGTTTGCCCCGCGTCCAGCGCACGCCGTCACTCTACAGGAGCGCCCCAGCCGCCGCCACCGGGGGTCTCGATGCGCACCCGGTCGCCGGCCGCGGCGTCGAAGGTGGTCTTGGCCGGCAGCTCGCGACCGTTCCACAGGTTGCGCCCGGGCGCTCCCGGCGCGCCACCGGCCAGGCCGAAAGGCGCTCGCGTGCGGCGCTCGCTGAGGATCGACACCCGCATCGGCGCCCCCAGCTCGAGCTCGCGGACCACGCCGTCGCCGCCGCAGTGCAGGCCGCGCCCGCCGGAGTCGCGGCGCAGCGACAGCTCGACGACCCGCACCGGATAGCGGGCCTCGAGCACCTCGGGATCGGTGAGGCGGGTGTTGGTCATGTGCGTGTGCACGCCCGAGGCGCCGTCGGCGTGTGGCGTGGCACCGGCGCCGCCGGCGATGGTCTCGTAGTAGCCGAAGCGGTCGTTGCCGAAGGTCAGGTTGTTCATCGTCCCCTGGCTGGCGGCGGCCAGGCCGAGGGCACCGAGCAGAACGTCGACCACTCGCTGCGAGGTTTCGACGTTGCCTCCGGCGACCGCGGCGTCGGGCGACGGCGACAGCACGCTGCCCTCGGGGATCGACAGGCGCACGTGGCGCAGCACGCCGCTGTTGAGCGGAATCGGCGCGCCGACCAGCGCGCGCAACACGTAGAAGACCGCCGCCACGGTGACCGCGCGCGGGGCGTTGAGGTTCCCGGGTACCTGCGCGCCGGTGCCGGCGAAGTCGATGGCCATGTCGTGACCGCTGACGCGGACGGTGACGGCGATCGGCGTGCCGTCGTCGAGGGCGTCGGCGAAGCGGTGCTCACCGTCGGGCAGCCGGTCGATCTCGGCCGCCACCTCGGCGGCGGCGTTGTCCTGCACGTGTTGCATGTACGCCAGCACGGAGGCGCGGCCGCGCTCGCGCAGGAGGCGCTCGAGCAGATGCGCGCCGGCGCGGTTGGCCGCGATCTGCGCCTGCAGGTCGGCGACGTTGGCGTCCGGATCGCGGGCGGGGTAGGGGCCGGCGGCCAGAGCTGCGCGCACGCCGGCCTCGTCGAAGCGGCCGGCGGTGACGATCTCGAGCGCGCGGAAGACCACGCCCTCGTCGGTCAGCGCGCGCGAGTCGGGCGGCATCGAGCCCGGGGTGATGCCGCCGATGTCGGCGTGGTGGCCGCGGCTCGCGGTGAAGAACAACAACTCCCCGCCGCTGTCGTGCACCGGCGTGATCACGGTGATGTCGGGCAGGTGCGAGCCGCCGGCCGCCGGGTCGTTGGTGAAGAAGACCGAGCCGGGTGCCGGCGCCGGGTGGGCGGCGAGCACCGCCTTGATCGATTCGCCCATGGCGCCGAGGTGCACCGGGATGTGCGGCGCGTTGGCCACCAGTCCACCGGTGGCATCGAACACTGCACACGAGAAGTCGAGGCGCTCGCGGATGTTTGTCGACATCGCGGTGCGCCGCAGCGCCTCGCCCATCTGCGTGGCGATCGACATGAACAGGTTGTTGAAGATCTCCAGGCGCACCGGGTCGACGGCGGTGTCGATGTCGTCGGCGGCGCGGACCGCCGGAGCGGTGTCGCGCAAGATCACCCTGTGGGCAGCGGTGAGCTCGAGCTCGAAGCCGGGGTCGACGGCGATGGTGCCGGTGGGGTCGAGGACCAGCGCAGGACCGACCAGACGGCAGCCGGGCGGCAGCGCCTCGCGGCGGTAGACCTGGACGTCTTCGAACCCCTCGCCGGTCCACATCGCCTGGGTGCGCAGCGGCGCCGGCGGGGTGCCGGTCGGGACCGCGTCGTTACCGGCGTCGACCTCGGCGCCGGCGCGGGAGATCACCTCGACGCGGGCGACCACCAGATCGATCGGATGTCCCGGCCGGGTGTAGCCGAACAGCTGCTCGTGGGCGGCTTCGAACCCGCGGGCGAGCTCGTCGGCGGTCGCCGTCATGTCGATGGTCAGCGAGGTATCGGCGCCGCGATAGCGCAAGTCGACTCGACGGATGACGTCGATCCGCTCCGGCGATGCGCCGTCGGCGATCAGCGCCGCGCGGCCGCGTTCGGCCAGGAGATCGAAGCGCGTCGCGAGCACTGCGACCAGCGCGCCAGCGCCGGCCAGCGACAGATCGGTGGCGTTCTCCTCGCCGTGCCAGCTGATGTCGGCCAGGCCCATGCCGTAGGCGCTGAGCACGCCGGCGAAGCGGTCGAAGATCAGCGTGCGGATGCCCAGCTGCCGGGCCAGCGGACAGGCGTGCTGGCCACCGGCGCCGCCGAACACGACCAGCGCGTAGTCGCGTACGTCGCGGCCGCGCGCCACCGATACCCTGCGGATCGCCTCGGCCATGTTGGAGGTGGCGATGGCGGCGAAGCCGGCAGCGACCCCGGCGCGCGCCATGTCGCGGCCGGCACGGGCGAGTTGCTCGCGCACAGCGTCGAGCGCGGCGTCGACCCGTTCGGGCGCCAGCGGGAACGGGAAGCGGTCGCCGGCGACGCGGCCGAGGGCCAGGTTGATGTCGGTGAGCGCCAGCTCGAGCGCGGCCGGGTTGCCGTAGCAGAGCGGTCCCGGGTCGGCGCCGGCGCTGGCCGGACCGACGGTGAAGCGGAAACCGTCGTAGCGGCACAGCGACCCGCCGCCGGCGGCGACGGTGTGGATACTCATCATCGGCGCGCGCAGGCGCACGCCGGCGACCTCGGTCTCGTAGGTGCGTTCGAAGCTGCCGTCCCACGCCGACACGTCGGTCGACGTGCCGCCCATGTCGAAGCCGATGGCGCGGTCGATGCCCAGCGCCGCGGCGATGCGCGCGTAGGCGACGACGCCGCCGGCCGGGCCGGACAGGACCGCGTTCTTGCCGCGAAAGTGATCGGCGCCGGCGAGGCCGCCCGATGACTGCATCAGGCGCAGCGTGCTGCCCGGCAACTCGGCGCGCAGGGTGGCTACGTAGTCGCGGATGAGCGGCGTGAGGTAGGCGTCGACCACGGTGGTGTCGCCGCGGCCGACCATGCCGATCTCACGGGCGACGTCGGACGACAGCGACACGTGGTCGAAGCCGAGCTCGCGCGCGAGGTCGCCGAGCGGGTGCTCCAGCTCTGGCTCGGCGTAGGCGCCGAGGAGGACGACGGCGAGGCTGCGCGCGCCGGAGGCCAGCGCAGCCGCCAGCGCTTCGCGCGCGGAATCGGCGGGCGCGGGCGTCATGCCAGCGCGGGCGTCGACCTCGACGACTCGGCTGTACAGCTGCTCGGGCCGGCGGATGTCGATGGCGAAGATCTCCGGCCGCGTCTGGTCGCCGATGATCAGCAGATCGCCAAAGCCACGGGTCATCGCCAGCGCGGTCGGAGTGCCGCGCCGCTCCAGCAGCGCGTTGGTGGCGATGGTCGTGCCCATGCGCACGTCGCACGGCGGAATCGCCGCGTCGTCGGCCAGCGCCAAGAGGCGGCGGATGCCGACCAGCGGCGCGCGGTCAGACGACAGCACTTTGACCTGGCGAATCGCGCCGGTCACCGGATCGCGGCCGAGGCAGTCGGTGAACGTCCCGCCCCGATCGATCCAGATGTCCCAGCGCCCGCTCACCGCCGCAGCTTACCGCGTCAGCGGGACAGCTGGAGGTGGATGGTGCAGCGCGGGCGGGCGGCGGCGATGCGCTCGGGCGAGGTGGCGTCGTCGATCTCGAGGAACGCGCCGACGGCGCCGACGCGATCGCCCAGCTCGTAGGTGCGCAGGACGATCGTCAGGTGGTCGCCGGCGAAGGCCGGCTTGCGGTAGGCGATCTCGCAGTAGCGCGACAGCACCACGGTCGAGTGGCCGAGGTCGGCCAGGCGCTCCAGCGCCGCCTGCTCGAACAGCCGCGGGTAGACCATCGAGTTGATGTGCTGGTTCGAATCGGTCTGATACAGGCCGAACGCGACCCGCTCGGCCGGCGACGGCGCGTCGGCGTGGGCGACGGCGCCGTCGGGCAGCGCCAGCACCTCTGACCACGGGCGCCACGAGTACTCCACTTCGGGCACCGCGGGCAGTTCCGGTTGGTCGAAGCGCAGCACCTTGCGCCGCTCGGGCGGACCGAACGGGCGGGTGAAGACGTGCTCGGCGAACACCTTGCCCACCGGCACCCGCACGCTGTCGCCACTGGTGGGCGGACCGTAGGTGCGCCCTTCGATTCCGTCGAGCTCGGCCCACAGGTTGAGGATCAGCCGGTTGACCTCGCCGCTCTCGTTCCTGGTGTGCGCCAGCTGGTAGCTGCCTCGGGCAGCGAGGGGAGGCCCGACCGGAACCGTGCCTTCGTCGCCGAGCAGCACCAGTCGAGACAACAGGGCGATGATGCCGTCGCTCCGTTCGAGGCGAACCAGCGGGTTGTTCTCGAGCAGCGCGCGCCAGACGACGTGGCCGAGAGCCGGGGTCAGGCCGAGCAGGTTGACGCGGCCGTCCTGGCAGACGTCCTCGTAGCGCAGGTACGACTTGCCGGTGGCGCGCTGGCTGTCCGGCAGCGCCGGCACGGGCGGAAAATACAACATGAACTTATGGCGCGCCGATCGGCTCGATCTTGGTGGTCAGGACGCGGATCTGCTGCGCATAGCGGCGGTGGCCCTCAGTCGAGGGTTCCCTACCCACTTCGTCGGGCAGCCTTGTTCTGCTTGCATCTTCACGCCCTGACTCAGTCGATCGAACCGATCGTCGCTCCAGTATCGCCTGAGAAGCCGGTTCAGGCCACGGCCCGCAGCGGGCGGCGCGGCTTGATCACCACCTGCACGCCGCCCGACGGGGCAAAGGTGATGGCCCGCCGCACGGTGCGCGCGCTGGATTTGGCGTGGAGCACCAGGTTGGCCTCCTGCAGCAGCGTGGCCAGGACGATCTTCATCTCGTACAGCGCGAACGCCATGCCCAGGCAGCGGCGAATCCCGCCGCCGAACGGCAGCCACGCGTACGGGTTGGGCTTGCTGCCGACGAAGCGCTCGGGGCGGAATGCATCCGGGTCGGGATAGACGTCGGGGCGGCGGTGGGTCAGGTAGATGTTGGGCGCCACGATGCAGCCGGCCGGCAGGTCGAAGCCGCGGATGGTCATCGGCACCGCCAGCTTGCGCACGACCATCGGGATGATCGGCTTCAGGCGCAGCGACTCCCTGACCGTGGCGTCTAGGTATTCCAGGCGCGCCAGCGATTCGTCGGTGATCGGTTCGTCACCCAGCTCGCGGTCGACCTCGGCGCGCAACGCCTCGTAGACTCGCTCGTGCGACAGCACTCGCTCCACCGTCCACGCCAGCGACGTGGCCGAGGTCTCGTGGCCGGCGGCGAGGATCGTCACCAGCTCGTCGCGCAGCTCCTGTTCGGTCATGCCCTGGCCGTCGTCGTCGACCGCGCACATCAGCAGCGACAGGACGTCGGTGCGGTCTGCGAAGTCGCCGGTCTCGCGGCGTCGCTGGATCTCGTCGAAGATCATGTCGTCGGCGCGAGTGCGTTCGCGCAGGAACTTGCGGCCGCGGCCGAACATCATGGTCGGCACCAGCGCGGCCATGATGCTGGGGCGGCTGCCCATGTCGAGGATGCGCGTCAGCTGGTCGCCGAGGCGCTTCATGCGCGTGGCGTCCTCCACGCCGAACACGGTGCGCACGATCACCTCCAGGGTGATCGACTGCATCACCGGGTGGATCGGCAGCGGTTTGCCGGCGGGCAGGGCGCGGAACGCGCGGGTGGCGGTGTCGCGCATCGCCACGGCGTACGCCTTCATGCGCGCGCCGTGGAACGACGGCAGCATCAGCCGGCGCTGGCGCATGTGCTCGGCGCCGTCGAGCACCAGCACGGAGTGGTCGCCGACCAGCGGCGACAGCACCCGCGCCCCGGCGGCGCCGGCGTGGAGCACCTCGCCACCGGCGGTGAAGATGCCGCGGATGGTGTCCGGATCGGTGGTGATGACCAGCGGCGGGTTGGTCGCCAGGCGCACGGTGAACGGATCGCCGTAGCGATGGAGGAGCTCCTCCATGAACGGAATCGGCCGGCGAACCCAGGAAAGGGTCTGCACTAGCGTGGAATCGCGGGGGCCCGGCGGAAGCGCCACGGTAGAGTCAGCCTACACCGTTCCCGTGGCGCGCGGATGCTGCTATGAACGGCCCGCTCCCATGGCTGGAGAAACCGTGTTCATCACCGCCGATCCGGGATCGGTGGCGCCGCAGACGGTGATCGGCGGGCTGACCGTGCTCGAGCGGCGCCTGTGCGAGGCCGATCGCGGCGGGGCCGGCCGGGCGGTGGTCGCCGTCGACGGTCCGCTCCCGGCGCGGGAGTACCGCCTGGCGGTCGAGCGTGCCGAGCCGGGCAGCGCGGCCCCGCCCGGCGCCGAGGTGGTGCGCGCCGACCGGGTCGCCGGTGTGACCGTGACCGACCGGAAGAGCGCTCGCCGCGCCGAGTGGGCGCTCTTGCGCTCGCTGCCCAAGTCGTTCCAGGGGCCGGTGGACGCGCTGATCAACTGCCATATCTCGCTGCGCATCACCCGCGTCCTGGCGCGCACCCCGCTGACCCCCAACATGGTCACGGTCGCCGCCCTGCTGATTGGCCTCGGCGCCGCGGCGCTGCTGGCGTTCATCGGTTGGCGCGCCCCCGCTACCGCCCCGTGGCTGCTGGTCATCGCCGGCGCCATGATGGAGCTGCAGTCGATCGTCGACTCGTGCGATGGCGAGCTGGCGCGCATCCGCTTCCAGTTCTCCAAGCTGGGCCAGTGGCTCGACAACGTCGCCGACGACGTCACCGACAGCGCGCTGATGCTGGGCCTGGGCATCGCCGCCGGCGGTCGGTTCTGGTTGTGGGTCGGCGTCGCCGCCGCGGCCGGTCGGGTCTTCACTCAGCTGGCCCTCTACTGGCAGGTCACCCGCGCCGGCGGCGACTTTTGGAACTTCCGCTGGTGGTTCGAGTCCGAGGTCGAGTCCCTCGACGACGTCTACGATCTGCGCTCTCCGCTGGTCTGGTTTCGCTCCCTCGGCCGGCGCGACGTCTACCTGTTCTTGTGGGGCGTTCTGTGCGCCGCCCAGCTGCCGCAGGTTGCCGCCGGCTACGCCGCCGGCATGTCCGCCCTGTTCACCACCATGACCCTCATCCACCTCGGGGTCAGGCACCGGGGGTAGAACCCCATGAAATCGCAGCGGATTTCAACACAAATGCCCAATCCGGACCTGCGCATGGCGAGACCGCGCCGCGGCGGCGGAGATCTCGTCCACCTCGGGGTCAGGCACCGGGGGTGAAACCCTATGAAATCGCTCCACCTCGGGGTCAGGCACCGGGGGTGAAACCCCATGAAATCGCAGCGGATTTCAACACAAATGCCCAATCCGGACCCGCGCGTGGCGAGACCGCACCGCGGCGGCGGAGATCTCGTCCACCTCGGGGGTCAGGCACCGGGGGTAGAACCCCATGAAATCGCAGCGGATTTCAACACAAATGCCCAATCCGGACGCGCGCGTGGCGAGACCGCACCGCGGCGGCGGAGATCTGGTGACGGTTCACCATCTGATCTGTCGAACCTTCAACACCTTCGGCTCTAACCCGCTGAAACTGCGCACGGCACACGGTTTGCTGTTCCCGCCCGGTTGATCCCATGAAAGCGCTCATCCTCACCGCCGGCTGCTCGCGCCGCCTCCGCCCGCTCACCGACCACACGCCCAAGTGCCTACTTTCGGTCGGCGGGGTTCCCATCCTGCAGCGCGCGCTGCGCAACCTGATCGGACTGGGCTTCGACGACTTCACCGTCGTCACCGGCTACCTGGCCCACCGCGTGCGCGACGCCATCGGCACCTGGTTCCCCGAGCTGTCGGTCGAGTACATCGACAACCCGGACTACGCGACCACCAACAACGCCTACTCGCTGGAGCTGGCCGGCCGCGCCCTGGCCGGCGAGGAGCTCTTCCTCCTCGACGGCGACATCATCTACGACGTCGGCGTGGTGCAGAAGCTCCTCGACCGCGGCGCCGACTGCCTGGCCCTGCGGAGCGAGGGGACCATCGGCCTGGAAGAGGTCAAGGTCGCCGTCGCCGGCGATCGCATCGAGCAGATCGGCAAGGAAGTGGCGGTGCCCAGCGCCGTCGGCGAGTCGGTCGGCATCGAGTATTTCTCCGGCGCCACCTCCGAGCGGCTGTTCGCGATCCTGGCCGACCGCGTGCGCGGCCAGGGGCTGGTCAACGAATATTACGAGGCCGCCTTCCAGCAGATGTTCGACGAGGGCGTGTCGATGGGCGCCGTCGACATCACGCCGCACTATGCCATCGAGATCGACACGCCCGACGATCTGGCCGCGGCCAACCGCATCCTTCTGTCGCGGCGCTCGGCCACCGGTCGCGCCGCCGTCTGAGGTCTCCATGCTCTCGGCCACGGTCGTTCTGCGCTCGTACAACCGGCTGGGAGCGTGTTGCGAGGCGCTCGCCCGCTGTCTCGAGCAGGACTATCCGCGCTTCGAGGTGCTGGTGCTCGAGCAGTCGACCCGCGTCACCGACGAGGAGAAGGCCCGCCTGGCCGAGCTGGCCCGCGACCCGCGCGTCCGCGTCGAGTACCGCGAGCCGCTGGGCGGACCCGGCTCGCGCAACGCCGCCTGCGCGGTTGCCCTCGGCGACGTCATCATCATGCTCGACGACGACGACATGCCGGCCCACGAGCGCTGGCTGTCGGCGTTCATGAAGAACTTCGACGACCCGAAATGCCTGGCGGTCACCGGCCGGCACATCGTCGAGGGCGGCAAGGAGCCGCCGTACGCCGACATGGCCGCCGCCCGGCGCAAGGTGCTGACGTATAACGCGCTGATGTGGCAGCGCTGCTACACGCGCGTCGACACCCGCTCGGAGACGATCGAAAACGTCCACGGCACCAACTCCGCCATCCGCCGGTCGACGCTCGAGCGGTTTGGCATGTGGGACACCTGCACCAAGATCGAGGACGAGAGCTCGTTCTGCTACCGCGTGCTCGCGGGCAAGGAGCCGGACGAGTACATGGTCTTCGATCCCGACGCCGGCATCGTCCGCCGCCTCGACATCGAGGGCGGTCTGGACAAGCGGCAGATGAGCGCGTTCGGCTACGGCCGGCGCATCTTCCAGTTCTTCCACAATGTGGTCGCGCACTACCACACGGCGCGGTTCATCGCGCTCTACCCCGCGTACGTCTACCTGCTGTGGTACGTAACCGCGGACTGGGTATGGCACGAGAGCTCCGCGCACCATGGCCGCACCGGCCGCAAGCTGGCGACCATCGCCGGCCTCGGCCTGGCGATGCCGTTCTACTGGAGCTACTGGCTGGGCGCGTGGGTGATCGATCGGATCAAGGACGGCACGCCGCCGCGGGCGCCGAAGCTGGCGTCGCGAGGGCAGGGCGATGAAGTCGCGCCGGGTGGCGCTACCGATCGACGAGGCGCTGCCCCGGCTCCTCGCGTCGCTGCGGCAAACTAGCAATCTGGTGCTGTCGGCGCCGCCGGGCGCGGGCAAGACCACGCGGGTGCCGCCGGCGATCGCCGACGCCGAGCTCGCCGGCGACCGGCAGGTAGTGGTGCTGGAGCCGCGCCGCCTGGCCGCGCGCATGGCGGCGCGCCGGGTGGCCGTCGAGTGTGGCGAGCAGGTCGGCGGTCGCGTCGGCTTCCAGGTGCGGTTCGAAAACGCGTGCTCGGACGCCACGCGGATTCGCTTCGTCACCGAGGGAGTGCTGGCGCGGCAGATGATCGACGATCCCCAGCTGCGCGGCGTCGGCGTCATCGTCGCAGACGAGATCCACGAGCGCCACCTGGCCGCCGACGTGGTGCTGGCGCGGGCGCGTGCGCTGCAGGCGGGGGCGCGGCCGGACCTGCACATCGTGGCGATGTCGGCGACGCTGGATGCCGGGCCACTGGTCACCTACCTGGGCGACTGCGCCCACGTCGAGTCGGCCGGGCGCGCATACCCGGTCGACGTCGACCATCTCGAGCATCCCGACGACCGGCCGCTGGAACGGCGGGTGTCGGCGGCGGTGCGGCAGTTGGCGGCGGCGGGGCTGGACGGCGACGTGCTGGTCTTCTTGCCCGGCGCGGGAGAGATTCGTCGCGCCGCCGAGGCGTGCGCCGACGTTGCCCGCGCCGCCGGCCTCGACGTAGTCGCGCTGCACGGCGACTTGCCGCCGGCCGAGCAGGACCGCGCCGTGTCGCCGGGGCCGCGACGCAAGCTGATCCTGTCGACCAACGTTGCCGAGAGCTCGATCACCATCGAGGGAGTGACCGCGGTGATCGATAGCGGGTTGGCGCGGGTGGCCCGGCACTCGGCGTGGACCGGGTTGCCGGCCTTGCGCGTCGAGCCGGTGAGTCAGGCCAGCGCCGCGCAACGGGCGGGGCGCGCCGGGCGCACGCAGCCGGGACGATGTCTGCGGCTGTACACGCGGCACGATCACGATGGCCGGCGCGCGCACGACGATCCGGAGATCCTGCGCGCCGATCTTGCGCAGGTGGCGCTGGATCTGGCCGCGGCCGGCTGTGTGATGACCGAGCTGTCGTGGCTGGACGATCCGCCGGAGCCGGCGGTGCGCGCGGCGACCGAGCTGCTCGACCGGCTGGGTGCCACCGACGCCGGCGCGCTGACCGCGGTCGGCCGGCGGATGTTGCGCTTTCCCGTGCACCCGCGGCTGGCGCGGGTGGTCGTCGCTGGCGAGGACCGGGGCGTCGGCGCCGAATCGTGCGCGCTGGCGGCGCTGGCGGCCGAGCGGGAGATTCGCTCGGCGCGGCGGGCGGCCGGTCTGCGCGGCCGGGCGGAGGCGGATGCCAGCGGGCCGGCGGATCTGCTGGAGGATCTGGCGCGTCTCGACGAGGTGCGCGACGGCGGGGCGCGAGCGGCGCGCGCGGCCGGGCTCGAGCCGGCGGCGGTGCGCGCGGTGCTGCGGGCCGAACGCCAGCTGCGGCGGGTGGCGCGCAATCGCGCCGATGCGCCGGGCGGCGGTGCGGCGGTCGACGAGGCGCTGCTCCAGTGCGTGCTGGCCGGGTTCCCCGATCGGGTCGCGCGGCGGCGCGCGCCCGGCGGCCGGCAGCTGGTGTTCGCCGGCGGCGGTGGCGGCACCCTGGCCGACAGCAGCGTGGTCCACGACGCCGAGCTGATGGTCTGCGTGCGTGCGGGCGAGCGCGGGCGCGGGCGAGCCGACGTCATCGTCACCAGCGCCAGCGAGGTGCGCGGCGACTGGCTGATCGACGCCTACATCGATCGCATCGACGACAGCGCCGGACTGGAGTGGCACCCGGCGCTCGACCGCGTCGAGCACGTCAGTCGGATCGCCTACGACGGCCTGGTGCTGGAGGAGCAGCGCGACGCGGCGCGAGCGCGGCTGGACCCGCAGGCGGCCGGCGAGGTGCTGGCCGAGGCGGTGCGCGCGGCCGGGGCGGCGGCGTTCGTGTCGGGCGACGCGCTGGCGACCTGGCGGCGGCGGGTGGCGCTGGCGAGCGAGCACGCCCCGGAGCTCGACATCCCGCCGGTGGACGAAGCGGGCTTGGTCGACGCGATCGCGGCGGCGGGGATCGGCTGCGTCAGCTTCGCCGAGTTGCGCGCGATCGATCCGGACAGCCTGCTTCGCGGCGCGCTCACGGCCGGCCAGCGGGTGGTGGTCGAGCGGTTGGCGCCGACGCACGTAGCGCTGCCCGGGCGCCGGCGGGTGCCGGTGCACTACGAAGACGATCGGCCGCCGTGGATCGAGTCGCGGCTGCAGGACTTCTTCGGCCTGGCCGACGGCCCGCGCGTCGCCGGCGGGCGGGTGCCGCTGGTCTTGCATCTCCTGGCGCCCAACCGCCGCGCCGTGCAGGTGACCACCGACCTGGCTGGCTTCTGGGTCCGGCACTACCCCGAGCAGCGGCGCCAGCTGATGCGCCGCTATCCCCGCCACGCCTGGCCGGAGGACCCGACGACTGCGGCCCCTCGTCGCCGCTAGGGTGCGACAGGGGGTGGCTGATGTGTCGATAATTGTTGGGAAAAGAAGTGAAAAACTAAAGCGCGTCCCCGGCGTTAGTATGGGGTGATGGTTTCTCGGGTACTGGCGATGTTTGCGATTGGGTTCGGCGTGGCGGCGTGCATCGTGGAGGCGCAGCCCAAGCCGGTGACCACCCCGGTGGCGGCGGCGCCGAGCGGGCGGTCGGAGGAGCGCGGGCAGGTGATGGTCGCCGAGGGCGGGGTGCTGCAGATTCCCGACGGCGCGTACGCGTGCACCATCGACAAGTACAACCCGTTCCCCTGCCGGGTGAGCACCGAGCCGAACGGCAACAAGCGGCTGGAGAAGCTCGGCGGCTCGCAGCGGTTCTCCGGGATCATCCAGCCGGGCGCGCGCGGGTTCTCGTTCCGCGGCACCTTCTACTGTCCTTACGGTGATTTCACCGAGGCGGTCACCGGCGACTTCGTCGCGTACGACGAGGGCCTCTACCGCGGCAAGTTTCGCGTTCGCAGCCAGCAGCCGCTCACGGTGACGATCCAGTACACCGAGTACGGCGGTTACGGCGCCAACATGTACGGCGGCGATCTGTACGGCGGGTACATGTACGGCGGCGACCTGTACGGTTACCAGTTCGACCCGCGGACCCGGCCGCAGCCGTAGCCTACTGAGGCTGATCCCACAGCCGCCCGTACAGCGGGTGGCTGACCAGCATCAGGGCGTAATCGTCGAGGTCGCCCATGTTGTCGCGGAGGACGCCGAAGTTGAAGTTGATGGTCGACAAGCCGTCGGCGACCAGCTCGAGCAGCTGATCGATGCTGCCGGGCGCGACGGTGTCGTTGAAGCCAATCGCGGCAAGCTGGCCGCGGATCTCGTCGATGCGGGCGCGGCGGGGCGGCTCGAGTGCCTCGACTCGCTCGGGACGAATCCACCGCAGGATCAGGCCGGCCAGCCCGCGCACATCGGCGGCCAACGCCGCCGGCTCCATCGACGGCTCGACCAGGCCGACCATGGCCGGGTAGACCTTGCGGGTCTCCCGTGAGCCTTTGAGCAAGAGGGCGCGGGCGCGGACGTTGTTGTGGGCCAGGCCGTGGCCGTGGAGCTGCTGCACCTGGCGGCTGACCAGGTAGCCCAGGCCCAGTGCCTCGTCGAGGGTCAGATCGTGCGGGTCGAGGTCCTGGCCGAAGCGCGGGTCGGCGACGTACTCGCTGAAGAGCAGGAGCATGCCGGTGTACTCGTCGAACACCGCGCGGTACAGGGTGGTGAGCAGGCCTTGGCGCACCGACTTGAGAATCGGCAGGTAGCGACCGAACCAGGCGTCGAGCACGGCGTTCGGGTTTTGCGCCTGGTTGAGGTTCTGCGCGGTGACGATCTTGGGGAACAGGTTGGTGTCCTGGAAGCGACCGAGGGCGACCAGCTCCGGATCGGGCGAGGCGAGGAAGATCGGGTGCCCCTTGACCCTGCCCAGGCTCTTGTCGACGTGGTAGCCGTAGCGGGTCAGCGCCTGGTCGACGATCTCGATCACCGCCTTGGTCACCGTTTGGTCGGTACGCGAGCGGAGCACCGAGTCGACGCGGTCGCTGGCCTCTTCCAGGGTCGGCGGCAGGGTGTGGATGCTGTGATAGGTCGAGCTGTCGCGGCGGCCGTCGTCGAGATGCGTGAGTACCTTCTCCAGCTCCGACAGGATCTGCGACACGCTGCCCGCGCGGTTGCCGGGGTCGCGCTCGAGGCAGCGCTCGAGGATCCGTCGCACCGGCTTGGGCACGGTCTCCTGGTACTGCAGGCGGCTCTTGCCGCCGACCACCACGCCCTCGGCGATCGACACCAGCAGGCCCCACATATCCTCGGTCGGACCGTAGACGGTGACGTCGGTGAACAGTCCGTAGATCGCCCCGCCCAGGGCGAAGACGTCGAGGCGCTGGGTGATCGCGCTCTCCATCAGCGCCGGGTCCAGGGTCTCCGGCGCGACCGAATAGCCGGGCGAGCCGAAGATGCGACCGCGATAGTGGTCCTTGTAGGTGACCGACCCGATCTCGTCGAGGCTCATCGCCAGGTCGAAGTCGAACAGGTAGGCGACCCGCTGGTCCGGATCGAGCAAGATGTTCCGCAGGGTGAAGTCGCGGTGGATGATGCGCTGCTCGTGCAGCGCGCCCAGCGCACGCACCGCCTGCATCAACAGCTCGACTCGCCGCCGCGGGGTGAGCTCGTTCTGCGCCACCGCCTCGAGCAGGGTCTCGTGCTTGCGCGGGGTGACGATCAGATGATTGTCGGCGATCGGCTGCGACAGGTAGGTCGGCAGCAGGTTGGGATGATCGAGGCCGGCGATCCGCGTCATCGCCGCCAGGTTGGTCCGGTGGTCGCGCCGGGTCACCTCGTCGGTGCGCAGCTGGTAGAGGTAGTTGGCGTGGAAGGTTTTGCCGACCACCTGCTCGATCGCCATTTCGGCGTCGGGCGCGCTGGTCGGCATGCGCTGGAGCAGATAGACCGCCCCCATGCCGCCGTTGGTCAGGTGCTCGCCTGTGGTGCGGTAGAGATAGCCACCCTCGGCGAAGACCACGTTGGCCCGGGTCAGATCGTCGGCGCGGACCTGGCTGAGGGGCCGCGGTTCCGCCCACGTCTGCATCGGCTTCACCATACATCATCGTCGTGGCCCCGGGGTCCGAGGACGCCGCTAACCCTCCGTTTTTTCAGGTGTGATCAGTGGCAAATTGTCGCAGCGCCTGGATCGGTTGACGGCTCCGGGGGCCCTCGTGGTAGCTAACCGTTCCAATCCAGGCGCCTTCCTGGCGCATCTGAGAGCACGCGATGCTGGAGTACCGTTTCGCCAAGCTGGCCGCTGCCGCCACGTTCGTCCTCCTCCTCATCGGCGGCACCGTGAACCCGACCGGGTCCAGCCTTGCCTGCCCGGAGCCGACGCTCGTCTGCCACGGTCATCTATTCCCCCACATGACCGGCGGCGTGCTCTACGAACACGGCCACCGCCTGGCGGCGATGACCGTCGGTCTGCTGCAGATCGTCCTCACGGTGCTTCTGTTCCGCCGCCGGCGCGAGATGCGCTGGATCGGGCTGGGCGCGCTGCTGCTGGTCTGCGTGCAGGGGACTCTGGGGGCCATCACGGTCAAGTACAAGCTGCCGACCGCGGTGTCGGTCGCCCACTTGATGACCGCCTTCATCTACTTCGCCACCTTGATCTACATCGCCTGGCGCGTGCGACCCGGCGTCGAGCCCGGTTCGAAGAACACCCGCAACGTCGGCTGCTGCGATTTGGGCAAGACCCGCCGCTGGGTGCTGGTCGCCACCGGCGTGGTGTTCGCGCAGATCGTTCTGGGTGCCATCGTTCGCCACACCGGCGCCGCGCTGGCCTGCATCGACCTGCCGCTGTGCAACGGCTCGCTGATGCCGGCGCACGCGCCGCTGCCGCTGGTGGTGCACATGCTCCACCGCATGGGCGGCGTGATCACTGGAATCGTCACCATCACCGCCGCCATCACGGTGTTCCGCGCCGCCCGCGGCTACAAGACGGTGCGCCGTCTGGCGCTGGCGGTGCCGTTCCTCATCGTCCTGCAGATCACCCTGGGCTTGCTGACCATCTACACCTTGCGCTACACGCCGATCGCAGTCGCCCACTTCGGTGGCGGCGTTACCCTGTGGGGCGTGTGGTGGGCGATGACGCTCACGACCACGTCGCGACCGGCCGGCGCTCGCCGCGGGCTGGGTGACCTGCCCACCAACCTCGCCATCAAGGGGGCGAAGTGAGTCAGGCCGCTCTGGGGCGAGCCCCAGCCCTTCGCGCCGCCGACGTGGTGGCACTGGTCAAGCCGCGAATCATGCTGATGGCGCTGCTCACCGCCGCGGGCGGAGCGGCGCTGGCCGGCACGCCGTCGGCCGGTCACTGGCTGGCGCTGCTGGTCGGCACCGGCCTGATCGTCGGCTCGGCCAACACCCTCAACATGTACCTCGAGCGCGACATCGACTGTCTGATGGCGCGCACCAAGGGGCGCCCGCTGCCCGGACGGCGGATGGACCCCGGCTTCGCGCTGGCGTTCGGCGTGGCTCAGGCAGTGGCGTCAGTGCCGATCCTGACCTTCGCCCTCAACCCACTCACCGGCTTCCTCGGCGTCATCGCGCTGATCAGCTACGTCAACGTCTATACCCCGCTCAAGCAGCGGACCACACTGGCCACGCTCATCGGCGCGGTGCCGGGCGCGATGCCGCCGCTCATGGGCTGGACCGCCGTCACCGGCTCCCTCGACGCCGGCGGCCTGGCGGTCTTCGCGCTGCTGTTCTTCTGGCAGATCCCGCATTTCCACGCCATCGCGCTGTTCCGGCAGAAGGACTACGACCGCGCCGGTCTGGTCACGCTGCCGTCGCGGCGCGGCTCGCGCGGCACCCGGCTGACCATGGTCGCCTACCTGGTGCTGCAGCTCGGCGCCAGCGTCGCCGTCTACGCCACCGGCGTCGCCGGCGCCGCCTACCTGGCGGTCGCGGTCGGGCTCGGCGCCGTCTACCTGGTCCACGGTCTCGCCGGTCTGCGCGACGACGCCGGCCCCCGCTGGGCGCGCGGCTTCTTCCTCCACTCGATCGCGCACCTGCCGCTGGTCTTCCTGGCCTTGATTCTCAATGGCGCATTCTGATATCGTCGAGCCCCGCGCCTTCTACGGGCGTCCGTTCGCCTGGCTGCTGTTCGCCCTGCTGCTCCTGGTCATCCCCGCGATCGGCTTCATGCTGACCAGCGACCTGGCCTGGGAGCAGGTGCACCCGGCCATCAACGCGATGCTCAACGGCTCCAGCGCGGTCTTCCTGGCCGCCGGCTTCCTCGCCATCAAGCGCCGGAAGATCGAGTTCCACAAGCGCTGCATGTTGGCCGCGTTCACCGCCTCGAGCCTCTTCCTCATCTCGTACATCGCCCGCTTCTACATCTCGGGCACGCACAAATACCCGGGCCACGGCTGGGACCGCACCCTCTACCTGATCATCCTGTTCAGCCACATGCTACTGGCGCTGGCTCTCCTGCCGATGGTCCTGCGCACGCTCTACCTCGGCCTCAAGAACCGCCGCGCCAAGCACCGCAAGATCGCCCGCTGGGCCTGGCCGATCTGGATGTACGTCTCCGTCACCGGCGTTATCGTCTACCTGATGCTCTACCAGCTCGCCGGCGCCCTCCACGGCCACCCATAACGGGGACACGCACCGCCCCGAAAAGCCCGCGCCGCGCCTACGCTTTTCGGCGCGAACGTCCAATCCAGTCCCGCTGCACGGTTGCAGCCACACAGGATTGGGCAGTTCGATCGAAAAGCGCAGCTGTGGCGCGGTGTTTTTGATGGGGTGCGTGTCCCCGCGCCCGCGCCAGGGTTGCAGCCACACAGGATTGGGCAGTTCGATCGAAAAGCGCAGCTGTGGCGCGGTGTTTTTGATGGGGTGCGTGTCCCCGCGCTAGCGCAGGGTTGCGACTTTGTGCGACCAGCGCTTGTACTCGGCCCAATACTCGCGCCGCTCTTGCGGGTAGAGCGGGATCCAGGCGGAGAGGGCGTAGCCGAAGGTGATGAAGAAGATGAAGTCGTAGACGAACTGCGGCGCGATGAAGACCAGGACCGGGGGCGATAGCAGGAAGGCGAAGACGGCGATCTTCACGTACAGCTGCATTGGCCGCTTGCCCTTGTGGGTCATGTACGGCACCGGGCACAGGTTGAGGATGGCGACGAAGGCCAGCAGGGCGGCTGCGCCCCCATAGGTGATGATGCTGTTCTTGAAGAACAGGTTGCTGTTGGGGAAGCTGATGGCGATCAGGCCGCTGATGGTGCGGGGCAGGCCGCAGTAGGT
>Ga0114931_10002489_pt1 | contig 23426 bp, 36 predicted proteins | sample 2SBtaG_FD_89579 | JGI IMG/M metagenome (GOLD analysis project Ga0114931, IMG submission 89579) | Deep subsurface microbial communities from Kolumbo volcano to uncover new lineages of life (NeLLi) - 2SBTROV14_V59a metaG | ecosystem: Environmental > Aquatic > Marine > Volcanic | place: Kolumbo... | reverse complement strand
GTTTTCACATGTCAAACAGAAAATTATGAGTCACAGGGGGTTAAAAAAAGATAGAAAAATCGCGGCAGTTTGTTATTACATATATTTCAAGATAACCCGAAGAAAGTACTAATTCACCAACGCAAAATGTGCTTTAAGCCACTTTATGTTTAAAGGAAAGCGATTTTACGACCACAAGGGTTTGGTTCTCAGCAATTAGCAATTAACTATGAATGGTTAGTAACTGGATTTTTTATGATGAATTTGAATTAATTTGTTAATATTATAAATAATAGTATTTTTTTAATAACTAATTTTTATCAATACTTGGATCAATTGCTGGAAGATAATAAACAACATCACCAACTTTTCTGTCGCTAGTCGTATACTTACCTCTAAAAACGTATATAGGTTGAAGGTACTCTATAATGTTTGTTGGCATGTAATAAGCAAGTTCGATAGATCTAATATCTATAGTTGATAAATTACTAACCGAATTACTTGGAGCAAAATAATCTGCCCCATCTTCTCGTATAAAAACTAAACTTGCTTTATTCTGAATAAGGAGGTTATAGGCTGTTTGAGGAGTAATTATAGGGTAAGTACCATAATTTCCGGTTGTAGAGAAGTAGTTGTAAAAACTATCCGTAACAACTTCTTTTTTATCTAGTAAGCCAACAAATAGGTTAACGTTAGATATTACTGGGTTTGAAAAAAGTACTGTAGCATAATTTGGTGTTTCAGTTCTTACCCCTTTTCTGTTTGGGGCAGACAAAGTTACATATAGCACTTTTTTTGGAAAAACGTTAACAAACTTTAATTGCTCTTTTTGAGGAATTAACGTCTGTTTTCTTACTCCCTCTATAATTTCGGTACCTTCTACATAGTATTCAGCTAGTTGCAAATCGTCATTTAGTACTTGCGTTGTTTTAAAATACTCCTTAGCTGTATCAACAGCTTTTACCTTGCTTGGAGTTGATCCTGTTATTGTTTGCTTTTCTAAATAACTACTATCTGTTTGCTGATTAAATGTTTCATAAAAAACGTTTGATCTAAATTCACGTCTATTTACTATATCTTTCCACAAACGCTCGGTATCAGAAACTTTTATAGGAGTTCCAGAAAATTGTAAATCGCCAGTAATTTGTATAAACTTTTGCTCTTTAGCAACACTTATTCTAGGTTGAGTAATTTCATACACCCTAACAGTTTCAGGAAAGGTTGGAAACGATGGGGTAGGTAACTCTAACCTGTACTCTACAGTCGACAGGTCAACAGGTAAGGTGGGAATATCAACAATATCAATCTTACCAAAGCTTATCGTTGGGGGATTAGTGGGTTTTGGGAAAAACCGGTCGTAAATAAAGTTAGAACCTCTTATTAAATACTCCCCTAACATGTAAAGTACTATAAATAGCAATAAGTACGCTAGGGCTCTTTTGGTAAAATTGGCAGCCTCATTTAAGGTCATTACAAATATTTTAACACGTGCAAGGTTAGTAAAGGTAGAGGAAAAAACATTTGTATAATTTTAACTTTTAAATATCGCACCACGCCGTTTGAAATAACTATGGAAAGTATCTGGCTTGCAAAATCCAGCTCTTTTCAGGATGATGCAGAAAATGAGTTATACAGAGGCAATAAATTCCCGCTACACGCAGATGACACAAATATAAAGTTACTTAAATATTGAAAAGTATAAAATTATCTCTTTGAGTATTGTACCTTTTTTCGAGCTTTTGGTTGAGAAGTCTTTTTTCTCTCTACCTCCCTTGGATCTCTAGTTGTTAAACCAACTTTCTTAAGTAGTGGTTTATACTCTTTATTAAATGCTATTAAAGCTCTAGTTAGCGCCAATTGAATTGCACCAATTTGACCTGTTGTCCCACCACCATTAACCTTAATACTTGCGCTAAACTTTGATTTTGGGTGTGAAACACCAATTGTGTGAAAAGGCTTGAACCAAGCTATTTTTTCAGATTCTGTAGAATATACTTCCTCGATATTCTTCTCATTTACTGTAATATCCCCTGCTTTATCATATAACCACACTCTAGCTACCGATCTTTTTCTTCTACCTAAACCTGAATAAAATTTTGTTTTTTTACTTGTTTTTGCCATAACTATTTGCCAAGTTGTGCTTCATGTTTATGGTTACTATCTTTATAAACATGTAAATTTAATAACATTTTATCTCTAAGTTTATTTTTTGGAAGCATGCCTGAAACAGCTTGCAAAACTACAAACCTTGAGTCTTTTTTCATGTAATATGCAAGATTATGCTCTTTAAAACCACCAGCAAAACCTGAGTGTCTGTAGTACATTTTATCCTGTAGTTTGTTACCAGTTATTTGTACTTTGTCACTATTTACTATAACAACTTTATCTCCAACTACCATATTTGGTGTGTAGTAAGTTTTATCTTTTCCAATTAACAATTTACTAATTTCGCTTGCAAGTCTCCCTAAAGAATACCTAGAAGCATCTAGCAGGTGCCACTTTGGTTCAATATCAACTTTTTTTGTAACTGTAGTTTTCATTTATTTTTTTCAACTTTCTTTGCAGGTTTTTTAGCTGTAGGTTTTTTGCTTGTTTTTGCAGTATTAGCCTTTTTTTCTACAGCTTTTACAGGTTTTTCTTCGTGTTGCACAGGTTTTGAAACCTCTACCCACATTAGCTTTGCCATTTGTGCGTTATCACCTGCTCTGTTTCCTGCTTTAAGTATTTTTGTGTAACCTCCGTTTGTATTTTTATACTTCTTAGCAAAATCATAAATCTTAGCAACTATTTTTTTTTCGTTGTTTACCCTAGAAAGTAAGATACGTTTATTTGCAAGAGTATCACCTTTTTTAGCAAAAGTTACTAATTTTTCTACTTTAGGCCTAATATATTTTGCTTTTGCAAGAGTAGTACTAATAGACTGATCAATAATTAAAGCTCTTGTTAGAGATAACTCTAACCCTTTTCTTGCTCCTTGGTGTCTATTAAGTTTCTTTGTTTTTACTCTGTGCCTCATTTTAGTTATCTAATCCTTCTTTCTTAAGCAATTTTTTGATTTCAAAGATAGATTTTTCACCTAGATTTCTAACACTTAATAGTCTGTCTTCATCCATTTCAGATAAATCTTTTAAAGTATGAATATTGTGTTTTTTAAGTGCATTTATTGTCCTTGTAGGTAAGTTAAGCTCATCAACTTGAATCTCTTTTGCTTTTGCCGTTTTTCCATCAACTGCTTCTTCTTCTACAGTCTCTATAGCAACCTCTTCAAGTACAACAGGTGTTTCTTCTGCAATTTTACCAAAAAACTCTCTAAGCATTGCTGAAGCTTTTTTAATAGCTTCCATAGGTAATACTGTTCCATCAGTTTCTACTGTTAAATGAATTTCATCAAGATCAGTTTGTTTACCAAGCCTCGTGTTGTTAACTTCATAATTAACAAATTTTACTGGGCTAAAGCTTCGGTCAAGATAGATAAGGTCTAGTTTTCCTTCTTGTTCTCTTGCTTCTTCGCTAATTACGTATCCGTAACCATTTTTTACATAAATATCTACATCAAAAGTAACACTTTTATCTGCTATTTCGCAAATAACTAAACCAGGGTTTGCTATCTCTACACCAGATGGAAGAGAAATATCAGAAGCCTTTACAAATCCTATACCTTTAGATTTTAAAGATAGTTTTACTTCATCAAAATTATCAGCTTTTACTTTAAATCTAATATTCTTAATGTTTAATAGGATTGTAAAAGTATCTTGTTTTATACCTTTAATTATAGAGAATTCGTGATTTGCACCTTTAATAGATACTTTTGTTGGTGCAGCACCCATTATTGAAGAAAGTAAAACTCTTCGAAAAGTGTTTCCTAAAGTATGACCATAACCTTTTGGAAGTGGCCCAATGTTATAAACACCCCTCTCTTTGGTTTCTGAAATCGTTTTTATTTTTAATTGTTCAGGAGATAGCATATTTTTTATAAATTTTATAAATTATCTAGAATAATATTCAACAATAAGTTGTTCTTGAATCGGCTCTGTTACTGATTTTCGATCAAAGTCTTCAACTATACTAATTTTATTACTTTTTTCGTCAAATTTTACCCATTTTGGTGTAATGTATTCTTCTGGAACACTAAATTGTAAGTTTTTATCAACATCGATAACATCACCTTTTTTTAACTGAATTGAAGGTGTTTTTGCTCTTACACCGTTGATTGTAAATTTACCTTGAGTTGCCCACTTTCTACCTTGGGCTCTTGTATCTGCAACACCTGATCGGTAAACTACATTATCTAATCTAAACTCTAAAAGTCCTAAAAATACATCACCTGTGACACCTTTTACTTTAGAAGCTTTTTTGTAGTAATTGTTAAACTGCTTTTCGTAAACTCCATACATTCTTTTTACTTTTTGTTTTTCTCTTAACTGAACACCATAATCACTAAGCCTACTTCTTGAAGTACCATGCTGACCTGGTGCTTGAGGTTTTCTTTTTAATGGGTTTTTGTCTGTAAAGGTTTTTGCACCCTTAAGCATTAAGTCCACACCCTCTCTTCTTGATAATTTTACTTTTGGACCTGTATATCTACCCATTAGTTTCTCCTCCTTTTACGTGGTTTGCAACCATTGTGTGGAACTGGTGTTCTGTCGCTAATGCTTCTAACCTTTAATCCTGATTGCTTTAAGCCTTTAATTGCTGCAATTTTACTGTTTCCTGGTCCTTTAGCAATAATATCAATAGCTTGAACACCTTTGTCCATTGCTTTTTTACCTACATCTTCAGCACAAAGTGTTGCTGCATAAGAAGTAGACTTTTTAGCTCCTTTAAATCCAACTAAGCCTGGAGAGGACCAAGATATTATTTCACCATTATCATTTGTAATTACAACAATAGTGTTGTTATAAGTACAGGTAATAACGGCCCTAGCGTTTGATCCAATTTTAACTGTATTCTTTTTTACTTTTGTAGTTGTTTTTTTAGCCATAGCTTATTTTTAAGTTTTTGTTAAGACCCTCTTTAATCCTCCAACTGTTTTCTTTTTACCTTTTCTTGTTCTACTGTTTGCTCTTGTTTTTTGACCTCTTAAAGGAAGTCCTTTTCTGTGTCTAATACCTCTGTATGATCTAATATCTTGTAACCTTTTTATGTTACTTGCAACAAGTCTTCTAAGCTCACCTTCTGTTCGAACACCCATGGTTTGGATAGAATCTCTTAGTTTTGAGATTTCGTCATTTGTTAAATCTTTTGCTTTTTTTTCACCATCAATACCTGCTTTATCTAAAATCTTTTTACTTGTAGTATCACCAATACCATATATGTATGTTAGCGCAATTATGGTCTTTTTGTCATTTGGTAGGTCTACTCCTAAAATTCTTGCCATATTATTATCCTTGCCTTTGTTTGTGCTTTGGGTTTGAGCATATTACATATACCCTACCTTTTCGCCTAACTATTTTACAATCTCTGCAAATTTTTTTAACAGATGCTCTAACTTTCATAATATAATTTTTAAATAAACTTAATCCGCGTTTGCCAAGTTTACCTTGGATTTACCGCGGACTTAATCAACACGCTATATTGTAGCAAAAAAAATCCCTTTTAAAAGGCTTTTTTGGTAAAAATAGGGGTTTTTTATCAAAAAAGAACAAAATATTAATATTTATTTGTACCTAAAAGTAATTCTACCTTTAGTTTTATCATAATCGCTAACTTCAAGCTTTACTTGATCTCCTGGAATAATTTTAATATAGTACATTCGCATTTTTCCAGAAACATGTGCCAAAACAGGCTCTTCTAGGCCATCTACCTGTACTTTAAAACTTGCATTTGGAAGTTTTTCTAAAATAGTTCCTTCCATTTCTGTTACATCTTTTTTTGCCATACTGCATTATTTTAGCAAAAAATAGCTTTTTTTCAAGTTTTTGCTGTAGTTAAGCCAATAATTGGAAAAAGCATATCGTGATAAAATGGGAAATTAATAAGGGGGTAAAATCTAAAATACGAAACTCTAATATCTAAATAAATTTTAAGTAATAAAGTTTAAAATTCAAAATTAATCTTGCAAATTTATTGGGCTTAAAGCGGGGTATCTTTGCAAACTAAGATTTATTCTAATTTTACCGTGCATGTGCATTACTTTTTTAAACTGGTTTTTGTATTTGAATTTTGGTAATTTGATATTACCTGCCATTACGTAATTTTTTAACCTTTGTAGGTTTATAGAAGAAATGATTATTAACGACTTAATGTTTAGTGTTTTGTCCAAGGAGCTATAGCCCTGTGGATTAGGATTAGTGCTTGGAGTTTAAAAAATTTAGCTTATGGTATCCCAAACTTTGCTAAAAATTGAGCAGGTAGAGGTATTCGGTGTTTCCCCCATGTTTTCCTATAATTGGAGATTGAACCTTATTTACAATTTTTAGACCTAAATTTTTAATATCGGATTCAACCCCGCTAATAATTACAGGTATGTCGTTTTTATTAACCAACCCTTTGTTAAGACTTATTCCATACCCCTTTGCTTCATAATGAGGTTTTACAAGCGAAATAACACTTCCTTTTTCTTTAAGATTTCTTAATACATTTGGTAAAATCTTTGTTTGCGGTGTCCAACCAGTATCTACAGTTATTAAATCACATTTTTCTGGTAGGAAAACGTGCATCGCATTAGTTCGCTCTAAAACTGTAACTTTAGCATTATTTCGCAAACCCCAATCTAAGGTTCCATAGCTTGTATCTACAGAGTAAACATGTTTTGCCCCATGTTGTAGTAAAACTTGTACAAAACCACCTACGTTACTACCAAAATCGGCACAAACTAAAATTGAAACATTAAATCCAAATGTTTTTAACGCAAAATCTAATTTTTTACCGGCACGACTGACATATCTTTCCATAATTATGAGTTTAACTTTGTTATGTTTTTTGTAAATAGTAAGAGTAGTACTTAGAGTTTAAAAAATTTGGCTTATGGGACCATAAATCATGACGTCCTCGTGGCATCGCTTGGAGTTCAAGATGGCTAGGGGGTAAGTTGAAAGATAATCAAATAATTATCAAAGGTTCTTTATTTTTTTGTACTAAAATTGTATTTTCAAACTGGGCCGATAAAGATTTATCCTTAGTATCAAAACTAAAACCATCATCACCAAGGGCTAGGTAAGGCTCACCTTGCATATACATAATTTCAAAAGCAACTAACATATTTTCTTGTAGAGTTTCCCCCCTACCCTTTTGGCCAAAACAAGGAACCTGTGGAGGCTCATGTAATTTATGACCAATACCATGACCGACAAGATCTATACTCACATTAAAACCAGCATCCTCTACTATTTTTTGAAAGATAGCGGAAATATCCCCAATTTTTACACCTGCAACTGCAGTTTTTACAGCTTGTTTTAGTGCTTTTTTACCAACGCTTAGAAAATATTCCTGTTTTTTTGTTTCAACTTCTACTGTATATGCAGTATCTGTATGCAAACCTTTATATTTAACCCCTAAATCAACAGTTACAAGATCCCCACTTTTTATAACTACAGCATCACTTGGAAGTGTGTGAACAAGCTGATGATTTACAGAAACACAACATGAGTAAGGGTAAGGACCTTCCCCAGCATTAACACCTTTAAAACTAGCCTGAGCATTGTTTGCTTTTAATTCGTTAACTACAGTATCTTCTATTTGCATTGTTGTAATTCCAGGTTTTATAACACTTAAAGCTTTATTTAAAACTTTCTTAGTAATTTGACCCCCTTTAATAATGTTTTGTAAATCACTTTGGCTCCTAATAATCATGTGGGCAATTATATAGTAGGGTGTAGGTTTTAGAAAGTAGTAAGGAATAAAAAAATTAATCGGCGGTGATGATGCTTTGTATATCTTTTTGTATAGGCTCAATTGGTCGGTCACCATTTATTCTTTTTAAAATACCTCGATTTTCATATTCTTTAAGAACAGGTTCTGTTTGGGTATGATATATTTTTAATCTTTCATCAATTGCTTGGGGGGTGTCATCGGATCTATGCTCTATTTCTGACCTTTTTAAAAGTCTTTTTTTACCTTCTGTATCTGATACATCTATAAAAAACACAACGTCAACTTTTTGATCATGTAGTTTTAGTAATTCATCAAGATCGTTTAGCTGGTCAATTTTTCTTGGTGTTCCATCAACTATAAACCCGCCATGTTTTAAGGCATTTTCAACTGCCCGATTTAATACTTTATTAACAACAGTGTTTGAGACTAATTTTCCTGAATCCATCTCTTTTTTTACTACCCCATGTAGTGGGTTCTTAGAATCTCTCGCTATACTTCTTAATAGTTTACCTGTTGAAATATGGGCAATACCTAGATAGTCGGCAAGTAATTTTGCCTGCGTACTTTTACCACTACCTTGTGCGCCAAGAATTACTATGTTCACAGGTTTAAATCCTAAATTATAAAGACTAAATACTAAACAAATTATAAATTATAATTATAAAAATTAGAAACAAATATACTTACTTTTTGGTAATTTAGCTTTAGTATTTTATATTATTTAAACTTTAATTCTTAAAATCTTACAAAACACAGTCACAAGATTCTGAAACACTACTCTGCTAAAGCTATTAGGGACAGGGCGCTTGGAATTGCATCATTGGAATACCACAACAAGGTGTGATTACATTCCACCCATTGCACTCATGTCTATTTCACCACTCTTAAACTTTTTGCGCAATTTTTTGTTCATATCTTTATTAGCTTTTTTGATAGCCTTTTTTACTTGAGATGTAACATCCACATCATTAATTTCTATTGTATCTAGCTCATACATTGCAATGGCACCTTTTAAACCTACTTTGGCTTCACCTTCTTGCCCTTCGGCTGTTACTGTTTCTAATTGCTTTTTTAATTTATTAAACTTTTTTTGTGCCTCAAGCACTTGTCCTGCTTGTTTTACTTTATCAAACATATTGTTAATTAAAAATTTTGTAACTTCTATATTTTACAGCATTTAAGGTAAATTACTAAGATTTGGAGGGTATTATTTGGAGAACTTAAACTTTAAACCAACGGACTCACAATGATTCTTAGCCTTGTTTCATCAACCCCAAACTTATTTTCACCTCTTTTAAATGATACAAAGGGGAGCTATTTCAAGACTATACGATCATATTCTCGCATTATTACCTGAGATTCCAGCTTTTTAAGAGTTTCTAATATTACTGATACAACAATTAAAACCGCTGTACCACCAATTGTTAATGCGGTAAATCCAGTTATAGCACTTGCAATACTAGGAATTATTGCAATTAACCCAAAGAAAAGAGCTCCTAACAAGGTTATTCTTGTTAATACCTTATTTAAATATTCTTCCGTAGCTCTTCCAGGACGTATACCTGGAATAAACCCACCTCTTTGTTTTAGATCATCTGATACTTTTTCTGGATTAAATGTAACTGCTGTATAAAAAAATGTGAACAATACAACAAGTATAAAATACAAAATATTATAATAAAGACTTCCGGGATTAAAATTTGTTTGCAAAAATGTAGCAAAGTTTTGTAAACCTGAATTATTTACTTGCTGTAAGATGCCCCCTAATACACTAGGTAAAAGAACTAAAGAAACAGCAAAAATTATAGGAATTACACCTGCCTGATTAACCTTTAAAGGTAAAAAACTTTCGGCACTAACACCGCTTGTTCTACTTGAAGCATACGCAATAGGAATTTTACGTGTTGCATCATTTACAAAAACAACGCCTGCAACTACAAGGGCTGCAATAAATAAAAATAAAACAAGGTTTAGAATATTTCCGCTTTTTCCTGCAACAAGTATTGCACTAGCCGCTCTTGGAATACTTGCCAAAATACCTACTAACACTAGTATTGAGATACCTTGACCAATATTCTGCTCCGTTATTAAATCACCAAGCCACATAGCAATAAATGCTCCTGCAGTTAAAACGCTTACTACAACAACAATATCCAATACACTTGTCGTAGTAAATAAACCTTGTCTAGAAAACAAAAAATATAAACCTACACTTTGAAGTAGTGCAAAAGGTAAAGTTAAGAATTTTGTGTACCTGTTAATTTTTTCAGCGCCTGCACTACCTTCTTTTGAAAGCTCTTCTAAACTTGGGATTACAAAAACAAGTACCTGCATAAAAATAGATGCTGTAATATAAGGGCTTAAACCAACTGCACCAACAGAAAGTCTAGAAAGAGACCCCCCAGAAAATAAGTCTACTAAGCCTAAAAGCTGGCTTGAAGCAAACAGTTGTTCTAATGCGGCACGATCAATTGAAGGCAGTGGAATATGGGCTACTATTCTGTAAGCAAATATTAAAAATAAAACTATTAAAATTCTTTTTCGGATTTCATCAATTTGAAACGCCTTTTTTACTGTAGAAAACATAATTATTGTCTAATAGGATAACATTATAACGGTAAATAACCCATAAGTGAAATAATAAATCTAGGCCACAGTAGGCATGTGTAACTCCCACTAAGTCCGCCCGAAAGATGTAATATTTAAAAAAAGATTTAATTTTTTAACTTTGAAATTCTTTGAAAATTTCTTATTTGAAAATTGAGAATTTATGTAAATCCTATCTCTAGCGTTATCTCTACAGGGTAACTCGGTAGCTACAAGTTATTAATTTGCAACCCCACCTGCTTTTTCTATAGATTCTTTGGCTTGTTTTGAATATTTAAAACCGTTCATTGTAACTTTAACCTTAACCGAGTCATCAAAAAGTACTTTGACACCAGATCTGTTTAGTTTTTTAAACACACCTTTTTTTACAAGAATTTTTGGTGTAAGTGATTTTTCATTTATCTTGTTAATTTGAGATGTTTTAAGCTCGAGATAGTTTTTTCTGTAAATATTATTAAACCCACCAATGTGAGGAAGCCTTTTTACCAAAGGAAGTTGACCACCTTCAAAATACCAAGGAAGTTTTCTGTGTCCTGCTCTTGATTTTTGACCTTTTTGTCCACGAGTTGCAGTATGTCCACCATGACCACTACCTATACCCCTTCCTAGTCTTGTTTTTTTTGACTTATGAGATTGTCTTTTTGGTAAATTATTTAACATGTTCTTAACTAAATTGTTTTAAAAGTTCAATAGCTGCTCTAACATTTGAATTCTTGTTTCTTGTTCCAATAACTTTTGCTGACGCATTTTTAACCCCTGCGTATTCAAAAACCTGCCTAACAGCACCACCAGCAATTAAACCAGTACCTTGGGGTGCAGGTTTTGCATAAATTACAGCAGAACCTACCTTTACTTTAATATCATATGGCAAAGTCCCATCAACAAGCTTAACTTTAGTAGCTCTTCTTTTTGCCTTGTTTACACTCTTTTGAATTGCATCGTTTATCCTTGGTGCTTTTTCAACAGCATATCCTACTGTACCAGCTCTGTCTCCCACTACAACTAGTGCAGTAAAGCTTATTCTATTTCCTCCGGAGTTCTTTTTTGAAACTCTTTTTATTTGTATTACTTTTTCTTCAAAATTAGATCTGTTTTCTCTGTCCATATTATATTTTTACTCCTGATTTTCTAATTCCTTCACAAACGGCCTTTATTCTACCATGATAAGCGTAACCACTTCTATTAAAATAAACGTCCTTAACTTTTTTATCTGCAATGTATTTACCCATTTTTTCACCAATTTTAAAAGCAGATTCAGTTTTTTTATCTTTTATGCCCTTACTGGTAAAACTAATAACAATATCACCTTTAGGGTTTACTAAAAAGGCAACAGTATACTTGTTGGTCTTTTTAACCCCAACATAGTACTTATCAACATTTTTATATGTTTTTCCAGATATAGCTTTTTTTACTCTATCAAATTTTGTCTTTTTATGTAGTTTCATATTATTAAGCTTCTGCCTTTCCAGATTTACCTGCTTTTCTCCTTACATACTCATCTTCATATCTTATACCCTTACCTTTGTATGGTTCTGGTTTTCTTATTTTTCTAATATTTGCAGCTACCTGTCCTACAAGTTGTTTATCTAAACCCTTTACAACTATTGTTGTATTTTCTTCTACTGTTATTTCTATTCCTTTTGGTATTTCAAAATTTACAGGATGAGAATAACCTGCATTAACAACAACAGTCTTACCTTGTACGTTTGCTCTAAATCCAACACCAATTAAAGTCAATCTTTTTTCAAAACCTTCTGTTACACCTTTTATCGCGCTATTAATTAAACTCCACTGTAAACCCCAATAAGGACTATAAAAACCATTGTTTTTAACTGGAGTTAGTACTAACTCGTCTTCTTTTTGTGTTACTTTAATACCTTTAATTTGTGGGACTATTAAAGTTCCTTTTGTTCCGCTAAATTCTAAACCACCATCTACTTGTTTAAAAGTAACGTTATTAAGTTTAATTGGTTTTTTTCCAAGTCTTGACATATTTTTACCAAACTTTACAAATTACTTCACCACCAACACCTTGCTTAATAGCAGCGTTTTTAGTTAAAACTCCTTTTGGTGTAGAAATAACTGTTAATCCTAAATTTCTTCTATCAGATTTTAAAGTATGTAAATTTGCATATACTCTTTTACCAGGTTTGCTTACTATTTTTATGTCTGTAATGTTTCCAGGTATTACCTGAACAGAAATCTTTTTATGACCATTATCTTTATAAACTTTTACTTCACCGACATATTCTTTTTTGTTTAAAAGTTGCAAAACATCTTTAATTAAATTTGAAAACTTTACATCTACATTTTCAATACCTGCCATGTTCGCATTTTTTATTCTTGTTATAGTGTCTGCTATTAAATACATAATTTTTACCAACTTGATTTCTTAACACCAGGTATCTCACCTTTATGTGCAAGTTCTCTAAAACAAATTCGGCACAAATGAAATTTTCTAATATAGGCTCTTGACCTACCGCATTTTTGACATCGGTTATACTCTCTTACTTTAAATTTCTTTTTTTTCTTTTGATCTGCAATTTGTGCTTTAGTTGCCATGTTTAACCTTTCTTTTTAAACGGAAAACCAATAGATTCTAACATTAATTCTGCTTGTTCGTCTATTTCAGTATTAGTTACTATTGTAATTTGCAAACTTTTTATAAATTTGACTTTGTCTGGATTAATCTCAGGAAATACAAAATGTTCTTTAATCCCTAAGCTATAGTTTCCTTTTCCGTCAAATGCTTTTCTATTTAACCCTCTAAAGTCACGAACACCAGGAAGAACAATTTTTATAAGCTTTTCTACAAAATCCCAGGCTCTGTTTCCTCTTAAAGTAACACTATAACCTATAAGCTCACCTTCTCTTAGCTTAAAGCCTGCTATTGCTTTTTTTGCATACCTTGGATATGGTTTTTGACCAGCAATGTTTGAGATATCATCAAGTGCCTCTGCAACGTACTCTTTATTGTCTTTAAATTGTCCAAAACCCATATTGATATTTACTTTAACAATATCAGGTGCTTGGTTTATATTCTTATTACCAAGCTTTTGGTTTATGCTACTTTTTGTAGTAGATTTGTAAGTATTAGCTAACTTTTCCATATTTATTTGTTCTTTAAAATCTGTTTTAACCTCTCATAAAAAATTATGCCGGCTGAAACAGAAACATTTAAAGAAGAAATTTGTGACTGAATAGATAATTTAAGTACCTGATCAGTATTTTTAATAACTTCTTCTCCAAGTGTTTCCGATTCACTCCCGAAAATAAAACACACGTTGCCAGTTAAATCCTGCTCAAAATAGTATTTATCACCTGTTACTTCAAAAGCAAAGATTTGAAATCCGGCTTTTTTAAAATTTGAAAGTGCGGAGTAAAATGATTCTTCAATAATAGAAACATTGTACATACCACCCATGCTAACTCTTTCAACTGTTGCTGTTATGCTACTATTCTTTCCTTTTGGTACAACTACAGCATTTATTCCAGCAGCACTAGCTGTTCGAATAATAGCTCCTAAGTTGTGTTCAAAATCAAGTTTTCGTAAAATACACACAGATAAAGTTCCTGCAACATCTTCTGACTGCTTTAAAAATTGCGTAGAAGTTAAGCTAGAAAATTTTTCTGCAAGAGCAATAACACCCTGGTGATTTTGGGTTTTTGATATTTTTTTAAGGAAAGCTGACTTAACATGCTTAAATGTAATACCTTTTTGTTTAGCCATTTCAACAATTTTTTCAATCTTGTCACCTTTGGCGGTGTTTTCGATATATATAATTTTAATGTTCCGGCCTTGGTTTATAGACTCAAGGCAAACGTTTCGCCCCTCGAGCGAAATTAAATCGTCTTTTTGCATTTTTTACAAACTCTTACTTTTTTTCCGTCAACTTTTTTAAAACCTACTCTAGTAGTTTTATTACAGCTTGGGCAAACAAGCATAACTTTTGAAACGTCAATAGGGCGCTCAACTTTTATTCGACCACCTTCATTATTTTGTGTTGCTTTTACATGCCTTACAACTATATTTACATCTTTAACTAGCACTTTTGAGTCTTTGCTATAGACTTTTTGAACAACAGATTCTACACCTTTGTATTTTCCAACTATTATCTTTACTTTATCTTCTTTTCTTATTTTCATATTTACCAAACTTCTGGTGCTAAAGATGCAATTTTATTATACCCAGCGTCTCTTATTTCACGTGCAATCGGACCAAAAACACGAGTTGCTAGTGGCATTTTGTTTTTATCAATAACTATTGCTCCATTATCGTCAAATCTTATATAAGAACCATCTTTTCTTCTTGTCTCTTTTCTTGTTCTTACAATTACAGCTTTAACAACCTCATGATCTGAGACTGTTGCATTTGGTGCCGCCCCTCTTACAGAACAAACAACAACATCACCAATTACAGCAAACCTTCTTTTTTTACCACCCAATACCTGAATTACATGTAGTTTTTTTGCACCACTATTGTCTGCACATTTAATTACTGATCCTTTTTGCAACATAATCTTTTAAATAACTTTTAGTATTTGCCATCTCTTTCTTTTACTTACTGGTCTTGTTTCTGATATTTCTACACTTTGACCAACATCTACTGGTTTATTTTCATGAACTAGATACTTTTTAGAAGTAGTTAACCTTTTTTTATAAACTTTATGCACAACAGTTCTTTTTACTTCAACAACTGCTGTTTTTTCAGCTTTTTTACTTATTACTATTCCTTTAAGCTTTTTCATTATTTTCTAAAACTTGTTTTTCTGATATTACAGTTTTTACCCTTGCAATATCCTTTTTTAAACTTTTCTTTTTAGCAACATTAGTAGATTTACCTGACTTAATTTGCATTGTTAATAAAGATAGTTCCTTATTATACACTATTATATCTTTATGTAGCTCACTTATCGACTTTTTCCTAATTTCATTAGCATTCATATTAATCTTTCTTAACTATAAACTTTGTTCTAAAAGGCATCTTGTGTGATGCTTTTCTTAAACTTTCTTTTGCCACCTCTTCTGGTACTCCTGACATTTCAAAAAGTATTTTTCCAGGTAGTACTCTAGCTGCATAGTGATCTGTCGGACCTTTACCAGAACCCATTCTTACTGCTAAAGGTTTTTTAGAAATAGGTTTATCTGGAAATAATCTTATCCAAACCTTACCTTGCCTCTTAGTAGTACCTGCAATTGTTCTTCTTGCTGCCTCTATTTGTCTAGAACTTAAAAAACCCTGCTCTAATGCCTTTAAACCGTAATCTCCAAAATCTAAAGTATAACCACTTGAGGCTACACCTCTAAGTGTTCTTCGCATCTGTTTTCTATATTTTTGTTTTTTTGGCATTAACATAGATTTTTACTTTAATTTTCTTTTTTATAAACCCAAACCTTTATTCCAATAACTCCATATCCTGTAATAGCTTGTTTTTCAGCAAAATCAATATTAGCTTTAAGTGTTGTTTGTGGGACTGAACCTTCGCCATAGGTTTCAGTACGTGAAATTGAATTTGCACCACTTAGTACACCTGAAACAATTATTTTTATACCACTTACGCCTTGATCCCTTGCTTTTGAAATAGCTGTTTGAACCGCTCTTCTGTAATGAATTCTCCTTTGAATCTGTTCCGCTACTCCAACTGCAATTAATCTTGCTGAAGTTTCTGGCTTTTGTACTTCTTCTACAGAAATAGAAACTTTTGAACCTACCATTTTTGAAAGATCTTCTTTTAGTACATTTACTCCCGCACCTTTTCTACCTATAACAACACCTGGTCTGGATGTTTTAATTGTTATTGTAATGTCATTAACACTTCGCTCAATAATTACTCTCTCAAGACCAGCATTAAATAATCTTTCATCAAAAAACTTTCTAATTTTTAGGTCTTCTATTACAGATTTTCCAAAGTTTTTATCGTTGGCATACCATTTACTGTCCCAATCTTTAGAAACTCCTATTCTGAATCCTGTTGCACTAATTTTATTTCCCATTTGCTTCCTGGTTTTGTTCTAATTTTATATATAAATGTGAGTATCTTTTTCTTATCATTGGCATTCTACCCCTTGCACTTGCTCTTCTCTTTTTTCTAATAAGGGCTTGACCTACGTAAGCCTCTTTAACAGATATAGGTCCTTTAGTGCCTTTGTCTTCATAAAAACTCGTGCCTGATTTTATCAGCTTTTTCCAATACATGGAAGCTTTTTTGCTGCTAAAATCAAGGTTTGTTAAGGCCTCTTGAGTCGATTTACCCTTTATTAAAGGCAGCAGCTCACCTGCTTTTCTGCTTGATATATATGCATTTTTTAAACTAAATGTTTTTGTCATACCTTTATGCTACCATTTTTTTACTGCTATGCCCCCTAAATATTCTTGTTGGAGCGAATTCGCCAAGTTTATGCCCTACCATAGCCTCTGAAATTAATACTTCAACGTGGTCTTTTCCATTATGTACAGCTATTGTTAAACCAACCATTTCTGGCGAAACACTTGATCTTCTTGACCATGTTTTTATTGGCTTATTATCACCATTTTGTTTTGCTTTTAAAACCTTTTTTAACAGTTTTTCGTCAATAAAAGGACCTTTTTTTAACGATCGTGCCATTATTTGGTTCTCCTATCTTTAACTTTGTATATATCGGTATGCTTTCTTCTTCTTGTCTTATAACCTTTTGAAGGTACACCTGTTGGAGATACTGGTCTTTTTCTACCAACACCACTTGTAGAATAAGAACCACCATGTGAATGATCTCTTGGGTTTGAATATGCAACACCCCTTACCGTGGGTCTAATACCCATATGTCTTTTTCTCCCTGCTTTTCCTATTTTTCTATTCTTAAAATCTGGGTTACTAAGATCACCAATAGATGCCATACAGTTTATTCTTACTTTTTTAACTTCTCCAGATGGCAATTTAACGTTTGCATAATCACCTTCTTTTGCTGTAATTACAGCATATACACCAGCACTTCTAACCATAGACCCACCTTTTCCAGGGTGAACTTCGATATTATGAATATGTACACCTAATGGAATATTTTTGATAAGCATAGCATTACCTTCTTTTGGAGCTGTTTTTGTTCCTGCTATAATTTTGTCACCAACTTTTAAATTATTTGGTGCTAAAATGTACCTTTTATCTCCATCTAAATAATTAATTAAGGCTATACTACAGTTTCGGTTTGGATCGTACTCTATTGTTTTAACTACGCCTTCAACTCCAACCTTATCTCTTTTAAAATCAATTATTCTGTAGTGCTTCTTAGCACCCCTACTTTGATGTCTTACTGACACTTTACCGTAGGATCTTCCTTTAGGACCCTTAAGTGCGCGTGTTAGCTTTTTGTGTGGCTTTTTAGTTGTGTGTTTTAAAACTGGATCAACTGTCCCGCGCACACCTGGTGATGTAGGTTTTTTTGCTTTTAATGCCATTTTACTTTGACTCCTCTAAATCAAATAACTCAATTTTTTGTCCTTTTTTTAGCTTAACTATAGCCTTTTTAATTTCTCCTTTTTTGTAGTTAGCTTGATATTTGTAGTTTCTTTTAACTTCTGATGCATTTGTAGTAGTTTTTATATTCAATACTTTTACACCAAAGGTTGATTCAACAGCCTGTTTTATTTCGGGCTTTCTGCTAGCCTTTGAAACCTGAAAAGTATACTTATTTTGTTTTGTTAATTCAATTGTTTTTTCAGTTATATGGGGTTTTATAAGTATTTTTTTCATATTATTTAACCCTTTCAACTAAACTTGAAAAAACAGCACTATCAACTAGTATATTTTCATATTTTAATAAGTCATAGGCGCTAGTTTCACTAATATGTGTTACTGATACTAAGGGGTGGTTAGCTAACGATTTAGCCAAAACCTTATTGTCAGTAATTATTAAACTTGATTTTGCTTCATTTACTATTTTTGAAATGTTTTCAAAAGCTTTTTTTAAATTAGGAGTTTTAATTTGAGTAAAATCAACTACATAAAGATTATTTTTTACAGCCTTATAAGATAAAAGTTGGCTAAAAATAGACTTTTTAAAGCTTTTTGGTAACTTTAGATTCCAGTTTACGTTAGAAGGACCATGTGTAACACCACCACCAACCCAAATTGGGGATCTACTGCTACCTGCTCTTGCATTACCCGTACCTTTTTGTCTCCATGGTTTTTTCCCTCCACCAGATACATCTGCTCGTGTTTTCACATTTGCTCTTGCAATCCTGTTATTACTATTAAAAACTCTTACATATTGAGCTAACATATCAGAGTTTATTTCTGTAACTGGTATAATTTCTTTTACTTCTTTTGTTACTATTTTATTGTCTTTTTGTAAAAAATTAATCTTCATTTGTACTATTTAAATATATTTTTACTTCTGAATTGTAAGCACCTGGGATTGGTCCTTGCAAACCTATTTTTTTATCTTCTACTAATACTACTGGTCTATTTTTTAAAGTTACTGTTTTGTTTCCATGTCTTCCTGCCATTTTTTTACCTTTTAAAACACGTGAAACGGTTGTTGTAGAGCCAATAGAGCCTGGTGCCCTGGTTCTGTCTGACTGACCATGTGTTACAGGACCCATGCTAAAGTTCCATCTTTTTATAACGCCTGTAAAACCTTTACCTTTGCTAGTTCCTTTAATTGTTACCTTATCTCCTTGTTTAATATCTTTAGGTTCAACCTCAAGTTGCAACCAAGTAAACGGTATTACAATACCGTCACTATTAAATGTTTGTGACATATTCAACTTTTTAGCTTTTAATACCTGCATAATAAAAATAATGCTAAATACCTTTGGGCATTTAGCAAAAAATGAACCAAAAACCTATTAAAGTTTTTTACGACCTTACAGTTACATCAACACCAGATGGCAAATTTAAGCTTGATAGCTCCTCCACTGTTTGCTGAGTAGGTGAGATTATATCTATTAACCTTTTATGGACTCTCTGCTCAAAAATTTCTTTACCTCTTTTGTCAATGTGTGGTCCTTTAATTACAGTATACTTCTTAATAGAAGTTGGGAGAGACACAGGACCAACTGCTTTTGATCCGGTTCTTACCACTGCCTCAACTATTTTTTTTGCACTTTGATCACAGATTTTTGGATCGTATGATTTTAGCCTTACTCTTAAACTATAGTCTGTTTTGTTTGTTGCCATTTTAGACAAAATTATAAGGGGTAGGCTTTTGGCCTACCCCTTTAAATTAATTTACTTAATTACTCTAGAATTTCTGTTACCACACCAGCTCCCACGGTTTTACCACCTTCCCTAATAGCAAATCGCAAACCTTTTTCGATAGCAATTGGTGTAATAAGATCAACTTCAAATGTTACGTTATCACCTGGCATAACCATCTCTGTACCACTTGGAAGTGTTACGTTACCAGTTACATCTGTTGTTCTAACGTAAAATTGAGGTCTGTAACCATTAAAAAATGGTGTGTGTCTTCCACCTTCTTCTTTACTTAATATGTAAACTTCAGCTTTAAACTTTTTATGTGGTTTAATACTTCCAGGTTTTGCTAGTACTTGACCTCTTTCGACATCGTCTCTGTTAAGACCTCTTAAAAGTATACCTACGTTATCACCAGCCTGACCTTCGTCTAGTTCTTTTCTAAACATCTCAACACCGGTAACAACAGTTTTTTTAGTATCTTTAATACCAACTATCTCAACTTCGTCGTTTACTTTAACGACACCTCTTTCAATCTTACCTGTTGCAACTGTACCTCTACCTTTAATATTAAATACATCTTCAATTGGCATTAAAAAGTCTTTATCAAGCTCTCTTTTAGGATCTGGAATCCAGTCATCAACTGCATCCATTAATTGCTCAATAGCTTTAACTGCTTCTGGATCACCTTCTAAAGCTTTTGTTGCACTACCTTTAATGATAGGTGTATTTTTACCATCAAATCCATATTTATCTAATAATTCTCTTACCTCTACCTCTACAAGTTCAATAAGCTCTGGGTCTGATACAAGATCAGTTTTGTTCAAAAAAACAACCAAAGCTGGAACATTTACCTGTTTTGCAAGAAGTATGTGTTCTCTTGTTTGTGGCATTGGCCCATCTGGAGCTGAAACAACAAGTATTGCACCATCTGTTTGTGCAGCACCTGTAATCATGTTTTTAATGTAGTCAGCGTGACCTGGCATATCAACGTGGGCATAGTGCCTTTTTGCGGTACTGTACTCTACGTGAGTAATATTAATTGTAATTCCTCTTTCTCTTTCTTCTTTAGCTTTATCAATATTTTCAAAAGCGGTAAAGTCTGCAAGACCTTTGTCATGTAAAACTTTAGTAATAGCGGCTGTTAGGGTAGTCTTTCCGTGGTCAACGTGCCCCATAGTTCCGATATTTACGTGTGGTTTTGATCTATCAAATTTTGTTGCCATAATAATAAAATCTTTTTGTATTTTATTTTAAAAATAAAATACAAAAATACTTAAATTTAATAAAAATTTTTATTTTAAATGCAATGCAAGTTAATCAGATACCTATTTTATAGGTAAGTCCCTAATAAATCAAGCAATAGCCCTTATTTACTCAGCTTCCTTATTTGCTATTTTATCTGCAATTTGTTTTGGCACTGGTTCATAGTGGCTAAACTGCATATTTGGGTTTGCTCTTCCCTTAGTTAAGGACCTTAATTCAGTTGTGTATCCAAATAATTCGGACAACGGAACATAAGCTATAACAACTTTTGCATTCCCCCTTTGCTCTGTAGATTCAACTCTTCCTCTTTTACTTGAGATATTTCCCATTACATCACCTAAAAACTCTTCTGGTGTTACTACCTCAACATGCATTATAGGCTCAAGTAGTTCTGGGTTTGCTTTTTTCATACCATCTTTAAAAGCCTCGGATGCAGCAATTTTAAATGCTATTTCTGAAGAATCAACATCGTGAAAAGAACCATCAAAAAGCTCTACTCTTATATCAACTACTGGATACCCTGCAATAACACCTTTATGTGAGGCTTCATTTATACCTTTTTGAACACCTGGGATAAATTCTTTAGGTATAGCCCCACCTACAATTTTATTTTCAAACTCAATACCAGTACCCCTTTCTAAAGGTATCATTCTAATAAATACATGACCATACTGACCTCGACCACCTGATTGTCTAATATATTTACCTTCTTGCTCTACTTCTTTGGTAATACTTTCTCTGTAAGCCACTCTTGGTTGGCCAATATTTGCTTCTACCTTGTGCTCTCTTTTCATTCTATCTACTAAAATTTCAAGATGGAGCTCACCCATACCAGAAAGTAGTGTTTGACCTGTTTCTTTGTTTGTAGATATTTTAAAAGTAGGGTCTTCTTGAGCAAGCTTATTTAAAGCAATACCCATTTTTTCTTGGTCTGATTTAGTTTTTGGCTCAATAGAAATACTAATAACTGGTTCGGGAAAAGTTATATTTTCTAATAAGATTTTTTTATCTTCTCCAGAGAGTGTTTCTCCTGTTACCGTATTTTTTAAACCAATTATTGCACCAATTTCCCCTGCACTTAATTCACCTACTTCTTCTCTGTGATTAGAGTGCATTAATAAAAGTCTTCCTATTCTTTCTTTTTTCTCTTTTGAAGTGTTGTATACATAACTACCGGCTTTTAATGTTCCGGAATAAACCCTTACATAGTTTAATGTACCTACAAACGGATCGTTTTGTACCTTAAAACTTAAAGCAGCTAAGGGACCGTCAACTTCTGGTTTTACCATTATTTTTTCCTCTGTTCCTAATATTTCTGCTTCTACTGCTGGAACATCAGCTGGACTTGGTAAAAATTCAATAACTGCGTCAAGTAAGTGTTGAACGCCAACATTTTTAAGAGCACTACCACAAAGTACTGGATAAAGCTCATTTTTAATTGTTGCTTTTCTAATAGCCTTTTTAATTTCTCCTTCTGTTAAATCACCTGTTTCGAAAAATTTCTCCATTAAGGTGTCATCTACTTCAGCGGCTGTTTCTAATAAATTTTTTCTGTAATTTTCCGCTTCGGATTTTAAATCTGCTGGAATTTCTTGCTCTTCAAATGTTGCACCTAAATCTTCACTATGCCATATATAGGCTTTCATTTTTATAAGATCAATAACACCTCTAAAATCGTTTTCTATACCTATAGGAAGCTGTAAAACAACTACCTTAGCACCTAACCTGTCTTTAATACTTTCAATATCTGCTTTAAAGTCAACACCAGTTCTATCCATCTTATTAATAAAACAAATTCTTGGAACGTTGTATTTATCAGCTTGTCTCCAAACAGTTTCACTTTGTGGTTCAACACCAGAAACAGCATCAAACACAACAACACCGCCATCTAAAACACGTAAACTTCTTTCAACCTCAGCTGTAAAATCAACATGACCTGGTGTATCAATAATGTTAATTCTTTTGTTTTTCCAAAAGCATGTTGTAGCAGCACTTGTAATAGTTATCCCTCTTTCTCTTTCTTGTGCCATCCAGTCCATTGTTGCTTCACCCTCATGTACTTCACCAATTTTATGGCTTTTACCTGTGTAATATAAAATACGCTCGCTTGTAGTGGTTTTTCCAGCATCGATGTGAGCAATAATACCTATATTTCTTATATCAGGGATATCGTAGTGTTTTTTTGTATCATTTGTTTTGTCTTGTTGAGCCATACTTGGTTAAAAATTTAGATTAAAGCTTAAACGCAAGCTATTTTAGGATAAAGGCAACATATTGTAAAGAAATGTTTGTATTTTATTTACTTATAAACAACTTACCTATCTTTTTAGCTTAATTATCTTAAAATAAAAAAGTTGATTACTCTATTTTTTCCAGTCTACTATATTTATCTGCTTTTTTGATTTAGAAAGCTTAACGAAGAGCTTTTGACCTTTTTTCCACCTTAGCTTAGATATATACTCCGCAGGAATTGTCACGTAGTAGGTTTGGGTAGTTCTAGAATCTTTGCTTCCCAGTTTTCTAATTTTGTTCATACAGTACTGCTCCAGTACTGGATCAGTACTGGATAACTTAATAATCGTTTAAAAGCAT
>Ga0114931_10002488_pt1 | contig 23441 bp, 23 predicted proteins | sample 2SBtaG_FD_89579 | JGI IMG/M metagenome (GOLD analysis project Ga0114931, IMG submission 89579) | Deep subsurface microbial communities from Kolumbo volcano to uncover new lineages of life (NeLLi) - 2SBTROV14_V59a metaG | ecosystem: Environmental > Aquatic > Marine > Volcanic | place: Kolumbo... | reverse complement strand
GATGATGTTACGCAGGAAGTGTTCATTAAAATTTGGCAAAATATTGATAAGTTTAATTTACTTTCGGCAAAGGCATGGATATTTAGAACGACTTATAATTTGTGTATCGACTATTTACGAAAACAAAAAAGTGCTGGAAAAGTTTTTGAATACGCGGATGAAAATATTTCCAATTTTTCTTCAAACGAAAATGATTCGGATAATCCATACATGAAAACGCATTTAAAATTTATGGATGGGAAAATAAAAAATGCAATTGATAATCTTCCGGAGAAATATAAAAGTGTAATCATTTTGTACGAAATACAAAATCTTAAATACAAAGAAATAAGTAAAGTTCTTGATATGCCGATAAACAGCGTAAAGGTTAATTTGCTTAGAGCAAGGAAGAAATTAAGAGAGCAATTAAATTATGAACCACAGGAGATTTTTTAATAAAATGAATGCGAAATTAGAAAATAAAATAATAGCTGCTGCTTATGGTGAAGTTTCTTTTTTTGAAAAAAGGAAAATTTACAAATTAATAAAAACCAATAATGAAGCAGCCGAATTATACAACGAACACCGAAAGGCAGCGAAAGAATTTCAAGCGTTAAAAAATATTTCGTGTCCGGACGAGCTTGTAAAAAATGCAAAGAGAAAAATTTTAGTTGAACAAAATAAATTATCGTTATTAAACCGGATTTATTTCATATTATTCAAAAACCCGGCTGTTACTTTTACAGCGGCGACAGTATTTTTATTTGTTGTTTCTTTTGTGCTTCTTTCAAATTTAAATAATCAAAAATCTCAATACTCACATGCACAAATAGAATTAGCCAACAAACAAACAGAGCAAGCATTTGCAATTGTAAGCAAAGTGTTTTCAAATTCCCAACGAACTTTAGAAAACAATATTTTGAGAAAACAATTAGGATATCCGATAAAAACCAGCATTAATGAAATTAATAATCTATTTAACTAAGGAGAATATAATGAAACATCTAACGGTAAAAACTATAATTAAGCAAACTTTTTTACTGCTTTTAATTGCGGCATTTACAACTTCCGCACAAAAAAAGGATTATTCCAATGAACCCGGTTATGTAAATTTTGGTAATTTTGATGAATTTGCACCGGATGATGAAGTTGCCGAAGTAACAATCGAACAAAATTTATTGAAAATGGTTTCAAAGCTTGCCGGGGAAAAAGACAAAGAAATGGCATCACTTCTCGGCGGACTAAAATTAATCAAAGTAAATTCATTTGAAGTAACTAAAAGCAATCGGAACAAAATCCTTTCAATTATTAACTCTGTTGATAACAAGCTCACCAATTCCAATTGGGATAGAATTGTCTATATAAAAAAGAAGACAAATATTGCAAATATTTACATCAAAACAGTTGATGATAATTTGATAGAAGGACTTGTTGTAACAAACATCGACTTTGACGGCGAGGCTTCCTTTGTAAATATTGTTGGTCATATTGACCTCGAATCAATTGGACGATTGAGTGAAAAGTTCAACATTCCGCATTTGGATAAAATAACCGGGAAAAATAAAAATGACGAAAATAATGACAAAAAGGACAAATAGAATATTGCAAATAATTGTCGGTTTGTTGTTAACAGTAACTCTCAGCGGATGTTTCGGCGTAAATGAAAACTTTGAACAAATACGAAATAATATTTTAAGTAATATTGACGGTAGCTACAGCAAAAATACCGAGATGGGTTTTGGAAGCATAACATTGTCTCTTGCAGAAATTTTCGTTTCATTTTCAAACGAAGAAAATGCGGGATTTATAACCGATGCATTGGACAATGTTTCCGAAGTTCAAGTAGGAACATACACAGGAAAAGCAGCGGATAAGCAAATGGATTTTCGATTCTTAAAAAAAGCCACAGCCAAGCTAACCGGTTACGGCTGGCAAACACTAATTCGTGTAAAGAGTCAAGGTAGCTTAGTCGCAATTCTTTATAAGGAAAGTGGAGACGATTCCATAGAAAATATGCTTATACTAACCAGGTCAGGCAACGGACTTGTGCTTGTTGAATTATACGGTAATTTAACTGAAATTGTTGAGCTTGCGCTAAAAGAGAATGGAGAAAACTTTAATATTGTTGATAATTTTTAATAATAGTTCAGTGTAATTGTTAACCTGTAATAGCATCTCGGAAAAGGAAAGACATCCTAAATAGTCCTTCGGCGGACTGGTGTCAGAATCTAAAGAAATAAAGACAAGCCGTCCGCCGCCGCAGATTTATTCGGCATCTCATCCACCGTTTGAAATTGTGCACATTGACGGAGTTCCTGAATAGGAACAAATACCAAAAAATATTAGGAACAGTATGTTTAGAGTTTTTAAATAAAACGAAGATTATAAAAAATAACTTATATCTCCGGCACCTTCCCGCAATATTTCAGGTTCATCCTCACTTAAATTTACAATGCTGGATGGTTTCCCAAATAGCGTGCCTTGTGCTAACATTAAATCAACAGAAGCATCAAAAACCGTTTTTATTTCATCCGGATTATAATAAAGTTCACCTAATCTGCTGGTTACACTTGTGCTCATAATCGGATGACCGAGTTCTTTGGCAAGTGTTCTTGCAATATCACTATCGGGGATACGGATTCCTACTGTTTTCCTTTTTGTCCAAAGCTTTTTAGGAACTTCCTTTGCTGCTTTTAACACAAAAGTATATGGACCAGGCAATAACTTTTTCATTGCACGATATGCATGATCGGAAACTTTGGCATATTTGGAAATATCTTTCAAATCAGCACATAAAAAACTGAATAATTTTGTATCCAACTCATTTTTAATATCATAGACTCTCTGCAATGCTTCTTTGTTAAAAATATCACAGCCAAGACCGTAAAGAGTGTCTGTCGGATAAATAATAACTCCGCCGTCTTTTAAAACTTCAATTGCTTTGTTAATGTAACGCTGCTGAGGCGTAACCGGATGCAATTCATAATATTCCATAATCAACTCCTAATTTCAAAAAATTCCAAATAGCATAAATAATAATTATAAAGATAAAAGTTGTTGCCAAAATGTCAATAACAATATTCAGTTTTACTAATATTTATAGCATTTTTTGTATTTTGAAATTCAAATATTAAAAGATTGTACTTGATTAAAATCAAAAATATATCACACCAAGTATTTGTGCTTGGGTTAATAAGCTTTTTCACCGATTTTGCAAGTGAAATGCTCTATCCGATTGTTCCGTTATTTCTTACGGTAACTCTTGGTGCCTCAATGGCATTAGTAGGCATTATTGAAGGAATTGCAGCAGTAACATCCGGTTTACTTAAAGGATATTTCGGGTTGCTCTCGGATAAACTTGGGAAGCAATCAATCTTTGTAAGAATAGGATACGGACTTTCCGGAATTGTAAAATCATTGCCGGGATTTTTCCCGTATATTTCTTCAGTAATTTTTTACAGAACAGTTGACCGAATCGGGAAAGGAATTAGAACAGCACCAAGGGATGTGCTTCTTTCGGTTGAAGCAAAAGAACAAAATTCAGGTGCCGTATTCGGTTTTCATCGTGGTATGGATACTCTCGGCGCCGTAGTAGGACCATTAATCGCATTGATAATTCTATATTTCCTTCCGGAAGATTACCGGATAATTTTTCTTGTTGCACTTATTCCCTCTTTATCTGCAATTTATTTAACATTTAAGGTTAAAGATCCGGCAGGAACTAAAAAATCTGTTCACAAACAACACTACAAAGCATTTTGGAAGTTAGCTCCGCCGGCTTATAAACGGTTACTGATTATCATAGCCGTTTTTTCTCTTGCCAACAGCAGTGATGTTTTCTTAATATTAAAATCCAAAGCTGCTTCCGGTTCCGATTCAACAGCGATACTCGGATATGTGTTTTATAATTTGATATATGCAGTATTATCTTATCCTGTGGGATTATTATCGGATAAACTTGGTAAAAAAAACATTTTCACTTTCGGAATTTTTATTTTTTCTCTAGTCTATTTCGGCTTTGCCTCGAATCCAGGTTTTATAATCATTTGGATTTTATTCGCTTTCTACGGTTTATATTCAGCAGCAACCGAAGGCGTTTCGAAAGCATGGATATCGGATTTGATAGAACCGGAGTTTAAAGGTACAGCTATGGGATTATTTAATCTTGTTACAAGTATTGCACTAATGTTAGGTTCTTTATTAGCCGGCTTATTGTGGGATTTGTTCGGTTCTCAAGTCCCTTTTTTCATTTCTGCTGTAGTAAGTTTAATAATGGTACCCATTTTTATTTTTAATAAAAGAAATGAGATACAAAAAATTTAACGACAACTTGTAAATCCCACTCAAAGCTGTTGAACTTTTCCATTTACAAAAAAAACAAGGGACTACTGTTAATTTAATGGAAGCATTAAAAATAATCAAAAGATTGATAGAACCATGGTTGAATATTTACTGTTGTTTAAAATGATAAAAAATATAATTGGAGTTTTTAACATTGAACGACTACGTAGTTCGGCATTATTAAATTTACCATGTTTTACACACAGTGTCCGGTGGACAAATATTTAACCACCTTACAGAGTTCTGCGAATAACGTGGTTGTTTTTGATCTTTCGGCAAAAAAATTGGAATAAAAAAATACATATAGTAAAAGGTTATGTTCTGTTTATACAATTATTTACCTAAGATTTGGAATCATTTTTACTAACTTTTGGAAAAAGTTTTTTGAAGATTAACCACGTTAGTGGTTAAATATTTGTAAAGAAAGAAAAAAAGATAGCCAAGAACTACGTAGTAATTCAATGTAAAAAGACGTTTGCTGAAGGTAGTTTGTGATGTTACTTAGATAACCAGCCAAAGTATTTTAAAAAACACAGGAAATATTTTACCATTGATTATTTACCATTAAATTCGTGGTAGTGCCAAAAACAAGTATAACAAAATTAGTCTGTAAAATAAATAACTTTCTCCCGGATTTCACTTCAAGAAAAGTTGTTTTATTGAAAACGCAATATTAAGTATTCCCACGGTTTTAACTTAAGTTTTGTTTTTTTTAACATTTTTAATTTTTTATCAGTAAAGATATTTTGATAAATCCCGAATATTTTTTTGTTCAAAATACTAACTTCCGATTTTTTATCTGACAAATTAAATATTGAAAGAAATCCGGATTTCCCGTTTTTCCTTGTAAATACAATTATGTTTTTAGGATTATTGTTTTTAACGAATTTAATTTTACCACCCTTTAATCCGTTCCGAAGAACTTTATTTTCCCTTTTTAATTTATAAAGTTTGGAATACAGTGAAAATAATCTGCCTTTCTTAATTTTTATTGTGTCCTTGTCAAAAAAACGTAATCTTTTATTCAGTCCATATTCCTGCCCTGAATAAAGCAGGGGCATTCCGGGCAGCATAAATGTTAAAACCGAAAAACATTCCGCTCCGTTTCCCAATCTTTCATAAACAGTTCCGTTCCAAGTGTTTTCATCATGGTTTGTAGTAAAATTCATTCTGTAATCATTTGGAGAATATTTTTTTTGCTGTTTGGAATATAATTTTGCAATATCCTCAGCAGCAGCTTTTCTTTTTGCAATTTTGTTCATTAAATCTTTTAACTGCCAATTGTAAGTCATATCAAAAGCATGAATTTGCAACTCCGGTTCGTTTGCTTCGGCTAGCATAAACACCGGTTTTATTTCGTCCAATTGTTTTCGTGCATAATTCCAAAATTCCGTTGGCACCATTGCAGCAACATCGCAACGGAATCCGTCAATATTTGTTTCCGTTACCCAATATTTCATTGCATCAACCATATATTTCCACAGCAATTTGTTGTTATAATTCAAATCGATTACATCACTCCAATCAGCAACGGGCGGGACAAAATTGCCGTTTGCGTCTTTTGTGTAAAATTCAGGATGCTCGGTAACCCAAACATTATCCCAAGCAGTATGATTTGCTACCCAATCAATTATAACGTGCATTCCCATTTTATGAATTTTATTTACAAGTCCCTTAAAATCCTCAAGTGTTCCGAATTCATGATTTACTTTTTTATAATTTTTTACAGAATAGTAACTACCAAGTTTACCTTTCCGGTTTTTAATCCCAATTGGATTAATTGGCATTAACCAAAGAATCCCAACTCCAAGTTCCTTTAATTCGGGCAGATGTTTTTCAAAAGCCTTGAATGTTCCTTCGGGTGTATATTGCCTAATGTTTACTTCATAAATCCCAACATTCTTTGACCAAGCGGGATGTTTTACAAATGATTGTTGTAATGCTTTAGTGCCAGTACACGAAGATAAAACGGCTGTAAAAAGTAACGAAATTTTTTTTAATAGAGACATATTATTTCCAATTATTTTAATGAAATAAATTTACAAATTTTGTATATTATTTTCGATTAAGAATATAATAAATAAAAAAATAGGGAAAAAACGATTGATAATTCAAGATGGGCAATTGCTGCTCCATAATTTATTTATTGGGTAGAGGAAAGTCCGAACTCCGCAGAACAAGGTGCCGGGTAACGCCCGGGAACTGATAGTGTAAACTATTGGTTACGGCAAGTGCCACAGAAAAAATACTACCTCGATTTATTTCGGGGAAAAGGTGAAAAGGCAGGGTAAGAGCCTACCGCTTTTGCAGTAATGTAAAAGGTCCCTTTAGGGGAGTTCCGATTTTTTGGAATCAAGGTAAACCCCACCTGGAGCAAGATCACGTAGAAAGCTTTCTCTTTTTGAGAAACAAAGTGGTTCGCTTTGATATGCTTTCGGGTAGATTGCTAAAGGCGTTTAGTAATAACCGCCTCAGATAAATAATTGCCTTCCCGACTTTGTCGGGAATACAGAATTCGGCTTATAGTCTTGGATTATCAATCGATTTTTAAAATCGAATAATGCAGAAAAAACGTTGGAAAATAATAGATTCGACGGATGAAAAGGCTGTTCTTGCACTTGCAGACAGTTTAACAATATCAAGTGTTCTTGCAAAACTTTTAATACAACGAAATATAACAAATTTTTTTGAGGCTAAAAAATTCTTTCGTCCTTCTATTGAGGACATTCACGATCCTTATTTAATGGATGGGATGAAAGATGCAGCTTTACGTGTAATTGATGCAATTACAAACAACGAGAAAATTTGTGTTTACGGTGACTATGACGTTGACGGTACTTGTTCGGCGTCCTTGCTTTATATGTTTCTAAAAGAACTCGGAGCTAATGTAGAAGTTTATATTCCTAACAGATTGGATGAAGGCTATGGAATATCTTTGGAAAGCATTGATAAGTTCAAAGAGAAAAAAATAAATTTACTAATTTCGGTTGACTGTGGAATCACCGCTGTTGAGGAAATTGAATATGCTAAAAAGTCTAATATTGAAACCATAATCTGTGACCACCATCAGCCCAAAGAAAAAATTCCGGATGCTTTTGCCGTGCTTGACCCGATAAAACCGGGCTGTGATTATCCTTTTAAGTTTCTTTCCGGTGCCGGAGTTGCATTTAAATTAGCAAGAGCTGTAGCAGATAGAATCGGACGCTCCGAAGATGTATTTCAATACCTGGACCTTGTTGCTCTTGCCGCTGCAGCAGATATTGTCCCTCTGCTTGATGAAAATCGTATTCTTGTTAAACAAGGGATTGAACAAATCAATACTAATCCGAGACCGGGAATAAAAGCTCTAATGAAATTAGCACGAATGGAACCGGGAAATTTATCAGCCGGACGAATTGTTTTTACTCTGGCTCCAAGAATCAACGCTGTTGGACGAATGGGCGATGCAATTAGAGCGGTTGAACTATTTACAGCAAAAACAAATGAAGAAGCGGAAAAGGCGGCACTAATTCTTGAAAACGAAAATTTAGATCGCAGAAAGATTGACGAGATGACTTTTTCACACGCTATTGAACTGTTAAACGAACAAATAGATTTAAAAAGCGATGTTGGAATAGTGCTGCATTTTGATAATTGGCATGCCGGAGTTATAGGAATTGTTGCTTCAAGAATGGTTGAGAAATATCATCGTCCGGCAATAATCCTTACTACAATAGACGGCGTTGCAAAAGGTTCAGCACGCAGTATTCCGGGATTCGATATTTATTCATCAATAGAGGACTGTAAAGATTTACTGCTTCAGTTCGGCGGACATAAAGCAGCAGCGGGACTTGCTTTGGAAATAAAAAATATCGATTTATTCAGAAAGCGATTTAACGAATCATTAAAGAAAAGATTAACACACGAATCCTTAATACCTGAAATAAAAATTAATACGGAAATTAATTTCTCTGATATTACACCAAAATTTATTAGAATCTTAGATCAATTTGCACCTTATGGTCCCGGGAATATGAGACCGGTATTTGTTTCAAAAAATGTACATTTAGCATCACCACCAAGAATTGTGGGAAAAAACCATCTAATTGCTACAATAAAGCAAAACGGCAGCGATAAAGTTTTTGATTCTATTGGATTTAATCTAGGAGAATTTGTTAATTTAATTGATTATAAAAATAGTTTGTTGGATATTGTTTACACAATTGAGCAAATTTCGAAAGAAGGAAAAATTTTTCCTCAATTTCGGTTAAAAGATATTAGAATTAAAAATATTTAATTAAGAAAATACAGGGGAATTCCAATGTCAGGTCATTCAAAATGGGCAACAATTAAAAGGAAAAAAGCTTCAATTGATGCTAAAAGAGGCAAGATTTTTACAAAACTAATAAAAGAAATTACCGTAGGTGCACGCGAAGGCGGCGGCGATGTTGACGGAAATCCGCGTTTACGCCTTGCTGTTGATAATGCAAAAGCAGCAAATATGCCAATGGATACTATTGAACGGGCAATTAAAAAAGCAACCGGTGAGTTGGAAGGTGTTCAGTATGTTGAACTAAATTATGAAGGTTACGGACCGGGAGGCGTTGCTTTATACATTGAATGTGTTACTGATAATAAAAACAGAACTGTTGCAGAAGTCAGGCATATTTTAAGCAAACACGGAGGAAGTCTTGGCGAAACAGGTTCGGTTTCGTGGATGTTTGAGAGGAAAGGAATTATTACACTTCCAACGCAAGGTAAAACTGAAGATGAAATTTTAGAAATTATACTTGAAGCCGGTGCCGATGATTTGGAAACTGAAGATGAGTTTTATGAAGTTACAACTTCAATGGAAAATTTTGAGAAAGTTAGAAAAGCAATTGTTTCAGCCGGTTTGAAAGTAGAAAATGCTTCTCTTCAATGGATTGCTAAAAATATGGTGGAAGTTACCGGAGAGAATGCGGAAAAACTTGAAAAGTTAATAGACGCATTGGAAGATAATGATGATGTTCAAAACGTATTTACAAATGCTGACTTTGTAGAATTGGAAAATTGAGCATACACAAGAAAAGTAATTTTAACAACAAGTTTAGCTTTTTTATAAATAATATTTTATTAAATGAGAATACTCGGCGTTGACCCAGGAACCATAATTACCGGCTTTGGTATTGTTGAATACAACAGCAACCGGCTTATTAGAATAAAGTCAGGTATAATTATTCCGGACAAAAAACTGGATATGGCAATTAAGCTGAGTGTTATTTATGATGAATTAGATAAAATTATTAAAATCTACAAACCGGATCAGTTTTCTATTGAGACTGCTTTTTACGGAAAGAACATACAATCGGCAATGAAAATCGGTTATGCACGCGGGGTCTCTTTGCTTGCTGCTGTGCATAATAAATTAACTTATGCCGAATATTCTCCGCGAGAAGTAAAAAAAGCAATTGTCGGAAAAGGTGGAGCTTCAAAAGAACAAGTTCAGTTTATGATTAGAAAATTAATGTTTATTAAAGAAGAAAAAATGAAATATGACGAGAGCGACGGACTGGCAATTGCCGCGTGTCATGCTTTTAAATTAAATTCATTTGTTCCCAAGGGGGGCAATTGGAAAAAATTTATTGAAGCAAATCCCGAAAAAATATTGTGATTATGATTTTGGAGACAAAATTAATATTATATAAAATAAAAATATTAATTAATATTTAATTTAAGTTAATAAATTTAGATGATTGGCTATTTAACAGGAAAAATAATTTCAAAAAAACCAACGCAAGTATTACTTGATGTAAACGGTGTTGGTTATTTAATTAATATTTCGATAAATACATTTGAAAAACTGCCGGCAGACAATTTACAAGTTTCATTATATACCTATTTGAATGTTCAGGAAAATGCTCTTACGCTTTACGGGTTTTCTGCTCTGGCTGAAAAGGAAATGTTTGAACTGCTTATTAGTATCAGCGGAATTGGTCCTAAATTGGCTCAAGGTGTTTTATCCGGAATTCAAATTGGAGAATTACGTGAAGCAATAAAATCGGCAAATACATCTCGAATTATAGCTGTTCCCGGTGTTGGTAAAAAAACCGCCGAACGGTTAATTATTGAACTGCGTGATAAAGTTGAGGCAATTTCGATAGAAAGCGATTCCGGATCAAGTGCTTCATACAGCGTAACACGCGACGCTATTTCAGCTTTGACAAGTCTTGGGTATAACGCAAAAACTGCCGAAAACGCTGTTCGCAAAGCTCTGTCAAAAAATCCTTCTTCATTAATTGAAGATGTTGTTAAAAATGCACTTGCGGTTTTGAACAGTTAGTTAAATACCTTGATTATATTTTTGTTGGACTTGATAAAGTAAGTTTATAAATTTTACCCAAGTAATTTTAATAAAATAACCATTCTAAAATATGTCTGATGCAAAGAAGAAATCGTCTAATCCGATTTGGGGAAATTACTATTCCAAATTTTTTAAAAGCTCCGAAGAATCAATTGTAGCAATATTACGGGAAATTCCAATGCTGCAAACCCTAAAAAGACGTGAGCTAAAAATAATTTCAAAATATGCTCACGAAAGGGCTTTTGAACCCGGGGAATTTGTTTTTGAAACCGGGCAGCCCGGTGCCGCAATGTTTATTATAAAAGAAGGCGAAATAAAAATTGTAAAAAAAAATGCGTCCGGCGATTATATTGATTTGGCAACTTTAAAAGACGGTGAGTTTTTCGGTGAACTCGCCTTGCTTGACAATTCTCCTCGTTCCGCTGCTGCACTTGTTAACAGTCCGACCAAAACGATAGCAATTTTTCGTGAAGACTTAAACAACCTTCTCGAATCTCATCCCGAACTCGGCGGCAAAATAATGAAGCAACTTGCAATTATTACAGGACTTCGGTTAAAAGCCACTAACAATTTACTAATTGAAAAGGAAAATGAAATACAAAAATTAAAGGAAATATTAGATGAAAGACCCTGAACGAATTATACGGTCAAGAGTATTTTATTTTTTCCTCTTTCTGTTTTTTGCAGTTCTATTGGGATATTTATTTATTGCCCTCAACTCGTTACTTCTACCCGTCCTTATGGGAACGTTAGCAGCATATATTTCACAACCTATTATTAATTATTTGCGGAAATCCGGAATTCCAAAATCAGTGGCAATACTTATTTTGTTGGGCTTATTCGGATTTTTAGTTTTTGTAATCGGACAACGCATAGCATCGGTTGTACCGTCAGAAAAACAGATGCTTGAATTACGAGTACAAATACAATATAAAATAAATCAGAATTTTTTATCTTTACTTGGGAAAAACAACTTTAATTCAAAAGGAAACGTTTTAGATGATCTTGTCGGTGATGAACTTATTCCGCCAATTGAAAGTATAAATCTATTTTTAATGCTTGATAATAATGAAGAAGCTAAATTTCTTTCTTATGTAAAAAATTCTCAAATTTCCAACAGAGTAAAATATTTTTATGATGAGAATAAAAAACTTCCTTTTAAACAAAGTAAACTATCGGATGCCGGAAACACAAAAGTAGAGCAACTTATTCCGTCAATTCCGACTTTAAAATCAAACTCAAAAATTGCATTATTTTTCAGCGCAATTTCCAAGTGGATTATTATGCCTTTTGTTTTCATTTTTGTTTTGATTGACGAAGGTGAGATTAAAAAATTTATTTTAAATATTGTCCCAAACAGATATTTTGAAATGACTTTTACTACGCTGGCAAAAGTAGATACTGCCATTGGTAATTATTTACGAGGAACCATTTTGCAATCATCTCTTGTTGGGCTTACAATTTTTATCGGGCTCGTACTTGTTGGTTTTAAATTGCAAGCCGCTATTTTAATAGGAATAATTGCGGGAATATCAAATGCCATTCCTTTCTTGGGACCGATTATAGGTCTTGGTGCAGGAGTTATTTATGCTATGATTGTTGAAGGCATTAATCCTGTAATTCCGTTTTTGCCGGCAAACCCAATTGTAGGTGTTTTGATTGTTGTAGCCGCCGCTCAGTTATTGGATAATGCCGTATTTCAACCGCTTGTTCTCGGCAAGGCGGTAAATCTTCATCCTCTAGTAGTTGTAATTGGTGTTACCGGAGGTTCAATTATTGCAGGTTTTTGGGGAATGCTGCTTGCAATTCCAACAATTGCGGTTTTTAAAGTGATTATTTCCAATGTTTACAAGCAGGCAAAAGCGTACTATATTATTTATTGATTTTAATTATTTAATATTTGATAATTAATAATTGTAAATGATGTTAATTGCTTTTTAACATTCAAATCAGACTATTTATTTTAAAATAAATACACATAAGTAAAAGTATAAAATTTATTATCTTAAAAATAAAATTATCATTTGCGCGGAGTGATCATGAAAAAGAATATGTTTAAATCAATCGATATTAAATCATTAATAATCGGAATGCTGATTGTACTTCTATGTTTATCTTTTTACGGAAACAGTAAAAGTCTGTTAAACGAAAATATTATAAAAACCAAAACCCTTATTATCACAGACGATAACGGCAACGAAGTGGTTGAATTATCATCAATGGATGATGGTGGAGTATTAAAAGTATTAAACAAATACGGAACAATAATTGGCGCTTTGGGATCAAACCAAAACGGAAACGGACAATTCTTGGTTCTTAACAAAAACGCAAATCCTATGGCTTTTATGGGAACCACAGAAGACAATGCAGGGCTGATTAGAACTTTTTTAACCGGTAAAAGGGTATCAACTGAGCTAGGGAAAGGGTTTTTAAGCACTTATAACTCGAAAACAAAAAGAACGGGCTATTTTGGAACAAGTAGTGATAACAACGGAATAATAAAAACATTCGATAAATATGGAAAGAGGAGTAGTTTTACCGGAAATGCGTCATTCCGTATTTATAATCATTCAGGACAATCAACATGCTTTTTGGGAATCGCTGCAAATGGAAACGGAATGATTACTTTAACCGATCCAACCGGTAAAAAATTATTTTCAAAATAGAAATGAAGTCCACTTCTAAAAGTCATAATTTATCGTATGGGGCTATTAGTAAAATAATAAAATAAAATTTGCTTTATCAGATTCTACTGGTTATTGAAACTGTTGAAGCAGTAAATTACTTTTGTTCCGCCTTGTTTTATTAGACTGTAGCCTTGAGTTATCGTAAGTTTATAACATTGCTTTCTCTTGTTTCATGACAAATCTACCTTGTTTTTACTGTTTGAAATTCATTTTATTTATTGACAAATTATATTTGTCGCCTCATCACGTCAAAATATTATCTGTCCCGAATCGGAAAATCTATTTTGAAACAATTATTCTTGAGCAAAGTATAAATTTTATTATTTTAAAAACAAAATTATCATTTGCCAGGAGTAGTTATGAAAAATAATATGTTGAAATCAATTGACATTAAATCATTAATAATCGGAATGCTGATTGTACTTCTTGCTTTTTCTTTTTATGGCAGCAGCAAAAGTCCGTTAAATGAAAATATCGTTAAAGCAAAAACCCTTATTATTACAGACAATAACGGTAACGAAGTCGTGAAATTGTATTCGGATAAAGATGGCGGAGTGATTCGTGTAGCAAATTCTGCTGGAATAACAACCGGAATATTCGGGACTAACAAAGGTGGAAACGGTCAAATTGTATTGCTCGATAAAGATAAAAATCCAATGGTTTTTGTCGGTACTTCGAAAGATAAATTCGGTTTGATTAGAACTTATTTGGCGAATAGAAATATCGCAACCGAACTTGGGAAGGGATTTTTGTACACATTCAATTCAAAAGCAAAAATTTCCGGCTATTTTGGTACCAGCAGTGATGATAACGGAATAATAAAAACTTTTAACAAAAATGGTCAACAGGATAGCTTCATAGGAAATTCATATTTGCGATTTTATAATGATTCATCAAATACTACCTGTTATCTCGGGACAGCAGAAGATGAAGGAGGAATGCTTATTTTAAGCGATAAATCCGGCAAGGAAATATTTTCAAAATAAATTTTATTTCCGTAAAAGTTGAATGTTGCATATATTTGTAAAATATATATGCTCAAACTATGAATAATACAACAAATATTACTCAAAAATTAAAATCACTTTCGCGGAATGATTCGGCTTACGAAGAACTGCTGGAATTGTTCAATTTAAATATTGAGGGCAAGGAGCGTAACGAACTTTTTAATTCTTTTGATGCCGGATTTGATAATTTTTTTTGGTTCGTTAAAAATGTGGATAATGATGAGTTTGTTTATTACTCAGATTCCGTTGAAAAACTAACAGGATATTCGATTCAGGAACTAGAAGAAAAAAAAGACGGTATTTTTTCTCTGATGAAGGAATTTGAATTATTAAAAGTTAAAGAACATTTTAATGATTTACTTTTTCCCGATGCAAGTGATATAATCGAGTTTGAGTACCATGTTACTACTAAAACCGATAAACGACTTACTTTATTTACTACTGTAACACTAGATAGAGATAAAAACGGAAGACCAAAGTTTTTTCGCGGTTATTGTGTTGATATTTCAAATATTAAAGATAACAGCAAAGATGTTTATCGCGAAGTTGAACGACTTACGGAAATAAATGCGCAAAAAGACAAATTTATTTCTATTGTTTCTCACGATTTAAGAACTCCGTTTACAAGTCTGCTTGGGTTTTCGGAAATTTTATTAAACGATAATGATTTAACCGAATTTGAAAAACGGGAATATCTCGAATTTATTTATGACGCTTCACAAAAACAGCTTCAAATGGTAAATTATTTATTGGACTGGGCGAAATTGCAATCCGGTAAAATGACTATTGAACGGCGGCGTGTTAATCTGAGAACATTAGTTTCAAATTGTGTTTCTGTCCTAACCGGTGCTGCGATTAGAAAAGGTGTTGAAATAAAAGTTGATGTAAATAAAACCTTTTATGTAAATGTAGATGAACGTTTAACAGTACAAGCAATCAGCAATCTTTTAAGTAATGCTATCAAATTTACGCCAACAGGAAAAAAAATATTTGTTACATCGGATATTTTTAAAAAAGGTATAATCGAACTCGTCGTAAAGGATGAAGGCACCGGAATGGATGAGGTAAGCCAATCCAAACTATTTAAAATAGATGAAAAGCTGTCCCTTGTGGGAACCAATGGAGAAAAAGGAAGCGGACTCGGATTAACATTGGTAAAAGAAATAATAGACAAACACAGTGGTAAAATTTGGTTTTATTCTAAACTTGGAGAGGGTAGTGAATTTCATATAACACTACCCCAATCTGAAAACAACATTCTTGTTGTTGAAGATGATGCTGAAGTCAGAGCATTGTATGTTCATTCAATTGAAAAGGCTTTTGCCGATTACTCGATTATAGAAGCTGAAAACGGTTACGAGGCAATGAGCATAATTCTTGAAAAAATTCCAACGGTTATAATTACTGACCACACTATGCCGCTGATGAATGGAATTCAACTTGTTGAAGCGATGAAAAAAAAATATTTAAATGTTATTCCGGTAATAGTAATATCTTCGTTTTTTAATGAAGATATTATCAAACAATATAATGAATTAGGTGTAACAAAATTAATAACAAAACCTGTTAATCTTAATAATTTAATTATTGATATTAAAGAAACTATTTTATCTCAATAGAGTATTTTATGCCCTATGAATTTATCCGAAAATAAAAATCCGAATCTTTCAAATGAAAAATTCTGGTATGCTTTTTATACCAAATCCCGACATGAATTTAAAGCCGAAATGGATTTTGAATCTTTTGGACTTGAACATTATTTGCCCACAATTACTAGACTAAAGCAATGGAGCGATAGAAAGAAAAAAGTTACAGAGCCTCTTTTTAAAGGTTATATTTTTGCAAAAGTAAACGAATACGAAAGAGGTATAGCAATAAAAAGCGATGCAATAGTTAATACTGTAATGTTTAATGGAGAAGCTGCACACGTTCAGGATTTTCAAATCGCAAACTTAAAAAGACTTCTTGATAAAAATCCCAAAGTATTTGTTACCGACAAAATAGAAATCGGTGCACACGTTGTAATAAATTCGGGACCATTTGAAGGAATTGAAGGCGTTGTTTTTACAAATGATAATGATGACTCAATGCTTGCTATTTCATGCGATTTGCTAAAGCGTTCCGTAGTAGTTCGTTTACCGGCTAAAGACGTAAAAAAATTAACATATTAAATTTAAACTAAGATTTGAAAATGAAAAATCAAAAAAAATTATTAGAACTTAAAACGGACGATAAAATAGATCACTATCTTCTTGTTACCAAACTTGATGTTAAAACCGCCAAAAACGGGAGGCAATATTTAGACTTAATTCTTAGAGATGAATCTGCAGGTTATTCTGCAAAAATGTGGGATGGTTTTTCTTCTTTTGTTAAAAATGCAAAAGAAGAAGGTGTTGTTAAGGTTAAATGGAAATTGGAATCGTTTAATAATCAACCGCAAATTAAAATATTTGAAATCCGGGTTGCCGATATATCGGACGGTGTAAATGCAGAGGACTTTTTACCGAAGTCCCAAAGAAACCTTGAAGAAATGAAAAAGGAATTGGATGAAATAATTAAGTCGGTAAAAAACATTTACTTGCAAAAATTGTTAAAAGATTTACTATCCGGAGAGCGATATGAAAAGTATATTCGTGTCCCTGCCGGAAAATCTTGGCATCATGCTTATATTCACGGTTTACTTGAACATACTTTGGAAATAGTTAAAATTTGTGAATTGATGTGTAATATTCATTCCCATTTGGATAGAGATTTGCTTATCGCCGGAACACTGCTTCACGACTTCGGTAAAACTGAGGAATTAAGTTCCGCTGCATCTTTTGATTATACCACCAAAGGAAAGTTGCTGGGACACATAGTAATTGCTGCAATGTCTGTTGAAAGTACTGCAAAAAAAATTGAAGGTTTTCCTGATGATTTGTTAATTAAACTGATTCATCTTATTTTAAGCCATCAAGGAAAATTGGAACATGCAACTCCGGTAGAACCGAAGACGGTTGAGGCAATTGCTTTGTATCATGCCGATGAATTAAGCGCAAAAACAAATGCTTATACGTATGCAATAAAGAAAGCAGCAAATACTAAAACTGGCTGGACAAACTTTTTGCCGCTTGCCGGTACCGCTTTACTTGTTCCGGAGAAAAATAATGAACCAAAGGAAACACTATTTGATTAACAACTAAGAGGTCTAGTTATGAAAGTAAAAAATCTTTTACTGTTCACCATTATGTTTTTATTTGCTATTGGGGCTGCTGCATTTGCACAAACATTAGATGAACTTCTTGCTGAAGGCGACCATTACACAGAACAATTTAATGACCAAAAGGCTTTTGACACATATCAAAAAGCCAACAAACTTTTTCCGAATAATTGGCAAGTTTATTGGAGGTTAAGCAGGGCAGCCGTTGATATTGCAGAACACATGCCAACATCAACAAGTGAACAAGAAGACGCTCAAGAAGCAAAATTTCACGAAGCACTAAAATATGCCGAAAAATCCGTTGAGCTGGATTCAACAAAATCTGTTACATATTTAAGAGTTGCAATTGCAAAAGGTAAAATAGCACTTTTCAAAGGTGTGTTTTCTGTCGGAGGAATTGTAAATTCGGCCAGAGATGCTTGTGAAAAAGCAATAGCATTAAATAACGGCGGAAATTATGTTCAGGCAATTGCACATTATGTACTTGCAAGAACACATGCAAAAGTTAGTACAAAATGGGCCCCCGCACGTTCAATACTCGGACTCGGCTGGGCGGATTTGGATTCTGCATTGGTTCATTATAAAATTGCAGAAAAGCTAAAACCAAATTTTGTAATGATTGAACTTGACTATGCCCGTGCACTTATGAGAGATGACAAGTATAAATTGGCAAAAGAGAAATTGGAAAAAGCAATTGCCGCACCAATTCAAGATGAAGATGACGAAGCTAAAAAAGCGGAAGCAAAAAAATTACTCGTTGAAGTAAATGAAGAATTAGAATAATTTTAATATTAAATATTTTATATTATAATTAACACCGGATTTAGCTTTGAATATTAAGTGAGTCCGGTGTTATTAATTTTGGGATTTTCATAAATGAATTTTCCTCAATCATTTATTAATAGATTAAAAAATGCCGATAAAATTTTAGTTTTTACAGGTGCCGGAATTTCCGCCGAAAGCGGAGTTGATACTTTTAGAGGGAAAGGTGGGTTGTGGAACAAAATGAAACCAGAGGAACTTGCAAGTTTTAACGGATTTATTAAAAATCCGAATCTTGTTTGGGAATGGTATCAATACCGGAGAAAGATTGTCCACGAAACATCTCCGAATCCGGGACATTTTGCAATTGCCGAATTGGAAAAATATTATAAGTCCGTTACCGTTGTAACTCAAAATGTTGATAACCTGCATACAAGAGCAGGAAGTAAAAAGATTCTTGAACTGCACGGAAACATTGAACGAAATTTTTGCATTGATTGTAATAAATTCTACGGTGTTGAGGAATTTCAATCAGTTACAGAAGCTCCAAAGTGCCCGAAATGCGGCGGAATGATTCGACCGGATGTTGTTTGGTTTGGTGAAAATCTACCCGAAGGAATTTTTGCAAGAGCAGAAGCAACGGCAAAGGAAAGCGATATTTGTTTTATCATTGGTACTTCCGCAGTTGTTTACCCTGCTGCGTATATTCCAATTACAGCAAAAGAATACGGCGCATATCTTGTAGAAATAAATATTGAAAAAACAGAAATATCACGAGCTGTTGATTTATCTTTGGTTGGAAAATCAGGGGAAATACTTCCGGAAGTTCTTACCACAATTAAAAATTTGAAAGACAGCCGATGAATACTTTTTTGCTGATTTTTTCAGGGATAACTTTTTTTGTTTTTCTCGTTGCTGCTTTATTCTCTGTTAAAGAAAGAGAATCATTGGCAGTAAAAAGATTCTTAATTGCCTCTGTTATTTCTCCCCTACCATTCGTAATTCTTGCATTTATCAATTTTAATTATAAAACAGAAGTTGTAATTCTAATTTTCAGTATTCTTATTTTAGCAATACTTGTGTTATTAATTCCTTTTGGGAAAAATAAAGATTATCGTCAAACAAACCCCGTAAAAAGATACGACGAACGAGATACAATGTTTTCGCGAAATGAATTACAAAACAATTCCGTAAACTTTGAAACTTATTATGCTGCAAATCCGGATAAGAAAATATTAGATGATAAATTTAGAGAAAAACCTGGCTTACTCGGAAAGGGTACGCGACAATACAATCCTTTTCATTATGCTTCGTCAGATGCAAGTTTTGAAACTATTGCAGAGCTGAGGAATTTTGTTAACGGAGAAGTAAGTGAAGATAAAATTTCCGTTAAACCGGAAGACATTTCAAATTATATTAAACAGTGGGCAAAGAAACTTGGAGCTGTTGATTGCGGAATAACCGAATTAAAAGATTATCACAAGTATTCAATCGGTGGACGCGGGGAGCGTTACGGAAAGGAAGTACACAACAATCACAAATATGCGATTGCATTTACTGTCGAGATGGCAAAAGAAATGATTAGCTCGGCGCCTTCGGGAAGTATGGTAATGGAATCCGGTCAGCAATATCTTGAATCGGGGAAAGTGGCTTTACAAGTTGCACGGTTTATTAGAAATCTAGGTTACGAGGCTCGTGCACATATTGACGGCAACTACGAAATTATATGTCCTCTTGTAGCACGCGATGCAGGTTTGGGCGAAATAGGCAGAATGGGTTTGCTGATGACACCGAAGTTCGGACCGCGAGTCCGTATTTCAGTAGTAACAACTGATTTGCCGTTAAATATTGATAAGCCGCTGAATGATTATTCGATAATTGATTTTTGCACAAAATGTGAAAAGTGTGCTGATTCGTGCCCGAGCAACGCAATTCCTTTTGGTAAAATGAAAGAGATTGAAGGAATTAAAAGATGGCAAATAAATTCAGAGGCTTGTTTTACTCTTTGGTGTTCTCTTGGTACAGACTGCGGAAGGTGCATCAGTGTTTGTCCGTACTCTCATCCCGACAATCTTTTACACAACAGTGTCAGGCTTGGACTAAAACACTCTTCCCTTTTTAGAACGCTTGCCTTAAAACTTGATGATTTATTCTACGGCAGAAAACCCCATCCAGCAAAACTACCAAAATGGCTGAGGATAAAGAGTTAGACTTTATTCAGGCGCAGTAAAGTCATTCATTTATAGTGTTTCAAGTTGCAAAAAAAAATATCGAGTTATATACCCAGCGCAGCAAGCTACAATAAAAAAATGATTTAAGAACAAGAATTAACGATTTTAGAAATATTAGAAGTAAAATAATTTTCTTGAAGCCGAATTTTCACTCACATTTTAATCGAATCTTCGGCATAAGTATTTTCTGTTTCGCAAACTCTAATTTTTACTCCTGAAATATTCGGAGGTAAAGCAGTTTTTTTTATTTTTGACAAAAAATATCCGCATAGGTTTTCAGCAGTTGTTTCAAAATCAACAACCACAATATTTGTGTTTAGTTTTTGCATCGCCTCCAAAAGCTGCTTGTCTTTTTCCCACACAATAATAGTATGATCCAATTCATCAACCAACGGAGCAATAATATCTTTTACATCAAAATAGTCAATTACCATACTGTTGCTTTGGTTTATGCTGCCTTCAAATTCCACATTCAAACTGTACGAATGCCCGTGAAGATTATAGCATTTGCCTTTGTGGCATTGAAGTCTGTGTCCCATTTCCCAACGGAAATCTTTAGCAATTTTCATTTATACACCTCTTTTTTCAGGGTCCCAAATAAACTTGTGCATTTGCAGTTGGAACCTGACATTTAACTTATCTTCCAATATCCACTTTACAATTAATTCATAATTTACTTTTCCGAAAACCGGAGAGAAAAGGATTTGAGTTTTATCATCGAGCTTATAATTTTTTATAATATTTTTTGCCCAATCATAATCTTCTCTTGTTTCAATTACAAACTTAACTTCATCAGTCGGTTTAATAAAATCAATATTGGAATAAAGATTTTTCTTTTTCATTCCGCTTGACGGGCACTTCAAGTCCATAATTATTTTTACCCGCTTATCCACTTCTTTAATAGATAAGCTGCCACCGGTTTCGAGCAGAACTTCAAAATTGTTTTCGCAAAGTTCTTTCATCAAATCAAAGGATTCTATTTGCTGTAAAGGTTCGCCTCCGGTAATTTCAACAAGGTTACAGTTGTACGTACGTACTTGTTCAATTATCTGTTCAATTGATTTATCCGTGCCTTCATAAAAAGCATATTCAGTGTCGCAGTAAGTACAACGCAGATTGCAGCCTGTTAAACGGACAAATACACAGGGTAATCCGGCAGAAGCCCCTTCGCCTTGAATTGAATAAAATATTTCGTTTACTTTTATCATTTTTGATTTTTTTGAGAGTCAAAAATACGAATAAGTTAAGATTTGCGAAATGAATAAAAATTAAAAAGCCTGTTCAATTCCAAAATAAACTCCGGATGAATTTTTACCGAATCCAAAGTCAACTCTAACATCAAGTTTTTCCTTTTTGTCAAATCTGTATCGCAGACCAAATCCGTAAGAATATTTGGCATTAACGAGTTTGAAAGAATTGAAACTCGGAGAAACATCGCCCATTGAAATAAAAATTACAGCTCCAAAATTTTTCCAAATGTGAGTACGAAGCTCGGATTGAATCGCATAATAATTTTTATCACGAAAACGTCCTTTTAAATAGCCCCGCATAATATGTGCTCCGCCGAGTCTCGGAAGTTTATAAAAAGGAGGATTTCCAGATAAAAATTCACCGTAAATTTGAGCTGCAAAAACAGTGTTTTCGGATAAGGAAATGTAATTTCGCAGATTTATTTTCCAACTTGTAAATGTGTATTTGCTGCCGATAAAATCTCGGTAATATAAATTTGTAATTTCATAGAATAAACCTTCTACGGGGAAAAACAAGTTATCTCTCGAATCATTACATAAAGTAAAGCCAATAGCCGAAACAAAACCCCCGTCAATTCCCTCAAGAGAATTATCTTTTAAAAACGGATTTTCTTTTGTATCGGTTATTGTTCTATATTCACCATCATAAGTAATCCCAATTTGAAAATTGTAATTAAGCAGTTTACGGAAATCAATATTTACTTGTGCAATTTGACTCAAATATTCCGAGTCTTCAATTTTGTCGGTCGTACTGCCGATTCCGTAAAAATCTTCCGCTAATTTGCTGTATGAAAATTTTGAATTTAAATAATAACTCTCATTACCAAAATAAATTTTCGGTTTTACATCAGTATAATATTGTTTGTTTGTTGTGTAGTAGCCCGAAAACACAATGGACGAAGGCTTTGTTTTTAAGTTTTTGGAACTTCTAAAATAGTAAATTCCTCCGGCCCCAAATGCGAACTGTGTTTCAGGAGTGAAAAAGGCATAAGGATATATAAATAATTTATTATTTGAGTTTGAAGTTGAATCGGGATTTTTCGCTATTATATTTGAAGAAAAAACAATAACAATGATGAAAGCTATGATTAAATTATTTTTCAATATTTACTTTCTTTAAGTAATTATTCATCAAATCCCGGACGGACAAAACTGCGGGCTTTCGGAAACTGTTCTTCAACTGCATGCTGCAAATCAACCAAATGTAAAAGTATATTAAAGATTGAATTGTCATTATCCCTAAAATTCATCAACAAGTTTCCCCAAGCACTGATTGAATTGTCGATTCCAATTAAAGCAACTTTTGCTGAGCCGTCCGAGTCATTTGGAAAATCTTCATCTGCTTCCCTATTTTTGCCTGACAAAGCACGCATTATTTTTACGTAAATTTGATGTTGATACCAGCGAATTACTTCAATTGAATCAACAATCTTTAGAGCAAATTTTTCATTAATCGTATTATTTTCTATCAATAGCTCGTCAGTCTCATGCTTAGGATTATCAAACCATTCATTAACCGTCCCAATATATTTTTTGGAAGCCACCGCACAGTCGGTACTTTCATTGAGAAGTTTTTCAACTTTTCTGTTTTCTTCAAAATTATCATCATCTTTAATTTCATCTAAATCAACGCCGAATTCTTCAGCTTTTTCGTGAAGAAGAT
>Ga0114931_10002487_pt1 | contig 23443 bp, 20 predicted proteins | sample 2SBtaG_FD_89579 | JGI IMG/M metagenome (GOLD analysis project Ga0114931, IMG submission 89579) | Deep subsurface microbial communities from Kolumbo volcano to uncover new lineages of life (NeLLi) - 2SBTROV14_V59a metaG | ecosystem: Environmental > Aquatic > Marine > Volcanic | place: Kolumbo... | reverse complement strand
GTGCACGTACGCGGGATCGAGAAGCACCGCGTGGGAGGCTATCAGGCTTTGCTGCGTCAAGACACCGCAGGTGCGTAAATCGGTGAGGACGCGCGCTTTCATGGCGTCGCGTCCGTCGTCCGAGACCTCGGCACCTCTGGGCAAGCCAATCTCGACATACAGACTCATACGGTCCGAGCCGAAGATGTTGTCGTAGAAGCCCACCCGGTAGAACGAGAGCTCCTTTTGAGGGTAGTAGATCCAATGCACCTTCGGCGGGCCTTTGCTGTCGAAACCCAAATTGAAGACCTGCACCTTGTTGTGACTGAAAACATTCGAATCATAGGCAAGGCCGCAGATATCGAGCAGAGCAACCAGCGGGGCACTACTGACGAGGACCTCGTAGCCGACCTTGCGTTTGGTCGTCGTCGCGACTTTGCTCGCGCGATCGACGCTCAAGACACGTTCGCTCAGCGCGATGCGGTCGCCCCGCACACCCTGGGCAAGCGCCTTGATGTACTGAATCGCGCCTCCCTCCGGATAGGTAAACGTCGCATTGTAACCCTGGCTCTGGGGCTCACGCGCATTGCGCAGAATCTCCTCGACCGTAGCATGCGGGAAGAAGCGGCCCATCGCATCGGCACCGAGCGCGGCCAAGTTGGTCGCGTAGAGCTTTTCGTTGTACGGGATCAGAAACTTTTCAGCGATGCCCTGGCCGTAGCGGGCATAGAGCATGTCCTCAAAGTTTCCGGCTTGCTCATCGGATCGTTCCTGTAGGCCGCGAACGCATTGTTCGTACTCCTCCTTGGGCAGTTGATGAATGTTCTTTTGAAACGGAAAGTCGATGAAGCGGTCCGCGTACCAGATTCGACTGTCGCGCTCGATGCGAAGGACGCGTTGCGCAGCCATACGATCGACGAGGTAAGTCTCGATCTCCGGATGCCTGAAATGGAAGAAATGCCCAGAGTAATCCCAAACATAGCCATTGCGTTTCACCGTGCGGCAATAGCCACCTATCTCGTCTTCGGCTTCGACGATCAAGTAGTCCTCGTCGCGCAGCCAATCGGCGAAAGCAAGGCCACTGACGCCAGCTCCGACGATCAGGTAACGCGTGCGCTCCACGCTAGGGCCCTACCACACCGGGGGCGTGGCTTATAAACCCTCGGACGATGCGAATGCCGTCCCCGGCGCGCCGGCCGAGCGCAACCGGCTCGCCGTCCGGCGCAAAGAGCGCCAGCGTTTGCTCGGACGAGGCACCCTGCCAGGCCTCGCCGATGACGGCCTCAGGCCCGATCGGCCGGCCGTGGCGCGCATGGGAGACCCCTTCGTCGTTCAGCTCGACACGGGTCAGCGCGCCACAAGCCTCCCTTAGCGGGATCAAATGCTCTGCGATCGCCTCAGCGGTCATCTCGTCACCACGCATAGCCTCGTCGATCGAGAACATGCCACTCGCGGTCCGCCGCAAGGCTTGCACGTGCCCCGCGGTCCCGAGCGCCCTGGCAAGGTCCCGTGCCAGCGACCGCACGTAGAACCCCTTGCCACAGTGCAGGCTCAAGCGAAGCGCGTCCCGAGTGACCTCTTGCACCGTCGCTTCGTGAAGAGCCACTGGTCGCACAGGCGCATCGATATTCTCGCCGCGGCGTACTCGGCGGTGAAGCGGCGTGCCACCCACCTTGATCGCACTCAGCTTCGGCGCCTCTTGCAAACGACAGCCGATGAACGACTGAAGCGCTTGCTCCACGGTCGCCGCATCGAGCGGCGGCACGCCCACCGTTTCGGTGATCTGCCCATCTGCGTCCAGGGAATCTGTTCCGGTACCCAACGCGATCGTCACCTCGTACCGCTTGTCATCGGACTGCAGATGCGAAACCAGCTTGGTGCACTCCCCGACTGCGACGACCAGCACCCCCGTCGCAAGCGGGTCCAAGGTCCCCGCATGACCGACTGACCTCTGCCCTAATGCCCGGCGAACGCGGCGCACGACATCGTGGGAGGTGCACCCCGCCGGCTTGTCGACGACGAGAATGCCGTTCATGCGAAGTACTTGGCGAGCTCCGCTCGCAATCTCTGGTCCGCCTGCTCGATCGTCATGTTCATCTGCGTCGCGGCGGCAGCACGGTGCCCGCCCCCGTGCAAAGCGGCTGCGATCACGGAGACGTCCGCGGTGCCGCGCGAACGGAGGCTGACCTTCGTCTCGATGTGCTCCCCCTCGGCATCGTGCACTGGCCACTCCCAGAGCAACACGCCGATCTCGACGCCTTCTACCCGGCGGGCGTAGTTGACCATCCCTTCGACCATGTCGTCATTGGCGCCGCAGATCTCGAGCATTTCGTGCGTCACCCGCATGATCGCCACGCGTCCGTCGAATGCGGTTTCGAGCGTCGCGATCATCGATGAAAGCAGGCGAAGCCGCGCAGGCTCCCAGCGCTCGAACAACTGATAGGCTACCTGCCAAGGGTCGGCCCCTTCTTCGACGAGACGCGCACCGAGACGCAAGGTCGCCGGCTTGGTCGTGGAGTAACGGAATCCGCCCGTATCCGCCACGATGGCCGCGTACAACGGCGTAGCCGAACCCTCCGGCAGCGATTCCAACCCGAGCGCCTCGATCAGACGCACGACGACCTCTCCCGTCGCTGCCGCGTCGGTGTCACGAAAGACGATATCGCCGATGTCATCGTGCGCATGATGATGATCCACGACGATGACCGGACCTGTCACTTCGGGCCCGGGAAACCCCGCCGGCAAGAGCGCCTTGGCCGCGATATCCATCACCCAAGTCGCATCAAACCGTGCCGCCTCCGGGACCTCGGCAAGGCCGCGTTCGTCCCCCATCAAGAAGCGGAGGGACGCTGGAATCGGGTCGGGCATGAACAGCGTCGCCTCTTTGCCGATCGCGCGAATCGTCTTGATGAGCCCCAACGCCGAGCCGAGCGAATCGGCATCCGGGCGCCGATGGCAAGCAACCAAAAAGCGCTCCCCGTTTCGCAGAACCTCGAGTGCGTCGTCGATCACTTTGACCCCTCCGGCCCTGCATGGGGCCCCTCGCGAATCTCGTCGAGGATGGATTCGATTCGGAGGCCTGAATCGACGACGTCGTCCCAGTAAAATTCCAGCGACGGCACGTGGCGCAGTTGCAGCCGGTGTCCGATCTCACGGCGAAGGAATCCGGTGGCCCTGCCCAGCGCGTCCACCACGGCCTCCTGGCGGTCCGTGCCGACTTCTTCGAGCACGCGAACGTACACGCGGGCAATGCTCAAGTCGTCGGTCATCCGGACGGCCGAGATCACGACGTCTCGAACGGCAGGGTCACGGACGTTGCCACGCAGCAAGAGCTCCATCAGCTCACTCCTCATGCGCTCGGCGACGCGATCCGCTCTCCGAAAACCCTTTTGCGTCATTGTTTAGTCCGCCCAATCCTCGATCTCACCCAAAGAAACCAACTCCGTCGAGCGATTCAACACGACCGCGTCGGCCGACCCTTCGACAAACGTCGCGATCGAGTCGAGCATCGAGTTCGCATGACGGCGGTCGCCGGAGACGACGGCAAAACCGAGCATGGCCTGCCGATGTGCGTCTTGCTGCCCGACCTCCGCCACCGATACGTTGAAACGGTTTGCTGTCCGGTCGAGTACTTTGCGCACGATGGAGCGTTTGGCCTTCAACGAGGTCACACCCGGTAACGACAGCGAAATCTGGCAGACGCCAACGACCATGTTCGGACCTCTCGGCGCTCAGCTCATTCGAGTGTCGCCTCGACCTGCTTCTCTTCGTAGCACTCGATGACATCGTGCTCTTTGACGTCGTTGAAACCCTGAAGACCGATGCCGCATTCCATGCCGGCCTGCACCTCTTTGGTGTCCTCTTTGAAGCGCCGCAGCGAGCCGATCGGACCCTCCCAGACGACCACCCCGTCACGAACGAGACGCGCGCGCGCGCCGCGATTGATCTTGCCCTCGAGGACCATGCTGCCTGCAATGGTGCCGATCTTCGGGATGCCGAACGTCTGCCGAACCTCCGCCTTGCCGAGGTCCGCCTGTACCACCGTCGGCGCGAGCAGGCCCTTCATCGCAGCCTTCACATCATCGATGGCCTCATAGATGACGTTGTAGGTTCGAATCTCGACGCCTTCTTTTTTCGCGGTCGACGAGGCCTTGCCCTGCGGTCGCACGTTGAATCCGAGGACGATGGCCTGCGACGCGCTCGCGAGCATGACGTCGTTTTCCGTGATCCCGCCAACGCCGGTATGAATGACGTTCACTTTTACCTTCTCGGTCGCAAGGTCGGTAAGCGCGCCCTGCAGCGCCTCTACGGAACCCTGCACGTCGGCTTTGACCACGAGCCGAAGCTCCTGGACGTCGCCCCTTTGCATGAGGGCCTGGAGCTGGTCGAGACCCCGTAGGCCGCCGACGGGGGCCGTGCTGGTCGTGCCGGGCTTCTTGCGCGCACCAGCTACCTGCTGCGCCTTGCGCTGATCGGTCACCTGGTAAAACAGGTCGCCCGCCGCCGGCAACTCGGCCAGACCGAGGACCTCGACCGGAGTGGCTGGGCCCGCAGCGGCCAACTGCTTACCGCGATCGTCGGTCATCGCGCGCACGCGACCCCAGGCGCTACCCGCTACGACGTAATCACCCGTATCCAAAGAACCGTCTCGAATCAAGACGTTGGCAACCGGACCTCGTCCACGGTCGAGATATGCCTCCAGTACGACGCCTTCGGCTGGAATGGCCGGGTTGGCCGTGAGCTCGAGGAGATCAGCCTGCAGCAACACATTCTCGAGCAGGGCGTCGATTCCCTGACCGGTCATGGCCGAGCAAGGGATGAAGATCGTATCTCCGCCCCAATCCTCGGGCTGCAAACCCAAGGCGGCGAGCTCGTTCTTCACCATGTCTGGATTCGCTTCGGGTTTGTCGATCTTGTTGATCGCGACGACGATAGGCACCTTTGCCGCCTGGGCGTGGTTCACGGCCTCTTTGGTCTGAGGCATGACGCCATCGTCGGCGGCTACCACGAGAATGACGATGTCGGTTGCCTGGGCGCCACGGGCCCGCATGGCGGTGAAGGCCTCATGGCCCGGCGTATCGAGGAACACGATCGTGCCCTGCTTGGTGTCAACGCGGTACGCGCCAATGTGCTGTGTGATGCCACCCGCCTCGCCCGCAACCACCTCGCTCTCGCGTATCTTGTCGAGGAGCGAGGTTTTGCCGTGGTCGACGTGGCCCATGACCGTGACAACCGGAGGTCGATGCTGCCGGTCCCCGGCCTTATCCTCGTATGTGCCGCGCGCATCGCCGACGATTTCATCCTCGCTCCTGGCGACGTTCTCGACCTCGTAGTTGAACTCGCTCGCCAGAACTGCCGCCGTATCCGCATCGAGCGTGCTATTGATATGCACACCCGACACACCAAGCTCCATCAGCTTCATCAAGACGTCGGTCGCCTTGAGACTCATGCGCTGCGCCAGGGCCTGAAGCTGAATGTTGTCCTCGATGCGTATCACGCGCTTCTGGGCACCCGGCACCGTGATTTCGGTCTGCTTGGGCTTCTTACCCGGCTGTAAACGCTTCTTGCCAGGGCGCCCCTGCGGGCGGCCCGTAGGACCAATCGATGAGCGGCCGCGAATCTCGCGGCGGCGTGGCGCGTGCTGCTCCCGCTGCGCTGCATGCTCGGCGACGATCCGACGACGCGCCCCTTCGGACAGCGGCGTGGCGCTTGGCGCCTTGGCCTTGCCGCGGCGCATCACGCCCGGCGGCAGCGCGTCATGGGCGAAGCGACCCTGCTCCTGCGGCTCCTCCCGCCCCACTTCGCGCTCACGCTCCGCTGGGGGCTTCGATGCTGGAGGCGTCTGGGACGCGCGCAAGTCCTGCGTTGACTCGGGTGCCACGGCGACCGACGGAGGCGGTGCAAGCTCTTCGCGCATGGCTGTGTCCGCGCGTGTCGGCTCGGGCTCGACCGCGGGCTCAGGGGCTGGCTCGACCAGCGACTCGGCCACCGGGGCTTGAGCCGCTACAGGCTCTACCTCTTCGATTTTCTTGCGTCGCTTGCGACGGACGACGGTGGGCCGAATGCGTTCTTCGACCATCGTTTCGCTGCGGTCCTTGCTCAGCGATCGTTTGATGCGGTCGACTTCGACTGGATCGAGGACACTCATATGATTGCGCACCTGGATGCCTAGGGTCGCGATGCGCTGGATCAGGTCGCGGTTTTCGACCCCCAACTCCCGGGCGACCTCGTAGACTCGAACCTTACTCATCCATCCTCCGATAGGGCCTCGATGTGCGAGAGGCAATCCACAATCGCATGGGCGATGCCCCGATCCATCACCAGGAGGACGCCCAGCTCCGAACGAGCAAACGCGTCTCCCAAGCTGGCCTTTGTCCCCCAAGTAGCCATCGCGCAACCAAGCGCCGTTGCAGCATGTGCGAGCTCATCCCCGCGACCACGCGAATCTCTTGCGCGGATCAACAAATCCCCTTTGCTTGCCTTGAGAGCAGCACGAACCGCGTCGGTCCCCAGAGCTAGGCTCCGCGTGCGCTGAGCCGAGCGCAGCAACCCCAAGGCGCGCTGCTCGAGCCGTTGCACGAGCATCCGTTCGATGCTTTCCGGCTCGACCTGAGCGACACCGCGAAGCATGCGCGCCAACCCGCCACGAAGCGCTGCCGCGCGAATGCATGCCCGTTTCGGGTGGACCGACAGGCCCCGGCCACCGAGGCGCCGGCCCAGATCCACCGCCACGAACGGCGCGCTGCTCCCAACGACCAAGCGCACCAACTCGTGGCGTTCGGCGCGGGCACCACAGCCAGCGCACATCCGCATGGCATGCTTGTCTCGTCCGCTCTTTCCCATCACGCCCAGCATCGAGCTTACTCCTGCTTCGTCTCCTCGGAGTGCGCGTCCCCAGCCGCGGCCTCAGCACCGGTTTCGGCCGCTGCCGCGGCCTCAGCCACCGCCTTCATCGCCGCCGCTGCTTCCGCTTCCGCTGCTGCCGCCGCTTCTGCTTCTGCTTCTAACCTCGCGGCCTCTACCCGCGCCGCCTCAATGCTCTCCTGCATCTTCGTCTCGACGGGCGGCCATTCCGTCTCGATAAACTCTGCAACCGCAGCCTTGAGAACCTGCGCCTTGGACGCGCCGAGCCCCGACTTGATTGCAAGGCGATCGGTATCGGTTTCGTCGGCGATCGCTTGCGCTGACGCGTATCCATTTTGCTCGAGCTTGTCGGCGATGCGCGCGTTGACTCCCCGTACCAGGAGAAGCTTGTCGCGCTCTGTCGGCGCCTCGGTCCGGTCGGCCATCGCAGCCAACCTTTCCTTGCGAAGGTCCTCCATCGCCCTGGCAGCATCGTCACGAAGCTTCGCAACATCGTCCGCCGAAATCCCCGGTACCGACGCGAGCTCGCCCTCACTTGCCTCGGCAACCTCGTCGAGACTTCGAAAACCCATTCGGTACAGCGAGCGGGAAAGCTCTTCATCGGCGCTCAGCCGCGACAACGCCGCCATCGCTTCTTCCTCGATCTGCTTGAAGCGGGACTCGCTGACAATGTCGAGTCGCCAGCCGGTGAGCTGCGATGCGAGCCGCACGTTCTGACCACGGCGACCGATGGCCAGCGATAGCTTCGGATCGGGCACGACAAGCTCCATGTTGGAATTGGTCTCGTCGATGACGACGCGCACGACCTCTGCCGGAGCGATGGCGTTACAAACAAAGCGGGCCGGATCACGGTCCCACGGCACGATGTCGATCTTTTCGCCGCGAAGCTCCTGAACCACGGCCTGCACACGCGAGCCCTTCATGCCGACGCAAGCCCCAACGGGATCGACGTCGGAATCACGGCTGCTCACGGCGATCTTCGACCGCGCGCCTGGCTCACGCGCCGCAGCCACGATTCGCACGATGCCTTCGTAGATTTCCGGAACCTCCATCTCGAAAAGCTTCACGAGAAGCCCGACGTCGGTGCGGGAGAGAATGATCTGCGGCCCGCGAGCCTCCCGGTCGATATCCTTCAACAAGGCGACGATTCGGTCACCGGGCCGGTAGCTCTCTCGCGGCGTCTGCTCACGCGGCGGCAGCACGGCTTCCACGCCACGGCCGAGGTCGACGATGATGTTCGAGCCACGTTCGAAACGGCGCACGACGCCGGTGATGATCTCGCCCTTACGGTTCTTGTACTCGCTGTAGACGCGCTCTCGCTCTGCATCGCGGACTCGCTGAATGATGACCTGCTTGGCGGTCTGCGCGGCAATGCGCCCAAAGCGGCTCCGGCTCTGGTCGAGGCTCAGCAGCTCTCCGAACTGCTTATCCTGCTCACGGGCCTTATCCCGGTCCTCGGGAAGATAGAAGATCTGAAAGCCGAGCTCCTCGCCTATCTCCGCTTCGAGCCCATGTGTTTCCGCTTCCTCGACCGAGATCTCTTGCTCGCTATTTTCTACCGCTTGAACGACAGTCATGTACTGAAACAGATCAACCGCCCCAGTCTCTCGGTTGAACCTCGCTTCGAGCTCGCGGTCGGGACCGAAGGTCTTCTTGGCCGCCGTCAGAATCGCCTGCTCGGTTGCCTCGACCAGAATCTTGGCATCAATGCCCTTCTCCTGGCTAACCTGTTCAATCACGTGCTGAAGGGAGAGTGCACTTTGCTGCATAGCCATCTACCCACCTAGTTCGAGAATCGGTACACGAGGTTCGCATGAGCGATGTCCGCGTGTGGAATCAAAAGGACCCGGCCGTCTTGATCGAGCTCGATGCTCTGGTCGACGACACCGAGCAGCAATCCGCGAAAATGACGCCGCCGTTCGATCGGCGCTCGCGTTCGTAGCTTGACCTCGCGACCGGAGAATCGTGCGAAGTCAGCGAGCTTCACCAGAGGCCGCTCGAGCCCGGGAGAGGTCACCTCGAGGCGGTATGCCCCCAAAGGCAGCAATCCGTCGTGGACGTCCAATGCGGCCGACACGTCCCGGCTGACTGCTGTGCAATCTTCCAACGACACCCCGCTGCCAGCCTCCATCCCGGGGGCCTCCCGGTCGATGATGACCCGAATGACCGCCCCTGCAGGCTCCCGCAGATAGCGCGCATCGACCAATTCGACCCCATGAACACGGCAAATCGGGTCGATTAGCTGCTCCAATGTCTTGACGAGCTGTTCGGTAGTCTGGGTCAATTTCTGCTCGGAGTCTCTAAACGAAAAAGGGGCGGGCCGTGGCGGCCCACCCGGGAGAGGCAAACCAAATTTTCAGGCAGCGACCTACCACAGCGCCCTATCCCCCGCAAGCAAACCGCCCGCCTAGGGCTTTGTGTCATTGACAGCGTGAAACGCCTCTTGGTATTCCCCGGCAGTACCCCAGCCGGATCGGCGTGGGAGCAGGAGGAAAGCATGATGCGTTCGCTGAAGACCGGGCACTGGGTTGCCCTAGTATGCATGGCCGCTCTGGTGGCCAGTTGTGGGTCGACCCGTGAAACCGCTTGGGGCACGACCACACAATCCACAAAGCTCGACGAAGCGGCCCGGGCGAAGGTTGCGCAGCTCATGTCAGCCGCCGATGCGGCATGGACGAACCGCAGTGATCCGACGCAGGCCAAAGCCGCAGTCGATGATTGGTCCGCGGCCGCCGACATCGACCCAACGAACGTCCAGGCGCTCACCGCGCTCACACACGGGCTGTACTTCTACGCGGACTGCCACCTTCGTTTCGACGAGGACCACCCGGATGTCTACAAGGACACCCACGAGGCAGGCATCAAGGCCGGCGAGCGCGCCCTGTCAGCGCTGTCGCCCGCGTTTGCCGAGAAGATGGCGTCCGGCGCGCGTATCGAGGACGCGATCAGCGTACTCAACGCTTCTGCCGTGCCGGCGCTGTACTGGCGAGCCTCGAACCTGGGCCGATGGGCCATCCTCGAAAGCTTTGCCACGCTGCTCTCCTACAAGGACGAGATCCGCGAGGTCATGCAGTTCTGCCTCGATGAAGATCCGGCGTACTGGTACCAAGGGCCCGACCGCTACTTCGGCGTCTTCTACGCCAAGGCGCCCAGCTTCGCCGGCGGCGACATGGACAAGTCGGCGGCGCACTTCAACGTCTCGATGCAAGTCTGGCCGGACTACTGGGGCACACGCATCCTGATGGCCGAGGAGTATGCCGAGAAGCAGGACAACCGTCCACTCTTCGAGGAGCTCGTCGGCTACGTGCTCAAAGGAGACCCCAATGTCATTCCAGCGATCAAGCCGGAAAACGAGTGCGAGCAGCGTAAGGCCAAGAAATTGATGGCCGAGATCGACGACCTCTTTTGATCTGAATAGGCTTGGCGCGCGCGTCGTCCACTGAGCCCCCGAGGAGAATCCAATGCGTAAGTCCATCGTCTGTGCCGCGCTGTTTGTCGCGCTTTCCTTGCTCTTTGCCAGGCCCGCCCCGGTATCCGCCCAGGAGTACATATTGGAGATGGGGACGGTAGTCCCCGGGGGCAGTCCTTGGGCGCTGCAGCTCAAGCGCATGAAGAAGTACATCGAAGAAAAGACCGGTGGCCGCGTGAAGGTGAAGCTGCGCCTCGGTGGCTCGAACGAGCGATCGCTGGCACGGCGGACCCAGATGGGCAGCAAGCAGGGGTTCGCCGGCTCGGTTGGCGGACTGAGCTCGATCGTGCGCGAGGTGAACGTGATCGAAGCGCCTTACGTCTTTGATACGCTTCAGCAGGCGGACAAGGCCCTCGACGACCCCGAGGTATTGAAACAGGTTCGCGCGATTCTCAAGAAGCAGAAGCTCATCTTTGGCATTTGGTCAGAGAACGGCTTCCGCTCTTACTTCAGCCGCCGGCCCATCCGAACACCCGATGACATGAAGGGCGTTCGCTTTCGGTCGCAAGAGGCGATCGCGCACGTCGAAGCGTATAAGGCCCTTGGCGCGAGCCCGGTCACGATCGACATCGCCAACACGATGACCAGCCTGCAGACCGGCGTGGTGGACGGCTTCGATAACACGCCACTGTATGCGATGGCCTCGACCTGGTATCAGGGCCTCGAGGACGGGCAGCGCAACTTGATCCTGACGCGCCACTCGTACCAGCCGGGCATCGCGGTCTACTCGAAAAAGTGGTTTGACACGCTGCCGCCGGACATCCAGCAGGTGCTCCTAAGCGTCCCGTACGAGCTCACGGTCTGGGGTCGAGCTCAAGTCCGTAAAATGGAGCCCGTCCTGCTGAAGAACCTAGTCCGCTACGGCTACGACATTCACGAGCCCACCCCCGCCGAGCTGCAGAAGTTCAAAGACAAGGAAAAAGGCATTCCGGACAAGGTGGCCAAGGAAATTGGCCCCTCGGCGCAGAAGCTACTGAAGGCGATCCGCACCGCTATGGCGAAATAGCCCCGTGAACGGCGCAACGCCTTGATTTTACGGGGTCTCCCCGTGCACGTAGACCCAGGTCCCCGGATTGTTCTCCGTCTCCCACCCGCCATGCCAGGTCTGCGGAAGGTCGGGCCCTGCCCAGTTGTAAAGCCACTTGGCATCGCGTGGGGCAAGATTGATGCACCCATGGCTTCTCGGCCGGCCGAAGCGATCATGCCAAAAGGCCGAATGGAACGCATAGGCGCCCTTGAAATACATCACATAGGGAACGTCCTCCAACGAGTACGCAGGCGCGCCTGGCGCATCGTTGTCCATGGTCGACGTTAGGTGCTTGGCGCGAATGCGATAAAGGCCTCTCGGCGTGCGATAATCGAGCTCGGGGCTCGGAACCTTGGTCCGTCCCGTGGACACCAGGCTCACGTACCGCGGCTTCTTCCACTCGTAGGCCACCAGAACCTGATGCGTGAGGTCGACATCGATCCAGCGTTGACCCTCCCGGACCTCGGCAGGGGGCGCGGCCGGCTCAATGAGCAGCACATCCGACTCCCGAACGAGCCTGTCCTCTCCGACGAGCAGATAGACGATGCCGCCGATGCGCCGGCGCGATCGCACTCCAAGCCATGATCGTCGTGGAAGACGCTCACGGGTGGCCCGGATCTTCCCTCGGTCATTCAAGCGGTAGACGGTGGTCTTGTCGCCCCGGGTCACCGCGACGGGAAGGTCCCAGCTGTGCCCGTCTAGCACTTGTCCGTGAAAGTCGCTCCACCGTTTGCGCTGCAAGCGCTCCGCAGAGACAAATCCGTTTTGCTGCGTGCGCCAGTACGTCTTCCCGTCCTTTTCGAAGGTGCGGTCCAAGCTGACGTAGAACCCCGGACGAAGGATGCGAACCACCAGCGGGTTGTCGATGACCTCGGCCTGCTCCTGTTGTGCGGACGTCGGCGACGCAACGCCGGCGTCGGGAACCCTGGGAGGGATCACATAGATCTCGTCGGCCTTCGGCAATCTCTTGTACAGTGGGGTCGCCCGCCGAACCGTCGCGTACTCGTAGGGCATCACCGCGTCGCGGTCCGGCTGCCGCGCCCGCCGCTCGGGCAGCCGTTCGCCCGAAAACACGATGATGTCACGCCCCTGACAAGCGTAGCCGCCGGTGTCCAACTCGTACCAGCCGCCCTCGCAGCCTTCGTACCCGACAGGCTCGGTCGTTGTCGAGTGAAGAAGCACGCCCGCCCGGAGATACCCGAGACGCGCGCCGTCCGCGCTCGGCGCATCTCGTATGGGCGTGACGAAGCGCTTCGCGAAGACGCGCTGTGGCGGGCCGAGGTCGCGCGGCTTGGCGGGGTGCGCGTCCTCGATCGAACTGAGCCGGTTATCGAAACTGCAACCCGCAAATGACAGAATGGCGACGGCGCCGAAAAGCACGCCGAAGGACACCAACAAAGCTCGTCGTGTGCGCCGCACAGCAGGGGTCTGCTACGAAGTGTCATTAGGATGCGCACGGGTCAATACCTCGAAGCGTTTTCCACGATGTTTGGATTCGTGGCGTCCGTCGCCCTACACGTCGCTGCTTTCCTCTACGTCACGAGCGCCACCGCGCACTTCGACTTCGACTTCGATCTGACGCTGCCGGCGGAGGTGGAGTTTGGCGTCACGGAGGGGATGGCCATGCCTGCGGCTCCGGTACCGCCCAGAGCCACTAGCGCACCCGACCCCGGATGGTCGCACGCAGCGGGCAAGGAGGCGGACCCCCTCATCGACGCCGGCGTCCCGCCTGACACTGACACTGACACTGACACTGACACTGACACTGACGCTGACACCTCCTCCTCTCCGGTCTCCGCTCCCACCCTGAGCGGCCCTTCCCGCATCCCCCCCGGGGCCCAGCTTGCGCTGCGCGTCGATATGAAACGGGTTCGGGAATCTCCGCTTGCCGCGGATGTGACGAGCTTTTTGCAGAGCATCCCCGACTGGCAACTCCTGCTCGACGGGTCCGGCATCGACCCCGTGGCGGACCTCGATCGGCTGCTGGTCGCGACACCCAACCTGGAACGCTCCCGGCTCGTGCTCGCGGGACGGCACCGGCGCGACGAGGGCTTCGCGCGCACGAGCGTGAAGCGCCTCGCCCGCTCACGAGGAAAGTCCGTACGCTGGCGACGCCGCTACGGGGTCGCTACTGCACCGTGGCGCAGCCGCGATCAAACACCGCGCACGATCGCACTCCTCAGCCCACACCACTTCAGCATCACGCGCCCTCAAGATCTCGGCCGCGTCCTGGCGTTGACGAAGGCGCGCGAGCTTCGAGACGCGAAAAAAGAAGGACTGGTTGCGGCGCACGGTCCCGACGCATTGCTCTCGATGGGGCCAAAGGAAGTGATCTCGCTCGAGATCGAAGGCGTGCACCGGTTCGTGAACGGAAATGTCGAGCACGTGCCCGTCCGTTTGCGTCTGGCGGTGCGTGAAACCGGACCCGATGAAGCGACCGTCAGCGCGCTAGCGACCTATGCGTCGAAAAATGACGCACGAGAGGCCTCGGTCTACTGGAAGAAAGTAGCGGCGTTCTATTCGCAGCAGCTGATCATGACGCTCGCTGGCTTTGGAAAGACCCTGCGGCACATGAAGCTCCGACCCGACGAGCGCCGAATCCAGCTCTCCTTCAAGCTCAGCGCCGAGCAGATTCGGTTTATCCTCAGTTATCTAGAGGGCCGCTTGCAGGGATCGGCAGCCTCTACGCGCTCGAGCCAACCGTCCGCCCCCGAGCGGCGGGCTTCCCCCCGATCCCTCCCAACAAAAAAGGGGCCCTGAAGGCCCCTTTTTCTCGATTCGTTTCCTCAATGGCTCAGAGGACGAGGTCCTTGAGCTTCTTGAGCGGCGTTGCGCGGATCTTCTTGGACGCAGGCTTCGGCGGAAGCATCATCTCCTGGCCGGTAGCCGGGTTACGTCCCATCCGAGCCGGCTTCGCCGGAATCTTACGAACTTTGAGTTTGATCATATCCGGAATGACGAATTCCCCTGGGCCACGGCGACCAAGCTCCTTTTTGACGAGGTCTCGAAGTGCATCGAAAACGCCCGTGATTTCCTTCTTGGTGAGGCCGCTCTTATCGGCCAGCTCGCTCATGATCTGAGCCTTCGTCATTCGCTTGCCTGCTACCATAATTCCCTCCTAACTCGGTGGTCTGCCCCTTCGGTCCAAAAAAGCCCCAAAAAGAAGGCTCAGACAGCCACGGCGCCATCTATGCCTGGGGTTTTCCTTGCTGACAAGGGCCTTTGTGCGGTTTCGCAAACAAATTTCTAGGGGTTAAGCGCCTCGACAAAGCAGTGACCCATGTGCACGCAAATCCGAATGACCCCCTCCATCGGGTTACTCACAGGCCGTCCACAGCTTTCCGACCCGTCACAACGCGGTTCCCGAGCCGCCGATCTCTGGCCGAAATTACACCTATTTTTCAATGGTCACGCTCGAAAACGAAGGCAAGACATGAAGATTGCGCGCCGGGATTCCTAGCGTTCGGCCGGCGTTTTCCACAAGCGGCCGTGCTAGCAGGCCGCCTGGACCGCGGCCAATAGATCCTCCGTTCGCGCCTTCATGACTCGTTCCTCACGGGGGATCGCGTGGTCGTAGCCGAGGAGATGAAGCAGTCCGTGCGCGAGCAATAACGTCACTTCCTCGATGATCGGACGATCGTTTTCGGCAGCCTGACGAGTCGCAGTAGGCAACGAGATCACCACGTCGCCAAGCAGGCCCGGATGCACAGCGGCCCCTTGGCCCTCCTGCATCGGGAAAGAGAGCACGTCCGTCGCCTCGTCCTTGTTGCGGTAGCGGCGGTTGAGCTCGCGGATCGTCGCATCGTCGCAAAGCAGGATGGAGAGCTCGGCCGCGTCGAGACCCAGCGACTCGAGCATTGCCTCGGCACGCCAGCGCAGAGCAGCATGACGCACCGAGCGACGTTCCAAACCACGCGAGCGCAACCACACCGGCATGGGCTGGCTACTGCCTGCCGCCTCTACTTTCGTCAAGCCGGGCCGGGGGGTGCCCGGACTGGGACGCTTGCTATGCTCCTCCGGTGTTCCAGAAGGTACTAATCCTGCGGCGTGGAGAGGCGGCGACCCGCGTCGCGCGAACGTGCCGCCGAATGGGCGTGGAGTCGATTGTCGTCGCGGCCAAAGACGCGCCTGCGAGCCGTCACGTGGAAGCCGCGGACCGAAGCATCGAGGTCGCCTTCGATGAAGCCAACGCCATTCCCACCGACGAGCTCCCTGCCATTCTCGAGCAGGCAGGCGCCGATGCCGCGCACCTCGGCTATCAAGGACAGCCTGAGATGTTCGAGCTTGCAAGCGCCGCCGAAAAAGCAGACGTGGCTGTGGTGGGGACCGATCTCGACGTGCTGGGCGCGCTCACCGACCCGGCCACCATCCGTGCCGCCGCCGCGCGGGCGCAAGTGCGAACGGTCTACGACGGTCACGATGCGTCGCGACCCTGCGAGCTCGGCGTTCTCGTCGCCGCCGACTCCCACGGCGCCACCATAGCCATCGCAGAATATGATCGGAGCCTGTCGACTGCGGAGCAGACACTGATTCACGAAACTCCCTCGCCCAAGCTATCCTTCAGCGCCGACGGGGAAGCGTTCCGCATGGCTCTGTTCGAGAGTGCTCGGCGCCTCGCAGCCGAGCTCCGTTACGCCGGACTGCTCGAGGTACGGTTTCACATCGACCCGTCCGGCCTATCGTGGGTAGCCGACGTAAAGATCGGCTTGCCGCGACACCACACGCTCGTGGAGATGGTCACCAGAGTCGACTTGGTCGCGCTACAGCTCCGCATTGCGTCGGGCGAACCGATCCCGGAAGAGATCGAGACGCTCGAGCCTCGAGGACACGCGCTGGACGCCGCGATCGTCGCGCTCGATCAACCAAGCGCAGTCGTCTCCTCGTATTCTGTCCCGCCCGCGCCGCAGGGCCGCGTGCGCGCGACGTCATCCGCCACCGTAGGGCTGCCGTTGCCCGCTGATGATCGTCCGTTGATTGTGAAACTTACCGCCTACGCACCCATCCGGCACCGCGCACTCCTCTCGATGGATCGCATGTTGGCAGAGATGCGCGCCGAGCCGTTTTCGACCAATGTGCAGGCACTGCGGCGAATCCTCAGCGACTACGCGTTCCGGGCAGGACAATACGATCGCGCATCCACGGCGCGATTCGCTAACGGCTGACGGCGAGGATCTCGGTCATGATTTCCCGTCGCGCTCGCCTTAGCGGTCATCCGGGGGCGGTGTAAGCTCGTCGATGCTAGGCTGCGCTGCCATGTACGCTCTGCTGTTCATCCCTTGGTTTCGCCTGGAAGCGTGGGACATCCCGCTTCCGTTTTCGCTCCCGGTGTTTGGGAACACGCTCTCGATTCAGCCTTTCGGCGTTCTCGTCGCAACGGGAGTGCTCCTTGGCGCCTGGGTTGCTGGTCGATTTGCGCAGCGCAACGGCCTCGACGTGGTGGCAACCGGCGACCTCGTGACTTACGCGGTGGTGACCGGATTCATCTTCGGGTACTTCTTGAACGGGATCTTCTACGAGACGGACACGTTCGTAGACATTCTGCGCCATCCCTCGTTGTTCTTTTCTACGTGGCTCGGGCTTTCTTCATATGGAGGTTTCTTTGGCGGCATCCTGGGATGCTTCCTGTGGAAGTACCGAAAGAAGATGCCGTTGCTCCCGTATGCAAATGCGATTTGTTTTGCTTTGCCATTCGGGTGGTTCTTCGGACGCATGGGTTGCTTCGTCGTGCACGACCACCCGGGCACGGTCACCAACTTCCCGCTGGCCATCGCGGACTATCACTTTGGCGCGCCTCCGTATTTGCCCAGACACGACCTCGGTTTCGACGAGATGCTCTACGCGGCGGTGATCATCGTTCTATTCCTCTGGCTCGAATACCGAAAACGTCGTCCTGTCGGGTTCTACTGTGTTCTACTCCCGCTCGTGTACGCGCCGGTGCGCTTCTTCCTCGACTTCCTCCGCGCGCCGTCGCTAGAAGGCGGAGACGTCCGCTACGCCGGACTGACACCGGCACAATGGTCCTCGATCGCCATGGTAGCGATCGGCCTCGCAGTCTGGCGGTTCGCGGTCAAACCCCACACGGCCGAAGGCAACCCGCGGAACGCGACCCCCTAGACGCTACTTGAGCGACACGACCGTAACCTGATGGCCGCCTTCCTCTTGAGTTGCCAAACGGAACCCTGCCACGTAGCTCGTATCATGAGACAAGCGCTCGTGAATCGCCTCGCGAAGCGCGCCGCTCCCGACCCCGTGAACGATGAACACGCTCGACTCGGCCGCGCCATACATCTGGTCGAGAAATGCTTCCGTCAAAGCGACCGCCTCATCCGCGCGAAGCCCGCGAACGTCGAGCGTGTTGTCGCTGGTTCTGATCGCGCGCCGTGGTTTCGGATGCGCGCCCGACACGGCGGTCGACTCTCGGTCCGGCGGCTCGGAGACGTTCTTGAGCGCGCGCAGATCAGCTACATCGACCCAGAGTTTCATCATCCCCGCCGACACACGAACTTTGCCGCGTCCCGGTCCTTCGATCACCTCTGCGACGCTTCTCAGCCGTTCGACCCATACACGGTCACCGACCTGAATCGCATCCGGATCGAGCGCGGCGGTTTCAACCGGCTCGGGTTCGAGAGCCGAGCGACGCGTGTCGAGCTCCCCGAGGAGCGCGCTCGCGTCGCGCCGCACCTCGGACGCTGCCGCCACCTGCTTGGCTTCTGAGCGCTCGCGAAGCTCTTGCTTCGCTTGGTCGATCCGGCGTTGCAGATCTCTTACCTGATCGACGAGGCGCTGCGCTTCTCTGCCGAGTCCTTTCGCCTCTCGGGCCTTGATCTCTTGACGACGCGCGTCGAGCTTAGAGCGTTCATACGCGACTTCCGCCCGCTCCTCTTGCAGAGCGGCTTGTTCCAGCAGCGCCGCCTTGGTCGCCGTTTCGAGCTTTGCGGCAAGCGCCTCGAAGCTTCGGGAATGTTCGGGAAGGGCCCGGCGCGCCGCATCGATGACCTTGGCCGGCAGCCCATAACGACGCGAAATCTCGAGTGCATTTGAGCCACCAGGAACGCCCATGGTCATCCGGAACGTGGGCGCCATCTCGTCGAAGTCGAAGCCGACTGCTGCGTTGTGCATGTCTTCTCGCTCGGCCGCGAGGGCCTTCAAGGCTTCGTAGTGTGTCGTGACCGCGACCGCGCTTCGCCGCTCGACCAGGGTCTTTACGACCGCACAGGCCAGTGCGGCGCCGGCTTCCGGATCTGTCGCGCCCGCGAGCTCGTCGAGCAACACCAGCACCCGCTCGCTCGCTTGCTCGAGCACGGTCCTGAGCGTGACCAGGTGTGCAGAGAACGTCGATAGGCTCCGAGCAAGACTCTGCTCGTCGCCCACTGCTGCTAGCACGGGCGAGAAGAACCCGCAGACACTTCCCTCCTCGGCGGGAATGGGCAATCCCGCTCTGGTCATGAGCGCCGCCAAACCGAGCAGCTTGAGCGCAACGGTCTTGCCGCCGGCATTCGGCCCGGAAATCACCAAAGCCTCGCCACCCGAGAGATCGATGTCATTGGGGACGACATCGACGCCGCGTAAGACCAACAACGGATGGCGTGCCGCGCGTAGAGAGATGCATGGCCGCGGCGACAACGCGACGAAGTGGGCTCCCAGATCGACCGCCAGCTGGGCGCTTGCGCTGCGCAAGTCGGCGTGGTTGAGCGCCTCGGCGGCAGCGCGAAGCTGCGGCACGTACTGGCGCACCAAGTCCGACAGGGCCGCCAGTATCCGCCGTTCCTCACGCTCGAGCTCGGCTTGAGCCATCTTGAGCCGGTTGCCGCGTTCGACGAGCTCTCGAGGCTACACGAAGATCGTCGCACCACTGGCGCTCGAAGCGTGGACGATGCCGTGAAAACGTTCGTGCGCATCGGCGCGCACGGGGAGCACGTAGCGGCCTTCTCGGATCGTGTAAAACGAGTCCTGCAAGATGGCGCTTCTCTTCTGGATTAAATCCTCGAGCTTGCGAATGATCCGAGCGCGAAGGTTCCCGGCCTCTTCGCGAAGATGCGCGAGCTCGGCGCTCGCCGAGTCGAGGATCGCGCCGTCGTCGCCGATCGACATCCCGACCTCTTCTTCGAGGCCGTCGAGTGTGGGGTCGATGGCGCAGACGTGATGCAGATACGGAACGCTGCTCTTGCGCTGGCCGAGAAAGCGCCGAAGCGCCCCCGAGGCACGCAGGGTCGCGCGAATGTCCTTGAGCGCACCTGCATCGAGCATGCCTTCGCGCTCGAGGTGTTGCAATGACGATACGATTTCGCAGATGCCGTCTAGGGGAAGCGGATCGTTCCTATCGATCAGGCTCCACGCCTCCCTCGCCTCGGCCAGCGCGCGCTCTGTCTCTTCGAACGATCCGGCAAGCCGTAGCGAAAGATCCGCTCGAAGCGGCCCGCGACAGCGATCTGCAACCGCTCGCTCTACCTGCTCCCACTCGAGATCGGCTAGCGTCTTGTGCTCGGCGTCATTCACCGAGCCCACTCGGGAACCTTGAGGTCCGAGGAACGCTCGGGCGGCTCACGCTTGCGCCTCACAGCCCTCAGGTTGCGAGGCTTAGCCGATGACCTCTTGGGAGCTGCGAGCTCGATCAAAACAGTTTCCTCTTGGGTTGGGGTAATCGCCGTATGCCCCTTCCGTTTACCGAGCTTGGCGCGAAGCACCAGAGTCGCTCCCCGCGCCGCCTCGATCGTGCATGGTGTACTAGCACATGCCTCTGACCCATCGTCGCGCAAGAGCCTGGCACCCTCGGGATCGCTGGCCACGTGAACGTCGACGAACATGGGAGCCCGGTCCTCGAGCCCCGCGCTCGGCTCGTCCTGATCTTCCTGCTCGCCCTGCCCCGCGGCCGCCTCATCGTCTTGCGGCGCCACCAGCTCTGCCACCGGACCTTGGGCGGCCGCCGCCTTGCTGGCCTTGGCTTCGCTCGCCCCGGCCTCACTCGCTGGCCCAGAGAGAGGGCCGACTGTGATCCAGGCAAGCGCAGCTGCCGCACCCAAGGCCGTCACCGCCCAGATCCAGCGCGACGTCTTGCGGCGTGGTACCTGCTCGAGGTAGCTCAGCGAGGGCGGACCAAATGCGGACGCAGGGGTTCTCTCGGTCGCACGGCTCAACCGGCCGTCGAGCGCGCAGGTAATCGCATCGGCAAGCTCCTCGGTATCCTGGTAGCGGTCGTCGGGATCCTTGGCGAGCGCTTTCCGAATGACCAGCTCCAGCTCCCGGCTCACCATCGCACTAGGATTCAGCTCATCGATACGCGGCAACTCGGCAAACAAGTGCTGGGTGAGCACCGCCATGAACGTGTCACCTTGGAACGGCACGCGACCCGCAAGGCACTCATAGAGGATGATCCCTAGCGCGTACACATCCACCCGATGATCCAGCTCCTTTCCCGCCGCCTGCTCGGGCGACATGTATTCGGGTGTGCCGAAAATCATTCCCGTCTTGGTAAGCTTGCGCTCCGGGGCCCCCTCGGTCTCGATGTCGCTCATCTTGGCGATGCCGAAGTCGACGATCTTGACGAAATCGTCGATTCCATCCCGTTTTGTAAGGAAGATGTTCTCGGGCTTGATGTCGCGGTGGACGATGCCCTTGGCATGCGTCGCCGACAAGGCGCGACAGCACTGAAGCACGATCGCGCATGCTCGCGCGGCATCGACCGTGCCCTCCCTGCAAAGAACGTTCGCGAGGTCCTCTCCCTCGAGGAACTCCATGACGAAGTAGCTGGCACCGCGTGTGGTCTCCCCGAAGTCGGAGATATCGACGATGTTCTCGTGGCCGATTCTCGACGCGCTTTTCGCCTCTTGGCGGAAGCGCGCAACGACCTCTGGGCGCCTCGACAGATCATCACGAAGGACCTTGATCGCCACGCGTTTGTCGATGTCGCGATGGAGGCCTTCGTAGACCAAGCCCATGCCCCCTTCGCCGATGCGACTCTTCACCAGGTAACGGCCGGCTAGCACCATGCCGACCAGCGGATCGTCCGGGTTCAGCGGGTTGATGCTCATCTGCGACGTCGTCACGAGACGCGTGGCGTCGACCGGGCAGAATACCTCGCCGCCACCGTAGTCAACCCTGCAGGCGGGACATACCTTCATGATGGTAAATTGCCGGCTAACATCCGTAATTTACGGTAGCATCGCGGCTGTTAGAGGGTCAACGAAGGCGCGGGACCCCGTTGCCAACCGAGACTAGCTTTGATAGGCGCACGCCGTGGACCCGACGGTACGATTGCTCGATGCGACGCTGATCGACCAGATAGCTGCCGGTGAGGTGGTCGAACGACCGGCTAGCGTCGTCAAAGAGCTGCTGGAGAACGCCATCGACGCCGGGGCAACCACGATTACCGTGTCAGTGGAAGATGGAGGGCGGAGTCGAGTCCGGGTAAGCGACGACGGAATCGGCATGTCGTCCCAAGACGCGGTCCTCAGCGTCGAACGTCACGCCACCAGCAAAATCACCTCCTTCGACGACCTTCTACGCGTCACGACGCTTGGATTTCGTGGGGAAGCCCTTCCCTCGATCGGGTCCGTCTCGAAGATGACGATCACCACCCGGCGCCACGAAGATCTCGAGGGCAGCAGGATCGTCGTCGAAGGCGGGAAAGCGCCGACGGTATCACCCGCGGGATGCCCCCCCGACACGACGGTCGAGGTCGAAGACCTTTTTTGCAATGTCCCTGCGCGCAAAAAGTTCCTCCGGGCACGTCAGACCGAAACCTCGCGCATCTTCGAGGTTTGTCAGCGTGTCGCACTGAGCCGTCCGGGGCTCCATTTGGTCGTGACCTCCGATGGGCGGACCCGAAGGCAGTATCTGCGCGCGAGCAGCCTTTGCGAGCGCGCGTACCAAGCCTTCGGAGATGTGACGCTCCACGAGATCCATGTCGAGCGAGAGGGGACAAAGGTCGACGCCGTCCTGGCGCCGATCGAGCACGCGCGCGCAGGAACGCGCCATCTCTTCCTCTTCATCAATGGACGGGCGATCGTGGACCGGCGCCTCGCCCACGCGATCGCGTTCGCATACGGAGATCGCTTGCCCCGTGGGCAGTACCCGCGCGGGGTTGTCTCCCTCCGGCTCGCGCCTGCAGACGTCGACGTCAATGCACACCCGCAGAAGACCGAGGTCCGGTTCCGGCACGCCGCCCAACTCATGGACCTCGTCACCCGGATGATCGCAGCCCGACTTCCTAGCGTACCAGCGAGCAACGCGTATTGGGAGGCACGCATCGGGACCGCCGGCCCGATGGCGCCTGCCGATCCAAGTGCGCGCACCAGGCTGCCTTCCAACGGAGCTCCGAGAGTGGCGGAGCACGGCGGCAAGTACGAAGCGCGCAGCCCCAATGGGCTTCGCTTGGTTGCCCAAGTGCGTGAACGCATCTTAATTTGCGAGGGCGAGGATCAACTCCTGGTCTTGGACCGCGCCCGCACCGATGCGCTGGTTCGCTACGAGACGCTGCGCGACGCAGCCGAAAATCGAACACTCGCGCATCAGAATCTGCTTTTCCCGGATCGACTCGAGCTTACCCCGGATGCGGAAGCCACGCTCCGACGACACGGGCCGCTCTTGCGCCAACTTGGATTTGACTGGTCTGCGCTCGGCAAGGGCTCCTATGTCGTGCGGGCTATCCCTGCTCTCGTTGCAGACGCGCGGGCGACCAGGCTCTTTGAAGAAGCACTCCACGCCCTAGGCCGCACTGGCGACGATCAGAGAAACGCGGTGCTTCGAGCGCTGGCAAGGGGTGCGGCGATGCCAAACGGCGAGCATCTCGACGAGGACGCCGCGCAGCGCATCGTGGCCAAGGTATGGCCAAACCGGGAGGCTCATCGCTCTTGCATCCTCGCGCGGATTCCGCTCGCCGCTCCTAGCACCGAGGTCACCGTTGACTGAGACGCTCCAGCCGCTTCTGATCATTGCGGGCCCGACCGCCACCGGCAAGACCGCTGCGGCGATCGATGTAGCGCGTCACTTCGGCGGCGAGATCGTTGGCGCAGACAGCGTGCAAGTCTACCGAGGCTTCGACATCGGCTCGGCCAAACCAACGGCTGCCGAGCTCGGAGGTGTCGTGCACCACCTGATCGATGTCT
>Ga0114931_10002486_pt1 | contig 23446 bp, 16 predicted proteins | sample 2SBtaG_FD_89579 | JGI IMG/M metagenome (GOLD analysis project Ga0114931, IMG submission 89579) | Deep subsurface microbial communities from Kolumbo volcano to uncover new lineages of life (NeLLi) - 2SBTROV14_V59a metaG | ecosystem: Environmental > Aquatic > Marine > Volcanic | place: Kolumbo... | reverse complement strand
GCGGCTTCCATCTCTGCAAGCACATCGACGAGCGCTTGCGGAAAGGTCACCTGCACGTGATGGCGGACTTGTTGCGAATCACCGCCATAGACCAGCACCTCACCGCCAATCTGCTCGGGAAGCAGGTCTCGAAGCTTCCGAAGGTTTGTGAAGAACTGCCGACTCACAGTTTGCCCGGCTTTGATCTCCACCGCCAGAAACCGGTTGGCCAGCGTGTAAATGAGGTCCACTTCGTTGCCATTGCTGTCGCGAAAAAAGAAAAGATTGCTGCGTTTTCCCCGATGGTAACGATATTTGAGTGCTTCGAGGATCACCAGGTTTTCGAACAGTCCGCCCCTCAGCGGGTGTGTGGTGATTTGCCGGCTGTTTTCGATACCCAGCAGATACGCCGCCAGTCCCACATCGTAAAAATACAACTTGGGTGATTTGATCAAGCGTTTCCCGATATTGACATGGAAGGGAGGCAACAGGAAGATGACATAGCTCGCCTCCAATACACTCAGCCAATGGCGAGCAGTGGTATGAGAAACGCCGGCATCATTCCCCAGGCTCTGAAGATTCAGCAGCTGGCCGACCCGGCCAGCGCATAACCGCACAAATCGTTGAAAGCTGGACAAGTTGCGAATATCGCTGATCTGCCGTACGTCACGTTCGACATAGGTCTCGAAATAATCACCGAGGGCTTGCGTGGGATTGAGGTCCTGATCGTAGATTCTCGGATAAAAGCCGGTATAGATCATCGTGTCGATGCTGATGTCCGACTTTATGCGTTGGGCCTCTGCGATTGAAAAAGGCAGGAGACGAAGCAATGCCGTCCTGCCGGCCAACGACTGACCGATCGTCTCGGACACGCGAAACTGTTGACTGCCTGTCAGGACGAAAAGACCATTGCGCTTGTGCTGATCGACGTGGGCCTGCAGGTAGGAGACGAGATTGGGCGTACGCTGAATTTCATCGAGAATTGCGCCGTCGCCATATCGGCGCAGAAAACCGCGCGGGTCTTCTGTCGCAAACTCCCTGTTGTCCGGGCTTTCCAGATTGACGTAAGCGAGGGTAGGAAAGGCCACCCGGCATAGGGTCGTCTTGCCGGATTGACGCGGCCCGCTGAGGGTCACGATAGGATACTGCTCAAACAAGCCCTGCAAATGGTGCGTAATCGTTCGCTCAATCATTGACGACAGATTACGAGGATCTTATGTCTTTTGCAAGTACAAGTTTCATTTTGCAGGCCATTGCCCGACTGATGCGTGAGCGAGATCCGGGAAATCAAACAACTCAAATGCCGTACTTCTTGAGTTTGTACCAGAGCGAACGCTCGCTGATTTTGAGCAGCTGCGCGGCCTTGGCTTTGTTGTCATCGGTTTGCGACAACGCCTGCAGGATCAGCTGCTTTTCCATCTGCTCGACCTGCGGCTGCAGCGCCAGCCCATCATTGTTATCGGCAGGCAATGAATCGCTTCGTGGCTGCTGTCTGCGGTCGATGTCGTTGGCAAGGTGCTCGACACCAATCGTTCTCCCACCGCTCAGCACAATCGCCCGTTCCATCATGTTCTCCAACTCCCGGATGTTGCCGGGCCAATCATACGCAGCGAGACAGGCCTTGGCTTCGGCGCTGACAGCGGGAACGGTACAGCCCAGATCGGCCGCATGTTTTTCCAGAAAATAATCGGCCAGCGGCTCGATGTCATCGCGCCGCTCACGCAGCGGCGGCAGTTCCAGGGTAAACACATTGAGTCGGTAATAGAGATCTTCGCGCAGTTTTTTCGCCTTGACCGCTTCCAACGCATCATGGTTCGAGGCGCCGATCACCCGGATATCGACCGAAATCGTATGATTGCTGCCCAACCGTTCGATGGTTCGCTCCTGCAGCGCCCGCAGCAGTTTAGCCTGAATATTGATGTCCATTTCGGTGATCTCATCGAGAAACAGCGTGCCGCCGCTGGCCAATTCGAACTTTCCCACACGCTCCTTGTTGGCGCCGGTGAATGCTCCTTTGCTGTAACCGAACAACTCGCTTTCCAGGATATTGGCCGGGATGGCGGCGCAGTTGATCGGCACGAAAAGGGCATCGGCACGCGGCGAGGCACGGTGGATCGCACGCGCCGCCAACTCCTTGCCGGTGCCGGTCTCCCCCTGAATCAACACACTGGTTTTGGTCGGAGCGACCTGCTCGATCATCCGGTAGACCGACCGCATCGCTGCACTGGTGCCGACAAAACCACTCCATCCTTTTTCGACCTCGGTCCGCAGAAAACGGTTTTCGCGCTGCACCTGACCCAACCGCAACGCCCTTTCCACCGCCGCCTCGATCGCTTCCAGTTCGAACGGGCGGACGATATAGTCACTGGCGCCATATTTCATCGCCTCCACCGCGCTCTCCACCGCGCCATGAGCGGTCACCACGATGACGGCAATCGTGTTGTCCTGTTCCCGCAAAGTGCGCAGCAAAGTCATGCCGTCCATGCGCGGCATTTTCAGATCGGTGATCATCAGATCGACCGGCTGCTCGTTCAGACAGGCAAGCGCCGCTTCGCCATCCCCCGCCGACAGCACTTCGTAGCCCAGCTGTTCCAGCATGAGCCCCAGCAGGCGCCGCATTTTGACTTCGTCATCGACCACCAGAATCGACGGTTGTGACATACGCTCTATCTCCTCCCTTGCAAAGGCAATTCGATGCGAAAACAAGTTCCACCCGCCGGGTTGTCGGCGACGATGATTCTTCCCCGGTGGGCCGATACGATCTGCTGCACGACAGTCAGACCGAGACCGATGCCACCCTCACGGTGAGTCACGAACGGCTCGAAAACTTTTTTGCGCTCGGCGCGCGGGATGCCGGGGCCGTTGTCGCATACAGCCGCTTCGATCGACTCGCCGTGGGAAGCCGTTGCTACCACGATCCGGCCCCCTTCAGGGGTGTGCTGAATGGCATTCATGATCAGATTGAGAAAGACCTGAATCAGCTGATCACGATCACAAAAGAGAATCGACTGTGCTGCGTCGAGCTGCGTTGTCAAGATAATGCTCTTGTCGGCGGCTTTCGTACTCAACATGTCGACGGTATGGTCGATGACACGGTGAAGATCGTAGCGCGAAAATTCGGGCGGGCGCGGACGGGCACTCTCCAGCAAGGTCGTGACCAAATCGTTGAGGCGATCGGTTTCACTGATGACGAATTCGGTCATCTCCCGGCCGACATCGCTGAGTTTTTCTTCACGCTGCAACATTTGTGCCGATGAGCGCAAGATGCCCAGGGGCGTGCGCACTTCATGCGCCATACTGGCCGCCATTTCACCGATCACGGCCAGTTTGGCCACCCGCACGAGATCCTGCCTGGACTGTTCAAGATTTTCGATCATTTGGGCGAATGCCGCCCTCAACTCACCGATTTCATTGTTGACCGACAGCACCGGCGGCAAACGCTTGTGCCCTTCGATAAAATCGCGGGTGAATTCGGTCAATCCGATGATCGGCCTGGCGATGCGGGCAGAGATCCAGAATGAAACCAATACCCCCAGCAGTACGGTCAAAAACAGAAACAGTGAAAAAGTCCACCACAACCGGGAAACCGGCGCAAACGCCTGCCGGGTGGGCTGCAGCATCAGCACCCGCCAACCAAAACCGGGGAACGTACGATGCCCTTGCGAACGCGCGTAGCCGATCAACACCTCCGCACCATCCAAAAAAGCCGCGTGAGAAGTCAGTGCCCCGGTCGCTTGCTCGGCTACCATCCAACTCTGCACGATGGGGTATGGAATGCCGCTCCGGCTCCGCAGATAAGCGGACACGGCAATCACCTGCCCGGTGCTGTCGACCAGCAAGGCATGCGACACTCCGACAAGGCCATTGACTGCTATCGGAGACTCCAGCAGCCGGCTGATCTCATTCCAGTCAAATCCGGCAAACAATCGGCCCAGCCGTCCCTGTTGAAAGTCATCCGTCAGCGAAACCGAGAGCAGCAGTTCCTGTCTTTCGATATCGACCGGTTGTAGTGAAACAGGATCGCGACCCACTGTCGCCTCCAGCCAGATCGCGGCGCTTGCCAGGCTCTCACCGATCTGTCCCGGTCGGCTGGAAGCGATGATTTCGCGCGCATCGTTGACGACGAACAAACGCTGGTAGACACCACCGTAACCATCATATAATTCGTGCAAAAACTTTGACAGCCGCTTGTCGATGTCCCGAACCCGGACTTCCTGCATCACCGCCAAGCGGCTCCAGGTCGCAATATTCTTCATTCGCTCGAACAGGGTCGTATCGATCTGCTGCATGATCGTCGCGGCCTGCGTCGTCAGCTTGTGTTCGATCTCCGTCCGCAGCACGGAACGCAGATGAGCGACAATCATTGCGGTGATCATCAAGGCAGAGACTAAACTGATCATCAGATACGAAGTCAGCAGGGTACGGCGGATCGTCATCGCTCTTATCGTTCAAATTTCAACAGCACTATGTCAATTCGGTTCACAAGGTTTTCGCTGCTCTTTCTTTGTATCGGGCATCTCCTCATCTCCGACTGCTTCGCTGACGAAGCCGCCATTGTAGCCGATCGGAACGAGCCGCGATACCAGTGGGGACGCGGTCTGACTCTGCCCGCGCTCGATCTGACCATCGGCGGCTACGCCAACATCTCTTATAAACATTTCGAAACAGAGCCCAATGCCGGCGCCATCGACGACCTGAGCCTGTTTCTTACCTGGCGGCCACATGCGCGGCTGCGTTTTTTTAGCGAACTGGAACTCGAAGACGCAACAATCGTCGGCGGCAACGACGAGGAGCTATTTTTCAGCGTCGAACGCCTGTATGTCGATTTTCTGGCCAATCAACAGATCACCCTGCGCTTCGGCAAGTCGCTCACCCCGGTCGGGCGCTGGAATCTCATTCATGCAGCACCCCTGGTGTGGACGACCTCCCGCCCGCTGGTGACCGAAGAGGTCACCTTCCCCGCGCACACCACGGGCCTGATGGTCAAAGGCAGCTTTTTTCTGGATCAGCAGCAGGACCTCGATCTGTTTGTTTATGCCGATGACAGCAGCGACCTCGACCCGAAAAAACTGTCGGTGTCCTTCGAAAACGGATTCGGCGGACGGCTTGTTTATCAGCCATTCAACGGGCTGCAGATCGGTGCCTCCTATCTCAACTTCAAAGAACTTGCCAGATTCACTTCGAAACCACGGCAGCATCTGTTCGGCCTTGACCTGTTCTGGACCGCAAAACAGTTCGAGATTCAATCAGAAATGATCTACCGGCTGGCAGAGGGAGCGGGAGACGAAAAAGGACTCTATCTCCAAGGCGTTGCGCCGCTCGGACACCATCTGTTCGCGGTTGGCCGCTACGAATATTTCGACCGTTCCGGGAATACCACGAAAGGACTACGGTCGGTCGATACCAGTCTGGGCATCGCCGGATTCGCCTGGCGCCCGTACGGGCCACTGGTCGTCAAGGCGGAATACCGCTTTGGATCCAACGCTCAAGACATCGCGCCAAGCGGTTTCTTCACTTCCATCGCCTTCTTCTTCTAGTGATGGTCGGTCGAATCCTGATCGCATTGATCGCCTGCCTCCTGACCACCCCTCCGGCGGCGGCCGGCAAGTTGTATGTGATCGTTGCCGGTGATTCGCGGGTAAAACGCATCAGTCGGCAGCAGCTGGCGCATATCTATCTCAAAAAAATCCAGATCGACGACCGCGGCAGGCGCTGGATACCGCTCAATCTCGAAGCCGCCAGCCGGTTTCGCCGCGCCTTCTCACGCGCCCTCTTCAAACAGTTTCCCGAAGAGATGGGAACCTACTGGAATATCCAGTACTTTCAAGGAGTATCTCCCCCGTACGTCGTCGGCTCGGAAGAGGCAATGGTCAGCTTTGTCGCCGACACGCCCGGGGCAATCGGCTATATTCCTCCCTGTCAACGCGACGATCGCGTGAAAGTCGTGCTCACCCTGACAGTGGATGCCCCGACGCGGAACGCGTGTCAAAAAAAATCCTCAAAGTGAACCGTCGGCTTCAAACCGTACCAGACCGGCAATTTCCTCCCAAACCGATTTCCCCATTGGAATGGGTACAAATGGCGAGCAAACGGTGTCCGACCTTGGTTCGCGCGCAGCTGCGCTGCTGAGCTTGATTCAGGAATGGAAGGCGAGGCAGCATTGTAGAGAAGACGGGCGGCGCCGGATAACGGCCCCACCCATGTATGAGAAATTCGCCCATCCTCGATGAAGATAGGCATGGCATCTCGTTACACAGTGCCAGGGATAATTGCCCGGCTGCATTCATGAGAACCGAATGCAACCGGGCCATTCAGGAAACGCCCCCCTGAACAGGGAGTGCAGAGCCCAAAAGTTACTCGAACGTGCAGTGCATCTCAGATTACTACTGCGATCAGCCGGTGCGGATCTCGATCTTGCGCGGCTGATGTTCGGCGTGCTTGGGCACGTTCAAAGTCAGCACGCCGTCTTTCATCTCGGCGCTGATCTTGTCCGGTTCCAGTTCGTTGCTCAAGGTAAAGTTGCGACGGAAGCGGGTGGGCCGATACGAGACCGTCTGCAGCAGGGGTGAGGCGGGACAAGAGGAATGTCCAGTGGACATTCCTCCCGCCGAACGGGATTGCCATGGAGGGCAACCCCTGGTCTTGCAAGCGCAGCAGGAATGCGCAGCGCTGCAAGCTGCAGCCGAGCGTACAGGGATCGTATTCACCGCGTGTCTTGTATCGGCCCACCCGCTTCATGCTCGGAGTTATTGAGAACTTACGAGTGGAATCGCGTTCATTCGGGCCAAAATATTCGACTGTGCGCGAACACTTCGGTCGGCTAGAATTGTTGTTGGGTTACGGTGCGCTCATAAGCCAGTGGAAAATTGATGTTTTGGTAAAATGCGCACCTAACCCAACCTACATTTAATGCTAGAAACGGATAGGAGGCTGTCCGAACCATCTCGTTGCCCGGCGACCTCCGGTCCGCCGCTGGCTTTTTTGTTACAAAATACTGTGGGAAACGAAGATTCCCGCAGTGACGATGGCGACGATCGTCATCAGCTTGATGAGGATGTTCAGGCTTGGCCCCGATGTGTCCTTGAAGGGGTCGCCGACAGTGTCACCGATGACCGATGCGCGATGGGCCAAAGAGCTTTTACCGCCGTGGTGACCGGCTTCGATGTACTTCTTGGCATTGTCCCAGGCCCCGCCGGTATTGGAAAGAAAGACTGCTAGAACGAAGCCTGTGGACAAGCCTCCGATCAGCAGTCCGATCACGCCGGCGACGCCGAGCACGAGGCCGACCAGCACCGGCACGACGACCGCAATGATCGAAGGAACTATCATCTCACGCTGGGCGCCGACGGTCGAAATTGCCACGCAGCGCTCGTAGTCAGGCTCCGACGTGCCCTTGAGTATGCCGTCGTCCTCGCGAAACTGGCGCCGAACCTCATCGACCATGGCACCCGCTGCGCGCCCAACCGCCTGCATGGTGAGGCCGCTGAAGAGAAAAGCCACCATCGCGCCGATGAACAGAGCGATCAACACGACGGGATTGAGCAAAGTCACATTGAAATAGATCATAAAATCGGTCAATTCGGCATCGACCGTGGGAATCGTAAAACCGTTGCTCATGACCAGATCGGTCGTTCCCGCCTCGATCAGTTGCAGACGGATCACTTCGATCAGCGAAGCGATGAGGGCCAACGCAGTGAGCGCGGCCGAGCCGATGGCAAAACCTTTACCAGTGGCCGCAGTCGTGTTTCCCAGTGAATCGAGAGCATCGGTGCGTGCCCGCACTTCCGGGCCGAGCCCGCTCATCTCGGCGTTGCCGCCGGCGTTGTCCGCGATCGGCCCATAGGCGTCGCTGGCCAGAGTGATTCCAAGCGTCGAAAGCATTCCCACCGCCGCAATGGCCACGCCGTACAGCCCCTCACTCATGCGGGCGAAGCTGAATTCGGAAGCCAGCAGAAATGCCGACAACGTACCGACCGCCACGGCGATGACCGGAATCGCCGTGGACAACATTCCCACGCCGATGCCGGAAATGATCGTTGTCGCCGCACCGCCTTCGGCGGAAGCAGCAATGGTGCGCGTCGGGCTGTACGTGTCCGACGTGTAATATTCGGTCGAACGGCCGATGACGATGCCGGTCAGCAGGCCGGCGACAACGGATCCCCACAGGCCCCACGGATTGGAAACGTCCATCCAGAGCAATGCCACCAAGGAGACGACCACGATCAACACGGCACTGGTGTTGATCCCGCGAGACAGCGAGCCCAGAAGCTCGGACTGTCCGGCGCCTTCCTCGGTCTTGACCAGATAAACGCCGATGATCGAGAGCACGATGCCCAGTCCGGCGATCACTACCGGCACCGTGATCGCCTTGGCCTGCATGGCCGGGTCCTGCAGATAGGCCGCCGCCCCCAAGGCGCACGCAGCCAGGATCGAGCCGACATAAGACTCGAACAGATCCGCCCCCATACCGGCGACATCCCCCACATTGTCGCCGACATTGTCGGCAATGACCGCCGGGTTGCGCGGGTCGTCTTCCGGGATGCCGGCTTCTAGTTTTCCAACCAGGTCGGCGCCGACATCGGCCGCCTTGGTGAAGATACCGCCGCCGACACGGGCAAAAAGTGCCTGCAGTGAAGCACCCATGCTGAAGGTCAGCACGCTGGTGGTCACCAGCATCATGCGCGCGCCTTCGTTCTCACCGCCAATCAGCCAGTTCGCCAGAGTGAGCCAGACGACGATACTGCCCAGACCAAGGCCGACGACGGTCAGCCCCATGACCGCGCCACTTCGAAAGGAGACCAGCAGCGCTTCGGCCAACGACGCGCGTGCGGCTGAAGCAGTGCGCGTCGATGCCTGCGTTGCGGTCTGCATGCCGAAAAAGCCCGCCAGCGCCGAGAACAGACCACCGAAGACGAACAACACCGGCAGCCAGCCATTCTGAACCTCGAAGCCGTATGCAAGCACGGCGAAGGCCAATGCCACGCCTGCAAATACGCGTGCCATCACGCGATACTGCTGGCGCAGATAGGCCATCGCTCCGCGGCGCACATGTCCGCCGATAGCGCGCATCGTCTCGGTGCCCTCGTCCATCACCATCATCTGCATAAAAAACAGCCAGGCAAACAGCAGCGCCAGCAGCGCCGCCACCGGCGCAACCCAAAACAGTGATTCGGTCATAAATTTGGTCTCGTATTTAGAATGGTCGGAGGTGCTTTGTCCGGCCCGGAGCACCTTCTCTGGAGCTGGAACATGCGGTTAGAGCTGAGAAATCGTTTGCGCCGAGCGCCACCAGGAATGATGCTCTCTCTCGAGCTCTTCGATCGTCGGAAACCGGTAGAAAGTGAAGTCGTGCTGATCGCCCACGAAAAAACCACTGCGCACGGTACGATAGAGAAGATCCTGCTTGACCTGCCTGAGCACCATCTTGCTCGCCTTCTCTTCCACTTGCAGCTCCTTCAAGACATCACGAAGATGGTCAAGTGAGGGATAGGGCGGATCGTCGGCGGCACCGTTCTCAGGGTCGGTGCTCAAATCCTGCAGCAGGAGTTCGGGAAAATCGATGCGCGGCACATGCACGGGAGCATCCGGGTTGGTCAGGAACCGACAAAATTCCATCGGCTCCAAGCGGCTGGGCAGCATGGAGGCGATCAACGCCTCGGGTATCAATGAGAGGTAGAGGTGTTTTTGTGAGTTCACGATCAATGGTTGTCAGTGTGCGAAGATGGTTGAGCGTTGCCGCGTTTTGAATGGGAGCCGGTGACGCGCTGGCATTATACTGCCGTTTGCAACAATCGTCAGCTGACTTTCTGTTCCGCCTCTCTGCCGAGATGCTCTTGCACCGTCAGGCAGCCTTCGATCTGCGCTCTGTCGAGCGTCTCCTGAGCTTCCAGCTCGGCGATCAGCCGTTCGATCTTCGAGCGATGCGCAACGACGATCGCCTCGGCCCGCTGCTCGGCTTCCAGCAAAAAGCTGCGGACCGCTTTATCCAACTGATTTGCCGTGGCTTCGCTGAACAGCCGGGGCTGCGCGATTTCACGGCCGAGAAAGGGGTGCGCTTCGCTCTCCCTCACGTCCATCGGCCCGATCTCTTTCGACATGCCCCAACGGCCCACCATCGCCCGCGCCCCGCGATCCCGCGCCGCCCGGCATGTTGCTCTGTATGCGTTGCCATATGAGCCAGTAGATGCCGATGAAGACCAGCCAGGGAAGCAGCGAATAGAACAGGATGGTGCCCCTGCCCTCCTCGCTTGGCAGGTTTTGAAGCTCGACATCGGCGCGCGCCGACGCCGGGGCAGCAGATCCGGGTCATCCATCGGCGGAAGAATCGTCGTCACGCGTTCCGTGGACCGTTTTTTCGGACCGGCGACGATGGCCCGGTTGAGAACGATATCGGCGCGGTGGCCGCGCAGGTCAACCTTTGCCACCTCGCCGTCGGCAAGCAGCCGTTTGAATTCCGAATAGGGGATCGAAACCGGAACACGGGCGTTGTCGCCTTGTTCGCCATAAAACGCCCAGATCAAGGCAGCGACAGCGACGATCCAGAGCAGATACTTGACGGCATCGGAATTCATATCAACACTCCAGAATAACGGCCAGCCCGAGCCGATACGTACAACACGCCGTACGACTCACTGCCATTCAATCGACCTGTGGGAGTGCAGGCGCGGAACAAATATCGGGGACGATCAGGGATCGCATAAGTCAATTTCTGTTTCCTGATCCCTGATCCCTGATCCCTGATCCCTGAACACGTAGGATACGCCGTGCGCACCAATCTAAGGTATTACTTCCAGACGGCTGATACCGCCCTCCAGCTTCACCGCGCGGATCTGGGTATGTATCTTCTCTTTCAGCTCCTTGACGTGCGAGATAACGCCCACGGTCTTGCCGTTCTTGTGCAGATCTTCCAGGGTGGCAAGGACCATGTAGAGGGTCTCTTCATCCAGCGAGCCGAGCCCCTCATCCAGAAACAGCGAGTCGATTCGAGTGCCGTTGTTGGCGACATCCGACAGTCCCAAAGCCAATGCGAGGCTGACGACGAAGCTTTCACCGCCGGAGAGGGTCTCGATGCCACGGCGAAATCCTCCCTGTTCCATATCCTCGATCAGAAGCCCGAACCCGTTCTCATCGCTGCGGCGGATATAATAGCGTCCGCTGATCTTTTCGAGATGGCGGTTGCTCAACTGCAGCAGCCGGTCGAACAGCATGCCCTGAACGCGCTTGCGGCGCTCCGGCGCCGGCTTCGCATCCATCTCGCGCTTCTCCTCATCCAACCGCGCACAGGCCCGTTCCTGCTCTTCGAACACCTGCTGCATCTGCTCGGACTTCACCTGGTGCTGCTGTTGCTCCCGCAGCGCGGTCTCGGCATGCGTCAACTGCTCCTGCAGCTGTCGCTGCTGCTCGCCCGCCTGCTCAATCTGCCGCTCGACCGCTTCCATGGTGCGGCTGCTCAGTTGCCGCGACCGCTCCTCTTCGAGTTTTGTTCGGGTTGCATCGAGCCGGCTGATCAGCTGCCGACACTCTTTGTCGACAGCATTCCAATCTTCGCGTATTCGCTGCTGTTCGGCGACCGAAAACAGGCTGGCGCGCAGCGCATCGATCGCCTGAAACCCGTCAGGCCCGGCTTTTTCCAGCAAGGTGCGCTGCAGCGACTGCTGCTCATCTTGATGCAGCTTCCTATCGATCTCTTTCTCCCTTGCTTGTTCCTGCTTCTCCTGCAAGCTCCGCTGCACCTCGCCGATCTGCTCGAGCAGGCTATCGCGCTTTGCGGTGATCGTCGCCAGTTCCTTGTTGAGCGCTTTGAGGCTTCGAGCCGGTCGATCGGCCAGCACCGCTTCGATCTCCTGCAGCTGTTTGGCATCGGCATCGTGCTGCGCCTCGCTGTCAGCCAGCGCTTGTTGGAGGGCATGCAGCTCTTCGGTCAGCGCGGCAAGTTCCCGGTCGAGCGCCTGCTGTGCCTGCATCTGTTCACGAAACGCAGCCGTCTTGGTTTCCAGCTTTTGGACGAAACGTCCGTTTTTTTCGGGCATGGTAATCCCATGCTCCGCCAGACGCGCGCGCAGGGTCTCCTGCTGACTTCTCTCTTCCTCGCGCGCTGTTTTCAACTCCATTTCCAGTTCCAGCAGCCCTTTCTGCTCCTGACTCAGCTCGGCATCCAGTTGATCGAGACGGGTGCGCTCTTCGACCAACTCGCCTTCGATCGTCTGGAGGTTCTGATCGATCGCGGCGATCTTCTGACCGTATTTGACCGCCTCCTTGATCAACTTGGCCTGGCGCTGAAGTTCGAGCTCGAGGGCATGCTTTTCCCGGCCGATTCGCTGCATCGCTTCCTTGCCCATCTCCTCTTGGGGAAGCTCAAGAATCGTGCGTATGTTATTCCACTCGATCACCAATGCGTTGATCTTCTGAGTCGTCAGGCTCATCGCCGGCGTCTGATCCAGTCGTGCCAGTTTCGCGGAAAGGGTATCGAGCTTTTTCCGCAGCGCTTCGACTTTCTTGGTCTGGTCCGCCAAAGCCTTGCTCGAATCGGTCTCCGGCACGCCCTCGCCAATAAAAGGATGATCATAAGAACCGCATAAAGGACAGCGTTCACCCTCCTCCAAGACAACCGCCCTGTCTTCGCTGTAATGGCGGATGTAAGCTTCCTGAATGACAGTCTTGTCCAGCGTTCTCCAGATATTCTCTTCCGCCGCCAGCTGCTCGGTCAAGGCATCGTGCTGCTGCTGCAGGTCATGCAACGCCGGCTCCTTCCTTACCACTTTTTTCCGGATCTTCTCCCGTTCGGAGAGCAGCTTCTTATGCGGCTCGAAAATGCGGCTCAGCTGCTCAAAATGGTCCAGCTTCACCGTTGTCTCTTCGTATCGGTCCTCCAGGGTCTGCAAAGAAGCACCGCCGCACATGGCTCGGATCTCATGTTCCGTGTTGTCGCGGACGGCTTTCAGCTGCGCCGCTTTGCTCTCCAGCTTCACGATCGAAGCATTGATCTTGTTGATTGCGGCCAATCCCTGCTTGCAGACAGCGGACGTCGCCTGGTACCTGCTTTCGGCCAGCGTTCGCCGGTCCTGTGCCATTTTCAACCGGCCGATGTGATAGCCGACTTCTGCAAAAGCTTCCGCCAGCCACCGGTCCTTGTCGTGCCGGCTCAGCCATTTGGCGATTTTTGCATGCGCTTTGCGTTTTTTTCTGAGAACGCTTTGCAGATGCGATACCGATCGTTGCCTTTTTTTATTATCCGCTTGGTACCCCTTGCTCTTTTTCTTCAGTTCGTGAGCGGTAATCGCCTGCTGAACAAGACCCCTCTCACGCTCGATCTCCGCCCTGCTACCCTCCAGTGCGCTCAGTTGCTCGGAAATCAGGCCGACTTCCTTTTGCATCTGTTCGAGGACAGCGAGCGCTTTGACCGCCTCGCGCCTTTTGGCATCGAATGCCTCGAGATCCGCCTGGTACGCAAGCGCTTTTTTGGCCGCCTCCGCCCGTGTCAGGTCACTCTCACGGTGCTTCCTGCGCTGCTCGGCGTCGGCCAACGCGATCTGCTCGCGCTCGATTTCTTTTTCCATCCGCTCGAGTGCTTCGAGCCATTCCCCTTCTTTTTCGAAATCCTCGAGAACAGCCTTCTGCTCGGAACATTGCTCTTGAAATTCCGCCACATCCTGCCGGAGTGCTTTGAGCTCATCTTCACCCATCACGGGAATCGCAGCGATCTCCTCTTTGATCCGAAGCAGCTCCTGTCGGGCTTTCTCGACCTCCCGATCGAGCTGCTCGAAATAGTCGGCATAAACATCGGTACCGGTGATTTTTTCCAGAATCTCGGCCCTCTCCGTATCCAGAGCATTCAGAAATGCAGTGAAATCGCCTTGGGCGAGCATGATCGAGCGGGTAAACCGCTTGAAATTCAGCCCCGTCAGCTCGGTCACCCGGGAACGCACGTCTTTCACGCGGGTCGCCAGCACCTTCTCCTCGCCGTTGATGTGCGTCAGCTCCATTGCGGTATCGCCTTTCCCTGCACTGCCCTGCCGTTGAAAGTCCCAGCGCGCACGATAGGACTCCTTGCCCAAAGAAAAAGTCACCTCCGAATAGCAGTCGGCGGCGTCGCGGGTGATGATGTGCTCGGCAGGCTGCGTCAGTCGAAAGGTCTCGCCGTAAAGGGCCAGCGAGATGGAATCCAGAATGCTGGTCTTGCCGGAGCCGTTCGGCCCGGTAATGGCGAACACGGCGGCATCAGCCAGCGGATATTGATCGAAAGCGATTTCCCACTCGCCTTTCAGTGAATTGATGTTCTTGAAACGTAGATTGAGAATCTTCATCCTCTGGTTTCCAGGGTGTTGAGTCGAAATGAAACGGGGCGGCCGAGAGAAATTGATCGATCGCACGATCAATGGCAGGCGGGGCGTCCTCGGACAGCCTTCTAGCGCAGCACCTAATTTTATTCAGTCCGGTCGCTAATCCGCTAAGCAATTGAAACAGAAAGATATGTTGTGGCTTTTATCCGTCAGTCTCAAATAGGTGCTGCACTAGGATAGGTCAACGGCGCTGCCTTATCAAGCCTGATGCCGCAATGGCAGCAATTATGAATGTGACAACGCACCGCCGCGCCGGTTGAGCGACGCAGCGACGTAGGGCGAATTCCCGCAGGGGCAATCCGCCATCACCCACCGCGACTTATGGCGGAACCGCTTCGCGTTCCGCCCTCTACATGTTTGGGCGATCTTCTCAAGATGTTCGATAAAGATGAGATCGAACGAGGCGTCGCCGCGACCCTCATGGGGACAAATGAGAATCAATCAAACCAGACATGCTCCAGCTTCTGATGCATCCTGGAGAAGGCCAAACCATGCAGCCGGTTTTTTCCACTGGAAGAGTGTATTTGAAAAGACAGCCGGACCCGGCCGATCATAAGGTCTTCTGGATTACGACGGTCGCATTGGGATAAGTTCCGGTATCAGGGGAACGGCGAAAAAAAAGGCGGTCCCGCCCCATTCTGTCGTGGACCCAGCGACGCACTCGCGGGCGCGACGATTGCTCGCCGCACCCGCGCCAAGATCGTTTCACGCACTAAGGAGGCTAGCAGAGATAACTTGCACATCTCGCTTGTCTTTCGCTCCGTCTTCTGCGTTGCAGAAAGGGTTACATACAATGAGTATGCGCCCCTTTCTGCGCCTTGAAGACGAAACGACATCCGGCGCGATCTGCGCAACTTATTGCTGCTCGACTCCTAACTGCAAGGCACAGCCGGATCGTTGCTTTTAGAAATGCACGGGTTCCCCGTGATGAGCACAAGGCCAACGAAGCCCGGGTTGAAATCGTTTCCTTTGACCAGGGCTTTATCAGCTGCAAAGATACCGATGCCGAGCACCAGAGTGCTAAAATCGCTGTCTTTAACCGTTATATCACCGTTTGCAACGGTCGCAAGCACGGAAAACAGAGCGCTGGCCGCCATGCTCGATTCCTTGTAAACAATATCGCCGCTTTCCGTGGTAACACTCACTACGCCTCCGTCAAGATCGCTGGCCTTGATCAGGATATCACCGTCGTCGGCGCCGATGACCAGCACTCCCCCAGCAGTCAGCGAACTGTTTTCCTTGATCGAAACATTACCTCTTCCTGTGGCAATCGATAAGCCGCCGTGCACCTCTACCGTACTGTTCTTGAATAAAACCAATAATTTGTTGGCGGCAGTGCCATCGATGGTCAGATCATGATCCGTTTCCAGGTCCAGCTGTTCGAACTTCATCGAACGGACGCCGTCGGCCACCGTGACCGTACACGGACCGGCCACTACCGCCATCCCCGTCACAGCCGTGTCTTCGGTGACGTCGATATTTGGACAGCCGGCGAAAAAAACCGCCGCATCGGTAGCCGCCTGCACCGGTGCGGTCAGGGCGATAAGTGCCAAAATCAAAGAAGCTGCCAGGATCTGCGCGGACAACCGGGTTTTCCATGAAAGCGGTTCAGAAAAGCACCGACCTTCACCTCCCGATCCGGCGGATATGCTGGTGATCAAGCAAGGGGATACTGCACGTTCTATCGATATGATTAAGTCTTTCATTGTCCTACCCTCCTAGAATTGATGCATGCAAAAACGGCCTCTTGCAGGGCGCTGGCATTTCATCGGACCAGTGTTTACGCCTGCCGAAAGCAGCACGCAATCATGCCCTCAATGTGGGTTTGGTGAAAACCACCTACCGCTTGCCGCAATGGTGAATCGTGCACAGCAACAGCGCTGCACATGCCACCGCAACAAACTCATGTGGACGCTACCATATAATCAACATCTTGTCAATGGATAATGGATGGCCGCAGCAATTCTAAGTTTGTGACAAATCACTGCGGTGCCGGTCACGTAGAGCGTTAGTGCAACCCGCCGGCTGAGCTATTTTTGATGCTGTTGCGCCATGGCGTTACGCGAAACGGTGCGCACGGCGCACCCTACCGCCTGCTTTCACCGCGGAGTCCACCGTAGGGTGCGCTGTGCGCACCAGGCGGCGCTTGAATTCGTTCGCCGGCATTGGATTCAAGTGATTGTATCGTTGCCGTCCGAGTAGAAACGAGCAGCCATTTCGGAGGGAATTCCTTACATTTAGAATTGCTGGGGAGAGTGGGCATGGCTTGATGTCTGTGCAGACAGGCGGGTATGATCTGTATTTTGAACAGGGGGCTCAACGCGATGAAAAAGGTTCTGTTAACCGGCTTCGGTGCCTATGGGAACACGCCGATCAACCCCGCCAAAGCCGTCGCCGAGGCGCTGGATGGCCGGTCACTGGACGGCGCGAGCGTGGTCAGCCATATCGCTCCCGCACTGTTCTTCAAATCGATCGAGTCCGTGGCATCGGCGATCACCGAGCTCGAACCGGATGTCGTCCTCATGCTAGGGGAATACGGCGGGCGGGCGATGGTGACCGTCGAGCGGCTTGCACACAACTTCAACGATGCCACCCGCTACGGCTTGGCGGACAACGACGGCTATGCGCCACAGGACGTACCAACCGTGCCGGATGCACCGGCGGCCTACTATGCCAGCGTTCCGATCCGCGCCATGGTGCGAGCAATGCGTGCGGCCGAGATTCCAGCGGACATCTCCGACACGCCCGGTACGCTGATTTGCAATCATCTGATGTATGGGGTACTGCATCATATCGCAGCGCACCGGCTACCGATCCGCGCTGGCTGGATCCACCTGCCACATCTGCCGGCGGTGGCCGCGCAGCTGGACAATCTGGGCGCGCCGAGCATGTCGGCGGAGACTGCCGCTGCAGGTGTAAGGGCAGCCCTGCAAGCTGCAGTCACACACGACACCGACATCAGCCAACCGGTCCGCTCGCGCTGGCAAATCTGAGACCGGCGGACAAGCTCCGTCCCCCGGGGCGTCGAATCCAGCTGAAATCCGACGAGAAAGGCTTCCTGTCGTCCAGAAGACAAAGGGGACCGTGCGACGCTTAGCAATGTCGCATATTCTTGTGGAGTCCACCATACCACCACCTTGACAGGGATGCGCTGTAGAGATCAATGCGCAATCATTCTTCGAAGTCAAGATCCGCATTGTCCATCCATGCGGGGAGCGCTGCCAGCACGGCGGGCCATAGCGCCTCCCAGCAACAATCGTGATTCTGACCGCGCACGACCTGCCAGTGGACGTTATATTGCCGTTCCACCACCGGCCTGATCAGACCTGGCGGCACGTGGACATCCTCTTCGCCCGCCAGGTGCAGCTGCAAGATTCGTGGCGGCAGGGGCGCGAGTCGAGCCGGGTTGAGCGACGCATGCAGTGGGGTGTAATGGTGGTAGGCCGCCCAGGCATCGGTATCCAGGTTCGCTCCCAGGGTGATCACCGCGCGAACCGGGGGGATACGGGCAGCCAACAGCATGGCAAGGGTGCCGCCGCCGCTGTGGCCGATCAGCACCGCCTCATCCATGGACAGTTCCTCCAGTAGTGCATTCAACGCCATCGCCATGCTTTCCACCACGGCCTCGGAATAACGGGCGGCGGTCCAGAACCGCGGCTCGCAGGGTGGCATGTCATGCAGCCCGTGATAGCAGGGCCTTCCAAGATAAAGGCTGGGATTGGCATCCAACCGCATCAGTTTCAGCGCCATGGGATTACGAGGCGTCGGATCACGGGCCACCCAACGGTGCCGGATCCAGGGCGTGCCGTCGCCTTCGATATAAACATGCACCCTTTGTGTCGCTTGGGCAGCGGCTTTCAGGTAAACAACCACGGGAAAGCGTCCAGCGTCGACGATTCGGCGCTGAAACCCTGCATTCCGAGCCAACCGTTCGACTCGGTCCGCGGCGAAGTACGACGATAGACATCCGGTGACCTGCAGGACGACCGCCAGGAGGCAACCGAACATGACTGCCGTTCGCTTCATATTGCTGTTTGCGTGCTGTTGCTCAAAAGCCCTCACCTTCTTCGAAAGATTATGCAATGGTCCGCGCGGCGGTAACAAGGTGCGATTGTATTGTAATACCCGTGAACGACTGTGGATCGTTTGGTGCGCACCATTTCGAGCTTTACAATGGATTACATTCATTGTAAACGAGCGGATGTGGATTCATTCACGGGTATTGGGTTGTATTGTATCCTGACCACGATCGGATAGGATGGTTTGCCGCCCAAGAAGCCATCCAGTGCCGTGATATCATAGGCAGTAAAGCATGACCGCTCGCTTGTCGATATCGATTTGCCGCATCATGGAACACCGCTTTCAATCGGCAGCGCGGCAAAGTCCTGCCATGAAATGTAATGGACAAGATCAAACCGCCTTCTGATACGATTCTCCGTGATCATCGCGCCCCAAGTCAGGCGGCCGATGAAACGGTCATGAAACCGTCGCGCAATGGACTGCCTCAAGTTCAGCAAGGTTTGCAAGTCGGATCCGTTCTGAAACAGCGTTTTGTTTTGGAGTCGGTCATCGGCGCCGGCGGCATGGGCGTCATTTTCAAGGCCCGAGATCAGCTCAAGGAGGAAATGCGCGACCGCAAAATCCATGTCGCCATCAAAGTGCTCAATGATCAGCTGAAAGGCAACACCGATCTGTTGATGGCGCTGCAGCGGGAAGCCCGCAAATCGCAGGAACTTGCTCACCCCAACATCATCAACGTTTACGACTTCGACAAGGATGGCAACCATGTGTTTATGACCATGGAATATCTGCAGGGCATGACCTTGGACCGACTCCTAAAGAATAATGAACTCGGGAAGCGCTCTCTGGATCAACGCTGGAAACTCGTTCGGGCGATCGGTCGCGGACTTGCCTATGCTCATGAAAAAAAAGTCATTCACTACGATATCAAGCCGGGAAACATTTTTATCTGTGATGATGGTTCCGTGAAGGTTCTCGATTTCGGTATCGCCAAGGCAATGCGGACACCGTTGGAGGATGACCGCACGGTATTCGATGAATTTTCGCCGGATGCACTGACACCGCCCTATGCCAGTTGTGAGATGCTGACGCTGGAAACGCCCGATTACCGCGATGATATCTATGCGCTCGCCTGTGTTGCGTATGAAGTCCTATCCGGTCGTCACCCTTTCAACAGACTTCCGGCCACTCATGCACGTGCACGCCATCTGACCCCAAAATCGATCCCTGGCCTGTCCAGCCGACAATGGAAAGGTCTTTGCCACGGGTTGATGTTCGAGCGCAGGCGCCGAACGAAAAGCGTTGACGATTTTCTGAAGGAAACACTGGGAACCAGCAGCGGCCAACGGCTTAAGCGGCTGGTCTCGATTGCCGGAGCGATCCTTGCCGCGGCCATTATCGCCTGGGCAGGACGGGAATATGGAACGGCCACCATCGACCCGGTACCAAAGCAGGAGCCGCCCCCGCAGGTAGCGACAACGGCACGTCGACCATTGTCCGCCGCGGAAAAAAACACGATCGCCGATCTTCTTGAAATTGCTCCGCTGCATTTTGCGCTCGGTCGCGTTGCTGACCCGCCGGGCAGCAATGCGCTGGATGCGTATCAACGCATCCTCGCAATCGACCCGCAGCACCCACAGGCGATATTGGGCGTAAAGCAATCCGTCCATGCCTGCGAACCGTTGGCGCGCAAGAAGTTGGTTGAAAACCAGCCGGAAGCGGCCCGCAAGCTGGTGCAAACCTGCTTGCAGGCCATGCCGGACCATGCCGGGCTTCTGGAGCTGAAGAGCAGGCTTGATCAGCTCCAACAAAGTGAAGCCAGTAACGCCTCTGAGGCTCCCTGAAGAGGCGCAAAGCGCTTGAACGATGCATCTGGAAAACAGTCCTAAGAGAATGCATTGCCAAAAGAAATGCGAGGCCGAATCGATGAATCAACCACTCCTTTTGCCCGATCGCTCTTACGATAAACATTCCCACAGCTGTTTCCGTTGGTTTGTATTAGCTTTTCTGATCGTGTTGTCATTCATCCCGGCCGGATGCAACACGACCCCCCCATCGTCGAATCCGGCAGAAACCAGCCCGGGCACGAGCAGCAATGCCGATGGTTTTCTGGTCGTAGACTGTCTGCTCCCCGGAAAAGTTAGAAGGCTGGGCACGTCGGTCACCTACCTCACTCAAAGACGGCCAATCAAGACCACCGCATCCGCTTGTGAAATCCGCGGTGGCGAATATACAAGTTACGATCGTGGCAGTTATGCGTCGGCTTTGAAGATCTGGTTGCCGGAAGCAGAGAAAGGGGATCCTAAAGCGCAAACCTATGTTGGCGAGATTTATGAAAAAGGCTCGGGTCTTGCCCCGGATTACGGCGCCGCTGCACAATGGTATCGCAAGGCAGCGGATCAAGGCTATTCCCGGGCACAGGTCAACCTCGGTTATCTTTACGAAAAGGGTCTCGGTGTCCCAAAGGACTCGAAAACCGCGCTGAACTTGTACCGCAAGGCATCGGGGCTGAGCGATGAATTGGCGTTCTCATCCAGTATTCAGGTCGCCTCCACTCAATCTCGGACGGTCGCCGCCGAGCAGGAAATCGATTCGCTGAAAAGCGAGTTGTCGCGCAGCCGTAGCGAGGCGGAAGCTCTGCGCAGGAAGTTGGCGGAGGCAGAGAGCCAGATTCGTACCGACCAGAGCAAACTCCAGCAGGCACTCGAAGAGCTGGAGGAAGCACAACAACAACTCAGAAAGCAACGATCCGCACCATCCGGAGCACGCCAACCTGATGCCTTGAAGCCCTATGAGCAGGCGGTACGGGCGAAGGAAGCGGCAGTCCGCCGACAGCAGCAGGAACTGAAGCGACTGGAACGTACCTTTCAACAAAAAAATGAGCGCCTCGTCGCTCAACTGACGCAGGCAAAGCAACACGCCGAATCCTACGGTGAGGCGCTTGCCAAAAGCCAAATTGAAAAAGAGACGCTGCAGGCCAAGCTGGCCAGCACCGAAACCCGTCTGCAGCAATTGAAGTTAGACTATCGGCTCAAGCAGCAGACAGGCAATTCGTCCGCGTCGATTGACCGTACACAGGAGCTGGCTGCGCTGAAATTGCAACTCAAGAAGAAAGAGCAGGAACTGGAAAGCCAGCGCGGGAAGATCGCTAAGCTTCAGCAGGAAAAAGACAATCTGACAAAAGAAAAAAATCGGCTTGCGTCGGATGCTGCAAATAGCAGGCAGCAAACCGCCAACGTGGACAAACTGGCCCGACAACAGGCAACCAGCGAACGGCAACTGCAAGCGGCACAGCAACGAATCGACCGCATAGAAAAGGAAAAACAATCCCTGGCTGCCGAGAAAAAGCGCCTGCAGAAAGCCAATGAACAGATGCCTGCCAACACAGACGAGGATTTGAAGAAATTAAAACAGAAGATCAAGCAACAGGAACGTGAAAAGCAGGATATCCAGAACGCGCTTGCCAGCACCAAAGGCCCGCCGGTGCCGGGCCAACAGTCTTCAGCCAATGAAACTTCGAGGCCGAAAATCGAGATCATCGACCCGCCGTTGACCGTACAAACTCGAGGCGTCCCGACGGTAAAACTGCGCTCAGCCGCCCCTTCTCGTGAAATTACCGGCCGCGCGCTCGCGCCGGCCGGCCTCATGACCTTGACCGTAAACGACCAAAGCGTTGCGGTCAACGAAGCCAATCTTTTCAAGTCCACCATCAAAATAGCCGCTAACAAAACGCCGATCAATGTCACCCTGATCGATCGCTTGGGAGCCAAAGCCAGCATCGATTTCGTACTCCTTTCGATCGCCAAGGACGCTGCGCCACCGAAACAGCCTGCGCCACCAGGCGTCGACTTTGGCAACTATTACGCACTGGTCATCGGCAACGACCGATATGCCCATTTGCCCTCACTGGATACGCCGATCGCCGATGCCAAGACCGTCGCGGCAATTCTCAAGAAAAAATATGGCTTCAAGACAAAAGTATTGGCCAACGCAAACCGTTATAAAATCTTGTCGAGCATGAACGAGCTACGCAAGAAACTGAATGAAAAAGACAATCTGCTGATTTATTACGCCGGGCACGGCGAACTCGATAAAGTCAATCAGCGCGGCCAATGGCTGCCGGTGGATGCAGAAATGGAAAATACCGCCAATTGGATTTCAACGGATGCAATCACCGATATTCTCAACACCATGAGCGTCGAACACATCATCGTGGTCGCCGATTCCTGCTACTCCGGGGCCATGTCACGGTCGGCCCTCGCCCGTTTGGAACCCGGCATGTCCAATGAACTGAAAGCCAAGTGGTTGCAAACCATGATCAAGACTCGATCAAGGACCGTCCTCACCTCCGGTGGATTGAAACCGGTCATGGATGCCGGGGCGGACGGTCACTCGGTATTTGCCAAGGCAATGATCGACGCACTCAGAAAAAACCGGACGGTCATGGAAGGCCAGACGCTGTTCCAGCAAGTCTACACGATGGTAAAAAAGAAGGCAGGAAACGTGGGCTTTGAGCAAACGCCTCAGTACGGGCCAATACACCACACCGGCCACGAATCCGGCGATTTTTTCTTTGTCCCTCTCTAGTACGACGATGCATAAGTTTCTAGCATTAAACGTAGGTCGGATTAGGTGCGCTTTTTTACCGATGTATCAAGCGCATGTCGAGCCGGTCCGCTGGTTGGAAACATACTCCAATACCTTCTGCGCCACGCGCCCCTTGGTCAGATGCTTATTCCATTCTTTCGACTGGCAGTCCACCTTGCTGCGTTTGTCGCCATGGCAGCTTTGGCACACGGTAGCAAGCGGGTCCTGCACATCCGGATCGCCGGAGATATGGCCTTGTTGCGGCAGCTCCGCTTTATCCATCGCATTGCGTGAAATCCGGCCCTTGTCGGCATGCTCGAGCCACTCCTCCTCATGCCATGAAACCTCGTCGCGTTCGTCTTCATGACAGTTCATGCAAACCGAATCGAGCGGATTGGCTTCATCCGTATAAGTATGCGCCCAACCGACCGCGGCATCGAAATTCTGGGCGACTTGACCACGGGAATGACATTGTCGGCATGGCAACGCTGACACAACACGGTTTCATGACCGAGACGCGT